>OKRU01000741.1_pt1 | contig 32846 bp, 16 predicted proteins | sample 1601131 | NCBI WGS metagenome assembly OKRU01 (sample SAMEA3541558, study PRJEB24748) | human gut metagenome | biome: human gut; feature: human-associated habitat; material: faeces | place: China | collected 2012
GTCAGCATTGGCGGCTGTCCGCTTGCGTATTGCATCCATGAGGGCAACAAGTACGAGGGACACACCATGCTTCCGGCAGTGACGGAATTTGTCCGAAAATATGAGCTGGAAGATTTTATCGTGGTGGCCGACTCTGGGTTGATGAACAACGATAACATAGCCGACCTTGAAGCAAACGGTTACAAGTATATCATCGGTGCGAAAATCAAGAACGAGAGCAGGAAGGTACAGGAATGGATACTGGAGCAGCCCAAGACAGACCGCCAAATGGTTGAATACGATAAAGGCAACGGACAGAGGTTGCTGGTCGGATATACAGAAGAGCGTGCCCGAAAGGATGCTTATAACCGGGAGAAAGGGATACGCCGTCTGGAGAAGGCATACCGCAGAGGTACGCTTACCAAAGACAATATCAACAAGCGCGGATACAACAAGTTCCTGAAAATGGAAGGGGATGTGAAAGTGACCATCAATTACGAGAAGCTGGAGAAAGATGCGAAATGGGACGGTCTCAAAGGATACCTTACCAATACGAATATATCCGTCAATGACGTATATGACGCCTACCACAACCTGTGGCATGTTGAAAGAGCATTCCGCATATCAAAATCAAAGATTGAGATAAGGCCAATGTTTCACTTCACACGGCGCAGGATAGAAGCCCATGTCTGTATCTGCTTTGTGGCCTTGAAAGTTTACAAGGAATTGGAACGTCTGCTGAAACTGTCCGGCATAAATATGAGTGTAGACAAGGTGCTCGAACTTGCTAAAACTATAGTGACTATACAGATTACATTGCCTCAGAACAAGCAGACAATCAGCAGGACTATGCTGATGAAACGTCATCAACGAATTGCTCCATTATTCACTGATGAATTTTGGGGTACGCGTTGACGAAGTCAGGAGATGTCTTGAATAATATTTATAATCTCAGTTCCGTACTTTTCTATGCTTTTAGCGCCGAAGTATGGGATTTTCTTCAGTTCGTCAATTGTTTGTGGAGCTGCATTTGAAATGCAAATAAGTGCCTTTTGCTGTAGAACAACGTAGGCTGGCACATTTAGCTCTGCTGCTTTTTCGCGTCGCCATTTTACCAAACTGTTGAATAGGTTGGCGTTGCCGATGTCTGATGGAACTTCCATCTTTGCTTCTGATGCTGATTTTTTCTTTCCTTTATGTGGGCTTTGTTTTTCTGAGAGTTCAAGGGCTGTTTTTGCTTTGCAGTCAAGATATGAAGCTACAGAAAAGCCGTTGGAAGCAGTACGTTCAAGTAGTGAGAGCTTCATATTCAGCATAAATGTGAGGCTGTCAAGGTTTTCTTTCAATCTTTTGGCTGTAATTTTGTTGTCGGGAGTGATGCCTGTCAGCTTGCTTACATTTTCTGTTATTTCCTTAGTTTTTTCAAAGAAATAATGTGCACCCTTGATGATTCTTTCGTTTAGAAATTTGTCATCGGAATAGTTTTCTGAAGTTAAAAGTATTTGGGTGTATTGCTGTTTGAATTTGATGCAGATATCAATGATGTTCTGTTTCATATCTACAGTCATATCGCGGAGCATAGAGAGAGCTTTGGGAAAGCTGTTGTAGAGGAATTCTTCGAATATACGGCATAGCGAGTTCAGTTCCATGCTGATGAAACTGAAGTTGAAGAGTTCGTCAATATTGGACATGAAATATTCGAATCTGTAGCTGTCGAATTTCTTTTCTGCGCATTCAGCACTGCCGTCGCAACTGCGTGTAAAGGATTCTATAGTGTTGTCTGATATTATCGAGTCTGGAGATATGGGATGGGTGAGAATTATTCCTTCTAAACTGCGGCATCTGCTTAAAGCTACATATACCTGTCCATGGGCAAAAGCTCGGTCGGTGTCGATTATTACGTTGTCAAATGTAAGTCCTTGGCTTTTGTGTATGGTTATGGCCCATGCGAGTTTTAGTGGAAATTGAGTGAACACACCTTCGACTTCTTCCTTTATTTCTTTTGTTTCGTCATCGATGGTATATTTCATATTTTCCCATTCCATCTTGGATACTTTTATGATGGTTTCTTCTCCTGCACATTGTACTTCAATGCTGTTTTCATCAAGGTTTACGACTTTGCCTATTTTTCCATTGAAGAAACTGTGCTTGTCGCTGAAATCGTTCTTGATGAACATAACTTGTGCACCTTTTTTTAGTTTCAGTTCTGCATCGGCTGGAAATGATGTTTGTGGAAAGTTGCCCGAAACTTCAGCTTCGTATGTGAACTCTTTTGATGGTAATGTGCCAAGCTTGCTGTTGTTGTATTCCTGTGCCTGAAAGTTGTGCGTAGTAAGTTTTATATATCCTTTGTCAGCGCTGTTTTCATAGTCAGGTGTGAATCTGCTGTTGAGCAGATTCAATATGTTGCTGTCTATTCTATTTTCACGTATGCAGTTGAGTACATTTATAAATGCTGTGTCTGTTTGCCTGTATACGGTTTTTAATTCAATGGTGATGTATTCGCTGTTTTTTAGTGCGTGACTGTCAAAGAAATATGGGCTATTGTAGTATTTTGAGAGTAAGTCCCATTCACCGTCCTTTACTACCGGTGATAACTGCTGAAGGTCACCAATCATGAGAAGTTGTACTCCTCCGAATGGTTTGCTTCTGTCTTTATACCTTCGCAATACAGAATCAATGGCATCAAGCAAATCTGCTCTAACCATACTGATTTCATCGATAACAAGCAGATCCAAGCTTTTGATGATGTTTTTCTTCTCTTTGCCGAATCTGTATTTGTCGGCAGAGTTTCGTGAGTCAGGGAGATATGGTGAAAGTGGAAGCTGGAAAAATGAGTGAATTGTCACACCTTCAGCGTTGATGGCTGCAACGCCTGTAGGTGCAACAACAATCATTCTTTTGGGTGACTTTTCTCTCAGCCTTTTAAGGAACGTTGTCTTTCCAGTTCCTGCCTTTCCTGTGAGAAATATGTTGACTCCTGTTTTTTCCACAAAATCCCATGCAAGGTTCATTTCGTGGTTAACATCACTCATGCTCATTTTTTATTGCGTCTGTATGTCTTTGATTTTGCTTTTGGTACATAGTTTTCGCTTGGTTTCTTTGAATTCCTCCCGTACAGTCTTTCAATCAAGTCTGCTCGTCCTATTCGTCTCAGTTCTGATATGATGTGACTGCGTTCTTCAGGTTTGTACCAAAAGAAAAATTGCCTTTGTGCAAGTTTGTCTTTAGGTGTTTTGGCAGAGAAAACTTTTTCCAATGTGTAAGGATTAAATCCGGTATACCACATTTCTGTGCTTACAGTCATTGGAGTAGGTGTGAAGTCCTGCACCTGCTCAAGCTTGAAGTTGAGATCTTTGGTGAGTACAGCCAGTTCTGCCATATCTTCTTCTCCGCATCCTGGGTGACTGCTTATGAAGTATGGTATAATCTGTTCCCTTAGGTTCTTTTCGCTGTTGACTCTGTCGAATATTCGTTTGAAGTCGTAAAACAGTTTGAAAGAAGGTTTTCTCATCAGGTATAGCACTTTGTCAGAAGTGTGTTCCGGTGCCACTTTCAGTCTTCCGCTTACGTGCTTCTCGATAAGTTCTTCTGCATATTCCATGTTGCTTCGGCTGATGTTTGCTCCGTCAGCCTTATGCAGAATCAAATCGTACCTTACACCGCTTCCTATGAAAGTTTTCTTGACTCCTTTTATCTTGTCGGCGCTTCTGTATAGATCCAGAAGTTTGCTGTGATCAGTGTCAAGATTTTTGCATATCTGCGGATGAACGCATGATGGACGTTTGCATGCATGGCAAAGTTTCAGATTCTTTCCATGCATTCCGTACATGTTGGCACTAGGGCCTCCCAGGTCACTGAGATATCCCTTGAATCCAGGCATTTCAGTCACGGCTTTGACTTCCTTGAGAATGCTCTCTTTGCTTCTGCTCATAATGAATTTACCCTGATGGGCAGATATGGTACAGAATGCGCATCCCCCAAAACATCCTCTGTGAATATTTACAGAGAATTTTATCATTTCGTATGCCGGAATCCTTTTGTTCTTGTATTTCGGATGTGGCAATCTTGTATAGGGCTGTTCAAATGAATGATCCAATTCCTTTTGTGTCATCGGCGGGTACGGCGGATTGACCACGGCATACATACCGTCTACTTCCTGAATGATTCTGCATGCTTCATACCTGTTGGATTCTTCTTCGATATGTTTGAAGTTCTCCGCTTGAAACATTTTGTTTTCCAAGCATTCTCTATGTGAATGAAGAACAATGTCGCTGTCGCAGATTCCTCTTGGTATTTCATTTTTGTTGAGAAGCATTACAGTCTGCTTCTGCGGTTTTCTGAGCATCAGTTCACGGAACGTTTTCGTATCTATTGGACGTCCTTGTTCTGCAAGAGTCTGAACTATCGACATGATTGGTTTTTCGCCCATGCCGTATATAATCATATCAGCCTTGCTGTCGCATAGAATGCATTTCTGCAGTTTGTCTTTCCAATAGTCATAGTGCGTCAGACGTCTCAGTGAAGCTTCTATTCCACCCAGTATTACAGGTACGTCAGGATAGAGTTCCTTAAGAATTTTTGTATAGACGATTGTCGGATATTCCGGACGTAGGTCGTGTCGTCCGTCTGGCGAATAAGCATCTTCCGATCTCAATCTTTTGTTGGACGTATATTTGTTGACCATAGAGTCCATGCATCCCGGTGCAATGCCGAAAAACAATCTAGGGCGTCCCATCTTCTTGAAATCTCTATAGTCGCCATGCCAGTCTGGTTGTGGAACTATGGCCACTTTCAGACCTTCGTCTTCAAGGATTCTTCCTATGACAGCTGCGCCGAATGAGGGATGGTCTACGTATGCGTCAGCACTGAACAGGACCACGTCTAGTTCGTCCCATCCTCTTAATTCCGCCTCTTTTCTGTTAGTAGGCAACCAATCTGTCAATCTGTAATCGGTATAGTCTGCCATTTCTATATTTCTCTAGATGTTATCTATTGATTGTTGTTCTCGCTTATCTGTTTATTTTTCTGCTGGCACAATATTATTTGTTGCCAAGCAGATAGTTTATGAATGCTCCCATCAGGAGATTCCTGCTGTTTGCCTCGATAATGCTTTCTAGCGGAAAACCCAGTGCAATTGATTTATATCCATTGCCGTTGTAGGCTATTCCTGCAGGTGAACCGTTGCTGTATGCAAGCATTGCAAAGGCTTTGCTGTTCTGTGGTGCCAGTACTCCCGTTGCCGGTACGGCATAGCTGTGTTCGTTCATTTCGCGATATATGCTGAAGTTGAGTCCCGAACCGCTGACACCTTTGACAGATTTTTCTGTAATGTTACCGTTCTGTCTGCATCCCATGATGTTTCCAAGTCCGCTGTCCTGCATGGCAAATGTTCCGCTTACAAGGAGATTTCCACCTTTCCTGCAGTAATCGGATAGGATATTCGTAGTCTTTGTTCTGAACTCTTTCTGTACACCATAGATCATATCTATCATTCTGTATTCAGACATATTCATGTTTCTGTTTATGAAAGCATCTTCGCTCATAGACGTGAATGAGAATCTGCCAGTAAGATGAATAGCTCGTCCGTGTATGAAAGTGTAGTCGAACGTATTTCCCATAAAAATTTTTCCTGCGAGCTCGTTTCCGCTGTATCCCAGTCCGTCTTTTCTTTCAGAGCCCATTTTGCTCTTATCGAATCCTATTTGTCTTCCGCAGAATCCTGCAAATGCACCGTATGGAACTCCTGGGTCTGCATCAAGGTCAAATCCCTGAGTATCGTCTGTATCTATAGATGCTGGTCCGCTTAGCCTTGTAAAACCATTTACGATAAGTATTTTGCCTTCGCTTTTAGATGCAACACAGGCAGATAGAATTTCCGATGGGAAACTTTCTCCTCCTTTGTTTGATGCAGTCACTTTAAACGAATACACAATATCTGGAACCAGTTCTACAGTGCAAGACGTTCCCTTTACAATCTGCCCGTTGTCGAACCCGTCATATCCTGTTCGTGTGTACAGAACGTATTCCTGAGCCTTTGCGGTTGGTTCAGTCGGATCGTCCGTCGGTGCCCAGCTGAGTGTAGCCGTATGGCGTCTTTCATTTATTTCTACCGAAAAGTTCCTTACAGGCAACGGCTGTATGACATAATCTCGTCCATGTTGTTCTGCAACATTTTTTACGATAGTCTTGTAGACCGATCTGCAGAAGTCGAACTTGAAATGCGGATCGTAAGCCATCCTCATATCATCAAAGTTCTGGTGCGACAACATCTCCAGAATGCTTGCCGGAACCATCGGTTCACGAGTCTCACTGTAGTTTCTGTTCCACAGCTGTCTTACCTTCCAACCATATTTTTTCATATCCTTCGACAAGCCTGTAAGTAAAGAACTTGATATGTCCCTGCTGACATACCTGTCAAGGCCTGCACCAGTCTTTCCATCATTGAAGTCGGTTGTGAAAATCGACAAAGTGCCGATATAATCACCTGTTCTTGAAAATCCGGCATCTGTGTGGAATGCCAATGACATTTCAAAAGGCACTTTTTTGCCTTGCTGTTCAGGATTGTAAACTGATCCTCCCGAGAGATAATTTACCATTTGCGACCTGGCATTTATGTCATCCCTGTAGTCGTTTTCTCCATCGGTAAACGAATATATCTCCTTTGGCATTCCGGCCCATTGTTCATAATACCTTGCCGCTTCAGCCCATCTAGGCATTCCGCTCACAATGCCGTTGCCTCGGCTCATGCCTCTGGCAATGTTTCCCATACCTCCGCCGAACTTTACAGCATCGCCTGTCACAACTCCCTTGTGTCCGCTCATGTTCGATAGTACGACCATGCCGAAATCGTTTTCTCCCTTGCTGAATTCAAACGTACCCAGGTACACCCATGTTCCGCTTCCCATTTTCTGGTTGACCTTGAATTCTGTTATGCCACCCTTATGGTAAACGATGTAGTGCGCGTCCGGAACGCTTTCTTCTGTAGTCTGATACGACACGTATACAGCATATTTTCCGTCTTCCGGTATGTCTGGAATCCACTCCGCAAAAGTTTCTTCCTTCTTCGATGTTGTCGTAGGCACATATCTGGCAGTACCGTCAGTGAAAGGCGAATCGCCGTCGTAGTATACATCTTTCAGGTGCGAGAATCCGTATTGGTCCGTAGTATGCCACTTTAGTTTGTTGCCTTTCTTGCGTGATGCCTCAATATACATTCCGTCCTTTGTAGGATGGTCGTTGTCTACAATTACTTCGTTCTTCTGCCAGTCCCTTTCGCGTGGAGTGAATACCACAGCTCCCGCATTTTCCAGCATAGGTGTTATGTACGGAATAACGAACGTCTGCGAGAATAGATCTTCCACAGTGCAGAACAGAGGCGGTCTCTGCCATACCCATTCCATTTTAGAAGTTTTGTAGAACCTTCCATGGCTTTGCCACAAAGCTATATGAGTACCCTCAAGTCCGAGTGGAAATTCTTCCGGCCGGCTGATGTTTTTGACCCACGGCTCTCCTTTGTACACTTTCTTCCACATTCTCGAGCGGTCCTTGTTCTTGGTCCTAAGCGAGTTTGGAATAAGCGATTCGATAGGCAGTCCGTCGGCAATGACTTTTATGTCATATCCTTTTTTCTTTGAAGGAACAATCTCTCTAAGGTCATCATAGATCTTTCTGACAGTTTCTTCAGTGAAGTGCTGTTCCGGAAATCCTCCTCCGGTGTATATGGTTATAGTTTTTTCTTTATCATCTACTTCAACATCCTTCAGTGTGCTCTTTGCTATTTCCGCATCAGGATTCTTGTAGTTGCTGAAGTAGTCCATGAAGTCGCTTTTGGTTTGTGCCTCAGCTTGTGCAATTGCCAGTCCTGTTACTAGTAATGACAACAGGTATTTTCTTATTCTCATTTTCTTTTAGTTTTGTTTGAAGATAATCTGCTTGAACCCCACAAGCTTGTCATATCTGCCTCCAACGGGACGGTGATATACGTATATTGTATATTCATTTTCCGTCTGATGGAAATTTCCTTCTGTCGGACTGAGGCTTGTCTTGCTTCCGTCGTCCGATACGAACATATACTGATAGTTGTATGATCCCTGTTTTAGAGGAACAACAATCTCGTATGCCTTATCAATCTCGTTGTACTTCATCTTGTATTGCGGAACAAACTGATTGTATGTCAGGTCTCCGTTCAGATACACGTCGCCACCTCCAATTCTCGGCATCTTCAATTTGAAGTGCGTATAGAAATAGTCGCTCTCAGTATCGTTGTTTATATTGTCGTCATTTCGTATGAGGAAACGTCCGTCCTGATCTTCATCATAGATGTAGTTTCTTCTCTGTGCATCCTCATAAAGAGTTGCATGGTAGTACGGATCAAAAAACTCCATTTCATACACATGCATTGTCGGCACGTACGGATCCAATATCTCAAATCTTCTGTATTCGTTGCCGGCATCGAATATGAGTTTTCTGTTGTGCTCATATTTCAGTTCTCTGCCACTGATATAGCTGGGCATTATTCCGCAAACGAAATTGTCTGGTCTTCTGTTCTGATATACCACAGGCTTGAACTCTGTCTGCGGACTGCTTACAAGATAATTCGCATAGTTTATAATCATGCTCACCTGCTGGTGCGAACTGTACGTGTCTATGTCCGTATTCGCACTGATGCTTGCAGATACTCCAACATGAGGTTCAAGCAGACTGAAACACGCCTGCAGTACAGGTTCTTCTTCGCCGTCCACATAAACATACAGCTTGTAGTTTCCGCTTATTTTAGGCTGCATCTCGTCGTTGGGAATCTCCAGCGTATAGTGGTTGTACAGCATCTGAGTGTTTACCGACTGCTCGTAATTGTCTATTATTCCCTCGTTGAATCCGTTGACGTAGTCGCTGTCGAATATGTCCGATTCAGTCCAGTCTGCATTGCAGTGCACAAGCTTGTATACATATCTGACATAGCTGTGCTGCATGTCGTCAAACGAAATCTCTATCCTGTTGTTTCCTCCCAGATTCATCACCGGAGGTTCTCCCCACAGCCCGTTCACTTTAAGCTGTAAGGTTTTAATGTTGTCTGCATATATCGCACTTTGCTGCGCTTCTGCTGGCATGCTCATCATCAGTGATGCCATCGACGCCAAATATATTATTTTCTTGCGTGTAAACATTCCGTTATAGGGTTTAGTACGTTCATGCAGGATAAGCACTATCCTCCAAATATGATTCAAATTTATGAAAAAATCCACATTCGTAATAATCCGTCAGGTCTTTTGTTGACTGAAAATTACGTTGATGCTTCATTTACTGTAATATTTTATATATTTGCGTCTGTAAGCTGTACCGCATTTCATCAAGCATGGAGATGTGTAATCAATATGTAACAAATATGAAACGTTGTTGCAGCACCGATTTCGGTATTTTGTGTGAGTTTTGAATTAGCTTGCATTCGGGCCTGCATGTTTATTCATTGCACGGCATTTTGACTGGTCTATATCAAATTATCATATATATGAAAAGTAAATTTCCAATGATTGAAAGAGATATCAGCTGGATGTATTTCAATCATCGAATTCTTCAGGAAGCCCGACGTTCCACAGTTCCTCTTTTGGAGCGTCTTTCCTTTTTGGGCATTTATTCCAATAATCTTGATGAGTTTTTCCGTGTACGTGTTGCTTCTCTCAATCGCATAGCAGAATCTTCCGACAAGGTGGTTTCCAAAAGCGACAGCCAGAGAGCGCTTAAAACCATAAAGCAGATCAATAAGCTCAACACGCTCTACAGCAAGGAGATGGAGCAGATTACTGAGGAGATTACACGTGAATTGGAAAAAGAAAATATCTGCATACTTGGTGAAAAGGATTTGACTGACGATCAGCTCAGTTATGTAAGGAATTTCTTCCACGACAACATCCTTGGTACCACCTTCCCTGTATGGCTTTCGGAAATCAAGCAGCTTTCCAAGGAAAACGATGATACGATTTTCCTCGCAATCGAAATGCATAAATGGAACAGCGACAAGAAGAATCCTATATGCAGCCATGCCGTCATGCCGTTGCCTGTAAAGCGTTTCGGACGATTTCTGCGTTTGCCGGATGCCGACGGCAAATCATATCTCATGTATCTCGATGACGTAATGCGCTGTTGCCTTCCTATGGTATTCGAAGGTATGGAATTCCACAATTTCAAGGCATACACATTCAAGTTCACAAAGGATGCTGAAATGGAATTCGATGACGACATCGACACCGGAAAGATGCAGCGCGTGCAGAAAGGTCTCAAGAGCCGTAAACGTGGTGAAACGTTGCGTTTCATCTACGACGAGACTATGCCTAAAAGCCTTCTGCGCAAAGTTCTCAGCAAACTCAATCTTGACGATTTGGACACAATCGTCAAGGGTGGACGCTATCAGAACCACAAGGACTTCATGTCTTTCCCTGATTGCGGAAGGTCAGATCTTAAGTACCCTAAGTGGAAGCCGTTGAACAAACCTGAATTTTCAGGTACAGAAAGTGTACTAGACGTAATTGCCGAAAAAGACAGGTTCATACACGTACCGTATCATTCATTCGATGCATATTTGCGAGTACTCCGCGAGGCGGCTGTCAATCCAAAAGTAAAGTCAATCAAGACAACTATATACCGTCTGGCCAAACAATCGCAGGTTGTTGAAGCTCTCATCGCAGCATCCAAGAATCAGAAGAAGGTGACTGTTGTCATCGAACTTTATGCACGTTTCGACGAAGCCAACAACATTTCTTGGAGCAAGAAGATGCAGGATGCCGGCATTGATGTCATATTTGGTGTTGATGGTCTAAAAGTACATTCAAAGATTACACTCATCGAACTCAGCAATTACAGCATAGCTTGCATCGGTACTGGTAATTTCCATGAAGGAAATGCACGTGTCTATACCGACTGTCTTCTTTTCACTGCAAGTCCTACACTTGTGCGCGATGTAGCCAAGGTGTTCGAGTTCATACGTTCACCATTCCGTCCGGTACGATTCCGCGAACTGCTCGTCTCTCCAAACGACATGCGCAATCACATCGTCAAGCTCATCAATAATGAAATTACCAACAAGAAGCTTGGCAAACCTGCCTACATCATGATGAAAATCAACCACATCGTCGATGAGGCAATCATACGTAAACTTTATGCTGCGTCTGCTTCCGGTGTGCGCATAGACATCCTGCTCCGAGGCAACTGTTCGCTCGTCACTGGCGTGCCAGGTGTTTCAGACAACATCCATGTAGTCGGCATAATCGACCGCTATCTTGAACACTCGCGTATACTCATTTTTGCCAACGGAGGTAATGAGAAATATTACATGGGTTCAGCCGATTGGATGACTCGAAACCTCGACAGACGTATTGAAGTTATGACTCCGGTATATTCTCCTAAGATTCAGCGCGAACTGAAACTTATTGTAGAATACGGATTGAAGGATACTGTGCAGGGACGAATTGTCGACGGAACAGGCGACAACATCATTCAGCCGGTACCAGAAGGAGAAGAGCCTTTCCGTTCACAGGAGAATCTTTATCGTTACTACGATGAGGCTATAAAGGCTAAACTGGCAAAGAAAGCTTTGAAAGAAGCGAAAAATAAATGTTCTTCTGAGACAGCAGCCACAGATGATAAGAATGCGGAGACCGTCGAAGAGGAAAAGGGTGAACCTGTAAAAGTTGACAAGTCTGCTTTGCCTGCTCCAAAAATGTCGATAGGTGGAGTACCTGCCGAAACAAAAAAGAGCAGGAACAAATCTGATGACAAGAAGGAATCCAAATCCTGATTCTGATAAAATATATATAGGCTTCGCTCGGCATAGCAAATGTGAAAACTGTGTTTTCAATTTGTCTGTGCACTCGGCTTGCACTATATTTGGATAATATAGGCTTCGCCTCGGCATAGCAAATGTGAAAACCGTGTTTTCAATTTGTCTCTGCGCTCGGCTTGCACTATATTTGGATAATATAGGCTTCGCCTCGGCATAGCAAATATGAAAACCGTGTTTTCAAATTTGTCTCTGCACTCGGCTTGCACTATATTTGCACTTGGTGAATTCATTTGAAATCCATCTGCTCCTATTGGTAATACAATGGAGCAGTTGGTTTTTCGTTTTTAGTATTAACTTTAATTCTTATAATACACATGAATAGTAAAAATTATGCCGCAATCGATATCGGTTCGTGCGCTGCCAGATTGCTCATAAAGAAGGTCGACATTTCCGATACGGGTGATGTTGCCTACACAAAGCTCTTTTTCATACGCTATCCTCTCAGGTTGGGAGATGATGTTTTTACTATCGGTAAGGTGAGCAAGGAGCGTCTGAAGAAAATTGTGACTATGATCAAGGCTTTCAAGCACCTCATGAAGCTTTATGATGTCGACGAATATAAGGCTTGCGCTACATCTGCCATGCGTGACGCTAAGAATTCAAAGGATGTAATCGAAAAGGTATTGAAGTCCACAGGCATCAAAATAGAAATCATTGACGGTAAGGAAGAAGCTTCCATCATCTACAACAACCATGTGGAGATGGTCAAGTCTATGGCCGATACATGTGCTTACGTCGATGTTGGTGGAGGTAGTACTGAAGTAACTGTCATAAAGGACGGCGAGAAGATAAAATCTTGTTCATACAACATCGGAACAATACGTATGCTTCACCTGCCGGAGGAGGAGAGCCGTCAGATTCTTTCACGCATGCAGGATGAACTTTCTGCAATATCTGAAGAGCTCGGACCGGTTGAAATGGTAGGATCCGGAGGTAACATCAATAAGATGTACAAGATTCTTTCAAAGAAAAAGACTGGCGGAAAACGAATAACTGTTACGGGTGTAACAGAACTTTTCGGTAAGATGAATGCAATGTCCGCAGAACAGCGTATGGAAACATACGACATGAAACCCGATAGAGCTGAAGTTATCATCCCTGCAGCAAAGATATTCCTCGCAGTTGCTGAAGCATTGAAGAGTACATATATTTATACTCCGGTTCTGGGTCTCTCAGACGGTATCATAGACAATATGTGCTCCGTTGCACACAGCGTTGTAGAGAAACCTTCAGATGATTAAGGATAAATTTTTCCTTTAATGACGTCTAAGACGTAATATACAGAAAAATCCTGCATCAGGCATTTTTATTTTTGCCTGTGCAGGATTTTTTCATTTCCCGTTTTTCATGTTTTCAATGAAAGTTCCGATCATCTCAACCATTTTGCTTACATCGTCTGTTTTCGAACACATTGATTCAACCGGACAAGGACCGTCACCTTTCCTGTTTATGATGCCGTCTGTCAGTGTTGTGTAAGTCACTTCTATGTTGTTCTTCTCAAATAGTGACATGGCCGGCTTGCTTATTACGTCCGCATGCAGTCTTGCAATGCCTCCGGCAGTCATGAGTGCCGCAGCTCCTTTTCCTACAACCTTGTCGGCAATATCTGCCCCGTTGAGAAATTCGGCCTCTTTCATTACCAGCTCATACAGGTCTGCAACACCTCGTTGGTTGAATGTTCTTATAGTGTTTCCTTTTCGTATTACGCACGAGCACTTCTTCTCGTGCAGAATATCAATCAATTCTTTCATTTCGCTGTTTCCCATAAACAGTATTCCTTTTACACTAAAACCAGAAAGTCTCCGGGCGTAGCTGTTTGTACGGCTCGGAGACTTCCTTCTATAATTATATTTTCAATGTTGTCTTTTGTTATGCCACCTTTTCAAGTCTCTTCAGAATTACGAAGATGAACATTGCTGAAAGCAGGCACAGACCTACGAGTACGCCCCATACGACAACGAGCGGCTGTCCCCAGAGCAATGAAGGTATGCTGACGAGGAGGTTTCCTATTGCAGTTGCAACGAACCATCCACCCATCATCATTCCCTTGTACTTAGGAGGAGCAACTTTTGATACGAATGAAATTCCTATAGGAGAGAGCAGAAGTTCTGCAAATGTAAGTACAAGGTAAGTTGATATCAGCCAGTTTGGTGAAATCAGCATCTGCTCTGTCTTCTGTGCTTCAGGTGCAGGAAGACCGAGTGAAGCTACTGTCATAAGGATATATCCTACAGCTGCAACGAGCATACCCAATCCGATTTTCAGAGGAGCAGACGGTTCCTTGCCCTTCTTTGCAAGTGCACCGAAGATAGCCATTGATACAGGAGTCAGCATGACAACGAAGCAAGGGTTGAACTGCTGGAATATAGGAGCATCGATAACTGTCTCAGCTGGCAGTGTGTTGTATTTGTATGCAAGTCCTGCAGCACAGAGCACAATCAGTGCTGTTGCTATTCCGCGTCCCTTTGAAGTCTTTGACTGGAAAAGTGCAAACAGTGAATATACTATTACAATGCAGAGAACGAGGTTTACAACGTCGAACATCATGCTTTCAACACCGGATGATGTCTTTACTATATACTGTTCTGCAAAGAATGTCAGAGTAGAACCGTTCTGGTGGAATGCCATCCAGAAGAAGATAACTACTGCGAACACCAGACACAATGCAACGATTCTTTCCTTTGTCTCAGATTTAGTGAGCTGTTCTTCTTCAACGTTGTCATTGCTTGCATCTTTCTCTTTGCTCTTGTCTGCATGCTTGAATGTGCTTCTGGAGAAATAGTAGATTGCAATAGACACGATAAGTGAGAAACATGCGATAGCAAATGCGTAGTGATATGAATCTGCCTTTGAAATGCCGAAATTCTCCTGAACATATCTCATTATTTCAACAGCTGCAGTAGCTGCAAACAATGCACCGATGTTGATGGCCATGTAGAAGATACTGAATCCTGAGTCACGCTTGCTGGCATACTTCTTTTCGTCATACAGATTTCCTACAAGCACCTGCAGGTTGCCCTTGAAAAGACCTGTTCCGAAACATATCAGCAGCAGTGCACCGCCCATGGCGCAGATAGCGGCTGTTCCGCTTCCGAGAGGGATGGAGAGGAGCAGATAACCGATGAACATGATGGTTATACCGATTGTCACCATCTTACCGAAACCGAACTTGTCGGCAAGCATACCTCCGAAAAGAGGCAGGAAATATACCAGACCGAGGAATACTGAATAGATTACTCCGGCCGTAGCTTCTGAAAAGGCGAAATTATCCTTAAGGAAAAGAGTGAATACCGCAAGCATTGTGTAGTATCCGAATCTTTCGCCTGTGTTGGCCAATGCCAGTGCATATAGCCCTTTAGGTTGTCCTTCAAACATAATTTTGGGGTTTATTTATAAAGTTAGTATTATTTGTTTTTCTTCTGCAGGTTGGCTTTTTCAAGTCCGTATCCGTACTTCTTGTCTGCTTTCTTGAGCATGATTGCAACAATCAGTGAAACTGTGGCAATAGCTGTAAATATGCACATTGGCAATGTGTAGTCATACTGTATCTTGCCTCCAGCATTGCTTATAACGCAATATTTGTCCAGCACAGTACCGATGAGGAACGGAACACCGAATAATCCGATGTTCTGAATGAAGAATATCAGTGCGTATGCTGTTCCAAGCTGCTTCACTGGGAAAATCTTTGCAACAGACGGCCACATAGCTGACGGCACGAGAGAGAATGCGATACCCAGGATTATCATGAGTGCAACAGCTATTACAGATGAGCTGATGAACGGCATAGAGTACATAAGGTGAACGAATATGAGCATTGCCGAACCAAGCATCATGATTGATGCGGCCTTACCTCTTCTGTCTATCATTCCGCCGAAAATAGGAGTGAGGAACAGTGCTCCAAGTGCCGGCAGACCGGCAACAGTACCGGCGAGATCTTCATTTACTCCGTATTTGAGCACCATCAGTTCTGTAGCAAACTTCTGGAATGGGAATACGCAAGAGTAGAACAGCACGCAGAGCAGTGCTATAAGCCAGAAGCCGGGGTTCTTTACAACTGAAGCAACGTCCTTGAATGAGAACTTGTCTTCCGGATTAGATTCTGTAGTGGCAGAAATCTGCTTGTCGAGCTTTCTGTCCATGAAGCTGAAAGCAATGAAAGCAATGAGTCCGCCGATTAGGAGTATCATACCGATGAACAGAGGAGTGTCCAGATGGCAGCTCTTTGCAACAGGAATTGACACTGCGTATGCAACCTGCGAACCGATTCTGGCAAGAGCCACCTGTGTTCCCATGGCCAATGCCATTTCCTTGCCCTTGAACCATTTTGCAATGATTTTTGTGACAGTGATTCCTGCTACCTCAGCACCAACACCGAACACTGAATATCCGGCTGAAGCAAGGAATACGTCGAGCTTGTAGCCCATGACTGTCTCTGATGTTCCTCCATAGGTTGTTATGGCTATATATTCTGCAACAGTTCCGCACACCATGAGTGATGCGGCGAGTATTCCTGTGAAGCGCACTCCGAACTTGTCAAGTATGAGTCCTCCCCATATAAGCATAAGAAGGAATACGTTCAGGAAACTGTATGCTCCGGTGAAGAAACCGAACTCTCCGCTGGTCCAGTGGAGTTCTTCTTCAAGCATTGATTTCAGCGGAGCCATGATGTCGTTGACATAATAGGCCGCCATCATTGTAAACGCCACGATGAGCATTGCCGCCCAGCGTGCTGCGGTCGAATCGCTCAGATTCTTTTTAATTTGTTCTGTCATATCTTTTGTGTATTTTTTCGTGTTGTAGGATTGCTGTTGCCCGACATTTCATGCCTTATTTCTTAAGCCACTTGTCAAGCCATCCGAAGAATGTTCTCTGCCAGAGTACTCCGTTCTGAGGTTTGAGTACCCAGTGGTTCTCGTCTGGGAATATAAGCAGCTGTGCATCGATGCCTCTGTAGCGCGCTGCATTGAAAGCGGCCATCGCCTGGCTGGCAACGATTCTGAAGTCTTTCTCTCCGTGTATGCACAATATAGGTGCGTCCCATTTGTCAACAAAAAGGTGAGGCGAATTTGCAAATGTACGCTTGACAGCCTCATTCTCCTTATGCCAGTAAGCACCACCCATATCCCAGTTCGCAAACCATGATTCTTCTGTTTCCACATACTGCTGTTCGAGGTTGAATATACCGTCGTGGGCAATGAAGCACTTGAAACGCTTGTCGTGGTGTCCGGCCAGCCAGTATACTGAGAAGCCGCCGAAACTTGCACCGACGCATCCCAGTCTGTCCTTGTCTACATACGGCTCTTTAGCCATATCGTCGATGGCCGACAGATAGTCGTCCATGCAGTGTCCTCCGTAGTTTGTGCTGATTTCTTCAAGCCATTCCATTCCGAAACCAGGAAGACCGCGTCTGTTAGGGGCAACGACAATGTATCCGTTTGCTGCCATTATCTGCATGTTCCATCTGTAGCTCCAGAACTGGCTTACTGGGCTCTGCGGACCGCCTTCGCAGAACAGCAGAGTAGGGTACTTCTTGTTCTTGTCGAAGTTTGGTGGGAGAACCACCCAGCTGAGCATGTCCTTGTTGTCAACTGTTTTTGTCCAGCGCGGTACAACTTCTCCCCAGTCAATATTATCTCTGAAGTATTTGTTTTCGTTTGTCACCTGTACAGCCTTTCCGTTTTTCGGATCAACTGAGAAGAGTTCAGGCGATTCCATCATTGACTGGCGCATGCAGAGCAGCTTGTTTCCACATACAGCAACAGATACATAGTCATACTGTCCTTCAGTAATCTTTTTCACATCGCCCTTGATGTCTGTGCTGTACACGTGTGTCTCACCGTGCCATACACCTGTGAAATATATCTTTTTGCCTTTAGAATCCCAGCAGTAGCTGTCGGCGTTGCTTTCGAATTTCTCGGTTACGTAAGTTTTCTTGCCGGTAGCAAGTTCCATCACGCAAATTCTGTTTCTGTCGCTTTCGTAGCCGTCGCGCTCCATGCTCTGCCATGCAATGTACTTTCCGTCAGGCGAGAATGAAGGATTTGTGTCATAGCCCATGTTGAGATCTTCGCTGTTCTTGTTCGAAGCCTGTGAGGCGAGTGAGAGCGATGGGTCAACCTTCGGTGCCTTGTAGCCGGCAGGTTTGCACAGGTTCTTTGTTTCTCCGTTTTCTGTATCGTACAGATAAATGTCTGAGTCGGTAGATATTGCATAGTCCAAACCGGTCTTCTTTCTGCATGTATAGGCCACGTATCTAGAGTCCGGACTCCAGGCGAGCTGTTCAACACCGCCGAACGGCTTCATCGGGCATTCGTATGGTTCGTTCTCGCCGATGATGTCAACAGCATTCTTTACCTCGCTTCCGTCAAATTCGGCAACGTAAGAGTGAGGTCTGCTTTCCACCCATTCATCCCAGTGTCTGTACATCACGTCATTGAAGATTTTTCCTGAAGCTTTAGGCAGATCAGGGTAAATGTCGGCTGTGCGCTTTCCGTATTTGATGGACTGAACAAGCAGAACTTTCTTTCCGTCAGGTGAGAACATGAAGTCCTCAACGTCTTTTTCAAAGTGTGAAATCTGCTTTCTGTCAGAGCCGTCGGCGTTCATGCTCCAAATCTGCGACACACCGTTGTTGTCGGCTGCCAGATAAGCAATGCGTTTGCCTCCCATGATATATTTGGGCGCACTTTCGCTTCCGGTTGATGTCGTGAGCATCTTGTTGTCTGAGCCGTCAGCATTCATTGTGTAGATGACTGTGTGGCTCTTGTTTTCTTCAACGCTGTAGTACGTAACGTTGTATACTATTTCTTTGGCATCTGGTGCAATGTCCTGTCCGCCTATGCGTCCCATTGCCCACAAAGCTTCAGGCGACAGTCTGCGTTCCTTTATCTGGGGAGTCTGTCTGCCGATGAATTTTTCGGCATTGGTCTCGGCTGATGCGTCACCCATAATCAGAATTCCTGCCGCAAATGCGGCTATAGCTGTTTTGTTCATGTTTACTGTTTTTGTATATGCCCGATCCACTGCATCTTTTACCTCAGTCAGCTCGGGTAGGTATATATACGTAATGGCACTGGAACACAATTTCTTGCATTCCAGTGCCATATCGTTTTCACTTATTTCTTGCGCTGCTGCATTTTCTGCTGCTGTTCCAGCATCTCTCTCTGTTTTTCGAGCAGTGACTCATAACGTGCCATCATGCCCGACTTTTTGTGAGGCTGCGACTTGCGCTGTTCATACTTGGCTTCGAGTTTTGCAAGGAGCTTGTCATCGTCGGTAGTCTTGCGCAGATACCACATCATCAGCAGTGTAACGACACCTGAAATGAAGTAGTAGTAGTTCAGACCTGATGAGTAGCTGTTGAATGTGAAGAAGAATATCAGCGGCATTATGTACGACATCCACTTCATCATTCCCATCTGCTTCTCCTGTTCAGGAGTCATCGAGTACTGCTGCTGGCGCATCGATATCCATGTGTTGGCCACAGTAGAAAGACACCAGAGTACGCAGAACAAGCTGAGGTGGTCACCTATACCCCATATATGTGTGCCCCAGTTGATGACGTCATCGTATGTCGACAGGTCATCTGCCCACAGGAAACTCTGTCCGCGGAGCTCGATGGCGTTAGGGATGAAGTTGAAGAGGGCAATCCAGATAGGCATCTGTATCAGCATTGGCAGGCATCCGCCCATCGGCGACACACCGTGCATGCTGTAGAGCTGCATGATTTCCTGCTGCTTCTTCATCGCATCTTCTGGTTTCGGATATTTCTTGCTTATCTCTTCCACCTTAGGTCGCAGAACTCTCATGTTTGCCGACGACATGAATGATTTCTTCATGAGCGGGAAGACTAGGAGCTTCACGATGATGGTGAGAAGCAGGAGCACGATACCCATGTTGATGCCCCAACCGGTCATCCAGTCGAACATATATACTGTGAAGAAACGGTTGATCCAGCGTATGATAGGCCATCCGAGGTATACAAGGCTCTGAAGGTCAACATCATTTTCCGATACGCAGAGTTTCTGGTTTTCGCGCAATGTGCTGAACTTGTTAGGACCTATGTACATCTGGAAGTTGCTTGCAACTTTGCCTGTAGGGTCAAAGTCGGCAGACATTGAAGCGTTGTATTCCTTCAGGTATCCGCTTCCTTCTTCAAGACGCTTGGATGAAATTTCATCAAGTGCAAGACTCTTGTCTGTAATGAGTACCTGACTGAAGAACTGGTCTTTGAATGCCACCCAGATAGCGTTGCTGTCGAAGTTGTTTTCTGTGTCGTCAGCACCGGTCGAACTCAGGTTCTCCGTGTCGTCTTCAACAGTACGGTACACGATTGTACTGTGCTGGTTCTCAAAGCTGTATCCCTTTTCCTGCTGTCTCAGCGACTCGTTCCAGTGGATGTTCAGCTTGTTGGCGTTTGCCGGGAAGAAGTTGCTGATGCCGTTGGCTTTCAGAGACATGTTCACGATGTAGCTTCCAGGTATGAGCGAGTATCTGATGTCGATGCTTCCCTTACCTATAGGCAGACTCATGACAACGGAGCTGTCGGTAACTTCCTTCGGAGTGAAGTAAAGTTCGTTGCTGGTGATGTTCTGGTTCTTGCCTGTGAGCATGAAGTTCATGTCCATGTCCTTGCCGTCGAACAGCACCACAGCACCGCCTTCCTGATTCTTGTATGTCTCGTCCTTGAGCTCAGCTCTGCACAGCTGTCCTCCCTTATTGGATATAGTAAGTTTCAGAAGTTCATTTTCGATGACTGTCTTGCCTTCATTTACTATACGCGCTTTGTAGAGCGGGTTGAGCGAATCGCTCTTTTCCTCTGCAATGGCGTTTGCGGCCTTTTCAGCCTCAATGGCCTTCTGCTTGTTTTCCTGAGCCTGATTCATCTGCTGCTCTATGGCTGCCTTTTGCTGTTCAACGGCATACTCCTTCTGCTTCTTGCTTTCGTATGCCATGAAGCCGAAGACAACAAGCGCCATGAGCAGAAAACCTATCAGGGTGTTTTTATCCATTCTTCCCATCGGGTAATCTTTTTACTTGTGTTTGTTTTTGTGTGTGCTGTTATTTTTTCTTGTTTTCGATAGCTGCCTTCACGAATGCGAGGAACAGTGGATGTGGTTTGAGCACTGTACTGCTGTATTCAGGATGGAACTGAGTACCTACATACCACTTGAGTGAAGGAACCTCGACAATTTCTACAAGGTCGCTTTCCGGGTTGATACCGGTGCAAGCCATGCCGTTGCTCTCGAAATTGCTCTTGAAATCATTGTTGAATTCATATCTGTGGCGGTGGCGCTCAACAATCTTTGTAGACTTGTATGCCTCAAATGCCTTGCTGCCTTCCTTCACGATACACTCGTATCCTCCGAGACGCATTGTACCGCCCATGTTTGTGATGTTCTTCTGCTCTTCCATGATGTCGATGACATTGTGAGGAGTCTTCTCGTCCATCTCGCGGCTGTTGGCATCTTCAAATCCGAGTACGTTGCGTGCATACTCAACAACCATCATCTGCATACCGAGGCAGATACCGAATGTAGGCTTGTCGTTCTCACGGCAGTACTGAGCTGCAATGATTTTGCCTTCGATACCTCTCTGGCCGAATCCAGGACAGATTACGACACCGTCCATGTCGTTCAGCTTCTCTGCAATATTTTCCTTTGTCAGCTTTTCGCTGTTTACGAAATGTGTCTTTACCTTATAGTCGTTGTATGTACCGGCCTGTGAGAGACTCTCGAGAATAGACTTGTAGGCATCCTGAAGGTCGTACTTTCCAACAAGGGCAATGTTTACGATTTCTGCTGCCTTATGTCTGCGCTCGAGGAAGCTTCTCCATGGACCGAGTCCCGGAGTTTCACCTATAGGCATCTGGAACTTGCGGAGGATAGCCGCGTCAAGTCCCTGTTCCTGCATCTTGATAGGTACTTCGTAGATTGTAGGCATATCAAGGCTCTGTACAACGCAGTCCTGATCAACGTTGCAGAAGTTTGCAACCTTTTTGCATATACCGGCCGAAAGTTCTCTCTCTGTGCGGAGCACGAGGATTTCAGGCTGTATACCGAGACTCTGCAGTTCCTTTACAGAATGCTGAGTAGGCTTTGTCTTGAGCTCACCTGCAGCGGCAAGATAAGGCACGTATGTAAGGTGAATACAGAGCGCATTCTTGCCGAGCTCCCATTTGAGCTGACGTATAGCCTCGAGGAACGGCAGAGATTCAATGTCGCCCACAGTTCCACCGATTTCAGTGATTACGAAATCATAGTTGCCCTTAGCGCCGAGAATCTTCATGTCGCGCTTGATCTCATCTGTGATGTGAGGTACAACCTGTATGGTCTTTCCGAGATAGTCACCACGGCGTTCCTTTTCAATCACGCTCTGGTAGATACGTCCTGTCGTGATGTTGTTGGCCTTGGTTGTCTGTATACCTGTAAATCTTTCATAATGGCCAAGGTCAAGGTCTGTCTCCTGACCGTCAATGGTTACATAACATTCTCCGTGCTCGTAAGGATTGAGCGTTCCCGGGTCAATGTTGATGTATGGATCAAACTTCTGGATAGTGATGTTGTAACCCCTTGCCTGCAGGAGTTTACCGATTGATGAGGATATGATTCCCTTACCAAGAGAACTCGCCACACCTCCTGTTACGAAAATGTACTTAGTATCAGCCACAACTTTATAATTTAAAATGTTATAATCAATTGAAAAAACTCAATTCAAGCTACAAAGTTATAAAAAAACTTCCATAAGACATAATCGCCACCTGTTTATTTGTCAAACCTCAGCAAAACCATCACGTATTATCAGCATATATTATATTAATAATGTGTATACATCCACAAAAACATAGTGCTGCGCCCCGTCATCCCTGGCCAAGACCAGGGATCATATGTCTCCACAAGCAGGATGCAAACAAGTAATCAGGACATAAGAACAAAAGAGTAGTAAGCATCCACTTCTTTTGTTCTTTTCCACAAAAGTAGAGTAGTACTCCCAGCATCGTAGATGCACAACATTGAATGTTAGAATGTTTGTCAAGCCCGCTTGAACAAACATTCGAGCATTCAATGAATCTTTTGTTCTTATGTTCTTCTGTCTAAAAATCGTACAGACCCACAAAATGTAGCACAATGCCCGCGATCCGTCATCCCTGGCCAGGACCAGGGATCTTATCTAAATGACAATGCAAATGCCCGCGAGAGCACAGTGAAGACCCACCGACTAGATTCCTGGTCCCGGCCAGGAATGACGTAGTAACAACAACTGTAAACGCCCACTTCTTTTGTTCTTTTCCAAACAAAAGAGTCGTAGACAATCACCTCAGGTGCAAACATTTAAGGGACAAATGAACAACAAGCCCGCTTGAATGTACATTTGCCCCTTAAATGAATCTTTTGTTCTTATGTTCTTCTGTCTAAAAATCGTACACACCCACAAATGTAGCACAGTGCCAGCGATCGTCATCCCTGGCCTAGACCAGGGACCTCTTCTCAATGTCTGCACAATGCCTGCGAAAGTACTGTACAGGCCCACCGACTAGATTCCTGATCCTGCCAGGAATGACGCTGTAGTAACCTATGTAATAACTATTACCTAGCGCAAAGCGCGTTTATCTAATGAAGCCGTGCTTCATGTTTACCTAGCAACTCAGTTGCGTTTACCTAGCGTATCCGCGTTTTACCTAGTGAAGCCAACTTCACGTTTTACCTAGCAGGCCTAGCCTGCGTTTTACTTAACAAAGCCCTCTACACCCCTAATACAATATTAGCATCAATATTCAGTTTCTGACTTATTTCTCTTGCTACTTTAAGTGTTGGTTCACATTTGCCGGAGATATAATCGCTAAGCCGAGAAGGACTAACCCCAATCAATTTCGCCAAAGCCTTTTGGTTTAGTCCCATTTCGTACATACGAAGTTTAAGAACATCTACAAGTGTTGGTTTTCCCAGTGCAAAATGTTCATCAGAATAATCGGCAACAAGATTCGACAGCAGTTCCAGTTCGATGCTGTTTGGATCATCAATAGGAGTTTCGTCTGTTACCACTGGCAACAACTCTTCAACTCTCTTCACAGCCCAGTCATATTGAGCTTTTGTTTCTATTTTAGTCATATAATATAATAATCAGTATAAGATCAGTATTATTTATAGTATTGCATAAGTTGAAGTTGCCCAGTTATAGTGTAGAACAATCTTCTATTTTATCATATTCCGCATGAGTGCCTATAAAGCGAACATACACGAATTTTATTGTGAACTTTATTACAACAATCAATCTATAGTTGTTGCCTTTGATGTTGAACACATAATGTTGGTTGCCAACATTGTCAACACTGTTGAATGTTTTCTTCACATCAGCAAAACATGTCCATTCGCTTTTCTTAACAATGGTCGTCCACTCTTGTAGCGCCGCTTTTGCTTCGGGGTGAGCTTCTGCATATTCTTTTAGTGTTTGTTCTGTGAATATTCTCATTGAATTACGTGTTAATCATGCGACGAAGATATAAATAAAATTCCATTATTCAAAATTAAATTCTATTATTTGTAATTGAGCTTCTCGTAACTTGAATCTACTCACAATAATTTTCATCAGATTTCTGGTCCCAGCCAGGAATGACAACATAGCATCATTAGTAATGTCATCCCTGGCCAGGACCAGGGATCTCATCCCCGTATAGTCTGTATGTTCTAAGAATAAAGACATAAGAACAAAAGAACATAAGAATGCAGATGATGCCCATCTGTCAGTCCATGCATAAGTAAGCTTCCGCCTGTACAGCCAAATGTCCATCATGCAAAGAATTTGCAGTGCAAGCACCGCATTCTTAAGGAAACAAAAGAGTAGAAGGTATCCACTTCTTCTGTTCCTTTCCAACAAAAGTAGAGTAGGAGCCTACAGCTTTTCAGATGCCATTACATTGATTAAGGAATGTATGGCAAATCCATTTGTTAGAACATCCATAGATCAATGTATCTCTTTTGTTCTTTTGTTCTTCTGTCTAAAAAAATGTATACATCCACAAAAAGCACAATACCAGCGACCCGTCATCCCTGGCCTAGACCAGGGACCTCTTCTTAATGTCAACACAATGCCCGCTAAAGCACTGTAAAGACCCACTGATTAGATTCCTGGTCCTTGCCAGGAATGACGCTGTAGTAACCTATGTAATAACTATTACCTAGCGCATCGCGCGTTTTACCTCGCAAAGCAAGCTTTGCATATTACCTAGCGCCCCCGCTCGCATTATAAGACAAAAAAGGGATACCGTCCCCGGTATCCCCTATAAACCATCCAGTCGTCAGACCGGATTATTTGATGAACTTGACCGCTTTGCGGCTGCCGTCCTTCATGTTGTCCACCTTGATGTATATTCCCTTTGCTACAGGAACATTTGTACCAAGATTTGTTCCGTTGATGCTGTAGTAGCTTGTTGAAACAACCTCGCTGCATCCTGATGCATCGTCCAGATCCTCAATGCATGTCAGAGTACCGGTGATGTAGTCAGACATGTCCACAGGGTCGATACCCTTGTGAGTAGGAGTTACCTGCTTGATTGTTCCGTCCTCGTTGAACTCGAGCTTGTCGATGCACACCTCACGGTGATAGCCAGGACCATTGTTCAGGTAAGCCTTGTTGATGCGGTGGTAGACGATGTACCATTCATCCTTTCCAGGAATCTGGATTACGGCGTTGTGACCTGTTCCGTAGATTTCCTCAGACGCATCCTGTATGATTACGATAGGCTTGTCTGCAACCTTGATAGGACCTCTCGGAGAAGTGCTTGTACCGTAAGCCACATGGTAGTTCTTTGCACCGGTGTCGTCAACAGACCACAAGAAGTAGTACAGACCGTTTCTGTAGAATACATATACACCCTCTCTGAAGGCATAGTCGGCGAGCGAGCCTCCTGCTGGTGTTATAGTTGCAGGGTTGCTGTACGACATCATGTCGTCGCCCATGTCTGAAACCACAAGATTTCCGTTGCCCCAGTAGTAATATGTATTGCCACTTACAGGATCTGTGAATACGTCAGAGTCGATGAGCTGTCCGCTTGCAGGATTCTTCGTAACGAGCGGAGTACCCTTGTCAGTGAACGGACCGATCGGAGAGTCAGCCGTAGCCACACCGAGAGTCTTCATGTTGTATTCAGGGTTGTGTCCGCTGAAGTAGAAGAAGTACTTGAATGCACCGTCCATATATTTCTCCTCGATACATGGAGCCCATCCGTTTCCTGTAGCCCATGTAACGTCGTCTGTTGCCACGTCAAGGATGCAGTTCTCCTTCTGCCAGTTCACGAGGTCTGAAGAAGAATATACGTTGAACTTCGAACCTCCCCATCCGGCGTATCCGTCGCTTGTAGGATAGATGTAGAACTTGCCTGTCTTCTTTGAGAAGAGAATTTCAGGGTCTGCGCAGAAACCGTCGAGTACAGGGTTGCCGCAAATCTCAACTTCTACGTTTACAGTTGCCGTCTTGCCCTGGTTGCTTATTGTATATTCAACGCTTCCGTTTGTGAAGTCCTGAGGACCTTCCGGACTGATTGCTGCACCAGCTGACGCAACGAGTTCAGGATCGAAGCTGCTGATGTCTGTTCCCGGACGTACAGGCAGGTAGATAGACTTGCTTGTGATTGTCACGTTGTTCTGCTTGATGTTCCTGTTGCGCGCACCGCTTACAGTAGTTCCGAGGTTGTCGCTAGGGAAAGCCTCCAGCAGGGCATCGAGCTCAGCCTTTGAGATGGCCATCACTGTTCCGTGTCTAGGAGTGAATGCACCGCTTGTTGTTGTCTGTGCTTCGAGAGTGAACGACTCGAGATCTTCAGTAGAGCAGAACTGGTAGTATCCGCTGTTGTAGCAGTCGTACATCAGAACCCATGTGTCGCTGTTGATCATTCTGAACAGACCGCCTCCTTCTACAGCTACGTTTGTCTGCTGCAGGTTGCCTGACGGCTCGCTCCACTGGCTTCCTTCCGGCATGCCCTCTTCAGCAGTAAGGCGCTTTGAAGTAACCTGGCATATACCGCCCGAACCTTCGTTCTTGTATATCATGTGGTATGTGCTGTCTCTCTCGTCGAATATGATGTCGGCGTCGATGGTAGCAGAACCTCTGTCATAAAGGAATACAGGATCTGTGAGCAGGTCTGTGAAGTCATCGTTGGCATAGCTGTAGTAAACCTTGTCGTATGTGCACTTGCCGTCGTTTGTGAGAAGAGAGTAGTATACCATGTAGCGTCCCTTCGTTCCGTCGGCATTCTCGTAGTTTGCATCCCAGATAACTTCAGGAGCCCAAACTCTTGTAACATTCTTCCACTCTGGGAAACGGTCTGGGAAGTGTACGGTGCTGTGCTGCCAGTGGATCATATCTGTACTCTTGTACATCACGATACCGCGGTTAGAGCTCCAGCCCTCTGCACATCTCATGTCTGTTGCCACCATGTAGAATGTCTTGCCGTCTGCACCTCTCAGGATGTGCGGGTCACGTATACCCTTCTTTATTGCAACAGTGTCGCTCCACATCACTCTCTCGCCGTTGTTCAGCGGAGTGTAGCTGTATCCGTCCTTGCTGACAGCATAGTAGAGGTTCTCATTTGAGTTGCTTGGGAAATATACGAACAGGTAAGCATCGTAGTCCTCGTCTTCTGCAACAAGCACCTTGAAGTCCTTAGAACCAACTTCCTTGTTCTTGTATCCTGTAGCAGTGAGTGTCACCTCAACCTTGCCTTCTCCCTTGGCAGAAAGCTTCATGAGCTTGCCGGCATCAGATATATATTCCGGTTTGTCCGACTTCCATGTGATGATGGTGTTCTCACCTGTGTTTCCAGGGAGCACGAGGTCGCTTCTCAGGTTGTTCAGACTGCCGCTGAGTTTCAGGTTGTCGAGGTCGTATGCGAGTGCCTCAGCATCGCTGAACTTGGCAAGTACTGTAGCCTGGTATTCAACCGACTTCGTGATGTTGCCCTTTGTATATGTAGCAGTAAGAGTCACTGTCGCATCCTCTTCTCCCTGTTCAGGACGTATCACGGTACCGTTGCTCTTGATGACGTTCTCGTCAGATGAAGTCCATGTTGCTGTGATGCCGTTGCCGAATGAAGTAGGGAGGGTGACGCTTGTTCTCAGGTTAGAGAAGTCGTAAGCCTGGTTGGCAATGAACTCGTCGATTATTTCTGCATCAAGTACATCGTTGAGTTTTGTCAACGGAGCATCGCCGTAGATGGAGATGATTTCGTCTGAGCTCAATGTTCCCTTGTATACTCTTACATCGTTGTACATTGCTCCCTTCAGGTAAACGTCGCCTGAGTATGGTGAACGTCCCAGCCAGTTCTGTGTGGTAGATCCGAGCTTGTTAGGGAATAAGCCTATATTGCCGCTTGCTGTCATAGCACCGTTCATATAGATTGTTCCCGTATTTCCTGTCTGGCAGTAAATGAGGTTGACCCAGCGTCCTGTAGGGAACTTCGTGTCTGCACTTACCACTCTTTCGCCCGAATAGTTTGTCTGTGTGATGGCAAATTTTGTCTGGTTTGCACCGAAGAACAGATAACCAGTTGTGCTTGAGTTTCCGAAGTTGAAGATGAAGTTGCCGTTGCTTCCGAGAGCATAGTCGGCAGGAATATATACGTTCATAGAGATGGCATAGTCGCCGTCGAGCGAACCGATGATGCTTCCCACCTCAGAACCGAAGTCGAAATATCCGTTGTTGTCACCGAGGCTCAGCACAGGCACATCTGCAATTGTGCGCAGTTCTGCACCGTTCTCCAGTGAACCCTTGTACTTGCCTGTCTCGTCGTCAGCATTGCTGAATGAGTACTGGAGAAGCTTCTCTGGTTCAGAACCGGTATATTCTATGCCCGACAGTTCTGCAACCTGCTTGTCAGTCATTGCACCGTCATACACTCTGAAGTCGGTCATGATCATACCGCGTGTATATTCAGCATCATCAGTGTAGAACGGAGAACGTCCCAACCAGTTGTATTTTGTCTCGCCGAGTTCAGAGATAAGATTCTCAGCAACACCATTTGCCACGCAGAGTCCGTCCTCATATATTCTGATGAAATTTCCGAGGGCATTCTTCTTGCATGTTACGACAACCCATCTGTATGCACCGTTGTCGACATTCTTGTTGGCAGAAACAGTGCTCACGCCGGATTTGTCTGTCAGTGAAATGCTGTAGTCCATGTTGCGTGCGCTGAACGAAGCGTACCCGCCGCCCTTCACCTCGACTGAATCATTCTTGGAGAACGACCACATGACGTTGCCCAATTTTGTCAGATCCATGTACGATGAAGAAACGTATGTACGCATAGCGATTGTGTACTCGTCCAGGTCTGCAACCACCTTTCCGAAGTTCTCACCGAGGTCGATGTATCCCTTCTTCAGTCTGGAAGTCGAGATGAACACGCTCTCCTCAAAGTACTTCTTGCTGATGCTTACGCCAGTACCTACGAGTTTTCCATCATATCCGTTGCCGGATAGATCCTTCAGCGTAGTGGCGTTTATCGTGTCAGTAGCATGGTAGCTCAGTTTCAGTTCCTGTGCTCCGACCGACAGCGATACCGCGCTCATCAGCGCGAATGCTAAAAGTCCGTTTGGTTTGTTCATAAATATAATTTTTAGTTAGTAAAAAGATTGTCCATAGATCAATATTTAAAGATAACATTACTACATATCAAAACATTGTAATCATAATCTCACAAAGATATGAAAAAATCCTCACTACCACCAAAATATCCTGAAAAACACCCACCTCTTCTGTTCTTTTAAAAAGCATTCACCCACTAAAAGACTGTACACTGCCTGCGATCCGTCATCCCTGGCCAGGACCAGGGATCTTATCTCAAAGACGGCACAAATGCCAGCGATAAAATAACGCATCCTACAGATCTGTATAATTATATTCTTGCTCCCATCCAGGAATGACAGCACAGTAACATTATCAACGCGCAACTTTCTTCTTATTATTCACTCCCTTGCTTGCACAAATCATATTATTTTGCAATAATTGCACAAATATACATTGTGAAAAGTGCATTTAGGTCAACATACACATGAGTTTCTGTGTCATGCCCGTCTGCACATTCACAATCGTTGATATGATAACCCAAACCAATTATATTATGAAACGACATTTCATTTCTACTATTCTTCTTAGTTTGTTCATCACCATGTCCAATGCACAGACCACGTCCACATATATACTCGATATGGTCCACAACAACCCTGGTGAACAGCCATACGTCACTCCTTATACAGATCCTCTTTTTCTTAAGAACGAGGGATTCAACGGCGCCGTTCCTCATTGGCACATCAACTGTGCCATAATGTACAGCGGATACAACCGTAAGCTCACACGTAAAGGCACGAAGGAGTACGATTGGATTCGTGCACATGCGGACGATGTCCGTACCCGTCTTGCCGATTTCGAGAAAGCCGGTATGCCGGCTTATCCGTTCACCGATTTTCTCGTATTCCCTGAGTCTGTTTGGGATGTCTACGGCAACGAAATATCCGACGAGCAGGCAGGCAACCGTCATCGTAAGCCGGACATAAGAAAGAAGAGAACGCAAGAGCTTCTTCGTTTTCAGATTGATGAAATCTTCAGGTCATTTCCCGAACTTGACGGTATCACACTGCGCTTCGGCGAGACCTATCTCCATGACACCCCGTACCACATTGGCAACAGTCCCATCGGTTCTGGAGAAACCAAAATCGATGATCATATCCTGCTTATAAATATTCTTCGGGAACAGGTTTGCGAGAAGTGGAACAAGAAACTGTTCTACCGCACCTGGGATTTCGGCTACAATTTCCACAACAGCCCTGAGTTTTATCTCGCAGTCACCGACAAGGTCGAACCTCACCCCAATCTTATCTTCTCCATCAAGTACCAGCAGGACGACTACCACCGCATGACCCCATTCAACCCCTGCCTCGGAATAGGACGTCATCAGCAGATAGTCGAGTCCCAGTCGCGTATGGAAGCCTACGGCAAGGGAGCTCATCCTTATTATACAGCCAAAGGAGTCATCGAAGGATGGCCTGAAACAGTTTTCGAAATCGAATTCGGTTCACATCGTTTCACTGGCAAGATGAACGAACGCACAAACCCGCGTGGTCTGCGCGATGTCATTGACAGTGGTCTTATAAGTGGGGTAGTGACATGGTCCAATGGTGGCGGATGGCAGGGACCATATATCAAACATGAATTCTGGTCAGCCATGAACACATACGTAGTTTCCCACTGGATGAAGAATCCGTCCCGTTCCGAAGAAGAGCTGTTCTTCGAGTATGCGTCACGCAACGGCATAGAAGGATATTCAGCCTATTGTCTTCGACAGCTCGCCCTGGCAAGCATCGAAGGTGTGAGGAAAGGCCATTCAAACAGCTATGCGAAAAACAATATGTGGTGGACCCGCGATGAATTTTTCAGCTGGTCGGACAACAAGTCCGTCATAAAGGAGATCATCAGTAAAGGTGTTCAGAACAAAGTCCTGGCCGAAAAGGAAGAAGCATCAGCCATCTGGCTCAGAATCGAAGCCCTTTCTAAGCAGATTGAGAGCCGTGACAAGGTCATCGAAGAAGTTGTCCGTGTCTCTTCCACCTACGGGCGCATAAAATACCAGCTCATAGAAGTAATGTGGAAAATGATGCTCGAGTATGAGGAAATCCAGAATGGCAAGACCGCAGATCGTCAGTACATAAGTAACTTGTTGGACAGATACGATGCATTGTGGAAAGAGTGGTATCAACTGAAAGACAGCAGTACATATTGTGCAACCCTCTACACCGACATGGCCTTCAGAAACAAGAAAAAGGGAAGCATCGGCGACCTCGCCGAAAGAATGCGCAAACTGCTCACCGTTCCGCAGTAACATCTACCATACAGCACTTCTGTCTTAAAAACAAGTAAACACCCACTAAACACTGCACAGTGCCCTCGACAGCGTCATCCCTGGCCAGGACCAGGGATCTTATCCAAATGACGGCACAAATGCCAGCGACAAAAATAATACATCCTATAGTCCATGAATATCAGATTCCTGGTCCTGGCCAGGAATGACGACATGGTTATTCTTTTTGTTAAGACATAAGAACAAAAGAATGCAGATGATGTTCATTTGTCTGTGCGTACATAAGCAAGCTTCCGTCCGCACATCCACCTGTCCATCATGCAAAATATTTGCAGTGCCTTGCACCGCATTCTTAATGAACAGAAGAGTAGGGAATACACCCACTAAACATTGCACAGTGCCTGCGAACCGTCATCCCTGGCCAGGACCAGGGATCTTATCTCAATAATGGCACAAATGGTGGCGATAAAAATAATGTTTTTTACAGTCCATGAACATAAGATTCCTGGTCCGGGCCAGGAATGACGGCATAGCAATATTATGCAATACCGTAAACCCTTCTGTTCTTTTCAGCAAAAGCAGTTGTAGACTCAGCATCGAAGATGCAACAGCATTGAAAGAGCAACCGAGCATCAAGCTTGCTTGAACGTACGTTTGATTTTCAATGTACCCCTTTTGTTCTTATGTTCTTCTGTCTTCAAAAAGTGGGCATCCACTAAAAGACATAGCAATGCTAGCGATCCGTCATCCCTGGCTAGGACCAGGGATCTAAATTTCACGAATGCAGGATGCAACAATAAATAAAAGACACAAGAACAAAAGAACATAAGAATACAAATAATGCCCATTCGTCTATTCGTGCAGAAACAAGCTTCTGCCCATACATCCGAATGTCCATCATGGCAAAAAAATTGCAGTGCAAAGCACAGTATTCTTAAAAGAAGCAAAAGAAAGAATCTTCTGTTCTTCATAACAAAAAACAGTCGCAGACAATCACCGCAGGTGCAAGCATTGAAGAATTGGAATATACATCAAATCCATTTGAGTGGATATTAAATTCTTCAATGTTTCTTTTGTTCTTATGTTCTTCTGTCTTTTAAATGTGTACTTCCACAAAGCAACAGCTCAGTGCCCTCGACAGCGTCATCCCTGGCCAGGACCAGGGATCTTATCCAAATGACGGCACAA
>OKRU01000765.1_pt1 | contig 32284 bp, 36 predicted proteins | sample 1601131 | NCBI WGS metagenome assembly OKRU01 (sample SAMEA3541558, study PRJEB24748) | human gut metagenome | biome: human gut; feature: human-associated habitat; material: faeces | place: China | collected 2012
AATTTGCCCTAAAATTTCATTTTATGGAATTTGGACTACTTGATTTTCTAATTGCATACGCAATTCATGAAATGCATAATTATACTGTTGATACATCGGACACACAAATGTAAATAGGGACTAAAGTAATTGTTTCAGTAAATCGTAATTCTACCAATTATCAAGTAGATGAGGTCATCTGTGATGAAAGAAGAATTGCAGCAAAGGCATTGGAATATCTGATTTCTTTAGGACACCGTAAGATTGGCTATGCAGTCATGGAGAAGCTGATTCAGGGTGAGAATCCGCCAACAGCCATATACTGTGCCAATGACCTGATCGCCATTGGTATGTTAAAGTACATGTGCGCAAACGTTTACATGGAAAATGACAAAAATGAGAAGAAAATAGTTACAAAAACAGAAAAAATGTTTTATCTTTGTAAAGATTATATAAATTCTATTAAATTAGATTAAAATATTCCGCAGAGTACTTGTGCTCTTCGGAATATTTTTGCTATTATACTTAAGTAAAATCAGTTCATAATAATATTCGATATTCATCTATTATGCAGGCGTGTTGAACTGCCTGTATTCGTGATAATCTTATATTCATATTTTCAGAATCTTTTTATCCAAAATATTTATTTAACAGGGGGAAAATACTTGGCAGATAAGGATTTGGCAGAAAAATATCTGGAATCATTTTCGGATGTTTTTGCTGACATATATAATGTATTACTTTTTCGAAAGGAGATTCTTTTGGAAGAAGGATTGGAAGAGGGACCAACAGAAAGCATCTATAAGGTGGAAGAAAACAATCTTCGGAATCAGTTTCGGGATACTGTGAAATTATATAAGAATGGGTTATACAAAGTGGCATCTTTTGGGATTGAAAATGAAAGTCGGATAGACAAAAATATGCCCATCCGGATTATGGGGTATGATTATGCTGTGTATCGGGCGCAGATTGACCGTGGGGAAGAACGAAAATATCCGGCAATTACGATTGTTTTAAATTTCAGTGATACAGAATGGAAAAGTCCGAATGCGCTATTTGACATTTTAGATGTTTCTCCGGAACTAAGACCGTATGTAAATGATTATAAAATATTTGTTTTTAATATTGCATTTTTGCCGGAGAAAGTCCGAAAAGAGTTTAAGAGCGATTTTAAAATTGTAGCAGATTTTTTTGCAGAAAAACGTCTTGGAAGATATAATCCCAAGGAACATCCGGAGGCAATCTGCCATGTAGAAGCGGTTTTGAATCTACTTCGGGTGTTTACAAATGATAAAACCTATGTCAAAATAGAGAAAACAGTAGCAGAACGTGTGAAGGCAGGAGAGGTGATTACAATGTGTACGTTTGCAGAAGAGATGACCAACAAGGGAATAGAGATTGGTGAAGCGCAGGGCATCAAGATTGGTGAAGCGCAGGGCATTAAGATTGGCGAAGCAAAAGGAATTAAAATTGGTGAAGCCCGTGGAATTGCCAGAGAAAAAATCAGTGTTGCAAGAAACCTTTTAGACCTTCTGACAGATGAAGTAATTGCAGAAAAGGTCGGACTGGAGCTTGCTACGGTAAAAGAACTCAGAGAAGAAGTGAAGTAGAGGCATAAGAAATGGATAAAATAGCAGCGCCAACTCCGGAACAGTTAAAAAAGCAGGAAGCGTTAAAACAATATTTTGAAAAATTAGGCAGCGTGGCAGTTGCATTCTCAAGTGGTGTGGATTCCACCTATCTTTTGAAAGTGGCGCATGATGTATTGGGAGAGCGGGCAATTGCAGTAACTGCGTCCTCCTGTTCATTTCCAAAGAGAGAGTTAGGGGAAGCAGAAGCATTTTGCCGGAAAGAAAATATAAGACATTTTATTACAGAATCGGAAGAACTTGAAATCGAAGGATTTGCACAGAATCCTAAGAACCGCTGTTATCTTTGCAAGCATGAATTATTTGAAAAGATATTAAAGATTGCAGAAGAAAAGAAAATAGCTTATGTGGCGGAAGGCTCTAACCTTGATGATAACGGAGATTATCGTCCGGGATTAAAAGCAGTGGCAGAGCTTGGAATAAAAAGTCCGCTCAGAGACTGTGGTTTTACCAAGCAGGATATTCGTGTTCTTTCGAAGGCATTGAATCTTCCAACCTGGGAAAAGCAGTCCTTTGCCTGTCTGTCATCCCGGTTTGTCTATGGAGAGACCATATCCGAAGAGAAACTTACAATGGTGGATAAAGCGGAACAATTATTATTGGATTTAGGTTTTCATCAGGTGAGGGTAAGAATTCATGGAATGATGGCAAGAATTGAGATTGAGCCGGAAGAATTTTCGAAGCTGATGGAAAAGGAGAATCGGGAGAGAATTGCAAAAGCTTTCCGGGAATATGGATTTACCTATGTAACCTTAGACCTTTGCGGTTACCGGATGGGAAGTATGAATGAAACATTGGAAAAGTAAGGAACTTACTCAAAGAAGTAGTAAGTTCCTTCCGCATCAGAGAACGTCTTAAGTGAAGTATGAAATACTTTATTTAAGACGTTTTTTTGTACGCATTCATCCGGAGTGCCCTGAAAGCAGATGGCACCGGATTCCATGACGATAAGTTTGTCTGAAATAGTAAGTGCCTTGGCAAGGTCGTGCAGCACCAAAAGAATTGTTTTTCCCTGTGCTTTTAAGATTGGAAGCATCCGGTAGAAATTATTCTGGCTTTCCAAGTCTAAGAAGGTAGTCGGTTCATCCAAAATAATCGTATCGCAGTTCTGGGCTAAAGTCATGGCAAAGAAGACACGCTGTCTTATCCCACCGGAAAGAGTGTCAGTTGCAACGTTGCGGTAATCCGTAATATGGGTAAATTCCATGGCATCTTCCACCAGTTTGCGGTCTTCTTTGGTGAGGCGTCTGGAGAAGCCAAGATATGGAAAACGTCCATGCTCCACTAAGGTATGAACCGGAAGAGCAGGAATCACTTCACGAATCTGCGGTAAAAATGCAATTTTCTGGGCACGAAGGTGTCCATTCATATGATAAATATCTTCGCCATCTAATGTGATAGAGCCGTTAAAAAGCTGGCTGGATTTATTTAATACGGAAATCAGTGTTGTTTTGCCACAGCCATTTGGCCCTACGATGGTTGTGATGCTGCCGGTAGGAATTTCAACGGACAGATTTTTAATCAGAGGCACCTTGTGGTAGCCAATGGAAACGGAATCAAATTTAAGCATGGACTCTGCGGCCTCCTTTCTTTCCTAATAAAAGATATAAGAAAAACGGTCCGCCAACAAAAGAAAGAATAATGCCGGCAGGAAGTTCATATGGTGCGGCAATAACACGTCCAAGGGTGTCACAGAAGAGGACGAAACTTGCACCTAAGAGAGCACAAAGGGGAACTAAAAGCCGCAGATCATTGCCAAAGAGCCGTCTTGCAATATGAGGAACAATCAGCCCGACGAAGCTTAAAAGTCCTGCATAGCTTACCACACAGCCTGCCAGTATACTGGAAAGCATCAATAACAGGAAACGGAGCAGCGATACCGGAATGCCAAGGGAGCGGGCAACATCTTCTCCAAGACTCAGAACATTCATGTGGCTTCCAAAAAAGCAGGAGAGAATAACCGCAATGACAATGGCAATGCCGGGAGCCAACAGCGTTTTGGTGGTGACATCAGAAAGAGAACCAATCATAAAGGTAGTGAGGTTTAAGGTGATATCATCACTTAATAATTTTACCGTATTGATTCCGGCACTTAAAAAAGAAGAAACGGTAATTCCGGCAAGAATAATAGTAGTACGTTTGCTGTCTGCCATATACGCCAGTGCAAAAATAAGAAGTGTTGTCAGAAAGGCACCTGCAAATGCAAAGATGGCATTATGGGCTGCACGGCCCTGGAAGAGGGCAAGCCCAATCATAACGGCAAATCCGGCTCCGGAATTGACACCGATGGTATTCGGACTGGCAAGGGAATTATTCATAACAGTCTGTAAGATAACTCCGGCGCAGGATAAACCCATGCCGGCAGCAATGGCACCAAACATCCGTGGAATTCTGATATGAAAAAGTAACAGACCTGTGACAGAAGTCCGGTCATTTTGAATCAGACAGGATAAAATCTCTTTTGGATTTAATAAAACACTGCCGAAAAAAAGACTTGCCAACATCATAAGAAGCAGCAGGAAAAACATTCCGGCAAAAGATAAAATGATTTTTTTTCTCGTGTACATAGGAAATCCTTTCCGTTATTCCAGAAATATGTATTGTGTTTCCTGAAAAGTATTGTTGCAACAAAGAATGAGCCTTGGCACGTTCTCGCGCCTGCGGCGGTCGCTTGCGTGAATAAAATAACATATTCGGAGAGAAATAACAATGCTCTGATAAATTAGTATTGACAAATTAGAAAAATATAGTAAAATATAATTCATACAAAACCAATAGGAATAATCGTAAATAGATTTCCTAAGGCAGTTCAAAGTATTTAGTGCACGATAAGACGTGCAGGAATTGGAGCGTAAGATGAAGTTTAATACCGCATTATTACATGGAGATTTTCAAGGAGAACCGAATACAGGTGCAACAACAACTCCGATTTATCAATCCAGTGCATTTGCACATGAGTCGGCAGAGAAGCTAGAAAAGATTTTTCATAACCAGGCACCGGGATATTCCTATACGAGAATCAGTAATCCTACGGTAGATGCATTTGAAAAAAGAGTAACGGCGTTAGAGGGTGGCGTAGCAAGCGTTGCCTGTGCATCAGGAATGGCAGCACTCTACAATGCATTTTGTAATATCCTTCGTTCCGGCGATGAAATCGTATCCAGTGCCAGTCTCTATGGCGGCAGCATTGATTTATTCCGTGACTTAGAGGCATTTGGTATCACAACACATTATGTGGAAAACAATGACCTGGCTGCATTTGAAGCAAAGACCAATGAACATACCCGTCTTTACTTTGCAGAGACCATTGGTAATCCAAGACTTGATGTGACAGATATTACGGCACTTGCAAATCTGGCACATGAGCATCAGGTACCGCTCATTATAGATAATACGGTTGCTACTGCATTCTTAGTGAAGCCGCTTTCCCTAGGAGCGGATATTGTAATGAATTCTTCCTCTAAATACATCAATGGTCACAGCAATTCCATCAGCGGAATTATTACGGACAGCGGCAGATTTAAGTGGGATGTGGAAAAATATCCGGGCATGGCAGACTTTAAGAAGTTTGGACCATTTGCCTATACTGCCAAGCTTCGGAATGGACTGTTCCGCAACACAGGAGCCTGTCTGTCTCCGCAGAATGCATTTTATAACTGCATCGGGTTAGAGACACTGGGAATCCGGATGGAGCGTATCTGTGACAATGCAGCAGAACTGGCAAGGTTTTTTGTAAGAGAATATCCGGATGTAACAGTCAATTATCCGGGATTGGAGAGCAGTCCATGGCATGAAATCGCAAAGAAACAGTTTAAGGACCGTTTTGGTGGAATCTTAACCATACGGACCGGAAGCAAGAAACGGGCATTTGAAATAATCAATGCATTAAAGCTTCCGCTGATTATTTCCAATATCGGAGATACGAAAACATTAGTGATTCATCCGGAATCTACATTAAATGTACACAGTACCCCGGAAGAAAAAAGAGACGCCGGAGTATTTGATGATTTGATCCGCATCAGTGTCGGAATTGAAGATATCGAAGATTTAATCGAAGACTTCAGACAGGCAATGGATCAGAGCAGACCAGAGAAAAGCAAAGAGTAAATGGAGGAAGCAGACAATGGCAAAAATTGATTATGCGGCATTGAAAAAAGGCGGATTTATGCGCCAGAAACAGAAAGGATTCTTTTCTTTAAGAATTCAGGTAGTTGGAGGAAACCTGACAGCAGAAAATATTAAAGCAGTAGCAGATGTGGCAGAAAAATATGGAAAAGGCTATGTTCATATGACTTCCAGACAGGGCATTGAGATTCCATTTATTAACTTTGAAGATATAGAAGAGGTTCGTGCAAAGTTAGCAGACGGTGGTGTAAAACCTGGTGTATGTGGACCGAGAGTCCGTACCGTTACCGCATGTCAGGGCTCTGAAATCTGCCCGAGCGGATGTATCGATACCTATAGCCTGGCAAAGAAATTAGATGAGCATTACTTCGGAAGAGAGCTTCCACACAAATTCAAATTTGGTGTTACCGGATGTCAGAACAACTGTCTTAAGGCAGAAGAAAATGATATCGGTGTAAAAGGTGGTATGGAAGTAAGCTGGGTAGCAGATAAATGTATCAATTGTGGTGTCTGTGAAAAGGCGTGCCGTGAAGATGCTATCAAATGTACCGGAACAGAAGTTACCATTGATTATGATAAATGTACCAACTGCGGCCGTTGTGTAAAATCCTGCCCGACAGATGCATGGGAAGGAAAGAGCGGATATATTGTATCCTTTGGTGGATTATTTGGAAATCATATTTACAAAGGAGAACAGTTACTTCCGCTGATTACCGATGAAGAGACATTATTCCGTGTGACTGATGCAGCCATTGGATTCTTTGAAGAGCATGCAAATCCGGGTGAGCGTTTCCGTTTACTTTTACAGCGCGTAGGAGAAGATGAATTCCGCAAAGTAATCCGCAATGCATTTGAAGAAAAATAGAGTTGCCGGAAGCAGCAGAAAAAGAAAAAATCGGAATGGAAATTCAAAATAAAAATTATTATATGAGGAGAAATAAGATGGAAATCGAAGGAATCAAGATTGATGATACAGTAGATATTACCGATAAAGTGTGCCCGCTTACTTTTGTAAAGGCAAAGGTTGCAATTGATGAGTTAGAGGATGGCGAAGTCATTGCAATCCGTATGAATGACGGCGAGCCGGTACAGAATGTACCACGCAGTATTAAAGAAGAAGGACATCAGATTTTAAAACTGGTTAATAACGAAGATGGAACCTATAACCTCATTGTAAAGAAGGTTGAGGACTAAACATCTGGAAGGGAGAAAGAAATGGCAGAACGCGTAACAAAAGACACTTTTGAAGAAAAAGTATTGAAGAGCAGCCTCCCGGTGCTGATTGATTTTTACTCAGACAGTTGTGTTCCGTGCAAGAAAATGTCACCGGTCATTGGTGCTATCGCAGACGAACAGACAGAAAAATTAAATGTCTATAAAGTAAATACCAACTTTGATTCAGAACTGGCAGAAAAATACAGTGTAATGTCTGTACCAACCATTGTACTCTTCAAGGATGGCGAAGAAATTGCCCGTAAGAGTGGTGCAGAGAAAAAAGCGGTACTTGAGGAGTGGATTACCCAGTCCCTTGACAAATAAAAATAAAGAAAAGTGAGAGGAAGGAAATTATGCAGATTACAGTAGCAGGCGAAAAGAAAGAAGTAAAAGACGGATTAACACTTCCGGAATTAATTGAGCAGGAAAATGTAGAGACACCGGAATATGTAACCGTATCCATTAACGATGAATTTATAGAAACAGAAGCAAAGGCAACAACCGTTCTTAAGGATGGTGATAATGTAGAATTCCTTTACTTCATGGGAGGTGGAAGCTATGGCATTAACGGATGAGCAGATTGAACGTTATTCCAGACATATCATTTTAAAAGAAGTTGGCGCTAAGGGTCAGAAAAAACTTTTAAATGCAAAAGTTTTAATCATCGGAGCAGGCGGACTTGGAGCACCGGCAGCAATGTATCTTGGAGCAGCAGGTGTAGGTACCATCGGAATTGCAGATGCAGATGAAGTAGATTTAAGTAACCTTCAGAGACAGATTATTCATCAGACAGCAGATGTTGGCAAAGCAAAAGTGCAGTCTGCAAAAGAGACCATTAATGCAATGAACCCGGATGTAGAAGTCCGTACATATCGTGAATTCATTACCAGTGAAAATATCATGGACATCATTGCAGATTATGATTTTATCATTGACGGAACCGATAACTTCCCGGCAAAATTCTTAATTAACGATGCCTGTGTTATGGCAAAGAAACCATTTTCCCATGCAGGAATCATCCGTTTCAAAGGTCAGTTAATGACCTATGTTCCGGGAGAGGGACCATGTTACCGTTGTGTATTTAAGAATCCACCACCAAAGGATGCCGTACCGACCTGTAAGCAGGCTGGTGTTATCGGCGCAATGGGTGGTGTCATCGGAAGCCTTCAGGCAATGGAAGCAATCAAATACATCCTTGGAGTAGGAGATCTGCTGACCGGTCAGTTATTGACCTATGATGCAATTAAGCAGGAATTCCACAAGATTAAGCTTCCTTGGAATGGCAAGGGATGTGCCGTTTGTGGAGAACATCCGACCATAACAGAGCTGATTGATTATGAACAGGCAGAATGTACAGATAAATAAATGTATCAGTAAATAAATGTTATCAGATACATAACCCATGAAACATAGAAAGAGGATAGCATGATTTCATTAAAAAAAGCAGATTATGAAAAAATACTGGCACATGCCAAAAGCTGTGTACCAGAAGAGGCTTGCGGACTGATTGCAGGAACCAAAGACGGAGAGGATAAGGTGGTAGAAAAGGTATATCTGTTGACCAATATCGACCATTCCAATGAGCATTTTACACTGGATCCGAAAGAGCAGTTAGCAGCCGTAAAGGATATGCGTGCCAATGGTCTCATGCCTTTAGGCAACTGGCACTCCCATCCGGAATCTCCTTTAAGACCATCCGAAGAAGATAAGCGTCTTGCATATGACAGTAAAGCAAGCTATATGATTCTTTCTCTGATGGAACCGGAACAGCCGGTACTCAATTCATTTCATATTGAAGGCGACGAATCAACAAAGGAAGATCTGGTAATATGTTAGATGTAGTTATCATTGGAAGTGGGCCGGCAGGTTTAAGTGCGGCAATCTATGCTAAGCGGGCAAACCTCGATGCAGTTGTACTGGAAAAAGAATATCTTGGAACCGGACAGATTGCATACAGCAGCCGGGTAGATAATTACCCGGGACTGCCGGGCAAAGACGGTTATTCTTTAGGAGAGGCATTCTTAGAGCATGCCGAAGGACTTGGAGTAACCATTGAAGAGGCAGAGGTTACAGCCATTACAAAAAAAGAGCAAAGCTTTGTCATTTCCTGTGAAGATGGAAAGAACATAGAAGCGAAAACCGTAGTCTATGCGGCAGGCTGTCAGAACCGCAGATTAGGGGTGCCGGGAGAAGAAAAGCTGCTGGCAAAAGGAGTTTCTTTTTGTGCAGTCTGTGACGGTGCCTTTTATAAGGGAAAGAAAGCTGCAGTCATCGGTGGTGGAGATACCGCATTGGATGATGCATTGTATTTATCCGATATCTGCGAACAGGTATATCTCATTCACCGGAGAGCAGAATTCCGTGGAGCAGAGAAGACAAAAAAGAAATTAGAAGAGCTTTCCAATGTAACGATACTTACCAATACGAGAGTACAGGAAATCACCGGGGAAGATAAAGTAGATGGTATTATTTTAGATAACGGTGGGACAATAGCTGTAGATGGTGTTTTTGAAGCGGTTGGAATGATTCCAAATACGGAATTATTAAAGAACCTTGACGTTCTCGATGAGAAAGGCTATGTGATTGCAGGAGAAGACTGCAGTAGCAGTCTTGCGGGACTGTTCGTGGCAGGAGATGTGCGGACGAAAAGCCTGCGTCAGGTAGTCACAGCAGTTGCAGATGGTGCAGTGGCAATTCAGTCTGCAACCGGATATATCAAAGGAATGGAATAGAAAGAAGGAAACGTGTGTGAAAGGAATAGTGGACAGTGCTTCGGAACTGATTGGAAAGACGCCGATGCTCTATCTTCATAATTATATGAAAGAGGCAGGTGTAGAGGATGCGGCAATCATTGCCAAGCTGGAGTATTTTAATCCGGCAGGTTCGGTAAAAGACCGAGTGGCACTTGCCATGATTGAAGATGCAGAGAGAAAGGGAAAATTAAAGCCGGGAGCTACGATTATCGAGCCAACTTCCGGTAATACGGGAATCGGACTTGCTTCTGTGGCGGCTGCAAAAGGGTATCATGCAATTTTAACATTGCCGGAAACCATGACGGTAGAACGTCGGAATCTTCTGCAGGCGTATGGAGCGCATATTGTGCTGACCTCCGGGTATAAGGGAATGAAGGGTGCAATCGAAAAAGCAGAAGAACTTCATAAAGAGATTCCAGGTTCAATTATTTTAGGACAGTTTGAAAATCCGGCAAATCCAAAAGCCCATGAAGAAACCACAGGACCGGAAATCTGGGAACAGACAGAAGGCAGCGTTGATATTTTTGTGGCAGGAGTCGGAACAGGTGGAACCATAACCGGAGTTGGAAAATATCTGAAAAAGCAGAAGAAGTCCGTACACATTGTTGCAGTAGAACCTGCAACCAGTCCGGTTCTTTCACAGGGAAAAGTCGGACCTCATAAAATTCAGGGAATCGGTGCCGGATTTATTCCGGATACACTGGATACTTCTGTTTATGATGAGATTATTCCAATCAAAAATGATGATGCCTTTGAAGAAGGAAGAGCATTTGCCCGCAGCGAGGGAATTCTTGTGGGAATCAGTGCAGGAGCTGCATTAAAGGCAGCTGTTGAGCTGGCAAAAAGGAAAGAAAATAAAGGAAAGAACATTGTGGTGCTTCTTCCGGATTCCGGGGACCGCTATTTATCTACTCCTTTATTTGCAAAATAAAATCAGTGGAAAAGCATCAGGCATTCCGCTATAATATGGTAAAAGAGTCAAAAAGACTTTTACGAAAGGAAAAGAAGTATGTTCTATTTTCTTGTGTCGGTAAATATTATAGCGCTTATCCTGATGCTTTTTATGTTGGCAGTCTGCCTTCATAAAAAGCTCTCCAAAGCACAGCTTGCATTTATTATTTATGATATTTTTACCATGCTGTTTGTGGTGGGAGTTCATCTGGAACTGGTGCATTCGGATACCGTTGGTGAGGCACTTGCGGGGCTGTGTATCCAGTATGTGGGACAGGCAGGCTTTCTGATGGCATTTTTATGGTTTGCATCCGAATTTGGCAGATTAAAAATTCCAAAGTTTATTTATTTTATTCAGGCAGTAATTAATACAATTGTTTTGACAGGAGTATTTACGGCAGAATATCATCCATATTTTTATAAAACAATGCGGATATTGAAAGATGGCATATATCACCGGATTGAAGTTATACCCGGAATCATCTGGAAACTGCATTATATACATCTGGGAACGGTAATACTTGCGGTATTTATTTTGTGTATCATGCGTTACGGGGAGAGTTCACCGATTCATAAAAAGCGGATTATTTATATGATAGCAGGTGTGGGAACTTTTGCACTGGAATTAATCTTAAAGGGTCTGGGTGTATTTGGCAGTTATAATCCGGTAGTCATTGCCATGACAATTATGATGTTCTGCATGATGATGGCAATGATTCGTTATGGATATTTTGGCTCTCTGCAGGCTGCGGTGGATAATGCATTTAATCATGGAAAAGAAGGCCTGATTATCCTGGATGCAGAAAATAAAATTATTTCCGTCAATCAGCGTATGAAGGAACTTTTCCCGGAAATAAAGGTAGGAAGTGCCGCAAGCAGGCAAAAAGAAATCCTGCAGGCACTGACAAACCGGGAAAGGCTGTTGCATAAAAATGACCGCATCTATGAACTTCGTATGGAAGATATTGTGGAAAATGGTGAGAAGGATGGCTGCATGCTCTGGTTTATCGACCAGACAGAAAACTTGGAAATGATGCAGAGACTCCGTAGTGCGGATGAAGCGAAGACCAGATTTTTAATGAAAGTGAGCCATGAGCTGCGGACTCCGATGCATACGATACTTGGTATGAATGAAGTGATTTCAGAAGAAACATCAGAAGAAAAAATCCGTAGTTATACCAGAGAAATTGCATCTGCCGGTGACAGTATGGTTGCACTGATAGAAGAAGTGTTAGATGCTTCACGGTTAGAAAGTGGTACGCTTCAGATAAAGAAGGATGCATTTGCTTTAGAAGAGGTTATCAATGACGCAGCAGCCCAGATGAGACCACAGGCAGAGAAGAAATCTTTAAGCTTCCGGCTGCGGATGGAGGAACCATTATTAAAACCAGGAAAACATTTCTATGGAGACAAGGCACATATCCGTCAGATTATCATTAATCTTCTGGAAAATGCGTTGAAATACACAGATGAAGGCTTTGTGGAGCTGGGTGTAGAAAAAGCGGTGGAAAATGGAGATACCTTTTTAAAGATAACTGTGACTGACAGTGGAATCGGAATAGGAAAAGAAGAGCAGGATAAAATCTTTGAAATCTTTGAACGGGGCAATAATGCCAGAAACAGCAGAAAAGACGGAATCGGTCTCGGACTGGATATTGCAAGACAACTGGCAGAGGCTATGGGTGGAAGTCTCAGCCTGATTAGTGAAGTGACAAAGGGAAGTACCTTTACGGTTCGGATTCCGTGGGTAGAAGTATCGGAAAAACATCATTTTACAAAACAGAGTGCGAAAAGTATGAATGCGGATTACAGCAGCTTTACCATTCTTGCGGTAGATGATAATGAGCAGAATCTGATGGTATTAGAACATCTTTTACATAAGACAAAGGTTAAAATGGAAACCGTGATGGATGGAAATACTGCCGTTCAAAAATGTGAAGAGAAAACATATGATTTACTTCTTTTAGACCATATGATGCCAAAGCCGGATGGCATAGAGACGCTGCACCTCATCCGTGCAGATGAGAAAGGACGAAATCATTATACGCAGGCAGTGGCATTTACCGCTAATGCAACAGCTGGTGCAAAAGAACTGTACAAAAACGAAGGATTTGCAGAGTATATTACCAAACCGGTAAAACCGGGCACACTGGAGATTATGCTGCAGAAATATCTTAGGGATTATCTGCCGGAAGAAAATATGGTTTTCCAGGGAAACATGGATGATACAAAGGTAACAAAGCTAAGAGGCTTATTACATTATCTTGAGAAGAATGGAATTGCAGCAGAAGAAGGCTTATCCTATGCGGATGGAGATGAACAGTTCTATAAAGAATTGTTAGGCATCTTTGTAAAAGAAAAAGAGAAGAAGCAGCATCATTTAGAGAAAGCGTTCCAATCTCTTAAGGTAAATCATGTAGTAACAATGAAAGAAGCTGCAACTATCATAGATTCAGAAGCTGCAACAGATATAGAAATGATGAACAAATTATGGAAAACATTCGTAACCCAGTCCCATGGATTAAAGGGTGAAGCCTGGGGCATCGGAGCCAGAACGCTTGGAGATTTCTTTTACCAGCTGGAGTGTGCCGGAAAAGAAAAAAACATCGAAAAGATAGAGCATTTTTATCCGAAAGCCATGGAAGAGTGGCAGCAGGTAGTAGATGCTATTCAAAGAGTATTATAAGAAAAGCACGTCGCTTGAAATACAAAATGGGTGAAGCCCAAAAGTGTATTTTAACGGCGTGCTTTTTCTTATCTATTTCAGTAAAGAAAGGTCGCTTTATAATTGTCTCCCCATTCCTGCATGGCAGTAAGAATCGGACGCATGGATTCGCCGAGGTCACTGAGTGCATATTCTACACGCGGCGGAACTTCCGGGTAAACAGTTCTTGTAATAATTCCATCCTCTTCCATGGCACGTAAGCTGTCTGTTAAAACCTTCTGGCTGATTCCTTCCAAATTCTTTTTCAATTCATTAAATCTCCAGGGTCTTTCTAAAAGATTTCTTATAATTAATAGTTTCCATTTGCTGCCGATTAACTGGACCGTGGTAGCAACCGGACATTCCGGTAATTCGTCTTTTGTCAACATCTGTATTCCCTCCATTTGTTCAAATTGTGATATTAGATTCAAAAATAATGTAACATATAAATCTGCATGTGTATAGTGGTTACAAAAAGGTGCCTATGTAATAAAAAAGTGCGTACTTTTTTAGTGGAAAAACTCTTGCTATGATAAGTCTGCAACAAGGAAATTGCCGAAAAATAAAAGAATCAGAGGAGGAAACAAAAATGGCATTATCAAATCTTTTTGGATGGAACAACAAAGTGTACGCAAAGACAAGTACAGCGTGTGGAACAGCCTGTGGAGCAGCAGACAAACCAGAGGAGAAACCGGCAGCGTGTGGAACAGCCTGTGGAGCAGCAGACAAACCAGAGGAGAAACCGGCAGCGTGCGGAACAGCTTGTGGTGCATCTGATAAATAAGAAAGATTAGGAAAGAAGGGCAGGATAGGATGAGTCAGTATTTTTCGTTTCAATGGCATATTACAGATGAGTGTGACCAGCGTTGTAAACATTGTTATATTTTTTCGGGAGACGGATGTAAGGAATTAAAAAGCATGACATTCGGCCAGATGCGTGAAGTGGTAGCAAATTGCGAAGACTTCTGCAAGGTTTATAACCGGGTACCATATTTTTATATCACCGGAGGAGATCCTATCCTTCACCCGGATTTCTGGAAGCTGCTGGTATTGCTGAAAAGCAAAAATATTCCATTTACATTAATGGGAAATCCTTTTCATTTAAATGATGAAATCTGCAGAATGTTAAAGGTGTGCGGCTGCGAGAAATACCAGATGTCTTTGGATGGAATGCAAAAGACACACGACTGGTTCCGCAAACCGGGCAGCTTTGACTTGACACTGGAAAAGGTTGGCTGCCTTAACCGGGCAGGAATCAAAAGCATTATTATGAGCACCGTATCAAAGACTAATTTAAAGGAAATTCCGGATATTATTGATGCGGTAGTAAAAGCGAAAGTTAAGGTATATGCATTTTCCCGCTATGTCTCAACTGGCGGAGAGGTAGACAGCAATCTGACTCCACAGGAGTATAGAGATTTACTGGAAATCTGTGATGCGAAATATAAAGCATATGAGGCGGCGGGATGTGAGACCTATTTTAATAGAAAAGACCATCTGTGGACATTATACGAATATGAAAACGGTCAGTTCAAATTGCCACAGAATGCAGTGGACGGAATGATTTATGGAGGCTGCAACTGTGGAAACTGTCATATTACAATATCTTCAAACGGAGATGTGATGGCATGCAGAAGAGTGATGGACAGCAAGGTGGCAAATATATTCGAAGACCGGCTGGCAGATGTCTGGCTCTGCCAGATGGAGAAATACCGGGACTATGATAAATTTGTAAAATGCAGTAAATGCGAACTGAAAGCATGGTGCAGAGGCTGTCCGGCTGTTGCAAACGGAGCAGCTGGAAATTTCTATGGAGCAGATCCACAGTGCTGGAAGACAAGAAATGAGATTACCGGGGAGGTGCTATCATGTTAATGGATATCATCAAATCGTGATAATAAAATAGAGGTGACAGAAAATGGATTTGGCAACATGTTTAAAGAAAATGCAGTTAGTAGGTGTGCTGGCATTTGCAACGGTGGATACAGATGGAGCACCACAGATTCGAAATATCAGTGCGATACATTATGAAGAAGATGCAATTTACTTTTTTACAGCAAGAGGGAAAAATTTCTGCAGGGAGCTTCAACAGGATGGCAGAGTGCAGATTCTTTGTTATACCAGATATAAGGAAATGATTCGGATGTCCGGAAAAGCTTATGCAGTGGCGGAGAGCGAACAGGAAAAATTGCGGGATATTATTTTTGAAGAACAGCCTTATCTTGGCAATGTATATCCGGGCGATACCAGAAATATCGGAATTGTTTTCTGCATCGACAGAGCAGAAATAGAATATTTTAATCTGGGTGTTAATCCCATATTCCGGGAGACATATCAATTGGGAAATGCTGGAATAGAAGAAAAGGGATATTACATAACGGATGCCTGCATCGGATGTGGTACCTGTCAGAGCAGTTGTCCGCAACGCTGTATCACAGAAGGCGAGCCATTTACAATACAGCAGAATCATTGCTTGCACTGCGGAAGCTGTTATGAAAATTGTCCGGTGCAGGCAATTGAAAGAAGAGGATAGCATGAATCAGTCAGAGAGAAGACGTTATTTAATCGAAAGATTGTTAGAAGAGCGGAAGGGATATTGGAAAGAAGATAAGACCATGCAGATTCCAGCCGGAAAAGAAGAACAGAAAACACTGCTCCGGTCACTGATGAATGTCAGAATGCCATCTGCTATAGATGAAGAGTTTTTGCACATACAGGATGCTTATTTGCAGCAGGCAAATGCCGAAAAGGGAATCGTGACATTTTCTGAAATGGAAGAATTAGAGCCGGAGCTTTATCTTTACAAGGGAGACATTACGAGACTTAAGGTGGGTGCCATTGTAAATGCTGCCAACAGCGGAATGACAGGCTGTTACCAGCCCTGCCATAACTGCATTGACAACTGTATCCATACTTATGCGGGAGTCCAGCTGCGGTTAGCATGTGCGAAGCTGATGCAAAGACAGGGACATGAAGAACCAACCGGTCAGGCGAAGCTTACATCTGCCTATAATCTTCCCTGTGAATATGTGATTCACACAGTAGGACCGATTGTAAGTGGCAGGCTTACAAAGAAACATGAGGAACTTCTTTCTTCCTGCTATCAGTCCTGTCTGGAAGCAGCCGATGAAAAGAACTTAGAGTCCATTGCCTTCTGTTGCATTTCTACCGGTGTATTTATGTTTCCAAATGAGCGGGCGGCTGAGATTGCAGTGGAAATGGTGAAAGCATATAAAAAGAGAACCGGAAGCCGGATAAAAGTAGTCTTTAATGTTTTTAAGAATTATGATGAAGCGTTTTACAGAGACCTGTTGTAAGTGAGAAAAATTAAGTTAAGGAGTACACATGAAAATAACGTTTGAAAACTTCCTTTGCGGAATACCGGCAAGGGATTATATCACTCAGGATATTCCATATCAGGAACAGATAAATGAAGCTGGAAAGATGTTAAAGGATGCCGATTATGTTCTGATTGGTGCGGGAGCCGGAATGAGCACGGCAGCAGGTGCACAGTATGGCGGCAGCTTTTTTGAAGAAAATTTTGGAGAATTCCAGAAAAAGTATGGAAAAGGACCTTATATGCAGGATATGTATTCGGCAAGTTTTTATCCGTATCCGGATGAAGAAAGCTATTGGGGCTACTGGTCGAAGCAGGCACTGCTCGGTGGAATGGAACTGGATGTGACACCACTTCATAAGTGTTTATTAGAGGCTTTTTCTGATAAAAATATATTTGTATTAAGCACCAATGCAGATGGGCAGTTTGTGAAAGCCGGACTGCCGGAAGAGAAAATATTCTGTACCCAGGGAGACTATTTTCATATCCAGTGCAGGCGGGGCTGCCATAATAAGATTTATGATGCAAGAAAGCTTTTTTTCCAGATGAATCAGGCGAGAAGAGACTGTAAGATTCCATCCTACATGGTGCCGAAATGTCCGGTCTGTGGCGGACCGATGGATATGAATCTCAGAAAAGACGGGCATTTTGTGCAGGATGAGGCATGGTATCATGCGGAAAAACTTTTCTCGGAATATCTTAGCGAAGCGGTGCATAAGAAACTTGTATTATTGGAACTTGGCGTTGGATTTAATACGCCGACCATCATCCGTTTCCCATTTGAAAAGCTGGTGCGGGAGCATGGAAATATAAGTCTGATAAGATTAAATCTTGGAGAAGCGGTCGTGCCGGAAAGCTTTGGAAAACGGGCAGTGGGCATTGATGCGGACATGGCAGGAAGTATCCGGGATATTGCTGCCAGTTGTAAATAAGAATGATTGAAATATGATTGATGAACGGCGAATGCTGTTCATGATATCATGCTTGAAAAAGGCGCAGGAAATTTGGTTTGTTTCATAAAAAACAGAGAGGATAAATGCATGAATATATTTGAACTGAAGGAGAGAACACCAAAGAGAATCGAACAATTATTAGCGGTCTAGGAGCAGTCTGTCCGGGCAACCCATTTATTTCTCTCTGACGAAGAAATCAATCAGATTAAAGCGTATGTGCTGCAGGCATTAAGTGATGTTGCCCATTTGGTCATTGCTGAGAGCAAATCCGGTGAGATAGCAGCTTTTTTAGGAACAGAACACAAGCGTCTGGAAATGCTTTTCTTAGCACCAGAGGAAAGAGGCAAGGGACCAGGCAGACAGTTACTTCAATATGGAATTGAAAACTATGATATAAATGAAGTCACAGTAAATGAGCAGAATCCTAAAGCGGTTGGCTTCTATGAACACATGGGATTTGAAATATATAAAAGAACAGATTTTGATGAAGAAGGGAATCCGTATCCACTGTTATATATGAAGTTGAAAAAGTGAAAAGTTTGAAGTCCCACAAAATGGACTAGAAATATAGTATATTGGAGTCGTGAGTAATCACGACTCTTTATTTGTAATTTAATTAAATTACATATTGACAAAGAATGACAATGTGTTATTATTATAAATGTAATTTAACTAAATTACGGAAAGGAGAAGGGAGATGGAGGTAAAAAAATTAAGTGATATCATTAATTTTACTTTAGGTAAAAATCCTACAAGGCTAAAAGAACAAGAAGTATGTTTATATTTGCCAGAAGATTTTGAAAATGACTTATATTGTATGAGTGAATATGATGGTAAAGCAGAATGCATTATTAATCTTATTAAATCGAAAGCAGCGCCAATATCGGCGAAGAATAAGGATAAATGTATAACATCAAATTTTTTGAAATGTGAGTTTGATGAGCAAATACTGGATAAATGGTATTTTTGTTATCAGTTTAATGAAGGAAAAGATTTTGAACAACAGATTATGATGGTTCATCAGGGAACAACACTTAGTGTAAAAAAGTTAAATGTAAAAACGATTGGAGAATTAAAAATAAGATTGCCAGATTTAGAGAAGCAGAGAAAAATTGGAGAATTGTATCGACAGTCTTTAATACAAAATCGGTTAATGTTAAAGCAGATGGAGAAAATTAAGAAATTTACACTTACAATAATAAGGAAGATTGAGGAGGATTGAAAAAATGGCAGAGGGTAAAGATTTATTACAGGTATTATGGAGTGGGGCTGATGTGCTCCGAGGAAAAATGGATGCGAATGAGTATAAGACATATTTACTGGGACTTGTTTTTTATAAGTATTTATCAGATTCGTATCTGGTAAAAGCATACGATTTATTAAATGATGAGACACCAGATGATCTGCAAGAGGCACAGAAACAATATGAAGAAGTAATGGAAACGGATGATGCAGAAGATTTGTTACAAGAGTTAAAACATTCAATGCATTATACATTAGATCCTAATATGACATATGTAAGTATGTTAAACGATGCAAAGGCAAATACTTTTAATAGGGAAAAATTACAGGCTGCATTTAATCGAATTCAAGAGTCGGATGAATTGTTTCATGGATTATTTGCAGATGTAGATTTATATTCTAATAGACTTGGAACTGGAGATCAGAAACAGAGCACTACAATAGCAGAAGTAATTAAGGTTCTTGATGGAGCAGATTTGATTCATGCAAAAGGTGATGTTCTTGGAAATGCTTATGAGTATTTGATTGGACAGTTTGCTTCAGAGACAGGAAAAAAAGCAGGAGAATTTTATACTCCTCATGGACCAGCACAAATTCTTTGTAGAATTGCAATGACAGGACAGGAAGAAAAAAAGGGACTTCAGGTATATGACCCGTGTATGGGTTCTGGTTCTCTGATGCTTAGTTGCAGGAATTATTCAAAGGAGCCAGATTATATTAAATATTATGGACAGGAACTTATGCCATCAACTTATAATCTGGCAAGAATGAATATGTTTCTTCATGGAGTACTTCCAGAAAATCAGCATTTGAGAAATGGAGATACTTTGGATGCAGATTGGCCAACAGATGAAGAAACAGAGTTTGATGTGGTTACTATGAATCCGCCATATTCAGCTAAATGGTCGGCAGCTGAAGGATTTAAGCAGGATGAAAGATTTATGGATTACGGCGGCAAGCTTGCCCCAAAATCAAAAGCAGATTATGCATTCCTATTACATGGTTTCTATCATTTGAAGCAGACCGGCACAATGGCAATTGTACTTCCTCACGGAGTATTGTTTAGAGGGGCAGCAGAGGGAAGTATTAGAGAAACATTACTTAGGAATGGATCTATTTATGCAGTAATTGGTTTGCCGTCAAACATGTTTTATAATACTTCTATTCCAACGTGTATTGTAGTTCTGAAAAAGCACAGAGAGGGAAGAGATGTACTTTTTATTGACGCATCTAATCTTTTTGAAAAAGAAAAGAAACAAAATGTGATGAATGAGGAACACATTGATAGAGTTCTTGAATTGTATAAGGATAGAAAGAATGTTGATAAAGTTGCATATTTGGCATCTTATGAGGACATAAAAGCAAATGATTTCAATCTTAACATTCCTAGATATGTTGATACAAGTGAGGAAGAAGAGGAGATAGATTTGCGGGCACTTACGGGAAGTATTAAAGAAACTAATAAAGCAATTAAGGAAAGTAATGAAGCATTGCTTTCCATGTTAGGAGAACTTACCTTTAATTCTTCAGAAACAGAAGCAGCTGTTAAGGAATTTGTTGAAATATTTAAGGAGGTGTAGAAATGGGTAATACACCTAATATTAGATTTAAGGGTTTTACGGATGATTGGGAACAGCGTAAATTGGAAGATGTTGTTGAATTCCTTGATACAATAAGAAAACCGTTAGAGGGTGCCAAGCGAACTCCTGGACCGTATCCATATTATGGTGCGTCTGGAATTGTGGATTATGTGGATGGATATTTATTTGATGAAGAACTTGTTCTATTAAGCGAAGATGGAGCAAATATTACAGATAGAAATTATCCAGTGTGCTTCTTGGCATCAGGAAAATACTGGGTTAACAACCATGCTCATGTGTTAAGAACTAAAGATGGAAATGAAAACAAATTCATTTGTAATTCTCTTGAACGAAAAGATTATAAACAATATAACTCTGGAATGGCTATGCCAAAATTAAACCAAGAAGTATGCAGAAGCATACCAATAAACTGTCCAAGTTTCGATGAACAAAAGAAAATTGGGGCATATTTAAACAACCTCGACAACCTTATCACCCTTCATCAGCGTAAGTGTGATGAAACAAAAAAATTGAAGAAATATATGTTACAAAAAATGTTTCCACAAAAAAATGAGAAAAAACCAGAAATACGATTTGCGGGATTTACGGACGATTGGGAACAGCGTAAGTTGGGAGATATCATAACTGAATATAAAGAGACTGTTGATTCGGATTGCACATTACCAATTCTTACTTCATCCAAAACAGAGGGCGTAATACTGCAAGAAGAGCATTTTGGAAGAAAGCAACAGCATGATATTACCGGGTACAATATACTACCAAGAAATTACTGTACTTATCGAAATAGAAGTGACGGAGTAGACTTTACATTTAATATCAACAAATGCTGTGATAAAGGGATTATTAGTAAATTTTATCCCGTTTTTAGTGGCAAAAATAGTGATGTTTTCTTCCTCTCATTGGTATTGAATAATAGCGAAGAAGTTGTACGTGAAATAGCATATACATGTACAGGAACAGGACAGAAGGTACTGTCATTTCTCGATTTGCAAAAGATGAAGGTTAGGGTACCCAATTTTGATGAGCAAAAAGAAATTGCAGCATATTTTGAAAGCCTCGACCACATCATCACTCTTCATCAACGTAAGTGTGATGAGATAAAAGAAGTTAAAAAATTTATGTTGCAGAATATGTTTCCACAGAAAGGATAAGTGATTATGGCAGAGTTAGAATCAATAATTGAAAAACGGCTTATAGGGCAGTTGTGCAGCGGTGAATCGCAATGGACATATCGACCGGATTTAAGAACCGAAGAAGATTTGTGGAATAATTTTAAATATATACTTGAACAGAATAATAAGGCAAAGCTTGATGATATTCCACTTAGTGAATCTGAATTTGCAAAGATAAAGAATGATGTATCACATGCTTCTTTTTATGATGCTGGAAAGTGGATGGTTGGAGAAAATGGTAAGGTATATGTTCATGTTCAAAGGGGAAGTGAGACACTTCATCTCGTAGTAATGAATAATGAACATGTTGCTGGAGGCTCAAGCGTTTATGAGGTAATAAATCAGTATCAGGCATTTAAGGAGGAAAATGATGAGAGTGGAAGAGATAGACGATTTGATGTAACTCTTCTAATTAATGGAATTCCGGTAATTCATATTGAATTGAAAAATAAAGAACATTCTTATATGGATGGATATCGCCAGATAAAGAAATACATAGCAGAGGGAAAATTTCATGGTATCTTTTCGAATGTTCAAATGTTTGTAGTTAGTAATGCTATTGATACCAAATATTTTTCAGCGGCCAGAGACACAGAATTAAATAAAAAATTTTTGACAGGATGGATTGATAGAAAAAATATTCCAGTGAGCGATTATATTGATTTCGCACAGGCTGTACTTAGAATACCAGAAGCGCATGAGATGGTAACAAAATATATTGTACTTGATAATGATAAGAAAAAGTTACTCATATTAAGACCATATCAGATTCACGCAATTGAAGCAATGCGCGAAGCTTCAAAGGCTGGAAAATCTGGATTTATTTGGCATACAACAGGTTCTGGAAAAACAATGACATCTTATAAAGCAACAAGAAATCTTTTGATGGATATACCGTCTATTCAAAAGACAATCTTTCTGATTGATAGAAAGGATTTAGATTTGCAGACAAAAGGTGCATTTCAATCATATGCCAATAATGATACAATTGATGTAGATGATACAGAGCATGTTGGAAGTTTGATAAAAAAACTGTCTGATGATAACCGGCAGATGATTGTAACCACGCGGCAAAAGATGCAGGTTATGATTAACCGGCGTCTCAAAGAGGGTACGAAAGAATATGACAAAATAAAGGCATTAAAAGTTGCATTTGTTGTAGATGAATGTCATAGGGCAGTAACGCCACAGACCAAACGGGACATAGAGAGATTTTTCAGCAATTCAATTTGGTTTGGATTTACTGGAACACCGATATTTGATCAAAATAGTTATGAGCAAAAAGGGGATTTGCCACAGACTACAGAGGAATTATATGGACCATGTCTCCATAGTTATACAATAAAAGAAGCTATTCATGATGGTGCGGTATTAGGATTTAATGTTGAGAATCTTGGACCTAAAGATATACCAAAAGAGGAAGAAGAGAAGTATTATCATAGTGAAAATCACATGCGGAATGTCCTGAATATAATTATCAACCAGTCCCTTTCTAAATTTGGAATGCAAAATGGAAGAGGAAAAACCTATGAGGCGATGCTTACGGTTGAGTCAATAGCCGTTGCACAAAAGTATTATGAGATGCTTTTGAAAATTAAATCAGGTGAAGATGAACTGAAAATTAGTGATGAAGTAAAAAAAGCTCTTCCAGATTTCCCTAAAGTAGCAATTACATTTTCAGTATCCGAAAATGAAGAAGCATCACAAGCTAACCAGGAGGCTATGAAGAGATATCTTGCCTATTATAACAAGATATTTGGAACAAAATATACAATTGATGGTCTTAGTGCATATAATGGTAATTTAAATGATAGACTGGCGAGAAAAGAAAAACGTTATACAGATAGAGAACAACAGATAGATATTGTAATTGTTGTAGACCGGTTGCTTACTGGATTTGATGCACCGTGTTTATCAACACTTTTTATTGACAGACCACCGATGAGTCCTCAGGGTTTGATACAGGCATTTTCAAGAACAAATCGTTTGTATGACCAGAATAAGGAGTATGGACAAATTGTTACATTTAGAAGCCCAAAGGAATACAAGGAGAAAATAAATAATGCACTTGTTTTGTATTCAAAGGGTGGTATAGGACAAGCAATTGCGGAGGATTGGGATACTGTTTTTAACGACTTTATCTTATCATTAAAGACGATACGAACTTTTGCTCCTGAGCCGAGTGATGTGATGGGATTATCTAAGAAGCAAAAGAAAACATTTATTAAACTATTTCGAGATTTAGATCATGATTATGCACATTTAAAATCATTCTCGACATTTCAACCTCAGATGTTGGACAAATTTGATTTTAGTCAGGAAATATACGAAGATTATGCTGCAGTTTATAATAATGTGATGGAAGAATTAAAGAAAGATCCACCAGATGATACGGATGATGACCCGATTAGAGATGATTATGATTTAGTAGCATATAGCAAGTTTAAGATAGATTTTGAGTATATTGTCGAATTACTGCAGGGATTTGTTGAATTTTTGGATCAAAAAGATAATGAATTTGATGAGGTTGAATTTGAGCACAAGCTTTTACAATTAAAAGAGATTGTAAAAGAATTTGCTGAGGATAATCCTAGATTGAGTGAGTTATTATTACAGGTATTAAACGAAATTGAACAGGATAAAGCCAGATTTATGGGGCAGGATGTTTCAGTTATTATTAATCAAATGCGTTATGCTGCGATTGATAAAGAAATAGAAAAGTTTGCAACGAAATGGTTTGTTCCGTTTGATGATGTAAAATATGAGGCATATAATTATAAAGATGGTGAATTGGCAAATGAAAATAAATTAAAAGAACTTGCTGATTATGCATTGTATAAAGATACAACTTTGGATGCACTTCCTAAATTTAAATTTAATGGAGCACTTATAAGAGATTTTAAAGAAGTGCTTATGCCGGAAATAAGCCCATTAATTGAATCATAGTTATAGAAAGCTTGTAGCATATTGCTACAAGCTTTCTATTATCATAAAGGCGTGCGTATAGTTGTTAGTTCAAATTTGATAAAGATCTCATGATTAAATCAATATCTTTGCTTTCAAGTTCTTGTATGATATGTAAATAAGTTTTTTGGGTCGTTGTCATATTAGAGTGACCTAATCTTCTTGCGACACTTGCGATAGATACACCAGCAAACAGTAGGAGAGAAGCGTGAGTGTGTCTAAGCCCATGGATAGAGATGATTGGTATTTCTACTTCTTTACAATGTCTGGCAAGAATGTTGTTTACCGTGGAATTATAAATTTTGCCTTTAACAAAAATAGGTTCGTCTTCTGGTAATTGTTTTACAAGTTCCGCAAATTGCATTACCGTTTGCCAGTCTAATGGAATTTTTCTAATAGAAGATTTATTTTTCGTAGGAAGAAAGCCGCTGTGATTCTTATAATCCCAGGTTTTTGAAACGGAAAGCATTTGGCGTGAAAGGTCAAAATCTTTTGGTGTAAGAGCCAAGGCTTCAGAAAAGCGCATTCCAGTTTTTGCAATTAGTAAAATGAGCCAATCCATATTTACTTCTGATTTTAAATCAAGATTATCTAGTAATTTGTGAAGTTCATATTGGTTGAGGTATTTTGGCTTTTTTTCTCTTGGAGTTTTCCCTTTGATAATAGCCTTGCGCGTTGGGTCTCTTTGGATAAGTCCTTCATCAACAGCATCTAGGATTGCACATTTTAGATGATGATGAAAATCCATGGTAGTTTGCCGTTCATGAGAAGTAGCATAGTCGTTAAGAAGTTTTTGATATGCAAAACGGTCAAGATTACCTATAGTCAGTTCTGGAGTGAGCCTTTCAAGCCACTGATGAGCCATATTGTATTTGCTCATAGTAACGGGGCGGATAGCACCTTCTTTATAGACTGTAATCCATTGCTTGTAATAATCACAGAATAGGGTAGTAGCGTTGTTAGTTGTCGTTGTATTCATTTGTAAGTCCTCCTTTTTTTATGGTGATACGCACGCCGATGAAGGGTGATAAGGTCATTTAGTGACTTGAAGTAATCTCCAATCTTTTTCTGCTCATCAATATCTTGTGGCATCATCAATTCTGTTTTAAAGAAATCTGCTGGTGCAATATTCAACAATCCATGATTTCTAGCTCCTTCAGCTGCAATGGCCTGAATGTCTTTATGCCAATTACTAGTATCATAATAAGTTACTAGAAAATCGGAATTTACTTCTTCTTCATTTCTTATCTTGAACACAATATAAAGCGTTGATAATACGCCATTTTCATATTTATCGAGTCTTTTTATAGCCCCCCAAGGAGCATCGGTAGATGTACTCTTGTTATATGCAAATTCACCGTTATAAATCAAATAATAGCCACTAACATCTTTACTTGCCACACGTTTATCAAAGAATTCATTTTGATCAATAAGACCATATTGTGCCGATATTGTAAGCGGTAACTCAGATACTAAATCTTGATTTTTTCTAGTCACTCTTTCTACAATTTCTTCGAGCTTACGCTGTTCCCAAACAATTTTTTTTCGGTTTTTTGAAAATGACTTACGCTGATGAAGGGTGATAAGGTTGTCTAACAATGCAAAATAGTCACCTATTTTAACCTGTTCATCATATTCAGGATATGAAATATCCAAATTGTTTACTTGTTCTAACGATAAATTAGGTTGTGCTCCAATCGTAGGATTTCTTCTTATAAAATCCTCTACAGCAGGTCCTTTCAATACTGTTGTGAGATATGGAATATATCCCTCGTTAGTTCTTATAATTGCAAGTGCTTGATTCGTATTTGCAGGTAAAATACTTGGTTTTACGACACTTACACGTCCTAATGTTCCTGCAATGGAAAACAGAATATCATTCTCTTCAAGTCTTGAACGCTTTAAATACCCTTCATGTTCTTCTACACTTATCTTTGACATAGAAGTAACTTCTCCATTATCAGTATCTATATTTTCTACCTTAACAAAATTCACTTCGCCATTACCAGACTTATCCTTTGGAGTAGTTCCTTTTGTGATAAGTGAACATAGTGTTCCCAACTTACGCTGTTCCCAAGTTGAATAATAAGTACGGAATAAATAGAATCATTTTTTATATAAATTTAATTTGAATAGGTATTTAGCCAATAATTTTTCTGCTTTGGGGAATAGGTACGATTTTGAGATTATATTAACACATAAGATATGATTAAGAATATAAGTTCGATGAAAGAGGATTGGTTGAAAAAATAAGGGATTTTTGATATGGTTTTACATATGAAATAATTCCTTTTTTCGTGAAAGGGAGGAGACATTGCATGAGAGATATCAAAAGGGATTCATTTGAGGAATATATTAGAAATCTCCCTCCAACCAGAAAAGAACTGGGGCAGGCGTGGTCAACAGCGATTGGATTACAGGATGTGGATGGATTAAAGCCATCTGAATATTTATATGAAACAGCAAAGAAGAGTATTGATGGTGAAATTTCTGTTGATGAAGCGGATGCGTTGATTAATAACTATTATGAAAGCAGAGCTGGCAGATTAGAAGATGAATCAAGAACAGAAGAAGCAGATAAAGTATCAGCGAGAATAGCAAAACTGTTATCTGAAAAGGCATTTACATTTTCACCAACGCAATATATAGCAATTCATCGGGAATTGTTTAAGGGGATATATTCACATGCCGGAAAATTTGTGATTATAATATCACGAAGAAAGAATGGGTGCTGTATGGAGATACCGTTTCCTATGGTGGTGCATTGGATTTGCGGGAAACATTAGAATATGATTTTGCCCGGGAAAGGGAGTTTAGATATAATGGACTGACCATGGATGAAACTACTCATCATCTGGCAGTGTTTATTTCAAGATTGTGGCAGATTCATGTTTTCGGGGAAGGAAATACCAGAACAACTGCGGTATTTTTTATTAAGTATCTCAGAATTCTGGGATTTAAAGCAGAGAATGACTTGTTTGCGGAAAATTCATGGTATTTTAGAAATGCGTTAGTTCGTGCAAATTATAATAATATAAAAGAAGGAATCTACGAAACAACGGAGTTTTTAGAAAAATTCTTAATGAATTTTTTATTAGATGAAAATAATGAATTATCTAATGAAGAAATGCATGTAATAGGCAATAAAGCGAATTATGACTGGTTAATGGAATCCAAAGAACAACTTGAAAAGGGAAATTTTTCTGTCCGGAATCTTGTAGAGGTATCTGTGGATGAATAAAGTTTTCACCGATAATAGACGGAAACCATGAACTTTAAATTTTGATGGTTTCAAAATAATAAGACTTATGATATAATAATAGGCTGTATTAAGCTCCTTTTGCCAACTTGGCAGAAAAGAGTTTGATACAGCTTAAAAATTTGCATGATAAATTATGTAGTAAAATAACATAGAAAGGCGAAAAACCTGATAACTTAAGGATTTTCGAACAGGTAAAAGATAAAATGAAACTTGGAATCGTAGGTTTACCAAACGTAGGAAAAAGTACATTATTTAATTCACTGACCAAAGCAGGCGCAGAATCAGCCAATTATCCGTTTTGTACTATTGACCCGAATGTGGGAATCGTAACCGTACCGGATAACCGTCTGAAGGTGTTAGGCGAGATGTATCATTCCAAGAAAGTAACACCGGCAGTCATTGAATTTGTAGATATTGCAGGACTTGTAAAAGGAGCCAGCAAAGGAGAGGGACTTGGAAATCAGTTCCTTGCCAATATTCGTGAAGTAGATGCCATCGTTCATGTTGTACGTTGTTTTGAAGATACCAACGTAGTCCATGTAGACGGAAGCATTGACCCGGTTCGTGATATTGAGACCATTAATTTAGAACTTATCTTTTCTGATATTGAAATCTTGGAAAGAAGAATTGCAAAAGTTACCAAGCAGGCAAGAATGGACAAGACACTTGCAAAAGAAGAGGCACTTTTGAAATCCTTAAAGGCACATCTGGAAGAAGGAAAGATGGCAAAGACTTATCCGTTGAGTGATGATGAGGACGAGCAGGCATGGTTTGCATCTTATAATTTATTAACTGCAAAACCGGTTATCTATGCAGCAAATGTAAGTGAGGATGACCTTGCAGATGATGGCGCAGACAATCCACATGTTGCAAGAGTAAGAGAACAGGCAGCCGCAGAAAACAGTGAAGTATTTGTTATCTGCGCACAGATTGAACAGGAAATTGCGGAATTAGATGATGATGAAAAAGCAATGTTCTTAGAGGACCTTGGATTAAAAGAATCCGGACTTGAGAAACTGATTGCAGCAAGCTATAAATTGTTAGGACTTATCAGCTACCTTACATCAGGAGAAGATGAGACAAGAGCATGGACTATTACCAAGGGAACCAAGGCACCGCAGGCGGCAGGAAAGATTCATACCGACTTTGAACGTGGATTTATCCGTGCAGAGGTGGTATCCTATGACCATCTGATTGAGTGTGGAAGCATGACAGCAGCAAAAGAAAAGGGACTGGTAAGACTGGAAGGAAAAGATTACGTTGTTCAGGATGGCGATATTATTTTATTCCGTTTCAACGTATAAGGAACCTTTTGAAAAATCCGGCATAGTATAAATAGAAGAAAAGGCACAGTGGGGCAGGCACATGATACGCTATTGTGAATTGTGTGAAAAGCAGGTGATTAATATTGCAGACTGTTGCTGCCTGGGAAATGTGGTGGATTTGGAACTGGATGAGTGCAATGGAAGAATCTGTGCACTGGTTGTAGCTGCGCCGGGAAAATTTTTCTGTATTTTTTGTCCGGCATGTGAATATGTTATTCCATGGAAACGTGTTGTGCGGATTGGACCGGATATTATTCTGGTAGATGTCTGTGTAGAAGATGTGAAAAGTTAGTTGACATAAGAATACGAGAAAGTTATACTAAAAATAGTACGACCAATATTTGTAAAAGCTGATATCAGCAGTTCTTTATGAGCATTTGGTGATGGAAAAACGGTATTATTTACGCAAAATTTAAAAAGCATGTTTTGCGTAGCTTTTAGAATAGGAGAAAAAAGATGAAGTGCCCATTTTGCAGCAGTGAAAATACCAGAGTAATTGATTCGAGACCGGCAGATGACAATAACTCCATTCGCCGGAGAAGATTATGCGATGATTGTGGAAAACGTTTCACAACTTATGAAAAAGTTGAGACAATTCCATTGATTGTAATAAAAAAAGATAACTGCAGAGAGCAGTATGACCGTTCCAAGATTGAAGCAGGTGTACTTCGTGCCTGCCACAAGAGACCGGTATCCGTGGAGCAGATAACCAGACTGGTTGATGAAGTGGAGACAGAGATTTTTAATCGGGAAGAAAAGGAAATCCCAAGTACCGTAATTGGTGAGATTCTGATGGATAAGATTAAAGATTTAGATGCAGTGGCGTATGTTCGTTTTGCATCTGTATATCGTGAATTTAAGGATGTAAATACCTTTATGAATGAGTTAAAGAAAATGCTGGATAAATAAAAGAAAATCTTTTAGGAGAAAAGGGTTAATTTTTGTTGAATTTATCCGATAAAATTAGTAGCAGATAATTATGATGTGAGGAACGTGATCGTTATGAATATTTCAGGAATTCGTCCCAATGCGGGATTTTACGATTACAACAGCATACAGAATATCCGGAATGCAGTAGAAGATACACCGGTTGTTAAGACGGCAGCAGATGCCGGTGCATCTGAACAGCAGCAGAAGGATACCTTAGAGACTCCGGTACGAAGAGAACAGGATTTTGGGGCAGCAGATTATGCAGCACAGTACCAGCCGGATCGTACCTACGAGATGAAAGGTTCTGAAAGTGATATACATAGCCTGGATGTTGAAAAGGCATTATCCGATATGCACAAAGATCAGGTACTGCAGCAGTATCAGTTCTTTGTGGGAGAGAACATTGAACAGAGCGGAATCCGGCAGATTACTGCAACGGATACTGCAAAAGTGCGAAATGTAGAAAACTTTAATTTATAAGAGCAATTTTGATTATAAAAAAGTAAGAGACCGTTAGAAGGTAAGATTCCTAAGAATTCTTAAGAATCTTACCTTTTTTACTTGCGGCAGTTATGCTTCTTTTGTATAATTAAATTCAGGCTTGCATAAAGAACGGAAGTATAAGAGAAAGAGGATAGGATATGAAGAAAGTGCAGGAAGACTGGAAGGAAGAAATGCTGCAGGTAGGTGTACTTACCAATACACATGGTGTGCGTGGCGAAGTGAAGGTATATCCGACAACAGATGATGTCATGCGTTTTAAAAAGCTGAAGCAGGTATTTTTGGATACTGGAAAGGAACCGATGGAGCTTCAGGTTACACAGGCGCGCTTCTTTAAAAATCTGGTAATATTAAAATTCAAAGAATTTGATAATATAAATGATGTAGAGAAGTATAAGAGCAGAGGGCTATATGTAACAAGGGAAAATGCTGTAAAGCTGGCTCCGAATGAGTATTTCGTTGCTGATTTGATTGGCTTAAAGGCAGTCGGAGATGACGGAGAAGATTTAGGTGAAGTAAAGGATGTACTTCAGACCGGTGCAAATGACATTTATGTATTACATAAAGATGGGGAAGATGATATTTTACTTCCGGCAATTAAGGATTGTGTAAAAAATGTCAATATAGAGGAAGGCACCATTACGGTACACCTTTTAAATGGGCTTCGTGATATTAATAAGAAGTAGGTAGCAAAATGAATTTTCATATATTAACATTATTTCCGGATATGGTAGAACGGGGACTGAATACCAGTATCATCGGAAGAGCAGTTGGCAAAGGACTTTTAAATATAGAAACAATTAACATCCGGGATTATACATTAGACCGTCATAAAAAAGTAGATGATTATCCGTATGGTGGCGGAGCCGGGATGGTAATGCAGGCACAGCCGATTTATGATGCGTGGCAGGCAGTGGCGCAGAAGATTGGAAGAAAGCCAAGAACAGTATATCTTACACCTCAGGGCAATACGTTTCAGCAGGAAATGGCAAAGGATTATGCGAAGGAAGAAGACCTGGTATTGCTTTGTGGGCATTATGAGGGCATCGATGAACGTGTGTTAGAAGAAATTGTGACGGATTATGTGTCTATTGGAGATTATGTGCTGACAGGAGGCGAACTTCCGGCAATGGTCATGGTGGATGCGATATCTCGTATGGTGCCTGGCGTATTGGCAAATGATGAATCCGGAACCACAGAATCCTTTGAAGGAAATTTATTGGAATATCCGCAGTATAGCAGACCGGAAGACTGGATGGGAAAGAAAGTTCCAGCTATTTTACTTTCCGGAGACCATGCAAAGGTAGAAGCATGGAGGAGAGAACAATCCATTAAAAGAACCATGGAACGAAGACCGGATTTGCTGGCAGATGCAGATTTGACAGCAAAGGAGAAAGCAATGGTTGAGCATTTGCTGGACAAATCACAGGGTAAATGCTAGAATGTGTCTAGCAGTAATAGGAATGGAAGAGATTCCGCAGGAGGAAGACGGTAGTGAAAAGCTTTTTTGATGTGCTGAAAACGATGTTTTGCCGTAAAAATGCGAAGAGTTATGGGACGCCGGACCGGAGCAGAAAAGAGCCGGTGACACAGCAGAAGGTACAGATAAGAAATACAGAGA
>OKRU01000766.1_pt1 | contig 32241 bp, 27 predicted proteins | sample 1601131 | NCBI WGS metagenome assembly OKRU01 (sample SAMEA3541558, study PRJEB24748) | human gut metagenome | biome: human gut; feature: human-associated habitat; material: faeces | place: China | collected 2012
CGGTTCTTCTTCTGATGTTCTCAATTAAAGAGAATCAGCTATTCTTTCATTTCATCATTGCCAAATATCTCATAAAATTCTCTTTATTTTCAAGTGCAGTTGTTGTTGGACGTCCTAAATCTTCCCTTGCACCGATTGCACACTTCACTTCTATCAAACTAAGCTGATTTCTCCTCTTTGCTGCTTCAAGTTCTAAATCCAAATCATCAAAAGAATCAACCGATACCGCATTTGGATATCCACAAGCCTTTGCAATAAGCACAAAATCAATATTTGTTGCAACCGTCGGCATTCCTCCAACTGTTTCGTGAGCACCATTATTTATTACTATATGTATCAAGTTCTTGGGCGCATTAGCGCCAAGAACCGCCATTGATCCCATATGCATAAGAACCGCCCCATCTCCATCAATACACCAAATTCGAGTCCCCGGCTTATTAATGGCTACTCCCAACGCAATACTGCTACTGTGTCCCATCGATCCTACGGTAAGGAAATCATACTTATGGCTCTGTCCATTTGCGACACGCGTTTCAAACAATTCTCGGCTCGCCTTACCAGTTGTACTTATAATAGGATCTTCTCCGGAAATATTTACAATATGCTTAATGATTTCCTCACGAGTCATAATGTTATCATTTTTGTAGGTTACTTTTTCCTCATATGTCAGTGCACCTTTACAAACTACAAACGCAACATCCTTCCCCTCTGCAAGAAGTGCTCTAAATTCATCCATCGCCGCTGCAACTTCATCATCCGTAGTATCCTGTCTGATAACAAAGGACTTGATATCCATATCTTCAAGAAGTTTCACGGTTACTTCTCCCTGATAAATATGCTGCGGTTCATCATGAATCCCCGGTTCTCCTCTCCACCCAATGATAAATACCATGGGAATTGCATACACTTTCTCGTTCAATAGTGAAGCAACCGGATTAATAATATTACCTTCTCCACTATTCTGCATATATACAACTGGGATCTTGCCAGTTGCAAGATGATAACCAGCTGCAATCGCTGTACAATTTCCTTCGTTTGCAGCAATCATATGATGCTTGGGATCAATGCCATATGTATTCATCAAATAATTACACAATGCCTTAAGTTGCGAATCTGGGACTCCGGTATAAAACTCAGAATTGATTATCTTAAAAAGTGATTCAACTTTCATACTTTCCCCTTTATAATAAAATGTCATCGAACACATATATTCCTTGTTCGACAACAGTGCAAAACTCATTGCTACTTCTTTGTGCTTGATTTACTCAATCCTACTACGTACTTCATTCAATTCTTCCACTGTATCTATTTCTATAATCTGATCACACTCAACAGGATAAACTTTCAACCGGAATTCTTTAATATGATTATTAACTACATCATCCCAAAACAAATTCTCATATCCTGCCTTTCCCCAATCCGATACAATTGCATTATATAAAATCTTTGCTTCATGTTGCTGAAGGAAAGCAATCCCTGTCATATTATAGAGATTGTTCCCCCCCTTTCCCACTCGCGTAATAAAACCGTTTTGATCTTGTTCAAAAACCCAATCCTCTGAATAGCCTTCTACCATTTTTCCAAAATAGCAAGACTCGGAAAGTGGATTTTTTAATACAGAAGGATCAGGGACATATAAATCTGCTTCACAAATAAAACAGTCCCCTTCCAACAAATACTCCTTAGCACGATAAACAGATGAAATATTATTAATTGTCTCATACATATCATTCTTTACAATCTCAATATTTGGATATTGCTCTTTTAAATAATAAAATTGATTTTCCAAATATCCGACAACAATAACAATTTTTTCTACTCCACGATAGTTAAGCGCATCAATTATCGTCTCAATCATGGATTTTTTATTAATCTTAACTAAAGGTTTCGGCGTTGTTTCCGTTATTGGACGCATCCTCGTCCCCATACCCGATGCCAACAAAATTGCTATTTCCATAATATCTCCCACAATTATAATTCATCGATCAACGTAATAATCTGACTAATAGGCATTAAGCGATCATCCACTTCCTTTGCACGATGATAACGTAAAATATCCTCTGCTGTTTTCTGCATCGCCGGGAATGCACTTCTTGTAAGTTGATTTGCGTAGATCACAATATTAACACCATGCGCAGAAAGTTCCTCTTCTGTAATGCTGTTAAACGAAGTTGGCACTACAACAATAGGTGTTTTTGTATTGCAGTTTCTGAATTTATCGCAAAATTCAAAAATCTCATCCGGCTCACTCTTCCTACTGTGTATCATAATACCATCTGCGCCAGCTTCCACATATGCCCTCGCCCTTCTTAATGCATCTTCCATTCCTTTCTCAAGGATCAGACTTTCAATTCTTGCAATAATCATAAAATCATCTGTAAGTTGAGCTTGCTTTCCAGCAACAATTTTATCACAAAAATTTTCAATAGAATCTTGTGTCTGCTCTACCTCCGTTCCAAATAGCGAATTTTTTTTAAGGCCTGTTTTATCCTCAATAATGATTGCCGAAACTCCCATTTTTTCAAGAGTTCGCACTGTATAGACAAAATGCTCTGTCAGACCGCCTGTATCACCATCAAATATGATTGGTTTCGTTGTCACTTCGGTAACATCATCAATTGTACGGAAACGCGAGGTCATATCAACAAGTTCAATATCCGGCTTCCCCTTTGCTGTCGAATCGCAAAGTGAACTAATCCACTGCGCATCAAATTGATCCAATTCACCATTATGTTCAACGATGGTTTTTTCAGCAATCAACCCTGTAATTCCACTATGAACTTCGATTGCTTTAACAATGGGTCTAATTTTCAACAACTGCCGCAATCTTTTACGACGATATTCCGGCATAGCTAATTTTTCTTTTAATTGTCTATCTATCTTTTTAATCAATGGGTTATATGTATATGGAACTTCAATAAGTTCTCCACCATATTTCTGAATTCTATCTTCAACATGTCGTTTTATCGACGCCTCAACGCCTTCTTCCCAATTATCCCCATGAACAATATAATCCGGTTTAAGAGTCGCAAAAATATCATCATACATTACGTCATGCTGAATTATTACCCGAGATACTCCCTCTAATGATTCATACAATCTCACTCTCTCTTCAAGTGAAATTGTTGGAAATTTATTATATTTTATAAGTGCTTCATCCGACAATGCCCCAACAATAACCTGTCCATAGTTCTGTGCATTTTTAATAATATTAAGATGTCCTTCATGAATTACATCTGTACAAAAACATGTATATACTGTTTTCATTCTATTCCTCACATATTACGTTATTTATATATCCATCGGTTGCATTCTCTCTATAAATTATTCTAGCAGGATTACCTATTACAATAGAGTGACTCGGGACATCAAAATTAACAAATGTTAATGGTGCAATAAGAACGTCATCCCCTATAGATATATTCCCTACAATAACAGAATTAGACCCTATCCAAACACAATTTCCTATTTTAGGACACCCTTTACGAATTCCCCTATTCTCTACACCAATTGTACACCCCGTAGCAATATTTACATTCTTCCCTAATATAGAATCAGAATTAATTATTACGCGCCCCGTATGCCCTATATAAAATCCCTCTCCTATTTGCGTACTATACGAAATAGAAATATGAGAACGTTCCTTTATCATTTTATATTTTTTTGCGTAATATTTGTAAGTTAAGCTCTTCTTAGATTTTCCGCATACTTCTAATCCGTGCAAAATACGATAATAATATAAGAACTTCACTTCTAAAGGTGATTTGCGAAATTTTTTATTCGTTATTTTTTCTGTTCCCCAATATCTGTAAAAATCAACACATTCTCTCATACTTCACTACTAACTATAAATCTTTATTTTCCCTTTCTCCGTCATTCTCCTTAGTTTCATATTTGACCGGAATAGACACATTAAGTACACTCAAGGCTTCCTTGAACACCACAAAGAAATCCTCTATATCCTGTTCATCAATCGCACCTAAAGCACAAAGACGAAACGTATTTGTGGATGAAATCTTCCCCGGATATATGGTAAATCCATGCTCATAACAATAATCGTGCACCTTTTCAAAATTCCAATTAGGATCATCCGGGTATACAACCGCTGAAACTAATCCGGCTCTCCATTCCGGACGAATCACCTGTCTGAATCCCAATTGATCCAGTCCTTGATTTATAGCATTAAACACCCTTGTATGCCTTGCCCATTTTTCAGCTTCTCCCTCATCCCAATACTCCTTTAATGCTTGAATCGTTGCATAAATCGTCTGTACTGGGGGGGTAAAATGCATCTCACCTGTTTTCTCAAAGAAATCATACTGCATATACAGATTACAATAGTAGCTCCTCTTCGGATATTCTTTGCTCGCTTCTATCAGAGCTTTCCTTCCAACGATAAATGACAGACCCGTAAAAGCCATTAACCCCTTTTGCGCAGATGCCATACAAAAATCAATATTATCCTCATGCACATTGATAGGTCTCATCGCATATGTAGAAGTTGTATCCACTGTAAACACCGCACCATATTTATGTACCAAAGCTCCAATCTCTTTTATTGGATTTAGTAATCCGGTTCCCGTTTCATTATGTGTCGTATGAACCAATGCTACATCAGAATTCCTTTTTAATGCCTGCTCTATCATCTCCAAATCAGGTATCTGATCTTCCGGAAATTTTAATTCAATATATGGTAGCCCATAATATCGACATATTTCCACGGCTCTTGAACTGTATGCGCCATTATTAATCACAAGGACTTTCTTTCCTTCCGGCAACAATGAATTTAAGCAAACATCAATATTTAATGTCCCAGAACCCGTAAATAAGACCGATGTATACTCATCCAAATCTCCATGAACAATTTTAACCAAATCCTCCCGCAAGTTTTTCATAAGTCTGCCAAATTCTCTTTCGCGAGGACAAATATCTGGAACAACTTGAGCAAACTTTACCGTATCCGTAGTTGTAGACGGTCCTGGATTTAATAAAATATTTCTTTTAACACTCATAATTTCCTCTAATATTGACTATTTTACTCTAGGTTTACATATCTTTTTTTCCAAATATATTGTTAATTACGCTCTTTTATTTGTTTTTGAATCAATGAGGAGGATACTCCTTGTGTATATTCAGGTTCTATTATTCTTCCTCCCCATTCAGCCAGAATTTTAATTGCTTTTTCCCTTACGTCTGCTAATGGTCCCTCTCTCCAGTCAGTTCCATGCACCATATAATCAGGTTTATACTTACGCAAATTATCCTCATAATCTCTTGTCAACTGGGGAACAACCTCATCCACACCTTTAACATTCTCAATTACAATTTTTCTCTGTTCATATGTCATATAAGGAATTCTTTTATATGATGCAATTGCTTCATCCGTAAAAAGTCCAACCATTACTCGTCCATATTCCTGTGAAACTTTAATAATATTAATATGACCCGGATGCAAAATATCTACTGCCATCGGAACATATACTAACTTCTCTTCTCTCATCTGCCTACTCCTCTGTAATAAATCCACCAGCAATCAAACGTTTTCTAACCAATGAATCATCAAATATATACTCATTGATTTCAGAACACTCCGGCGTGATTGCTTCTGCTGGACGGCATGCGTGGTTTACGCATCCATCACACAAAGTTCCTCCAAGATCATTCTCTATGAATCGACGACGCATATCTTTCATTTTCTCTCCATACCAACCATCATGCAAAGAAACTTTATTCAAATCAGCAACTATCAACATGTTTTCATAGTCCGCATTCTCAATCGACAAATATCCTTCATATGTTATTGAAATTGCATCAAACGGCAAGTTACATCTTCTAATAGTTTCATGATCACAATCACATTTCAATAACGAATCAATCTCTGGCATATATCCGCCCTGATTATAAACAGTCTTAAAAACAATTTGATCCGCCAATCCATCAAATACATCAAAATACATATCTTTCATATTTTCTGTATACTTAGTCAGAATCCCTGTAATATAAATCTTGTACGATCGTCCCGATTCCTTACGATATTGATTCAAATACTTTAAATGTTCAAAAACAATATCAAAATCATCCTTTCCATGAATAAAAGCATACATTTTTCTTTCCGGAGCATTAATCGAAAACTTGATGCTATCCAACCCGGCATCAATCACTGCGCGAATCTTTTCTGGAGTTGCAAGCGCTCCATTTGAAGTCAAGTACACATACGTATATCCTATTTCTTTTGCTTTCTTTATGTACTCTGGCAACTCGTTAACCAAAAATGGTTCACCCGTTGCATAAAACCCCACCTCTCTAGTCCCCAACTTATATGCTTGCTCTAGAATGTCAAATGCAAATTTCTGATCCATTTTTCCAATTTTACGTTGCATTTTCTGATGTGCGCAAAAAATGCATTCATGATTACATGCATTTGATAACTCCATCAGAAAATTAGTCTTCGGAAATGGAGGCTCCAAGCAATACAACTCCTCTCTATCCGCTTTCTTCAATAATACCCTTTCCCGTAAATCCATCTACTTGTCCTCCCCTTTTGAGTTGTTCATGATCATAGAAACGCATTCATCTATTGTAAATCTTCCATCATTACATATTATAACATCGGGGTTTTTAGGGAATTCTATTTCTACATTTAGTCCCGCCACAGCAATTTCCTGTCCTTTTCTGTATTTTTCATATAAACCTTTCTGATTACGTTTCATCAATACATTTATTGGCACATCCAAAAAAATTTCTATATAATTTGCATTATGTTCACGATTGTAATTTCTCACATCATCAAACAAGGAAATCGTGCAACAAACTACTATAAGTCCCTGATCCACCAGCATATTACAAAGCCGTGCATATTTCATCGCGCGTTCCTTTCGTGCATCGAAAGAATAGTCTATTTTATATGTCGGCTCAAATACCTTTTTCAAAATATCTCCATCAAGAAAAACCATATTCTTATTTTGTTTTAATAACCTTTGATACAAAGCCCTTCCAATAGTAGTTTTTCCAGCACCCGAAAGACCTGTTATCCAGTATAGTTTTCCCTCACTCATATTTATGTTCTCCTAAATATTAATGTCTCTATGTCTTCTTTGTATAAATTCAATTATAGCCTTTGCACTATTTTTTTTAGTAATTGTAATCTCGACTTTTCTCGGTCATTCATCCACGTTCCTGCTTCTTTGTGCATAGAAACTGTATTCTCAGAAAAATTATCTTTGAGTCCTGGTATCGTTAGCGGCGACATAACCTCGCTCGGATACAACACCACACCATCGATGTTCTGAAAACAGTTTGATAGTTCAAATCCATATTTTTTCAAAATCGGATGAACATAATTGTGAAACGGACGTTTGATTGTTTCTTCTATGCAATTTTTAAATTGCGCCATAATGTCATCAATTATTTTTTGATTCGGAATGGTTCCAAATCCACACCCCATATTTACTCTGTCCGCACACCCCATGTTAAAAAAAGTTTTATCCTTGAGAAGCATATCAAAACTTTTGATTGCTTCTACATCAACATCTAAATATATCCCCCCCTGTTGCTTTAAAATATCAAGTCTTGCATAGTTTGTTGCAAATCCATACTCCCCTTTATCGTATGCCATTCTCATATAATCATTTTTTTTAAAATCATAATTGGATTCATCCCATTGAATGACCTCATAAGAAGGATTGTACTTTTTCCATGACTCAATATTTTTCTGAAAGTTATATGGAAGTGTTTTACCTCCAATCCAAATATAATGTATTTTTCTCGGAATGATTTCTTTCCCCTTTGAAAATTCAAAAGCTTTATGCTCTCCAAATGTATTCCTTACCAATACCTGCAAGAAACACTGTAACCCATTCAGTGCTTCTATCTGGTCTAATTCTGCTACAATTTCAGCAGCATATACAGGTGATGAGACAAAAAGAATCATCTGCTGTTTATCCGTGCATCCATTATAAACTTGGACAAACTGCTCTCGATCCATCACTTTTACCTGCTTATTTGCTATATTTAATACTTTTCCTATTTTATTTTGATCCGAGTCGATGATTCCCTCCACCACTATTCCCTGCAAGTAAATGTCAACACAACTTTCTAACGCTCTGCCCGCGCCATATACAAATACACGCTTCGTCTTCATGTATTCCTTTGTCTGTTGAGGATCCGCATTTTTTATGTCTAGCACACCATTCTCCTTACTACATATCTAGTATCCATTGTACAATCTTTCACTTGCATTCTACTTTTCATATAACCATAAGATTTCCTGCGCAACAGAAAATTTATGTACCCCCAAACGCCATAACTGAACCATCATCTCATATACGCGGTCTATTCCTACTGCAATGATAATCTGATCCGATTTCCTTCTTCTTAGCATTTCGTCCAGAGATAAAATTCCTTTATTTGCGAGCAAATGCCCCCACTTTTCTTTATCATTATCCACAAAAAAGTGCACCTTTTCTTTCAACACTTTTTCTGTTTGTATCCCCAATGTACCTGCTCCAAATATAATCGCTGGTTCATCCCTATAGCATTCGATTCCTCTGATTTCCGGTATAATCTGTTCAAATTTCTTTATTAGTTCTGACGGTAACGCAACTGTATGTTTCATTTCAATATATAACCCACACAATTCATTTGGTTTGTCCCTTAATTTATCAAGTATCAAATCTATAAATTGTAACCTCATTCTGTTCAGCTGCTGACGTACCATTTTTCTTCTGGTTTCAGATAAACTTACGCTATGTCGTCTATACTGATATAGCGTTTGATCAACTGATAAGATATCCCCAAAATGAGTCATGATACGCAACCAATATTCATAATCTTCCACACCAAAGAAGTCCGTATTATATAATCCAATCTCATCTTGAACGCATCGTCTATACAGAAAGCAAGCACCAAAGCAATTGTAACGAAACATCTCCGTATTATCGAATATCGCCAAATTCTCAATCACGTTTCCGTCCTTGTCAATGATATCCATATCAGCCCTGACACAGCAATATCGTTGCTCCCGCTCCAATGCATCTACCATTGTTTGAATCGCTTGCGGATAATAAATATTATCATCTGAGGTCCAGCTCAAAAATTCTCCTGTAGCATTTTCGAATCCAATATTTAGCGAGCGCGGTAATTTGCAATTGCTCTCATTATGTATAACTTTTATTCGACTATCATTCTGCATATATTCATTGGCAATTTCTAATGTTTTGTCTGTAGAACAATCATCAACTATAATCAGTTCCCAGTCCTTATATGTTTGTTTTATAATACTGTTAATTGACTCTCTGAGATATTTTTCACCGTTATAGCAAGGCAATACAATGGATACTTTTGACATATTCTTCATCCCTGTTTCTTATTCCAAACTTGATTTAATAGAATCTCCGTTATTCTTTCTGACGCATGACCATCACCATACGGATTTACTGCAATGCTCATACGTTGATACGCATCAGCAGCATCTAGTAATTTACAAGTTTCCCGGTATATACTTTCAAATGACGTTCCAACCAATTTCAATGTTCCAGCCTCTATTCCTTCCGTCCGCTCTGTGGTATCTCTCATAACTAATACAGGTATTCCAAACGCCGGAGCTTCTTCCTGAACCCCTCCGCTATCAGTCAGAATGATATATGCCCGTTTCATATAATTGTGAAAGTCTATCACATCCAACGGTTCAATTAAACGAATTCTTTCCGAATTTCCCAGAATTTCATTTGCAATCTCTCTTACCCTTTCGTTTTTGTGAACCGGATAAATCACCTTCACATCAGGATAATGATCCACAATAGAACGAATTGCTTTAAACATTTCTTCCATCGGCTGCCCTAGATTTTCTCGTCTATGGGCGGTCACAAGAAGCAATCTAGAATCACTACACCAATCTAGATCCGAACACCTATAATTGTCTTCTATTGTTGTTTGCAGAGCATCGATTACCGTATTTCCTGTGACAAAAATCTGTTCTTTACTCTTGCCTTCTGAAATCAAATTCTGTTTCGCCAATCTGGTTGGCGCAAAATAAATCTTTGAAATCAGATCGACTGCTTGTCGATTAAATTCTTCCGGAAACGGAGCATTCATATCATATGTTCGAAGCCCGGCTTCCACATGTCCCACCGATATCCCCTTATAAAAACATGCGAGTGCCGCTGCAAATGAGGTTGTAGTATCGCCATGTACCAAAACGATATCTGGCACTTCTTTTTCTAAAATCTTGTCCAAGCCGCTCAACACTCTACAGGTGATTTCTGACAATGTCTGATGTGATTTCATTATTTGCAAATTATAATCAGCGACAACATGAAATGTTTCCATAACTGAATCCAGCATTTCTTTATGTTGTCCAGTCAGACACACGATACATTGTACACCTTTTGTCCTTTTTAGCGTTTTAATTAACGGACACATTTTTATTGCTTCTGGGCGAGTGCCAAATATTGTCATCACTTTCATCATTTTACAATTCCAATCCATGCAGCAAAAAGACTATCCTCTTTTTTACTTTCGTAATTTACATTTTTATGCACGATTACTTCCGAGCAGAAATTCTCCATTATGCTTTTTAATTCCTCTAAATCAAACCAAACTTTCCAATCTCTTATTTGGAATCTTTCATACGCCTCTCTGTTCTTATCGATGATTATAATTTTTCCACCCGATTTTGTCACACGGGCCAGTTCAGCTATGGAACTTCTTATGTCAATTGCATGTTCTAATGCTTCACAGGAGTAGGTAACATCAAATTGATTATCTCGATATCCTATGTATGTTAAACTTCCCTCTTTTTTCTCAATTCGAGAATCATCGATATAGTCCAATACTCTTTGAGATAAATCTACACCAAAATATTTGTTATCTGGCAAATCCTTCAAAAGATGATTTAAATATCTGCCTTTTCCGCAGCCCACGTCCAATATTTTTTGCTTGTTGCACCATGCAAATCATTCACTTCCGTATAAATAATTTTATATCTTTCATCTTCACAATCAATATCTGCCAGTATTGTGTCCGATAACAAATTGAACTCCGCTTTTCCTTTATAATATAAAGCATCTAAGAAGAACTTATTGGCCCAACTGATTTCTTCAACCGGGAAATAGTCATTATACTGCTGCATGCTATCCTCCGATAAATAACTCCCAAACCAGCCACCAGTTTCATTCTGTAAATTGCACGCATAATGAAAGGCTTTGTTTCCTCTCTCAACATCCCCCAGGCGATACCAAACCAAAGCAAACTGAAATAAACCAGTTGAACAAACCCAGTTCACATCCTTATATGCCGGTACAGAACCATCCTCTTTCTGCAAAGCTGCAATTTTGTCCATCGCTTCTTTTGCCAGCTGAATTTCACCTATATCAAGCAAGGCTTCCATTATATATGCATAAAAATGGGATAAACACCCAAAATTCATAATTTCCTCATAATGGTATTCTTTATAATATGTAAGGATATGATCCGCTGCTGCTTTATATTCTGATATATCAAAGAGGGCGGCAGCTTCATATAATGGAGATAAGCAATATAAATGAACCAACTCCGAACACATTCCCTCTTTTCCCCATGCGGTCTTTACAGGTGTAATCAATCGTCCATCTTTGTCTATGCGAGAGACGATCCAATCGCATCCTCGAATAATGTGTTCCTTCACATCAGGTAATATGGGGTATATCGCAATCAATCCCTTTAAAACCTGTGCAGAATCAAATATATAGGGGGCTTTGTCATTTGTATCATACCATGATCCATCATTCTTTTGGATATCGCATAACCACTGAGCATATCCTAATGCAAGGTCTCTATATCCCCATCTCATTAATGTAGGAATATAATATCCTGTAACCTCCGGATAGCCCTTTCGCATTTTTGAAGTGCAAATCATCGACTTTCCATCCAATGAATTTGTTTTTATCCAGGAAGTTGCCTTCTGATATACGCAGATATAGTCTTTTCTCGTTTCGATATGTTCCCTTGTCATTCTAACCATAATATCCTGAAAAGTCACATAATTATGAATTCCAAGTGCCTCTACCTGCGCAATAATTTCCTTCTGATATTTTGGCGAAACGCAGATAACCAGTGTAGTATCCTCCACATCCTTATAACTAATTGGCGGTTTACAGATGTTTATTCCTTCAACCGTAGTTCCCCATTTTCGATCGTCATTATCATAAATACGATCAATCTTCTCACTACCTATTAACGCAATGATTTGTCGTGCTGTTTCACCACCGCCAAATAATGAATACTGTTTCATTTCATTTTATCCTCTTTCCTTATTTACACCTATCGTCACAAGCAAATATCCCTGCATATATTCATCCAGCGGGTATCCTTCTTTCAACATCTGATTATATGTTTCTCTTATATAATGGTTTGGTGGCAAAAAACGCAAAGCCCACTCGGAACCTATCGAATATTCACGTTCAACAGTAATTCCAGCAGCCATAAATTCAGCTTTCATACTACTCTTTGGTGTTTCCAATCCGTACTGCCAAATTCCTTTTTCTTCTTGAATTTTTTTCCCTATTCGATATGGGACTGAAGCAGCGTTTGGTATCATAGAGACTATTCTTTTACAATATTTTTTCCATAACTGAAGAAGACTAATTTGTTCTTCAGTTGAAAAATGCTCCAACAACCCTGACTGAAATGCCATATCAAATTCTTTTTCCTGGAACGGAAGCTCCTGCATCGCATCCGCCCTTATAACACGTATTTGATCATCTTCTAATATCTCAGCAGCATTTTGAATTAATTCAACTGAAGATTCCGAATAATCGAGAGCAGTCACCTTACGGTTATGTTTTGAAAGCCATAATGAACTTATTCCTGAGCCACAACCAATCTCCAATATTTTTTCTTTTTCTTCTGTAATATTAAGAAGCTCCTCCGACCAAACAGATACATCACCTGTCTGTATCTGTCTTATAACATTTTGCAAAATATTCAAATTATAATGTCTCGACCATTCTTCCTTTGTCAACCGATTCTTGTATTCTTTCATCCATATTTCCTCTATAGTTTACATATAATTTATTTTGTCAAATCTTCATCCCTCCATACAAAGGTTCTCCCAAGCGCCTCATATAGTTCTGTAGTATGAACAAATTTAGGATGTTTTTCTATGTCGATATGCTTTTTTTTCAATAATGATTTCAATTTTTGAATTCTATCTTGATACTTCACGTCCTGTATCTTGTTCTCAAAATAATGCGGATACACATAGTACTTTTCTTCTCCCAATGCATTTATGATATATAAATCCTGATTCGTACGAACTCCGTTGTATTGTATGCCAAGTTCATATAATTCATATTGCATAAGATACTTAATCCAATCTGAATCGTAGGCATCTATTCCATAAACACAAACATGCTCCATACCAATCGGGCTTTCTAGCCAATCACTTTTTTTGATGATTCTTTCAACTATATCCTTCATGTCCTTTGTTAAAACGACTCTATTCTCCAATATATGTGGGATCTCCGGTCCAACTATCACAAACGGAATATGAACCATATCCTCCATATACTGCGCAGTGTTTTTCTTCAATGCTACCCCATGATCAGAAAAATAGATTTTTGTCACATTAGATCCCATTATATCAGAAAAAAACTTGAGTTCTTCATCGCAATATTTTGCACTCAAATGTACATTTTCATTATGCTCCATCAGACATTTTTGACTTTGCGTTTGATAAAAAGGTATCGCAACGGTATAGTTATCCCAGGCAGTAGACCACGGACTAATGAATGGCGGATGTGCCTCCAAGCCAATATGGCAAATGATAAAAGCTGGCTTGTCAGATTCAATAACCTGCATTATCGTATCCCACATGATTTTGCTTGATGAAACATCCCATATAATAATCCGATCTTCCTTAATCTTATATTTATGTAACGATATACTTCCTAAACCATTTACCCTATATCCTTCATATCCATGCTTATCTAGCATTTCTACAAATTCGTATCCTGACATTTCTTTGCAAAATAAATCAATTTCATCGCAATTATGCAAAATTACACCATAAGTGTCTCTCGTAGAGCATGTACTACTGTATGCATAATTAAAATCTATCCCCTCATCTCTACATTGATTTAAAAATGCCATATCTTTTGACAACTTATATCTTAATGCATCTATCCAAAACGCAACAATATCCCGCTTCCTTCTCTTTTGAAAAAGTTTTTTTATCTTATCTTCCAAATCTTCGATAATATCTATTATTTTATTTAAGTTTTCTGCATTCTGTTCATCTTTTTTTTTGTATATCTGCAAATATTCTTTTGCACATAAGAAGTCTCTCCTATGTATTGCACAATAAATCATATTTTCCAAGCAACGAAAATCCTTCGAATCAAAATCAAATCGTTTTTTCCCAATTATATCAATGATATAGGGATATTCTTCTAAACTAAAATAGTTTGTTGGTACATACCAACCATACCTGCTCAATTCCTGATAAATATCTACCACCGTTCCATCAAAACCATACTTGTAAATTTCGTTTCTAAGAGATTCTCTGTACTTTTTCGAACCAATAATAAGACAATCATATGTATTAATTTTATCATATCCCTGAGTTCTATTATCTACACCATCTGTCTGATTGTTAATTTCATATTTTTCATCAATTAAGTCAGCATTACAGAGCATTTTAAAATCTTCTTGTAAATGTCTTGCATGCGCTCCATTTCCTACAATAGCTATTTTTCCTTTCTCAAATGCTTTTCCTATAATTTTTTCTATTGTTTCACTTATTATTGTTTTGATGTATTCATTATTTTCTTCAAATATACTATCTAATATTTTCAAATCATATTCTAGTATTTTATATTTCATAAAACTCACACCTTCATAGCTTTTAAAAATAAACCATTATCAAAACTATAATTCAAATACGGAACTCTCTGAATATTTTCAATTTCGAAACCGTGCCTAATCATTAAATTACATAGACTGTTACCTGTAAATTGTCTGACATGTGTTTCATCACTAATCATATTTCCATTTGGTACTCCAATATATACACTACCATGTTTTTTCAGCATGTTATATATCGAATTTATTAATTGATCAACCCGAACAATATGTTCTAATACGTGCATGCAAACAACCACATCTACCGTTTGTTCTATTTCAAACGATTCTTCGAAGTTTTCGAGATACACTTCGTATCCTGCTGTTTTCAATCGCAAAACCCTGTTATCCGCGCCATCCACCCCAAGCACCTTCATGTTATGTTTTTGTAATTCTTCTATTAATTTGCCATTTCCGCACCCTACATCACAGATTATTTCATCTTTATGATTTAGGTAAATCAACTCACACAGCAGGCGCAGGTCTGCACGATTTTCGACGTATTCATCATACCACAACTTTTCATTATCATAATATTGCATATTTTTTTTACTGGTTTGATCAGAAATGTCCGGTATATCTTCGTGCACATTTTCAATATATAATGCCCTTTTTTCATAGGTATAATTTAAGAATCTATCTAGAAGATAATCATCTCTTCTTTTTTTTATTTCTGGAATACATAAAAAATTATTATTTTCTTTCCACGCATAAAAATATGTGATTTTATTTTTTTTAAAAAATTCTTCGACAGATTCGTTTTCAATAGATAGTATAACTGCGCAATTACCTTGTGTCAAAAACTGTTCTGGTGATATTATCTCAATTTTACCTATTCTTGTACCACATTTTAAGCGATCCCCGTCTATAAAACACTTTACATCTATAATTGGATTAAGTATATCTAACAATACTCGCCCCATTCTACCCGCTCCATAGATTGCTACTGTTTTCATATCTTTTATCCCTTTCCTAATTCAATGTTTTTCTCTTTTGAGATCAATTTGCAAATGATCTTTTCTCCACTCGTTTCTTGCTCATGCACACCATTGTTTTCCATTCTTGAAACATCCATCCATTCAACCAATCCACATAGCTCATTCTCTGTCATTTCCATCTGGTCAGAAGGCACCTTTCTAATTACTACATCATTAAATATAAATTCATCTTTTTCTCCCCTGCTATCGAAAAACTTCAAACCGTAGTTTGAAGTATCAAAACAACTGTATCGACCAGAGGTGTCCATTCCCCAAATCAAATATGATACGTCAAACCCTAAAAAGCTTTTTTCTCTTTTTATTTCTTTTTTTCTTTTTTGAATGATTGTCCCATTTATATCAACACAAAAACTCTCGCCATTAGCTTTTTCAATGAGAATATATTCATCACAAATACTATACATCTTGATGCGGCCTGTCACCATATTATCTATTAATACAGACGTTTGCCCATTGCGCTTCCAAACAATTATTTTTCTATTTCTCGCAGAATAAAGAACCAATTCCCCTTTTATCGCAATAATATTCGTGTATTGTTCGTTCATAGGACTATCTAATTTTTCAACGGTTCCATCCTCAATATTTACCTTAAAAACTGCTTTGGTTCTATCGCACACCATATATACGCAATCTCCAATTCGAACTCTATCATAAAAAACGACAGTCTGATTTTCCAATTCATTTCCTAAAACATTGATTCTTTCAACTTCATTTGTCTCTAACCTTATCTTAAGTATATCAGGGAATTCAGATGGGTAGCATAATAAATACCCATTCCATATTTCTACATCCTCAAACCACGATCTTAACCAGAAATTCTTCATATGTTGAAATTCAATTTTTTCAAAGTTTCCTTTTTCAATATTATATATTGCTATCTTCTTTGCCGAACCCGGAACTAGCACAATCTTATTATTGTACTTAAGCATACCTTTATACAAAAAGAACTGATACAAATTTTCATCAGGTACACTTCCAATCAATTCGTATCGCGATGTCTTCAGATCCAATTTGCATAACATGTTGATTTTTCCATGAACAAACCAAACCGACTCATCATCCACATAATATGTACTCGGCCACATCGGAATACTCGAACTTTCCTCACCACGATTTGTTATGCTTGTATTTTGATACATAACCGGTTTACTCACATTTTTAAACAAAACAGCAACCGAGCTTTCATCTCCATAATACATATCGGTTTCTGTAATAGCCCAACTAAGATCCATTCCATCATCAAAGATTCCAATTCCATCATCCTTATACTTTTGTACTATTTTTTTATACCGGTCGACTTGCGCTGGCATGATTGATTCCAACGTAGCCTCGTATAACGGATGTGGTCTCCACCAAAGTACCGCCTCTTTCTTTCCCTCAAAATATTTCAATGTATCTTCAATTTTATCCAGCATATTCCCGCAATTAAGTAGCGCGGCCAAACTGGTATTATAGAATACAACTCTCCTTCTTTCTCCGTTCCTGTCATAAATAATTTTTCGCCACTCTTCGGGCAGTTTACTGTCATCTCGCATGCAATCTTGTATACGATCTATTTTAGGCGAGCCTAATCCCAGTATTTTTGTTTCCCAGTCTACATCAGGACTCTGTTTTCTCAATATATTGAGATATAATTGCCTTGTGTTCTCTGATTGCACAATGGTATAATCGGAAAATATTACCCCCGGAGTCATCACAAACGCCGCTTTATCCTTCTGAACAATAAAATCACTTGGATTAAATTCGTTTGAGACATAGTATGGAATGTATACTACTTTTCCAACATATTGTTTTAGTTCTTTAACATAATAATTTGGATGAATCGTTGTTACCCTATTATAATCATCATATGGATTATGAATAAAAACAATATCCGGGCACCTCTCCTCCATATTATACTCTTCATAATTTATGGTCGGAACATCATCCGGATACTGATCAATTTCATAATGTTCTTGTCCAAATCCCCCCTCTTCCGTCTTATCAAAATACGGGATTGGTACAACATATACTTCACACTCTTCTCTCTTACAAGCCGCTTTCCAAACACTTTCTAACGAATCCCACATGGAAGCCTTATACGGCAAAAAGGCCATCTCTATTTTATCTGATAAATTTAATTCTAATTGTTTTTCAATTGCCTTTATTTCATCTTGAACGCATGCCCAATCATGTTTTGAAATCGTCCCTTCCAAAATTTTCTCATGGCAAATATATAAACTTTCGCACAGACTCCCAATTTGTGATACCACCGGAGTTTCCTCTCCCCAGTGTCTCTCCAAATTATTACCAATTACATAAGCAGCATCTTGACAGGTAACTAATGTATCCAAAACAATTGTCGAACTCTTTTCACTGAAATTTTGTACACACGCATTATAACACTGTCCTAATAATGCCCACTCATTAAGTATTTTTTTGCGATATAATCTGCTCATATCTGCTCCTAACTGTATGAAAAACTATTATAGTTGTACCTTTAAGAATTCATTTCCTGCTCGAATCGTCTATTTCGCTCCTTAAACTCATGATCTGTCCAGGTTGCTTCGTAGTGATGTATAGATTTGGTATAAGATAATAAACGCACCCTTCTTGTGTATGGGCATTTACCCGATAGTACTTTTTCCGGATATATCGTAAAATCCTGCTTTACCTGATATTCTCCATTCAGCGCAACTCCCTTCTGTTGGAAAATCGCTGTTTGCAAGACAGGACTGGCCGTCAAATCCATTGTTCCATCTTGCAACAGGAAATGCCGCATCTCATAATCATCTCTCAGCTTTCTTATGATCTCAGATCCTTTTACAGCTCCAAACCCCAATCCAAGATTAATCGTCGACTCTCGTTCAAATCCAAAATAGGCTTCCTGATATAACAAATCATCTAGATTTTGTACTAACTCCACATCCGTGTCCATATAAATGCCACCATGATTATAGATGATGTCCAGCCTTGCATAATCCGGTACAAATCCCCATTTTTTGCATTGATAGGCTTCATGCATATATGCATTCTTGGTCACATCATAATTCGATTCATTCCACTCAACAATTTCATAATCAGGACAATATTTATGCCAGCTTTCCATCCACTTCTTATATTTATCTGGAATAGGATTTCCTCCAAACCAACAGTAATGAATCACCTTGGGAATTCTTTGTTCTTTCGTGATCCTTAGATTGGCTGGCACCCATTTATTCATAGCCCTTTCTTCAAGAATCATTCCATATAAATGAGTAAAACAGAACACCCGAATCCCCTGTAACAAGCCCTTACTCTTTAGATCATCAACAACCTGATCGTATCTTAGATTTGTTATAACCAGAACATAATTATTATCACGCACAGTCTGTAAAGAAGAAATTCCTTGTACCTCAATTAATCGGTTTTCAATTTTTATCATGTTGTCTTTTGCGTATGCGTCTATGCAAAACCTGATTTTTTCTATAATAGATGTTCCTTCAAACTCGCATAGGAACATATGAAAACGTTTACCAATTCCGTAACAAACAACCCCATCACTTTGATCTACTGCTGCCATAAATTCATCTAGCGTATACATATTTTTCTCCTGTTACAGACTATCCAAAAGCTCCTCAATCTGCGTTATATAGCTTTCAAGATTAAAACACTTGATCGTATCTTCACACGCTTTCTCTACAATAGTCTTATCTTTCTTTATATAATAACTCAATGCGTCCACAGCTTCGTCATCTGATTCTGTAACTTTTCCACACCCTGCAACATTTGCCAGCAATCTTGCTCCACCAATCACAGATGAAACAAATGGTTTGCCTAATGCAACCCCTTCCAATAGAGCAAGTGGAAATCCTTCCGATTTCGAAAACATTCCTACTACATCACACTGCGCAACAATGGGAAATGGATTATCATAATAGCCTAATAAATGAACTGATTGATTTATTCCCTTCTCCAGAGCTTTTTGTTGAACCAATTCACATTGATCACCATATCCCAAATAATACAAATGTGCACCAGGATCTCTGTTCAAATATTTTTCAAAAATATTCAATAAACGTGATGGATTTTTATTATCTTCTACACGTCCAATGGAAAGTATCGCAGGATGTTCAAGCTTAATACAAGTCTCTTCATTTGCTTTTTTTCTAACACTTTCTACATCTATCCCATTACACAGCATTACAAACTTGTCTTTATGTTCAGGAAATAAGTCCAAAAGAGATTGCATTGTTATATCACTAATTGCAACAATCCTATCAGCTTTCTTAAATGCCTCACTTTGCAGCAACCGTTCTTCGCTCATCCTCTCTGTTGCCAAATCATATACATCTCCATGTATCCATGCAATACACTTTTTGCCCTTTGGCAGCAAAAATGAGGGTTTCAAATAATTGAATGAAACATAAATATCATAATCTTGTGGAATATATTCTTGTATTACTTTATCCCACTCATGATATACATAATACATCCTTGCTTTCCGATCAGCTGCATCTGCCAACGTATAATATGGATACATCCTTACATTCTCATGTATTGGCTCTTTTTTAATCGTGTCATGTATGATTTCCATAACCCCGATTTCGTATTTTTGAGGGTTCAAATTATTTACAATTAGGGTAAGGAGTGCTTCCGCACCTCCCCCCTTAGAAAAACAGTTGATTATAAAAAAAATACGTTTCATTCGTCTAATCCAATCATAATTCAGGTTCTACGCAAACAAGTCACAAACAGTTATATCTGTTTTCACTTTCAAAACCAATTTCTTAACCAAATCTTCTCTTCCAAGAACTCGCGTTTCTTCATTATTGTATAATTCCACTTCACCATTTGAAAAAATAATCAATTTATAACCATCCGCAAATACAAATGCTTCAAATGCATTCAAGTAAGTTTCTTTACCTAAACTGCTGTATAAAAATCGGAAATCCGGATTATATAACTCCGATCTTACGATCTTTATATATTCCCGATCAGGAACATTATAATCACGCTCATCTAATAATGATTTTATGATCTCAGATATTTCTATCAGCGAAATGATCTTATTGCTAACCCCTACACCCATTTTTGAATTTCTTATCAGCAAAGGAATTTCGGTCCATTCCGCAGAACATGTAAAATCCAAATCATTCACATCCTGAATCTCTGTGTTTTTATCGAGAATCAAATTTCCATGATCGGCAAATACTACCATTTTACATTTCAGTTTTTCGAAAAAGGGTGTCACAACATCATCCAAATATCTTAAAGAATCTTCGTGCTGCTTCTTATAATCTGCTCGCAGCTTTCCTCCCTTTTGTGGCAGATAATCAAATAGCATTGCTGTACCTTCGGTTTTAATTTCGTCCTCTGTATATGGATTTGAGAAAGTAAAATGGCTCTCGTATAGCTCGTGAAGATAAAATAGGGACCTCTTTTCACCCTCCCCATCTATTAACATATTCCATATCTTTTCCGTAACGGTTTGAAACTGGTTACTGTAAATAATTTCCTGTGCCTCAATAAAATGATCCATATCACCATATATATACAGATGGTCTCCACGTCGAATAACTTCTTTTGCAAATGGACAGTCGTCAATATCTACATAGTTCTTTTCAAAATAGCAAGTCCTCAAATCCATATTTCCGCTATATGCTGGAACAAGACTTTCATACGTAGATGTTGAACATGAATATGCATTTTGAAACACAAACGAGTCCTTCTTTAGGCACTGTAGAATATGTGGCATTTTCGTGCCGTATAAATCGCGGCGTCTAAGACCATCGAAGCAAAACATAATAACATTGCTAATATCAAATGATTCGGCAATTTTCAACTCTTCCTCATATAATTGTCCGATGTCTGTTCTCAACTCTTGATAACATTGCTTATCAGTTAAGCGATACAATTGTTCTGCTTTACTGCCAGCGGTCCGAAAATCTTTAATATGTAAATAATGGGTAATTAATTCCACCCACATTTGTTCATTACACTTTTTTCCCTGCCTAATCTTTCTTTGCAACAAATTAATTGTATGATAATGGTGATACGGATGATTATAGTAATAATAATCTGCATTCAAAAAGATTCCATTGCTTTCAAATTCATCATACAAATCAAGCAATCTTACTTCAGGATGTTTTTCTCTTAATCCTTGCTTTATCTCTTTTCTAAACTTGAAAGATGAAATAATAACAGAATCTATTTTTTGATCCTCAATTTCATCATCTTTTATAAATTTATATCCCGTATTATCAGACGATGTTGTATAATTATCAATAATATACTTTATTGGTTTAAGTTCATAGATAAAATCCGCCATTAACATTTTAGTATGCCCGCCATAACAATAAATGGCAGGATTTTTAGCATCAGCCAAAAAATCCTGTATGGATTTCTTTATAATTAAATTTACTTTTTTTGCCTCAAGAGGTTTCTCCAACAAATACTTTTCAAAAAGATTATTATACTTTTGTTCTATCTTACTTTGCATATAATCCCTTTCTATATATTATAGAATTTGTAATATCGATCTTGTATATCCCATAACAAATTTATCTCATCAGAATCAAAACCTTTTTTCTGTAAACATTCCACAGAAATCATTGCTTCCGGTCCATGAATCTGTAATGCAGACAATGTAGTATTATATATATCACATGAAATCTTTTCCAAACGATGGTACAATGCAAGTGATAATCTGTGGTTTCCGTCAAATACTTCTCCCTGTTGATTTACACTTATTGCATATTCCGCATTATACCCATTTTGTTCCCAACTATTTATTAATTTTTCAAAACCCGAAAGTCGTTTTCTTGCAGTTTCTCTACTACAATGGATTCCCTCAGCTCTCAAATAAACATCATATCCGAAATCATTTTCTCCATAATAACATTCAATTGCAGCTAAACGAATTGCCATTCTAAGATCTTTTTTGCACGTATTGATTAGGCTTCTGATCTCTATACTTTTTCCTTTTTCTTTAATTCCGCCTAGTAACCATCTATACAAGAATGGATAAATCCATAGATACTGGTTCGTCCGTTGTTTTATATTTTCAACTATCTCTTCCAGATTCGACTCATGTACAGCTATGCAAACTAATGTATTGCTCTCTACTTTTATCTCTTGCATATTTTTAACACAAAAATTATATTTGCATTCTCCTTTTACGACACTACTCTTTGCAAAGCAAACCAGATTTTGTTCCATGTGATTCATTTGTAATACTTTATAAAACTTATCCGCTATATAACCGGTACCATATATTATTATTTGATACTTTTTTAACTCTTCAATATCCATTCTAATACCTCAAAAAGATATATAATCAGCCGTATGTGCCGGTTTTCTCTTCTCGATCGGTGGGTACTGCATATAATCATCGCCAAAAGAATACCTTAAAAAACCCTCCAAATCTTTGGGACCTCTGACAGCTAATCCCTCAAACAAAATATCTTGTGTTTCTAGATTCCACTGTTTTAGAAAGCCCCCGGTTTCTTCTTTAGATCCCCAACCAAAACAGCGAACTCTTGTGACATCTCTATCTTTATATTTATTTGATAAATACTGCATTCCCTTATGTCCCCATGCTTTAGGAAGACAATTCAATAGAAAAAATCCTAATTTATTTATTCCCTTACTGTTTCGAACCCCAACCTCCGAATATAAAAGCTTTCTGCAAAACCATGATAATATTGTACATTCCTTATTTGCCCAATATGAAGAAGGCAGATTGTCATTCGGAAACACATCAATAAATACTCCATTCTTTGCAGTCATTTTCTCTTGACCGACTCTATGGTATACGGTACCTTTTTTTAGGATTCTAGCATAACCCCAACGATATCCCTGGTCGGTTTTATGATTTTGTAAAAAGAAGTGTTCGTTCAATTCTGTTTTGCAAATTTCACAGAATCTTTCATACTCAGGCCTTAACATCCGAATATCGATATCATCATCCCAAGGTATAAACCCTCCATGTCGTACAGCTCCCAACAGGGTTCCCGCATCAATAATATATTGAATTTCATGCTTCCTACATATGCGATCTAACTCAGCCAGCATTTCTAATTCAACTAATTGTAATGCTCGTAAATTCTCAGGTGTGTAGCTTCTAATTTCCAAGTTCCATTCCTCTATAACTCAATAATTTTCTTTTGCTCATCTTGTAAAAAGGCTTCCATTACTCTCGCTAGTGCTATAGACTCCTTTTTGCTCATAATCTGCTTCCTATCATAATGGTTTATCAAAGAAACAAAAGCAGCTATTTCGTAACGCAATCCTTGTCCTAAATACATAGAAAAATACTTTTCATTTAAATCGATGTCCTCATAATGTATTTCAAAACTCTTTGTCATCCACCATGGTGCTTCTGCAATAATATTGCCTCTCGTTCCTGAAATAACCAGATTTCCCTCTGATTTTACCCCTAAGCCAACTTTGATACTGGCAATTGCATGCTCGTATTCAATATCTGCTTTTGTGTACAGATCAATTCCATCTTTATTGCAAAACGATTTAAAATGAACCTCTTTATAATTGGTTCCGAATATTTTAAATATCGCAAGTAAAGGGTAACTTCCTAATTCTGTAAAGCTCCCTCCATTTTCTTCCTTTTGAAATTCCCTTCCATTCCCAGTAACCAGCTTTGTAAATGCAGCCTCAACATCTACAATCTTTCCAATTTTTCCACTTTTAGCAGTGCTTATCAGCTTAATAAATCCAGGAGCATATGCGGTCTTTAATGCTTCCATTAAAATTAACCCTTTGGTCTCTGCTAACTCAAATAACTCTATTGCCTGTTTTTCTGACAAAACCATTGGTTTTTCACACAAGACATGCTTGCCATGATTCAGGGCATCTTTTACATACTCATAATGAGTATTGTGAGGCGTTGCAATATATATCGCATCTGCATGCTCATATAAGACATCTATATCGTCCGTGTAAACTTGTAGCTCATTTTCCTGTGCTAAATTTTTAGCACTCTCCAAATTAGGATTATATACAACCTCCGTATTAATTCCACTAACATACTTCACTTCCGGAACAAAACGTTTTGCAATTCTCCCAGATCCAATTATTCCAAGTCGAATAATACCAAATCTTTTACCCCGAAGCATTGTGCTGGATATTCCCTTTGTTCTCTCAAGATACACGACCTCACAATACTCTCGTAAATGATCAAATTGTCCTGCCCAATCAGAACCCACGGTAAAAATATCAATACCATATTTCTGTATATCTTCGACTTTTTGTCCTACATGATCTTCTATAATAATTTCATCAGCAAATCCGGTTTGTCTTACATGTTCAATACGCTCCATAAGTGAATCAACTACATTAACTTTTCCTCGAGCCTCATCATAATGTTCCGTAGTAACACCAACAATTAAATAATCGCCTAATGCCTTTGCCCTCTCTAGCAGCCTGTAATGACCCTCATGGAACAAGTCAAACGAACCATACGTTATTACCTTTTTCATGTTTCCTCCTCGAGTAAAAAAATCCCTTTATCCCTCTACATCCACTCGGCTAAACGAATCCCAAAACTGCCGCATTATTTTTTTGCTTCCCGTTGTAACACGAACCCAGTCTTTTAATAGCGAATTGTTATATGTTTTTATCAGAATCTTTTTTTCACGCATCATCTGCGCTACTTTCTTCGGATTTTTCTTTGTCCTAATGAGCACATAATTTCCATACTGTCCAATATAGTCATATGCACTTTGTTCTAGTTTTTCACACAGATATCGCTTGCCCTCAGCCTGTATATCTGCAAGTTGCTGCAATAACATTGGGTTTTTAAGTAACTCTGAAGCAAATAAAATTCCCATAGTATTAACATTATAGCTGCCTTCCGCATTATCCAGATATTTAATCAATTGTGGATTTCCAAGAATATATCCTACACGCAGCCCCGCCATAGAACATAATTTTGAAAAAGTCCGCAAAATCAAAACATTATCATACTTTCTTATCAAATCTATCTGCGACTGCACACCAAAAGGTACATAAGCTTCATCAATAAATACAAGAGCTCCAACTTGGCATGCTTTTTCAATAATACGTATATATTCATCTTTTGAATATTCACTTCCGATTGGACTATTAGGATTCAAAAGCACGATTGCATCTGTTTTTGCATCAATTTTATCTATAATATCAGTAACTCTGATTTGAAACGATTCATCATAAGTGACCGTATCTAATTTAACGCCCTTCATTTCGGCATAAATACGGTACATCTCAAAACTCGGAGTTACAGCAATCACTTTATCCGTATCCCTTGTAAACGTCTCAAACATCAGTTTAATCCCCTCATCCGATCCGTTTGTCAGAGTTACCGCATCAGCTGAAAGCTGCTCTCTTTCTGCTATAAGCTGTATTAATTCTTCTTTGTACGGATATCCGGCAATTGTTTGAGTGCTGACCTTTTCCAGAGTTCTTCTCACAAATTCTTCCGGTAAACCCTCTGGATTCTCGTTCATATCTAACCATAAATAACCCGTTCTGTCTTCATGGTCCTTTACTCTTGTTATTTTTTTTAAATAAGGGTTTATATACATATTAGTTGATTCACTTTCTGACTTCTATTTTCCGTCAAAATCTCATTCGCTCTATAACGTTTCTTTTATTTTATAACTCTTTACACCTTTTCTCAACATATCTCCGTTTACTTTATTTCATTCATACACATTTGCTCCAACTCCTGCAATTGTTCATCCTCTGGAATCAATCTTTTTATCTGTGCAATAACAACTAATGCCTGATCTCTCATACCATTTTCAATCAGCAATTGTATTTGTTCTTTAATCTGCGTGACCAACATCTCCGTTTCGGATGTTTGCACATCTTTCTCTACCTCATCAGGAAAAACCTCGCCAATCAATCGGATAATTCCATTCATATCCAATCCATGATGTTGTCGTTTCTCGATCTCATCACAAAAATATTCCCACAAAGCATGATGCTGGTGTATAATGTGCAAGGTTTTAGTATACGCTGCATATTCTGCATTTTCTAGGGACTTTTTCCCTTCAAACTTCTCTGCGGAACGATTCATTGCCTCAATTAATATATCGGCAATTTCCTCAAATACATATATATGCTGCTCGTCCCATCGCAGCATTTCCACATATCGATCCAGATTTTGTACCTGACCTAATTTTAATCCATTACAAATGCGAATAGAATATATTTCTTTTTGCTTAACTACATCTAAGCACTCTCCTACAAAAGGTGCTATCTGTTGAGAATATAATTCTTCGTTATGAGACATAAAATAATCCAGCTCATCCAAATATTGCTGTGCGGACATTTCCGACAAGACATAATAATCCACACCATTTGTCGTTTGCTTGGTATTTAATCCTCTATAAAAATATGCTTTCGTAAGCATTTCATTCAGAAATGTCTGAAAAAGCTTTGTATTTCTCGAATCTTTTCCTGCCTCCTCGCATAATACACAAACCTTTTTGTAATTTTCCTTTCCCATGGCAGCCAAAATTCTTGCCGCATAAAAACTACCAATATATATTCGTGCCTCCTCATTATCCGGGGTATCTGAGGTATTGATCATTTTGATTCCTGCCATTCCAAGTGTTTCCATCTGCATATAATCATCGATGGCACGATACTCCTGCAAAAGCTGTAACCGCCAACGCAAACGACCCGGTTCTTCCTTAATCATCTCTTCTAAGAGGACTTGATTCCGCTTAAAATGCTCAATCTTATCCGCTTCTGTTGCGTACACATAGCCATAATGTTCTACTACTGCTGTCAGATTCTTGTGCAGATTACCTGTCGGAGTTAAATACTCATGTATCCGGCTTTCAAAATGTAATTCTGGTGTAATCCGTGCCATACGCCCTACACGGGTATCTGTATATTGACTTCCCTCCATGTCCAAATAATTTCTTTGGATATAACTTGCCGATGTATAATTGTTACATTCCCCACTCTGAAAGAAGTCAATCAAATACTGAATATCCACAAACCATTCATCATCATCCAGATACAAGAACCACTGTCCTGAAGCTTCTGCTAATCCAGCATTTCTTGCCTTGGAAAAATCATTACACCACTGAAAAGAGAGAATCTTCGTTGCATAAGATTTCAACCTTTCCCGCATTGTATCATTACATCCAGTGTCTACTAAAATAACTTCTGTATCCACAACATCCCGCAATGGTTGAAGGGAGTCAAGGCAACGAAATGTTGTCTCGGTTCTGCCAGATACTAATATTGAAACTGTAAGCAAGTTCTGTTCCATAATAAGATTTCCCTTCTATTAATCATGCAGCCCCTGTTGTTTCAGGTAGAGCAGTCGTGTCTGTAACGTAATTTCAAGTATATCAAGATCTGTTGGGACAATCTGTTTTAATTGATCCAATATTGTAATTGCCGCCACATAATTTTTATCTTCGATACACTTTTGCACTTCTGACATTATTTGAAGTTTAAGATTCTTTAATTCTTTTTTCGCATACATCTCTTTGTGCTGGTAATAATCATTAAACGCAAGTAAATAATTTTTGATTGCCTGTGCGTATCCCGGAACCGACTGCGAGATCTCTGCCATGCGCCTAAGTGCTTCCTGTGGCTCACTCTCTTCGAGTGCTAACGCATCCGCGATCTGTTGCGCTACTCCGCCCATTTTCTTTTGTTCATCAGGATATTTCTGTACAAACGACAACGTAGCTCTTGCGAATTTTTCCATCCGCTTATGCATTTCCCCATAGTCTTTTGACGTCTCATCTCCAGAAAACGCTTCATATTCCGCCAGCATCACTTCAAGAAGATCGTATCGAATATCCGGTTTTGATTTCATGGCAAAGATCCGTTCTGCCGTATGTCGAACATCCAACGCCGAATTTTCTGCTACATACGATCTCCAATGTTGTTCCCATTTTTCCACCGATATTTCAAGATAAATATCTTCTAACGCAACGCCTCTATTCTTTGCTTTTGTCAAAACCTTATCCGGCACACAGAATACATTTGATATACTGAAAAATAATCCTTTCACATCGGCAGCAAATACGTCTTTTTTCACTTTGGTATCCGCATCACAGATTTTTGCATACCACAGATACCAATGATCTACCGATAATTTTGCCAAATAATGAACTAATTGTTTATACCCTTTCGGATCCTTTTCCTCGTACGGCGCGATCTCTCCCAGTAAAGCATTTCTCAGCTGCGGATGATTCCACGCAAGCGATACCACATCCATAAAACATTTCTCGTATTTCAGATGCGTCATCGCCTCGACAATGTCTTTCATGAATCCATCCATCAGATAAACACTATCCTGCTCCCATTCCAAATAAGAGAAATATTGCTTTAAAGGCTTAGTGTTATTGTTCTTTAATCCACAGATAATAAGAATCGCGTATGCCTTTTTCAGTGCCATCTCATCATAAGCTTCACTGACTAACAACGCACCTTTTTGAATTTCCAAACGCGTCGGGTTCTGTTCCAGATAATCCTTAATCTGAAAATAAGTTTTGATTGCGTGTTCTGCTTCACCCCAATTCTGTTTGTGATAAAAAATCACACCATATAACAACATCACATACGCATGACAGAGTTCGCTTGTACGTGAATCATTAATTGCAAGTGCTCCTATCCGGTACGCTTCCTCTTCCTCATGTAAGAAGAGTTTGCCCTCTGCGGCCGCCACATAAAAGGTTCCGATATCGCGATTATCAACCGAATTATTAACGGCCTTAAATGCTTCGATACACTGCATTCCCAATTCATACATATGTGTATAGTCATGTACCGATCGATATTCCTGTAACAATTGCACTCTCCAACGCAATCGATCCGGTTCTTCCTGAATCATTTTTTGTAATAACTGTTCATTTCGCTTAAAATGCTCAAGCCGCTTCTCTTCACTTTCAAAAATATACCCTGTATGATATGCAAGTGCCTCTATATTTTTGCATTCGCCCTCTACTGGATACAAATACTCGTGAATCTTACTCTCATAGTGAGTATCTTTTGAAAGTCGGATCATACGGGAAACCCATGCATCGCTATAATATTGATATTTTGTATCATAAAAATTACGAACTAAATAATTCGCACATCCAAACTTCCGATACTCCCCACTTTGAAAGAACGCAATCAGCGGTTGTGGTTCTACAAACCATTCATCATCATCAAGCGTTAAGAACCACTCGCCCTTGGCCTGCATCAGTCCCGCATTTCTGGCTTTGGAAAAATCGTCACACCATTCAAACTCTACAATTTTATCTGTATATTCTTTTATAATGGTATGCACTTCCTGATTTCGACTCGTACTAACCAGTATCAATTCACATGGAATTGCCTCCATTATCGGCTTCAAAGAATCCAGGCACCTTCGAATCGTATCCGGGCGATCCGATACAAGCATAGAAATTGACAAGACCGGTTTTGTTCCCATATCATTCTCCTCTAATTGAAAAAGGAAGAGCGAGGTTTTCGCTCTTCCTCTATGTTGCTATCTATTTTACTGTAACAGTGACAGTACACCCTGTGTTGCCTGATTTGCCTGTGCGAGCATGGACTGACCAGCCTGTGCAAGAATGTTATTCTTGCTGTACTCAACCATCTCTTCAGCCATATCAGTATCACGAATCTGTGATTCCGCAGATGTAGTATTCTCTACAACGTTATCCAGATTATTAATAGTATGCTCTAATCGGTTTTGAATTGCACCAAGTGCAGATCTCTGATCCGATACCTTCTGGATTGCATCGGCAATCGCATCAATTGCATAAGTAGCTCTTGCACCGGTTGTATCTACAACACTTAAATTCTGAAGTCCAAGACCTGCTGCTGTCATAGTATCAACTGTAAATGTAATCTTGTTGCTTTCGTCTGCATCTGCACCTACATGAAGCCCCATTTGCAGTCCCTGTGTTACATCAACAGTTCCCTCTTTGATGATAAAGGTTACCTGAGTGGTGGTTCCCTCTACAAACTGCTTTGCATCGCTCCAATCAGCCTTAGTTCCCTTTGTATTTTTAAGATTAGCGGTTACCTCTGCCTCATGTCCGGCATCTGCTCCTACGGAGCTTGCCTTACGAAGTTCGTCCGCGATCAGGCTGTATGCCTTATTTGCAGAAATAACAGAAGCATCATTATCTCCGATTCCGTTTCCGTCCTTGTCTGTCATTGCGATCATTGTCTGCGTTCCGACAACAACCTTGTCTCCCTCAGAAACAAGTGTCTTTAAGGTGTCAAGTGTCAGTTTATTTTCTGCCTTATCCTCATTCTTAGCATTGCCTACAACGGTGTACTCTGTTCCGTTGATGGAAAGAGTCTTTCCATCAGCAAGCTTATCGGTCATTACTTTTGTAATGGTAGAAATAGTTGTACCAACGGTATATCCCTTGGAACCGATTGTAATGGTCTCGCCATACTTTAATGCACCCATCACAAAAGTTGCTGTACCGGTTCCGACTCCGGTAAGAGTACCTGAAATACCAGCATCATGCGCGTTAACTTTGGTTGTGGAAGTCTTTCCATTTCCCTTCAACAGATATGTCTCATTAAACTTTGTTGTCTCTGCAACACGATCCATCTCAGTAGTGAGCTGAGTAATCTCATTCTGGATTGCCTCACGGTCGGAGCTACTATTAGTTCCGTTGGCTGCCTGCGTTGCAAGCTCGTTCATACGCTGAAGCATTGAGTGAACTTCTGTCAAAGCACCTTCAGCTGTCTGTACTGCGGAGATACCATCCTGTGCATTAGTAGATGCCTGATCCAATCCCTTAATCTGCTTACGCATCTTCTCGGAAATTGAAAGTCCTGCGGCATCGTCTGCTGCACGGTTGATCTTATAACCGGATGATAACTTCTCAGTTGCCTTTGACTGAGATGAAGTTGTAATGTTTAACATTCTGTTGGCGTTCATCGCCTGCATGTTGTGCTGTACTACCATTGTTTGTTTCCTCCTTGAATCCTACGTAACGTCCTTGGTTACTTGTTTGATAATATTAGGCGCTTGCTGAACGCCTCGGGTAATGACGCTTGCTGGGCGCCTTTCATGGTGCTTGCTGGACACCATTTTTACTTGGTTACTCTTTATATCGGGCTCTTTACGGATTACTTAACCCCTAAAACTAAAATTTTAAAAAAAATGACAAAAATGGTAATTTTCATAACATATCAGTAAGATTCCTTAAGACGCAAAAAAGGCGGCGGGAGCAACCCGTCGCCAGTTTTGTAATAGTAGTATAGCAATGAATAGCAAACAGCAATTAACCAAGTAAGGACAGTACACCCTGATTTGACTGGTTCGCCTGAGCGAGCATTGACTGGCCAGCCTGAGCAAGAATGTTATTCTTGCTGTACTCAACCATTGTCTCAGCCATATCTGTATCACGGATACGTGACT
>OKRU01000772.1_pt1 | contig 32085 bp, 33 predicted proteins | sample 1601131 | NCBI WGS metagenome assembly OKRU01 (sample SAMEA3541558, study PRJEB24748) | human gut metagenome | biome: human gut; feature: human-associated habitat; material: faeces | place: China | collected 2012
ATTTCTAATAACATTTTTTCTGCTACTTCATTATAATTATTCATTTCAATCAACTCCCCACATAATAATTCATTTACACTTATTTTGAGTTCATGACATAAATCAAGCATTAATGATGAATCAGGCATTCCTTTCCCATTTTCCCATTTAGATATTGCTCTATCTGTAATGTTTAATTTTTCTGCAAGTTGCATTTGAGTTAAATTATTCTTTTTTCTACATTCTGCTATAAATTTTCCTATTTTAATCTGATTCATATCTTTTACCTCCTTCAATTTAAGTGTAAATTATTATCTAAAAAAAGTACACATACTAATCGTTGAGCGGGGGATTTTTTATCAACGATTAGTTGAATTGTTATAATTTGTACGATAACTTGTAATTTATCTAACAAGTTTCTCTATCGAATTGTATTCATCTCCACTTATTTGATATATACCATTATATGGTTGTTCAATATAATAACTATTGTTTTTCTTATATACGAATATTGTAGATACTCCAGCTTCTATAAAGTGAAAATCAACTTTTATTTCATCATCAATATTTACAGGTGCATCTTGTATGCTTTCGTTTTTAGTAACTCTTTTTGTACCATTTAAAACATATAGTATATCTTTCATTTCTTCTCTGCCATTAATACTAATATCTTTTTCATTTTGATTTAATGAAATACTTTCTAATTTTTCAAGTTGAGGTAAATTGAGTGTATAAGTCCTTCTATCTCTAAAATGATAAAAAACTCCTATCACTAACACTACTAATACAATTATACCTAATACTGCAAATAATACATTTTTATTTTTCATACCCATTCCTCCAATCATTTCAACAAATTACTATTTTTTAATTATATTTATAAATTCTTTATATTCAATTATTTTCTTTAACTCTACCTTAGTCGTCACTTAACAAGTCTTTTGGACTTTTCCTTAAAATATTTATTGATGATATTATTAAAGATATTATAAGTACTAAGGACATAAATAAAATTACATACATCATTATTTGTGATGATATATTAATATCCAAACTTGTTAGAGTTTTATTAAAACCATCAACTTCTGCTCCACCTCCAAGTTGAGTTGATGCAGATTGCTTTGCTAATTGTTTTGTTATGTTTTCAGTAACTTTATTTAGTATACTATTTCCAAGCATATTTCCTGTGTAAACGGCCAAAAAGTAAGAGCCTGCAAATGCTGGAATAGAAATGAACAATAATTCAATTAAAAATTGTCCAAAAATTGTTAATTTTGATATTCCTAATGACAGAAAAATTGCAATTTCTCTTTTTCTAGCATTCATCCATAAAATTAATAATAATGAAACTATGATTCCTGCAAATATTAATGAACCAATAAATAATTTATTAGCAATTGAATATATGCCAGATATTGATTGCTGTAATGCAGGATAATTTGATGAGCTTTTAACTAATGTATATTGTTTCCAGTTTATGTCAAGCTTTTTAACATTTTTTATCACTTGTTCTAAATTTTTATCACCTTTTACAAAAAATGTTGCATCTTGATATACTGCAGTATCTTCTGTATTTCCATAAACTTTTGCAGCTGTATCTAAATCTGTTATTAATGTATTTTCGTAAAGTTCTTGTGCAGAAGTTACACTACTTTTATTGTGGCCATCGAAAATTCCTTTTATTTCTACTTCTAGTGTTTCATTTGCTCCTTTTTCATTATCTGCATCAAATAAATTGGACTTAATTTTTATTTTATCTCCAATTTTCAAATTGTTTTTTTCAGCCAAGTCTTTATGTATTAAAATCTTACTTTTGTCATTTTCTTCCAAATGTTCTCCTTCTATTAATTTGTAAGCTCCTGACACAAATTTATTTTCTTTTGATGAATCATTAACTCCTGTTAGCATAACTGTTCTTTTAAAATTTTCTGCTCTTTCTGGTGATTGATTTGCAATTGTTTTTTTAGTTTCTATAATATCATTATCTACCAAATCAGCTACACTATTTATTCTCTTTACAAAAGAGGAAATATCTTCAGATTCAGCTATTTTTTTTATGTCTTTTCCTTTTATATTACCTCCACCTCTAGGTGTTCCAAGATTAACTCTTCTATTTATTTCCATAGAAAAACTATTTGTTATATTTTTAAAAGTTTCTTCTGAAGCTCTATTAGTAGCATCTTTAATTGCCAAGCTAATCAGACTAAGTGTTGACATAGCCATAATCACTAATAATATTATTAATGATTTTAAACTTTTTCTTGTTACATATGCAAAAGCATTTTTTATCATCAATATCCCCCCCTTAATTAATTTTACTTATCTTTCTTAATTTTTTGTCACTTAATTCTAAAATAATATCAGCAGAATTTGCAACTTCCTTACTATGTGTTACAACTATTACACATTTATTTCTCTCTTTAGCCAATTTTTTTAATATTTCTATTATTTCTCCTGCAGTGTCACTATCAAGATTTCCTGTAGGTTCGTCAGCTAGAATTATTGGTGCTTCTGATGCTAATGCTCTTGCTATGGCTACTCTTTGCTGTTGACCACCAGATAGTTTCATTACATTTCTATTTATCTGACTTTTATCAAGTCCCAATTTTAACAAAATATCTTCTGATGCCTTTTTATTTACTAATCTAACATTTTCTATTGGTGTTAAATAATCAATTAAATTATAATTTTGAAAAACTAATGTTATATTGTTTTTTCTATGATTACTATAACCTTTGTTCTCTATATCCTCATTTTTGAATAGAATTTGACCTTTTTGTGGTTTGTCTAGTCCTGCTAATAATGAAAGTAATGTTGACTTCCCTGCTCCTGATTTTCCTATTATTGCATAAAATTGTCCAAGTTCAAACTTTTGATTTACTGATAACAAAATCATCTCTTTTGAATTTGAATAATTATATGTTACATTTTTTATTTCTAATATATCCATTGCAATCTCCTAACTTATCTTTGATAATATTTCTTTTGGTTTTTTTACTAATATCATTGCACTTGCAATAATAACTGATAAAACAATAATTACTATTAATATTCCATAACTTTGTAAAAATATTGTAATATTTGATATTAAATTGTCATTTTTTAGTAGATTATTAATATTTATTGTCGAATTATCAGAATTGATAATTCCACCTATTATTTGATTTAATATCACATTTCCTAAAAATAAAGATGATACTATAGATGGTAGTGATATAAATATTAACTCAAATATAAATTGAGCTATAATTTTTGCTTTACTTATTCCTATTGATAATAATATTCCTATTTCATAAATTCTTTCCCTTAGCCATAAAATTAATATTAATGATAAAACTATTATTCCTCCTGTCATAATTAAATATGTCATAACCTTTATTATATGTTTTATACCTTCTATAGATTCTAAAGTTTCTTCATATACATCATCATCTTTTTCAATATTAAATTTTGACCAATCGATTTTTATTTCCTTAATTTTATTTAATACTATATTTGTATCTTTTGGACTATCTGAAAATATTTCAAGTTTATTTACAACTTTATTGTTTTCTGCTTTGTTTAATGCTACTTGGCTTGATTCATAATCAATAAATACCATATTTTCGCTAAAATCTGATGTCATTCCTGTGTATTTTTCTTGTTTTTTTCCAGAAAAAATCCCAATAATCTCATATTCATATTCTGTTTTTATTTTATTATTGTTTAAATCAAATAGTTCAAGACGAATTTTATCATTTAATTCTAAATTATTTTTTTGTGCCAGTTCTTCATGTATAATAATTTTTTCTCTGTCATCTTTTTCAATATGTCTACCTTTTATAAGAGTAAAAACTCCACTATTAAATAAATTGTTCTTTCCAGTATTATTTGTGGCTTCTATTGAAAATATATTTCTAAATTCTTCTGGCATATCGTCTCTTTCGATCATTTGCATTCCTTCTACTGCTTTAATATTTGTAGATTTTGCTAGTCCATCATATTGGGGAATTGTTTCTTTTATCTCTTTTATATTTTCTATTTCTTTAAATTGATTTGTTTTAAAGTTCTCATTGTTATTTTGTGTTATTGATAAAGATGTATTTGATAACTTATATAAATTATTTTCTAAGTTGCTTGTTGATTTCATTATGTTTAAACATGAGTATAAGCATGAAAGAACTATTGTTAAAATAATAAATATAATAACTGTTCTACTCCTCTTTCTCAAGATATATGCTATAGCATTTTTTAACATTTTTATTACTCTCCTTTATACATATTTAATAGATTCCATTCTTTTTACTACTTTACATCCAAAATAGTACTTATGCTACCGTATTACAATAAGAAATATTATTTATTATTGTAATACGGTAGCATAAAAACATATCACATTTGTTTTATATTATCAAAATTCTGTGCAAAAAGGAGTAGGAACAAAATATAAAACCATACATATATAATTCTACTCACAAAAAGCTTAATTTATCTATATTTATTCAACTTCTTTTGACCAAAGTCCATGTTTATTACAAAAAGAATAAATTTTACTTCCTTTAACATATGGAAATATTACACTGGCTTCTTCACCTGGCAATAAAAATTTCTTTATAATTTTATTATTTGCTAACATTGCAATCCATTCTATAAAATGGTCTTCCTCCATAACATGGTTAACCTTTACAATTATATGATTATCTATTGCTTCATAGTTTGGTGCATGTTTTTCAAAAGATGCATCTACACTATTTGGAGCTAATTCTATCATTTCTTCACCGCAACATTTAATACTACAATTATCACTAGTACAATCTTTTATGACTTCAACTAAAGATTGACATTTAGAACATCTTTTTATTACTAATTCTTTTTTCATAAATTCCCTCCATATTAATTTATATTTCTCATAAGAATAGTTTTCCTATATTTTAATAATTTTCAGCTTTAATTTCGAAATATGCTTTTGGATGGCTACATACAGGGCAAACTTCTGGAGCTTTTGTTCCAACAACAATATGTCCACAATTTCTACATTTCCATATTTTAACTTCTCCTGCTTCAAACACTTTTCCATCTTTTACATTTTCTAATAATTTTAAATATCTTTCTTCATGTTCTTTTTCAATTTTACCAACTTCTTCAAATAAGTATGCAATATGGTCAAAACCTTCTTCTTTAGCTATTTTTGCAAATTCAGCATACATATCTGTCCATTCATAATTTTCTCCATCAGCAGCAGCGTTTAAGTTCTCAGCTGTTGTTCCAATTTCTCCACCATTTAATAATTTAAACCACATTTTTGCATGTTCTTTTTCATTATCAGCTGTTTCTTGGAAAATTGCAGCTATTTGTTCATATCCTTCTTTTTTTGCTTTACTAGCAAAATATGTATATTTATTTCTTGCCTGAGATTCTCCGGCAAAAGCCGTCATTAAATTTTGCTCTGTTTTTGATCCTTTTAATTCCATAATTATTACCTCCTAATACTTTTTACCTATGTAAAATATCACATTATTGAATTAAAGTCAATACAATTTGTCTTGCGCCTTTCACTATTAATGGCATTTTATTTTTGCTTTTTTTCCATTCTTAAATATTCATCAATTTTTCTTTTTAATCTCATATTATCACCTTCATCATTAGTATATCACATTTTTCACATTGTTTTTCTACAAATTATCACATTTTCTAATGTATTTTAAAGTATGTATAAAAGAGCAAAAGATTATACGTATTTTTATTATGAGAAACTTTCATACATCACATTAATATCCACTTTCCCCTTAACTCCACTAACAATACCTGTTTGACTAAATTGCCAAACATTATATTTACCACTATAAGAAGTCTCATCAACATAATTAGCAAGCCAAACTGGGTAATTTTTCTCATTTTTCCATACAGCTTCTAAGTAAGTTTTACTACCATAAAGCATTGCATTATATCCTTGGTTTACACATTCGTCCATAAAGGTATCAGCCATATTATTTATATCATTCAAACTAAGTCCCAACTTATTAAAAGAATTCCAATTTTCCCAATCAAACGAAATATTTACATTACTATAATTATACTCTTTTAATTTTCCACAAATCCAATCGGCTTGCGATTTAGCTTCGGTAGCAGTTTTTGCATAAGATGATAAATAAACAGAAATTGGTATATTATTTTCCATGCAACCTTTTACATTTTTTTCGAAATAAGGATCAATTGATATCTCGCCATCAAAACCATTTTGATACCCCATTCTTAAAATTGCAAATTCAACACCATCTTCTGCAACCTTTTGCCAATCAATATCTTGTTGCCATTTCGAAACATCTATACCAAGTTTTGTTGCATCATTTTTATATTTTTTAACAGCGTCTTGAAACGATATTTCACTTTCGGTGTATTTATAATTATCTTTTACCTTAAGTACAAAATCTTTTGTTGTTACATTCCCTGCAGAATCTTCAATTTTGTATGTTAAATTATATTCTCCAGCATTGTTTAAATCATATTCTCCTATTATTTCTCTTTTAGGATTTTGATCAACATCATCTGCACTCATTATTACATCTAATAAATTTTTGCTATAGCCTGTTTTTACTGTATATGAATCACCTAATACAATTATAGGTGCTGTATTATCAGGTGTAATTTCATTACTCTGATTTGAAATTCGCTTATTTTTGATTTTGACAACAGCCAATATTGTAAGTATAATAATTATTATAAAAACAGCTACAAGCAATATTATTTTCTTTTTTGACATTATAAAAATCTCCTTTTTATAAATTTATAATTTTTTCCCAAGGTAAATTTGCTTTTCCAAAATGACCATAGTTAGTAGTTAATCTATAAATAGGTTTTCTTAAATCTAAATAGTTAATTATGCCATTTGGTGTTAAATCAAATTTATCTATTATTTTTTTACTAATTTCTTCTTCAGATATAGTATTTGTTCCAAAGGTATTTACATAAACAGAAACAGGGTGTGCAACACCTATTGCGTAAGCAAGCTGAACTTCGCATTTGGTAGCATATCCATTTGCTACAACATTTTTAGCAATATGTCTTGCCATATAACTTGCAGACCTGTCTACTTTTGTTGGGTCTTTTCCGGAAAATGCACCTCCACCGTGACGACTGTATCCACCATAAGTATCTACTATTATTTTTCTTCCTGTTAAACCACTATCACCAAGAGGGCCTCCAATTATAAATCTTCCCGTTGGATTTATGAAATATTTCGTATTTTCGTCTAAAAGTTCAGTTGGTACTATTTTATTTATAACTTCATTTTTTATGTCTTTTTTCAGAATATTCAAATCTACATTTTCTTTGTGTTGAGTTGAAATGACAATTGTATCAATTCTTTTAGGCTTACTGTTTTCATATTCAACTGTTACTTGAACTTTACCATCAGGTTTTATATAATCTATTATATTTTGTTTTCTTACAAATGTTAATTGTTTGGCAAGTTTATGAGCTAGAGAAATAGGTAGAGGCATTAATTCTTCTGTTTCATTACACGCAAATCCAAACATTAATCCTTGGTCTCCAGCACCTAGTAATTCTTGGTTTCCTTGCTTTGTTTCTAATGATTTATCAACTCCAAGTGCGATATCAGATGACTGTTTAGATAATTTTATTATAATATTACAGGTTTTATAATCTATATCTGTTTTACTATCACAATAGCCAACTTCTTTAATAGCATTTCTTACAACTTGCTCTATATCAATTTCTGCATTTGAAGTTATTTCTCCTGTTATATAAATTTCGCCTTTTCCTGCAACTGTTTCACAGGCCACGCGTGAATATGGGTCTAGTTCTAAATAACTATCTAATATACTGTCTGATATATAATCACACAATTTATCTGGATGTCCTTCTGTGACGCTTTCAGATGTAAATAATTTTTTCATATTTATTATCATTCCTCTCTTTAAAGGCACAAACTATAATGAATAAATCTTAAAATTTTAGATATTATTCAAATTTAATCCTTTACTTTAATTATAAAGAGGCTTTTATGTAATTTATCCTTAATATTTAAGGTAACATTTTAAAAGCCTCTTTCATAGCTATCTTTTTATTTTTTTAGTTGTTGTTTTTTCAAATTCTTCTTTTCTTATTTCTATATCTGTAATTCTTTTATATGTAGGAAGTTCTTTGCAAACCTCTGCAATATCTTCCTTTAATTTTTCATTTATGTCTTGTATTTTTAGTTCTTTAACTTTTTCATTATTTAAAAATACTTCTGCACAAAGTGATACTTCTTGTCCAATACTATTTTTGATTCCTTTTACAACAACTTCTTCAACATAATCTATTCCTAAAATGTAATTTTCGATTTCTTCTGGATAAACATTTTTACCATTGTCTAATACAATTATGTTTTTCTTTCTACCATTTATTATAAGTTGACCTTTTTTATTGATGCTTCCATAATCTTCTGTATTAAACCATCCATTCTTTAATACTTTGTTTGTTCTTTCTTCGTCTTTATAATATCCTTTCATTACAATGTCGCCTTTGACACAAATTTCGCCGTCTCCGTCACTATTTATGTTTTCAAATTTAATTTCACAACAAGGTAAAACTACACCTACAGTGTTACTATCATTGAATTTCAATCTATTAACACTAACAAGTGGTGAACATTCTGTAATTCCATATCCATTTAGTAAAGTTATTCCTATATCATTAAAGAATTTACCTATTTCAGGTCTAATTGGTGCTCCACCACATACTATTTCTTTTAAGTTTCCACCAAAAGCTTCATGTATTGATTTAAATAGTTTGGCTCTTAAATCAATTCCTGTTGCTCTTAAGCCATTGCTTATTGGTATCATTTTCTTTAGCATTTTGTCTTTACCTGTTTTTTGTGCATTGTTCCAAATGTTTTTGTAAAATACTTCTGTAAATGCAGGAACTAAATAGATAAAATCTGGTTTGAATAATTGTAAATTTTTTAATACATTTTTTAAACTGTCATTTATGCATATTGTTGAATGTTTATGTAGTTCTACAAGTATTCCAGCAACAGCTTCATAAGTATGGTGATATGGAAGTACAGATAGGCATTTTTTTCCAATATCTGCAACTTGTAACCCATAATATACAACACTTATCAAATTATGTTCTGTAAGCATTACACCTTTAGGAGCTCCTGTTGTTCCAGAAGTATATACAAGTAATTTTAGTTTGTTTTCATCATCTTTTAAATCTGTATATATTTTGCTACCCTGTTCTAATACAGATTTACCAGTTTGTTTAAACATATCATAAGATAATATGTTTCCATCATTTTCGTGTCTGTTTAATCCTATGAAAAATTTGATATTTGGTACGTTTGCTTTTATTTCTTGTATCCATTTTTCGTATTTTTCGGAATAGAATAACACTTCACTATCACTGTGTTTTAAAACATTTATAATGTCTTTACAAGGTAATTCTCTATCTATTGGTACAAATACACCTGTACTTTTTAAAACTGTTAGGTAAACTGTAAGCCATTTGTAGCTATTTTCACCAATCATAGTAATATGTTTATCAGCCATTCCTAAACTTGCTAAAGCTGTTCCTAATTCGTCAGTATCTCTTACAAATTCTTTGTATGTAACTTCGATTATTTTATTATGATTAACTTCATCTCTATATTCGAATGCATTTTTATCTCCGGCTTCTTTTACTGCTAAATCTAACATTTCTTTTATTGATGAAACTTTTGTTACATTACTATTTAATGCGTAATTTTTATTCATAACATCCTCTTTTCTTTTTTACCCTATATATTTTGAATTTATTTTTGTTATTTTTTCATCTAGTTTGTTTACTATTTTTGCATATTGAACCATTTTTATTGAATCGATTATGCTTAATTTGTTTTTAGCCTTATATTTTATTTTGTGTTCTGTTGTAGACCAGAAGTCCATTGCCATTGTTCTGATTTGTATTTCTACTTTTACCTGAGCAACAGTATCACCTATGTTTACTGGCGTTTGAGCTATTATATGTAGCCCTGAATATCCGCTTTTTTTAGGTGTATTTACATAGTCTTTTACTTCTAGTATTTCAAGATTAGAATTTTTTTCTATTACTTCTTTTATTTTGAAAATATCTGTTTTAAATGGACATACTATTCGTATTCCTGCTACATCATTTATGTTTTTTATTAGTTCTTCGTAATTTAGGTCATAATTTTTCTTTTTCATTTTTTTGACTATACTATCGGGTGTTTTTATTCTGCTTTCTATATTGCTTATCACATCATAGTTGTAGATTTCTTTTAAGCTTGCTTTAAATCCTTCTAGTTCTTCTTTTGCTTGTATCATTGCTTTTTCGTATATTAACATTAATGTTTGAAACTTTTTTTCTTGTACATCTATTGGAACTAGGCTGAGTAATTTTAGGTTTTCTTGGTTTTGTTTTTCCATATAATTACCTCCTTCATTAGATTGTATTTATTCTAATGTTTGTTTGTTCTTTTTTGATGTTGTGTTTGTGGTTTTTGTGTAAATTTTTCCAATGACATTTTATCATATTACGTTTAATATTGCAATTGGGTGGGAGGAGAATTTTTGATATTTTTTAGTAGTTAATTTACACATAAAACGACTTGTAGTAAAAAATTACAAGTCGTTTTATTCGCTATTGCCAATTTAATATCGGATAACCATTATTTAGATTATTCATATCTTTTTTCCAGCTATTATTAGTTTTATTTAATAAATTTATAAAGTTACTTTCTTTCATTTCTTTTTCTGTTTTTGCCATGTTTTCTAAATCTGTGCTTGCACCTATTCCTGTTATATTGCTATTATTTTTTAGATAGTATGCAGAATTTATAAAACTAGCTGTATTATTTCTTCTTCCAATAATCATACCTATTCTTAATTCTTCTATTCCAGTACCTTCTACATTTCCAACATTATAGCAATTTTCAATTTTTCCCAAATTATCTCCTATAATTCCTCCTATTCTTAATGTTTTTGCACTTCCCTTAACTTTTTTTGTATTATAACAATTTTGCGTTATTCCTTCTGAACTATCATTACCAATAATTCCTCCTAGATATAAGAATCCCATTTCATTTTTTCCTTCAATATCTTTTAAATTATAGCAATTTTTTATTTCTCCACCTGTACCTCTAGTAGAACAGATGCCTCCACAAGTTGCTACATCTGTAGTGACATCTAAAATAATACTAGCTCTATTTCCGCAATTTTCTATTGAGCCACTGCAATAACACGTAATTCCACCTGCGCTGCCTTTAGTAGATTCATTTTTTATGTTTCCTGAAACAATACATCCGATTTATTTTAGCAGTTTGGGAATTTTGTCCACTTATACCACCAAGAGAGCCTTCATTTGATTTTAAATGCAAATTTACATTTAATAATTTAACATTGCAAACATTCCCTCTGTTATTGGTGAAAAATCCAACTTTTTGCCCTATATCATCATTAATTTTATCGATATATAAATTATATATTGTATTTCCCGTTCCATTAAAAGTTCCATAAAAGTTTTGCGTTGTACTATCTGTTAAGGATCCTATAGGCAAAAAACCCTCTCCTGTTGTTAATAATGTTTTTAATTCCCCATCATACCCATATTTACCATAATCTGTTCTAAATGCATCCACATATGACTTATTTGAATTAAAATCCAAACTGCATCCTAGCTTAACAGTTTTTCCATTATAGTTATTTCCATTTCTTACATCATAAGAAAAAAACACCAAATCTTCTATGCTGTTTATAATAAAAACATCATCACTTTCTTTTTCTAACTCACCAGGCTTTAAGTCTGTTACTTTTTCAACATTGCTTCCATCTGTACTATCATTAATTAGTTCTTCTAAATTAGACATATCTTGTTTCTCTTGTTTTTGCCCCAAGCTTGTTTTTTCTTTTGCCTCTGCTGCCCTATTCAAAACTCCATTTTGACCAGTTAGCATACTGATGCTAACTCCGTGCTAAAATAAGTAAAATAATTATTGTAACTACAAGTGCAATTAATGTAATTCCACTATTTTTTTCACTTTTAAACTTCATAATTCTTCCTCCATCGTTTACTATATTTATTTACAACTAACAGTAAATTTATTCATTTTTCATTCGTCCACCTCAAGTATTTACCGTCTACCAAATAATACCACATAGTTATAACTTAGTCAAGCTATATATGGGTTAATTTTTCCAAAAAAATTTTATATAATATAAATAAATTTTTTACCAAACGGAGGTACATATGTTATATTTAAATGTAAAACAATTACTAAAAAATAAACGAAAAACAAAATATTGGTTAGTCCAAAATATGCATAGTGATTATAAAACAATTTCAGATATGATGGATAATAAGACAACTGGGATAAAATTCGAAACAATCGAAAAATTATGTATTTTACTAGATTGCACCCCAAATGATATTTTTAAATTAGAAAAAGAAGTCAAAGATAATAAAAAAGAAGAAAAAAATGTTTCAAATGGATAAAAATAAAGACACGAAAAGTTTAACTTCTCTTCGTGCTTTTATTTTAGTTCCATCCTGCAATATCTTCTTTCCCATCAAATAAATAATCTAATTTCTTTCCATAAACTTCTTCATATTTACTAACTTTTAACTCATAATCTCTCTTCCTTAAATCCTCTTTTTGAGCCTTAAAATCTAAAGAAGTATCAGGATACAAAGGTTTCATAACGTGTAATATATATTTTTGAATATAAAAACCATCATCTCCTAATTTATCAGTATTTTGCATCTCAACAAAACATGGAATTATTGGAACATTGTATTTGCAAGCATAATGATATGCACCGATTTTTCCAGGACGCGGCAATTTATAATTAAACCACATTTCTTCTTCTGGATAAATTAATACAAAATGTTTTTGCTTAAAAAGCTTTTCTAAAGTTGGTTCGAAATTTGTTGATATATATTGGTGACTTTTGTTTATTGGTATTGTTCTATTATTTTTTAATAGCCATCCTAAATATCCTGGCATAAATATATTTGTTTCTTGTACTATAATATCAAACTTTCTTTTTTTACCAATTTTATGCATTAGATATCTAATTATTGTGTTATCTATTTTACTAAAATGGTTTGATGTTATTATGGCTCCTGTTTTTATTCCTTTTATATTTTCCAATCCTTTTATCTCAGTTTTGAAGTTAATATATTCTGTTATAGAATCTGTTATGCTTCTTGCCACCATTGTTTTTGCTTTATTTCTTAATTTCTTTTTTCTACTGTCATATTTCAAAATTACTTTTTCTCTTTCTTCATTTGTTACTACATGGTCGTGTAATTCTACTTTTGAATTAAATTCTTTATTTTCAACTGCTTTTCGTATGTTTTCTATTACTTGTAAACGTTCTTTATTTTTTTCCATTATATACTCCCTAATATTTTCTTTATAAATTTAAAAATCTTTTTAATTTTAACATATTAATTTTTTTATTTCAACTGTTGTTTTGGATATTTTTATTTTCCTCTTTAACCCCAAAACGCCAATACTTTGCTTTAATTTAAAACAAAGCATTGGCATTTTTCTATATTTCTATTTTCTCAATATTAATTCATCATTTAAGCAATCTATACATATTTTTGTATTAGGTAAAATTTCTTGTTCCAGAATTTTCTTAGCAATTAAAGTTTCCAATTTCTTCTGAACAAATCTCTTCAAAGGTCTTGCACCATAAATTTCATCATAACCATTTTCTATTAAATAGTTTTTGGCACTATCTGTTAATTCCAATTTAATATGTTTGTCATCTAACCTTCTTTCCAAATCTTTAATTAATAAGTCCAAAATCTTAGAAATTTCATTTTTCTTCAATGGTTTATATAACACAATTTCATCCAAACGGTTCAAAAATTCGGGACGGAAGCTTTGCTTTAATAATGTATTTACTTTCTCTTGAGCTTCTTTTGAAATTTCTCCGTTCTCCCCTATTCCCTCTAAAATAAATTCTGAGCCTAAATTTGATGTTAAAATTATAATTGTATTTTTGAAATCAACTGTCCTTCCTTGTGAATCTGTTATACGGCCATCATCTAAAACTTGAAGAAGTATATTAAATACATCTGGATGAGCTTTTTCTATTTCATCAAATAATACAACTGAATAAGGTTTTCTTCTAACAGCTTCTGTTAATTGTCCACCTTCTTCATATCCAACATATCCTGGAGGAGCACCAATTAATCTAGAAACCGAATATTTTTCCATATATTCAGACATATCAATTCTTATGATGTTATGTTCATCATCAAATAAGCTTTCTGCTAAAGCTTTTGCAAGCTCTGTTTTACCTACACCTGTTGGACCTAGAAATAGGAATGAACCTATCGGTCTACGAGGGTCACTTATTCCAGCTCTTGAACGTATAATTGCTTCAGATACTTTTTCTACTGCTTCATCTTGACCAATTACTCTTTTATGCAAAATGTCACTTAAATGTAATAATTTTTCCCTTTCACCTTCCATCAATTTGCTTACTGGAATTCCTGTCCATCTTGAAATGATTTTTGTTATTTCATCTTCTGTAACTTTATTTCTAAGCAAACCATCTTCTTTACTTTTTTCTGATATTTCTTCTTCTTTTTCTAATTCTTTTTGCAATTCTGGAAGTTTACCATATTTTAGTTCTGCAACCTTATTTAAGTCGTATTTTCTTTCCGCTTGTTCAATTTGAGCGTTTGTTTGTTCTATTTCTTCACGTAATTTTTGAACTTTTCCAATTGCAGTTTTTTCATTTTTCCATTTTGCCATCATACTATCAAATTTTGTTTTTAAGTCTGCTTTTTCTTTCTGAATATCATGTAAACGCTGTTTTGAAATTTCGTCTGTTTCCTTATTTAAAGCTGTTTCTTCAATTTCGTATTGCATAATTTTTCTAGAAATTTCATCTAATTCTGTTGGCATAGATTCCATTTCTGTTTTTATCATGGCACACGCCTCATCTATTAAATCTATTGCTTTATCTGGTAAAAATCTATCTGATATATAACGATGTGATAATGTTGCTGCCGCAATAAGTGCATTATCTGCAATTTTTACTCCATGATATACCTCATATCTTTCTTTCAAACCTCTTAATATAGAAATTGTATCTTCAACAGTTGGCTCATCTACCATTACAGGTTGAAAACGTCTTTCTAAGGCTTGATCTTTTTCAATATATTCACGATATTCATTTAAAGTTGTTGCTCCTATGCAATGTAATTCTCCTCTTGCAAGCATTGGTTTAAGCAAGTTTCCTGCATCCATTGCACCATCTGTTTTACCAGCACCAACAATTGTATGAATTTCATCTATAAATAGAATAATCTTTCCCTCACTTTTCTTTACCTCTTGTAATACTGCTTTTAATCTTTCCTCGAACTCACCTCTATATTTTGCACCTGCAACAAGTGAACCCATATCTAGTGAGAATATTGTACAATCTTTTAATCCTTCTGGCACATCTCCCCTAACTATTCTTAAAGCTAGTCCTTCTGCAATTGCTGTTTTTCCAACACCTGGTTCACCTATTAAGCATGGATTGTTTTTAGTTTTTCTTGATAAGATTCTTATAACATTTCTTATTTCTGTATCTCTTCCTATTACAGGATCTAACTTTTGCTCTCTTGCAAGTTTTACTAAATCTTGACCATATTTTTTTAATGCATCATACGTTTCTTCTGGATTATCTGTTGTAACTCTAGTGTTTCCTCTAACACTTGATAATGCTTTTAAAAACGCGTTTTTTGTTATGTTAAATGTTTTAAATAATTCTTTTAAATTTTTGTTTGCATTATCAAATATAGCTAGCATTATATGTTCAACAGATACATAATCATCTTTCATTTTTGTAGCTGTTTTCTCGGCATCATTTAATACTTGGTCTACATCTTGTGAAACATATATACTGTCATTTGGTCTTGAACCTCCTGTCATTTGGGGCTTTTTGCTTATCTCTGTTTTTACTGCATCCTCAAAATTTTCTGATGTTCCTATCTTTTTTAACAATTCTTTTATTAAGCTATTATCTTGCTCAAGTAGTGCAAGTAATAGATGCTCTTGTTCTATTTGTGAATTATGATTTTCTATTGCTATGCTTTGAGCTTTTTGTATAGCTTCTACTGATTTTTGTGTAAATTTTTGTATATTCATTTTTGATACCTCCTTTTGTATCATTTTGTTCGTTTGGGACTGATTCTTTTGTGAACATTGTTCATTTGGTACCGGTTCTTTTTCGAACAACTTTTATTATATCACTTTATTTTAGCACTTGCAATAGTAGAGTGCTAATTTTTATAAAAAATTGAAGATTAGATTTTTAGTCTAATCTTCTTGTATTAAAAACTTATAATTTTATTATATGTTTCAATTGCGAAATTATCTGTCATTCCTGCAATGTAGTAAATAACAGCTTGCAAAAATTCATTATCACTTATTATAATATCCCTATGATTTATGTCTAAACTAAAGAATTCTTTTAGCCATTTGTTAAAATCATCAGCTAAGACTGGGCATATTTTTTTCATATCATCGTCTCTAAAATTCATTCTACTTAAAAACCAAAATAATTTATTTAAAACTAATTCAAAATAATCTACACTTCCAAGCGTTTTTTCTGATAAATAAATATTTTTGTAATTAAATTCTTTTAAGTTGTTTAGCATCTCAAATTTTTCATCTGAAAAACATAAACCATTTTCTAAGGATGAATTTTCACATAAATCTTTAATAAACATATTCAAAATAACCGTATTATTTATTTTTACATCTTTATCTAATTTTAATACTTCGTGCAATTCTTTAAGCTTTTTATCTAAAATTCCAAGTGTTATAGCATCTTCAATATCACGTCCTAAATAAGAAAGCTTGTCTGCAATTTTTACTACACAACCTTCCCACGTATATGGTGCATATTGATTAGGATGCTCGTATTCATACAAGTCTATGTATTTTGTTCTTGGTTTTAAACCATTCTCGTTAATTTCGCCACAATGTGAAATTATTCCATCACGTACACCATAAGTTAAATCAAGTGGCTGAATCTTTCCTTCTGGTGTTTCCAAAAGTTCGACTTTATCTACAAATTCTAGCCCATTCTTTTCATGCCAAAATGGCTTTTGTATAAAATCTTTTGAAAGCTCAGATATTATTTTTTCTCCTTGATGTCCAAATGGGCTATTACCTATATCGTGTGCAGTCGCAATTGCTTTTGTGAGTTCGGTATTTAGCCCAAAATATTTTGCAATTGTGTAACTGATAGATTCTACTAATGTTACATGCTCTATTCTTGTACAAATATGGTCATTTTCTGGTGAGAAAAATACTTGTGTTTTGTGTTTTAATCTCCTGTATGCTTTGCTATTTATTACTCTTGTATAGTCTCTTTCGAATTCTGAACGTATTTCATTGTCTCTTTTATATAGCGAATTTTGTCTTTTTATTATATTGTTCCAATTCGGATTTTCAGGGTTTGCTGATACTTTTTGTAGCAATTTTTCCATGTTTTTCACTCCTTTATATATATTCTCGACATTTATTTTCCAATAATTTAAAATCACAACACCTTTTTGATATTTTGGAATTTGGATTTTTTATTTTTTCATCATACAACTTAATAGCATTTGATTTTATCTTCTGCCTCTTTGTCTTATTTGCTTAATTTATATATTCTTATTTTTGATATAATCACCGTTAAATTCACTTTCTAGTATATCCATATATAATTTGTCATAATACTTTCCATCAATAAAATATTGCTCTCTACTAAGACCCGTATCTTTAAATCCACATTTTAGATAACATTTATGTGCTCTTTCATTTACTGAAAGTAAAGATAGTTTTATACTATGTAAATTTAAGTATTTAAAGCCATATTCTAATAGTAAATTAATTGCTTCTGTACCAAATCCGTTGTTTCTAAAATTTTCATCGCCAATAAATATACCTAAAACTGCACTCCTGTTAATCCAGTTTAATTTTTCTAAACTAACTGTTCCAATTAGTTTATCATTATTGATTGAAATAATGTTAAATTCTCTGTTTTTTAAATTTTGTGTAGCATTTTCAAGCCATTCTTTTTCAGTATTTAATGTAGTTATTTGTCCACTCCTTCCTAAATAATCTGTTACTTGAAAATCATTTAACCATTCAGTAAATTTTTGAATTTCTTCTTCTGAAGTTCCTTTAGGAGATAAATATATTCTTTCTCCTATTAATTTTTTAAAATATTTCATATGTACAAATTCCTCCTTTTATAGTTCATATAAATATGATATCATTTCATATTGTTTCTCTCCTATTTTCATCCATACACTAAAAATTTTTAATGATAGTTTTTATTTCTCTAATTTGATTTATTGCCTTTTCGTTTTTAAATTCAAATCTATTTAAAATTCTTTCTATATATTTTTCTTCTTTAATAATTTTCTTTGAACATTCAAAATTTAAATCAAAAATAAATGCAATCTTTAAAATAAGTTTGTCTAAATCATTTTGTTCATCAGTAATTTTTATTGTTTTTTTTGACTGAAATTGTCTAAAATAATTTTCGCTTATACATAAATCTCTTAAATCAACATCTTTCATAAGAATTCCATCAGCGACTTCATATAAAATGTCAATTTTATCGGCATCTCTTATTATTTTAGAATAAAGTAGTTCTGTTTCATTTAAATTTTCATCAATTTGATATTTATTATGATTAATAATTGCCTTTTTTATTATTTCATCATATTTATTTTCTGTAACAAAGGTTCTAATAAAGTTATTTTCCTCTAATATTTTCGAACCTAAAACTCCATGATTTGTACTTATTCTATCTGAAAAAGTTTTCCATTTTGTATATTGTTCAAAGCGTCCAATATCATGTAGTAAGCCAATTAGTGTAGCTAATTTAATTTCTTCCTCTGATAATTTTAATTCTTCTGCTATTTTTTTAGATATTGCCATCACACGCAATGAATGTTGTTCTTTTCGTTTTATATTTTCATTATTTAGATCATAATTTTGTACATATTCTAAAAAATTTTTTTGTTCATTATTAATATCAACCATTTTTTCCTCCATACCTTATTATAAATTTGTATTTTTGTTTAGGTATAAACTATCTGACTCCTTATTTTTTACAATTATATTCTTTTCTATCTATAATACTTCCATCAATATCTTTCAAAATAATTTCCAAATCATTTATTATCAAATAACTATGAGCAGTATTATTTTTAGGCAATAAAATTGAACCTGGATTTGTAAATATTAATCCATATTCTTCTTTTATAAATCCCGTGTGAAAATGCCCATACACTATTACATCTCCTGCTGGTGGTACATTATCTGAATTATATATATATGTCCATGACTAAAGAAAAAATCTACGCCATTAATATTTATTAGAATTTTACTTTCAAATTTAAAATCTGATATCATTTCATCTACTTCAGCGTCGCAATTACCTTTTGTGCACAAAATTTTTTCTGCATATTTATTTAAAATTTTAGCTACTTCACTCGGATTGTATTCTTCTGTTAAAGCATTCCTGGGTCCATGATAATATAAATCTCCTAATAAAATTATTCTATCTGGATCTTCTTTGTTTATTATTTCATCTAATTTTTTTGCATAATACAATGAGCCATGTATATCTGACACTACTAAATATTTCATAATTAACTCTGTTCTCCTTTTTTATTAAATCGAGGCAGAAAAACTGCCTCAATTATGAATTTTACAAAACTTTTCAATAAAGCCATTTTTTTCAAATGTACTAATTTCCTTATAAAGTTTAGGTTTGTGTTCCTCATCTCCTAAAACAATAATTTCGTTTTTTGCACATGCTTCATTTAATTTCTTATATTTTTCTATTATAGGTTTTGTTTCATTTTTTTGCATCATTTTCCTCCTCTGATAATAATCTGTTGTTAATATGTTCTATAAGTTAAATTTCCTAAAGGAATTTATAAAAATTTAATTGTACAAATTATATCATAGCATAATGCAAAAGTAAAGAAAATAAAAAGTGAATATTGTACTATTATAGTATAGTATGAATCACGATATTAATGCAAAATACCACACCATTTCAAAATTTGAAAATTTGGTGTGGTATTTTTAATACTTACTTAAACATGTTTCTTGCAATTTCTAACGTACAGTTAGGATGAGCAAGAATAGCTTTCTTTACATCATTATTTTCTACAACACGGGAAAGCTCATATAGAATTTTTTCGTCAGTTTCAAAGTCGTTTGCAATCATAAACTGCTCATCGATACTTTCAAACTTCAACTTATTGTGTTCTAAAATGAATTTACGCCATTTAGAATTTTGTTTGAACATAGCTATGATAACTGCGGCTGGTACATTAAACTTATTTAGTATTTCGAGACCAGTGTTTTCTGAAATTTCACCACTATTGACCATAAAAAGAATCAATTTTATATTTTCGCTTAATTCTTCATTCTCACGAAAATCAAAATGCGGATTGTTCTTGCAAGCATTCAAGATTGATTTCTTTCCTAGTGAATATAAAATGTTATAAATTTCTTCATTCTTAGTAGTTTTAGCTGCTGCAACCAAAACACTATTTCCTAAAAACGATCTTTTGCTTTTAATCTGATTTAATACATTCAAAGTGAAATTTGGGTGTCCTGCAAAGGATTGTCCTCTAATATAACAAGATTTCGTACCGGAAAATCTTTTAAAAATACTAACAAGATCATCTTCTGTGAGAGTTCGCACGTTTAAAAGTAATGTATTAACCGCATCGCTATCATAATAATTGATTACATCGTCAGCATTTTTTCTTCCTTCTGGTGTAGAAGTATCAATCTCCCTTAAAATTTTTTTCCGTTCTTCAAAACTAAGCTTCAAAAACTCATCATATAACATAATATGCTCCTCCTTGTTAATTATACATGTTTATAAGTTTCAAAAATGGATAACCATAATTTTATTATACCATATTTTATCAATACTTTCAATCTTTTTTTATGTTAACATTAAATATAGTATTGAACTGCCATTGTTCAAAAATTCATATATTTATCTCCTTCGCGATAATTTCATACCAAAATTTATAAAAAAAGAAGTGCCACTTTATTTACTTAAGCAGCCCTTCTCTTTAATATATTATAATTTATTTATTTCTTCCGCAACAATTCTTATATTTTTTTCCCGAACCGCATGGGCACAAATCATTTCTACCAACCTTAGGTTCTTCTCTAACAACAGTTCTATTAACTTCTGGATTTTCTATAGAAGATTGTCCTCCGTCAACACTATTTATAGATTGTAAAGCAGCTTTAGTAATTTTAGCTGTTTCGCTTCTTCTTAAATCCTTTTGTTGTCTTAAATTCATAAGAAGTTTAACAACATCAACCTTTATTGCTTCAATCATTTCGTCAAACATTTCTGTACCAACGATTCTGTATTGAACAACTGGGTCTTTTTGTCCCCAACCTTGAAGACCAATACCTTTTCTAAGTTCATCCATATTATCAATGTGGTCCATCCATTTTTGATCAACAACTTTTAGCATAACAATTCTTTCTATTTCACGTAATTGTTCAGCTTCGATTTCTTTTTCCTTTTCAGCATATTTCTCATGAGCCTTTTCTTGTAAACTTGAAATAATTGCTTCTACATCTCCAGATTTATCTTTTAATTCATCTAACATATTTATTCCAAATGTGCTTATAATCTCATTTGATAAAGCTTCTATATTTAAAGTTAATTTTCCTTTTTCATCTGATTCATGGTATGTTTCAACTGTGGCTCTTGCAACCCAATCAATATAATTTGATATAACAGAGCTTAAATCTATTCCATCAAGAACTTGTTTTCTTTGAGAATAAATTTCTTCTCTCTGAACATTCATAACATCATCATATTTTAGGACATTCTTACGAATACTGAAGTTTCTTCCTTCAACTTTCTTTTGAGCATTTTCAACTGCTTTTGAAATCATTCTAACTTCGATTGGCATATTTTCATCAACATTTAATGCTGAATAAACTTTTGTTACTCTATCTCCACCGAAGATTTTCATTAAGTTGTCATCTAGTCCTATATAGAATTTAGATTCTCCTGGGTCTCCTTGACGTCCACTACGTCCACGTAATTGGTTGTCGATACGTCTTGATTCGTGACGTTCTGTTCCTATTATTTTTAGACCACCTGCAGCTATTACTTTTTCTTTTTCTTCTTTTATTTGTTCTTGATATTTTTCATCTAATTTCTTAAATGTTTCTCTTACTCTTAATATATCTTGGTCATCTGTTTCATAATATGTGTTTGATTCTTCGATTAAGTTTTCAGGAACTTTGTTTGCTTTCATTTCTTGTTTTGCTAAGAATTCGCTATTTCCTCCAAGCATAATATCAGTTCCACGTCCTGCCATGTTTGTTGCAATTGTAACTGCTCCAAACTTACCTGCTTGAGCAATTATTTCGGCTTCTTGTTCGTGATATTTAGCATTTAATACAGTATGTTTAATTCCTGCTTCTTTTAATTTTTGGCTTAATAATTCTGATTTTTCAACAGATACAGTACCAATTAATATTGGTTGTCCTTTTGCATGAGCTTCTTTTACACTTTCTACTATTGCGTTAAATTTAGCTCTTTCATTTTTGTATATAACATCATTTAAGTCTTTTCTCATTACAGGTTTGTTTGTTGGAATTGCAACAACGTCTAAGTTGTAGATTTCCTCAAATTCGCTTTCTTCTGTCATTGCAGTACCTGTCATTCCTGAAAGTTTTCCATACATTCTGAAGAAGTTTTGGAATGTAATTGTAGCAAGTGTTTTTGATTCATCTGCTATTTTTACTTTTTCCTTTGCTTCTAGAGCTTGATGTAATCCGTCATTATATCTTCTTCCATACATAATACGTCCAGTAAATTCATCAACTATTAATACTTGTCCATCTTTCACGATATAATCTGTATCTTTTTTCATTACACCATGTGCATGTAATGCTTTATTTATGTGATGTACAATACTAGAATTTTCAATATCATTTAAGTTTTCTAGTCCGAATTCTCTTTCAGCTTTTTCTATACCTTTTTGTGTTAATGTTGCAGATTTTGCTTTTAAGTCTACAATGTAGTCATATTTTTCATTATCTTCTTGTTGGTCAAAGTCTTTAACATCTTCTTCTACTATAACTTTTGCTTGTAATTTTCTTACGAATGTATCTGCTTTTTTATATAAATCTGATGATGTATTTGCACTACCTGAAATTATAAGTGGTGTTCTAGCTTCATCTATTAAAATACTATCTATTTCGTCTACTATTGCAAAATGCAAACTTCTTTGTACTAGTTGTTCTTTATATATAACCATATTATCTCTTAAGTAGTCAAATCCGAACTCGTTGTTTGTACCATAAGTAATATCACTATTATATGCTTCTTGTTTTTGTTTTGGAGTTTGTCCAGAAACTACAAGTCCTACTGATAATCCTAAGAATTTATATAATTTTCCCATCCATTCGCTATCACGTTTTGCTAAGTAATCATTTACTGTTATTACGTGTACGCCTTTTCCTTCTAAGGCATTTAAGTATACTGGAAGTGTTGCAACTAAGGTTTTTCCTTCACCTGTTTTCATTTCTGCAATTCTTCCTTGATGAAGTATAATTCCACCTATTAATTGAACATCAAAGTGTCTCATTCCTAAAACTCTTTTTGATGCTTCTCTAACTACCGCAAATGCTTCTGGTAAAATATCATCTAATGTTTTTCCGTTTTTTAATTCTTCTTTAAAATAAGCTGTTTTTTTAGTTAATTCTTGGTCTGATAATTTGCTTATTTCTTCTTCTAAACTATTAATTTTGTCAACTATAGGTCTTACTTTTTTAACCTCTTTTTCGCTGTATGATTTAAATAATTTCATATTCTTTTTCATCCTCTCAAATTGTTTTAAGTATTTTTCCCGTTTACTATATCACTAAAATTATTTTTTCGCAAGTTTTTTTGTAATATTCTTCACTTTTTAGAATAAATTTTTATTATAAATTAAATTTTATTTTAAGTCTTATGAAGGAAGGTTATTTTATGTTTTTATATAATTTGAAACTAAATGGTAATAGATTGGTTAAATTTTTATTTATTGTTATGCTTTTAATTATTTTAGTTATATTTTCTGTTAGTATTTATAACATATTTTTAAAAAATGAATCTAGATATAGTCAAGAAATAAAACTTACTGATACCATAAAATCTGATAAAATTTTTGAAATAACACCTGAAAATTATACAAATATTTTACAAGCAGTTACCGAAGATATTGATTCTTATATTGGATGTAAAGTTCATTTTACTGGTTATGTTTATAGACTTATTGATTTTGATAAAAATGAATTTGTTTTAGCTCGTGATATGATTGTAAATGAAAATACTTCTCAAAGTCTTGTTGTTGGATTTTTGTGCACTTATGATACTGCTTATGAGTTTAAAGACAATACTTGGGTTGATATTACTGGTACCATTGTAAAAGGTGAATATTATGGCGATATTGCTCAAATTAAAGTTGATAATATGTTTGAGTGCAATGAGCCTGAAAATAAATTTGTTTCTGTTCCTGATAATTCTTATGTGCCTACTTCTAGTATGTTCTAGCCAATTATTCATATTGAACAATTGGCTTTTATTATTTCAAATTAAAAATAGTTTTCACAATTCCCCCATCAAAAAACTTAGAAAAAACATTTTTCAAAATAATAAGAACAATAGGTCCTACAAACATACCGCAAAACTCCAATAAACTTAAAACCTGTATACATTGCAGCAACAGTAAAAATAGGATGAATTCCAATATTTCCGACTAACAATTTTAGGCTCAATAAATTGTCTAGTTACAGACATAATAATCCATAAGCCAATTATTGCTAAACCTAATTTTAAATCTCCATTTAATCCAGATAAAATTCCCCAAGGTACCATAACAGTTCCTGAACCTAAAATTGGAAGAGCATCCACAAAGGCAATTCCAAGAGCGATAATAAGTGGAAATCCAACATTTAACCCACAAAAATACATTATATAAAGGCCGATTAGAGATATTATAAATGAAATTAATATAAGTGTTGCTTGTGCCTTTAAATATCCTCCTAAGACTTTTACAAGTTCTCTTATGTGTCCGAGTAAGTTCTTTCATCCATCTTTCTGGTAAATGGTGCTCTAATTCATCTAACATATATATTTTATCTGTGCAAATAAAATATAATGCTAAAATTGTTACACCTACATATATCATCATACAAGGTATAAGTTTTATTCCATTTACAATTCCCATTAGAAAATTTTGAAAATAGTTGGATATATTATTTAATATAGTAAAACTATTTTTTTCAATTATGTCTATTAATTCTTTTGAAAATCTTAGTTTTACAGAATTGAATTTTTCTAATATTTTTTGAACCTGAAAATATATATTATCATAATAGTTATTGAAATCTGAAAGCAAATTTGAGGATTCTGAAATAATTGTAGCAATTCCCCATCCTAAAAGTCCAATTATTATTCCAAATGTTATTATAAATACAATAATAGAGCTTAACCTTCTGGTGATTTTTAATTTTTTCATAAGCTTTTTTATTAATGGTTCTATAATTAAAGATATAATAAATGCAATCAAAAAAGGCATATAAAATATAGCAAGTTTAAATGCTACAATTGTTAGAATAATTGCCAAAAAAACTAAAAATATTCTTTTTATAACACTTGTCCAATATTGGTTTTCTTTAGGCATACATATTCACCTCTCTTGTTAAAATTTGGCTATATAAATATTATATGCCAAATTTTAACTACTATTCAGACTTTATTTTAAAGCTTCTTCCATCACTTTACTTAGATATTTCATACTAGATAATGTTTGTTCCATTGTGTTTCCTGTTGCTCCTACCTCAATTATACAAGCGGCTTTGCCAAGATGCTGATTATATCTAGAATTTCTTAGAATAATAGGTTTAAATAATCCAGGATATAATTCATTTGCTTTTTGTTGAACTTTTACCGCAAATTTCAAATTAGAACACCAGTTCGAATGTGATAATCCTCCTCCATTACTCCCCATTACAAACATAAGCTGTGCACAATAGTCTTCGCCTATTTTGACTAATGGTGCATAATCTTCTCTACTTCCAATTGCATCTCTATGTAAATCTATTATTATATCAGAATTAAAATTGCTTAATATATTTTGTACTGTTTTTAATGACCTAGAATATGAACCAGTATATGCAGGATAATCGTGAAAATCCTTATTGTGATTTACATTAAAGCCATAATTTCCAAGGTAATTTGTTAGTTCATCTCCAACACGCACAACAGAAAAATTTTGATTTGTTGTTCTGTAATTTCCGTGATGGTTCATATTGATAGTTTTCGGTTTGAGTATAACTTTCACAAGTATGAGTATGGAATATTATTATATCTTTCTTATCTATATCTAGATTTTCTGGGTTTAACATATCATCTGTTAGTTCATAAGATGTTTCATTTCTTATTTTTATTCCATTATATTCTCTATTATATCGTTCGACTATTGGGTTTTGAGTTACAACTTGAGTGTTTGTGTCTGTTGCTATATCTTGAGTTTGTGCTATTTTTTGTTCTTCCGAATTTGTGTTTGTGTTTTGCGGTTCTTGCTGTATTTTACTAGATTCTTGTCCGAATTTTGTTTCTTTTTCTTTTATTTTGAATAGTTTTGAACCAATGGGTATTATTTTTTTTGATGATATATTTTTAATCCCTGATTCCGCTTCTTCTGTTTTCAAATTGTCCGCTTCTCCATCTGCAAAAACATATCTAAACAAACAACTTTCAACACCCAAACCCAAATTTCTAATTTTATTTGTATTAACAAAATCTATTTTCTGTCCAACAAAGGTCTTAACTTGAACATTTTTAATCATAAAATTTGCAAAAAAATAAAAAATACTTACAAATAAAATTATCCTTATAACATCCTTTAATCTTATTACAGTAACATTAAACATATATTTTCTCCCTAAATAGATATATATTCAATACTAAAAAAAATATGCAAAAAGATGAGCAAATATAATTTTACTATATTTGCTCATCCTTTTATTAATTTTTAGAATTCTCAGCCTCCCAACGCCTGTAATAATCATCTAAAAAAGTTTGGTTAAACGGATAATAATCTGATCTAACCGAATTGTTATTTGGGTTCGTTTCTTTTTTTCGTTTGATAGTAGCAACATTGTCCTTTTCGTTCTGCATATAGTTCTCCTTTCAGTAAATAGCGATAATCTAAATAAAAGATTATCTTTTGCAAGTTGTACGGACATATAATATTCCATTTTTTTCCAATAATCAAATCGAAAATCAGCGTCTTTTTATAGTTAATTGGTAATTTTTTCCATATTTTCTTTATTATCCTTCTATTTTCACATTTTTCTAGGTTTAAGTTCCAAATAAATAGGCTTCTCATTTTCAATCATAGTAGATTTACCATGACCAGGATACACAATAGTATCATCTGGTAAAATAAGTAACTTATTTATAATAGAATTCATAATATCATCAAAATCAGAAGTAGGTAAATCTGTCCTTCCTCAGGTACCTCTAAATAAAGTATCACCAGAAAACAAAAGTTTTTCACTTTCTAAATATAAAGAACATCCTCCTTTTGTATGACCTGGCGTATGAATAACTTTAAACTCGAGATTACCTAAATGAATTAAATCTCCATCATCTAATCTAGAATCTGCATCTATTTCAATTTCTGGAAGTCCATCCATAAATTCAGTAAGATTTATTTCTTTATTGTTCAAACCTTCTGCATCTAATCTATGAATTAAAACCTTTCCCCCCATTTTCTCTCTTAATTCCTTAACTCCTGCTATATGGTCCCCGTGGCAATGGGTTAGAAAAATATATTTTAAATTTCCTTGTAAAATATTTATCATTTCAATAATTCTATCTACATCACCTGCTGGATCAACAACCATCGTTTCTTTACTTTCTTGGTCGAAAACTATATAGCAATTTGTTTCATCCCCTATCCATGTTGATATTTTTAATCTCTTTAGTATCATTAAATTTTAAACCTTCTTTCTTGTTACTTCATAAACACTATCCACCTTGCGAACAGCTTTTAAAATAGAATTAAGTTCATCTATATTTTTTGTTTCTAATGTAAGTTCTATAATTGCAATTCTATCTTTACCAGTTTTTGCATTAATTCCAACAATATTTGCTTTAGCAGTAGATAAGGCTTTTGTAATATCTGCTAGTAATCCGCTTCTATCATTTGCTGAAATTTCTATATCAACATTATAAGAAGCTTGTTTTTCTTCTACCCAAGAAACATCAATAATTCTATTTTCCTCTTTTAATAAATCTTTAACATTAACACAATCTTTTCTATGAACAGAAACACCTCTACCTTTTGTAATATATCCTATAATTTCATCTCCTGGAAGTGGGTTGCAACACTTAGAAAGCTTTACTAAGCAATTATCAATTCCCTTAACTATTATACCATTACTAGATGGTTTTGTTTTTCTATCTGTTTTAGCTTTAGATAATTCCTCAAGCTTTTCCTCGATTTCTTCTTCTTTATGGTCTTTTCTATACTCTATAAGCATACGAGCAATTACTTTTCCTGCTGAATTTGCACCAAATCCAACTGCTGCATACATTTCGTCTAAGTCTTTATATTTATATCTATTAAGCATTGGTGTAATGTAATCTGTTTTAAATAATTTATCATGAGATAAACCTAATCTTTTTAATTCTTTATCAATAGATGTTTTACCCTTTTCAATATTCTCTGCTTTTTTCTCTTTTTTAAACCAACTATTTATCTTGTTCTTAGCTTGTGCACTTTTTATAAATTTAAGCCAATCCATACTTGGACCTTTTGAGTTATCTGATGTAATTATTTCTACTATATCTCCACTTTTTAATGGGGTAATAATGGGCATCATTTTACTGTTTATCTTACATCCTGTCATGTGATTTCCAATTTCAGCGTGAATAGAATATGCAAAGTCAATTGGTGTTGCACCTTTTGGTAAAACTTTTATTAAACCTTTTGGGGTAAATACATAAACCTCATCCTCGAATAGTTCTCTTTTTAAATTATCTAAAAATTGTTCTGGATCTTGCATTTCTTGTTGCCACTCTAGAGTTTCACGTAGCCACGCAAGTTTATCTTCTGTTACAACTACATTTTTCTTTCCTCTACCTAAGAAATTTGCTTCTTTGTATGCCCAGTGTGCTGCGATACCATTTTCTGCAATTTTGTGCATATCCCAAGTACGAATTTGAACCTCAAAAGGTGTTCCTTTTTCTCCAAGTAATGTTGTATGAATTGATTGATACATATTAGGTTTTGGAACAGCTATATAGTCTTTAAATCTTCCTGGCATTGGACTATACATTTCGTGAACTACACCTAGTGCAGCGTAACAGTCTTTTACAGAGTTTACTATAATTCTCATAGCAAATAAATCATATATTTGGTCTATTGTACAATTGTCTCTTATCATTTTTCTATATATAGAGTACAAGTGTTTGGCTCTTCCTGTAACTTCTGCATCTATTCTTTGTTTTTTTAGCTGAACTCGTATATCATCCATTATTTTTTCTATAAACTTTAGTCTTTCATCTTTTTTCTTATTTATACTTTCAACTAAATCATAATATTTTTCTGGATACATATATTTAAAGCCCAGGTCCTCAAGTTCTGCTTTTATTGAATATAGACCTAACCTATTTGCAAGTGGTGCATATAGTTCTAGAGTTTCTTTTGCATTTGCAATTTGCCTGTCTCTTTTTAGATATTTTAATGTTCTCATATTATGAAGTCTATCTGCAAGTTTTATTAATATAACTCTTATGTCTTTCCCCATTGCTAAAAACATTCTTCTATAATTTTCTACTTGCGTTTCTTCTAAGGTTGCAAATTGAATAGTACTTAATTTAGTAACACCAGCAACCATTTCTGAGATTTCCTCTCCAAACATATCTGTTAAATCTTTCCCAGTAACATCTGTATCTTCTACTACATCGTGAAGAAGAGCTGCACAAAGTGTATTATCATCCATTCCTATTGATGCTAAAATATATGCCACATTTAAAGGATGAATTATATAAGGCTCACCTGACCCTCTTTTTTGGTCTTTATGTTTTTCTGCAGCTAAGTTGTAAGCTTTCATTATTAGCTTTGTATCTGCTTTTCTAGATACTTCTTTTTTCTTTGATATTACATCATAAATTGTTATTTCATCTTTATTCTCTGTTATCATATAATCCCCCTTTATTTATATAGATTTCATTACATCTTTTAAATTTATTTGGACACTATCTACTCCATTAAAAGAATTTATTTCCAAGTTTCCTGCTACATCTACTTTGTCTCCAATTGTAAATTCTGATGCAAGATAACCTAGGTTAAATCCAATTGCATTTACATAGGTATTGTTATTACTTTTTAAACTTAATTTTAAGTGTTTTCCATCTGTTAAGCTTCTAATTGACTGAATTTTTAAACCTTTAAATGCAAATATAGGCTGAGTATTTGCTTCCCCAAATGGTTCTAGTAAAGATAAACTTTCTACCATTTGTTTATTTATATCATCTATATTTAATACTGCATCAATATTTAAAACAGGGACAAAGCCTGAGATATCCGCTTCTTTTGCAAGCTTTAAAAATACTTCTTTAAAATTTCCAAAATTATCTTTAGCAACACTTACTCCAACAGCCATACTGTGCCCACCAAATCCTGCTAAAAAATCTTTACATTTCATTAAAGCATTATGCAAATCAAAACCTTGAATACTTCTTCCAGAACCTTTACCTATATCTTTATCATCCTCAAAGCAAATTAAAATAGATGGTTTATAATACATTTCTGTTATTTTAGATGCTACAATTCCTATAACGCCACTATGCCAACTACTTCCACCTAAAATTATGCAATCTTCATTTTCAAGGTGTTTTTCTTTAATTTGCCTATTTGCATCCTCGAATATGTATTTTTCTTGTAATTGTCTTTCATTATTAAATTCTTTTATTTCTCCTGCAAGTTTGGTTGCTTTCTCAAAATCATTTTCAAGCAAAAGATCTAATGCTTTATAGCTATGTCCCATTCTACCACAAGCATTAATTCTTGGTGCTACTCCAAACGATATTGCAGTAGAATCTATTTTATTATATCCGTATTTCGTTCAAAATCGCTTTTAAGCCAATATTTTTAGTACACCTTACAAGTTTTAAGCCTAGTTTCGTTATTACCCTATTTTCGTCTACCAAAGGCACTATATCTGAAATTGTACCAATTGCTACTATATCTAAATATTTTAAATATTCCTTTTCATCTAAATTCATTTTAATGCTTATAGCCTGTGCTAATTTAAAAGCAACTCCAACTCCTGCAAGTTCTCTAAAAGGATATTTGTTGTCTTTTCTTTTACAATCCACAACAGCAAGTGCATCTGGCAAGGTTTCTGCTGGTTCGTGGTGATCTGTTACAATTGTTTCTATTCCAAAAGTTTTTGCATATTCAATTTCCTCATTTCCTGTAATTCCACAATCTACAGTTATCATTAAAGTATAGTTTTCGTTAGCTATTTTTTCTACCGCTTCTTTATTTAATCCATAACCTTCTTTTAATCTATTAGGAATATAGTTTCCAACATCTAATCCTCTGTCTTTTAAAAAACTTTTTAAAACCGTTGAACTTGTTATTCCATCTACATCATAGTCCCCGAATATGATTGTTTTTTCTTTGTTTTCAATCGCTTTTAATATCCTTTGAACTGCTTTTTCCATATCTGGCATTTGGAATGGATCATGGAAGTCGTGTCTGTTTGGATTTAAGAATATTTCTGCATTTTCTGTTGTTATTTCTCTGTTTGCTAATATTTCAGAAATCAAACTATTTAATCCGTATTTTTCTTGCAATTTTAAAGCTTCTTGTTTATTTTTATTTTCATAGTATTTCCATTTTTTTCTCATTGTTTTTCCTTTCGTAATATTAATCTTTGGGTCTCATTTTACTACATTGGAAAAAAAATAGCAATAGAATTTTTCTGATTGGGGACGGTTCCTTTTCCGAAAAAGAACCGTCCCCAATCAGAAA
>OKRU01000779.1_pt1 | contig 31990 bp, 27 predicted proteins | sample 1601131 | NCBI WGS metagenome assembly OKRU01 (sample SAMEA3541558, study PRJEB24748) | human gut metagenome | biome: human gut; feature: human-associated habitat; material: faeces | place: China | collected 2012
TGCTCCCGCTCCTGCATTCAAAGAAATTGCTTGAAAAATAAAAAACAAGTCTTCTTTTTCTTGATGACTTACATAATATCCTGCTGTGGCTGAATTTATGTCGTTATAAAGTGTTATTTGTTGTTTATATCTTTGTTTAAGCTTTTCTTCTAAATTAATATTTTCTATACCTTCTATATATGTTGAAAAGACTTTTCCTTGATCAATAATTCCTGGTAATGAAAGACTGATTATTGATATTTTAGGATATTGAATAATTAATGTATCAATTAAATCATAGATATCTTGAATATGAATCGTATATTTAATGATTTCATTTTGTAATAACATCATACCTTTATCATAAATACGATAAACAATATGAATACGTTCTTTATTTTTATAAATAACTAAACAGACAATAGGCTTTTTATTTGTTATTTTTAGTTTTAATGATATTTCTTCTTTTTTGATCTGTTTTGTCTTTTTTATTTGAGCTTGTTCAATATCCTTGATCATCGTTCCAACATCATAACGAGCAAAAACAAGTGGAGGTATTTTTAAAACAACTTGCTCTTTTAAAATACTTTGAATTTGTGCATGTAAATAAGAAATTTGGGGTGCTAAAAAAATGATATCAAATTGTTTTCCAATTTGATAAAGCTGGTTATAACCTACTGCACTGACTTCAATAGCATTTTTTAGTAACTTATTTGCTTCATTGATTTCTCTAGCAAAATAACTGGTTGTTAAACCTCCACTACAACATAACAATACTTTTGTTTTTGCTTCATCACTAAGTTTTAATAAACTCTCAAGCATTTCATTAAATAAAGAAACAGCATGTTTAAGAGTATTCATTTGAAAATGTAAATAGAAATCTATTTCATTTTTCTTTTTAGAAACGACTTTCAATTCAATAATACAATATAAATTAAATGTCACTTCTGCAATTCCATAAGATGATTCTATTTGAATAAAATCTTTATGTTCTTTAATGATATAATTTGGATTTTCTTGCATACAAATCCATTTCTTAAAAACATTCATATATAAATCTTTATAAAATTCATCCAAAAGAATCATCCCCTTTATTACTTGTTATTTACAATTTCTAATGCTTTCTTTAAAACATTTGCCCCATTCATTAATCCATAATCTTTCATATCAATAACTTCAATAGGTGTTATATTTGTTGCTTTTTGAAGTTGTGGTAAACAATGTCTTACTTGAGGTCCTAACATCACAACATCCCATTCATCTATTACCTTTTCTGCTTGAGTAAGTGGATAAGCTGCCACTTCAATATCAATTCCTTGATCTTTTGCTGCGCTTTCAATTTTAGATACCAACATACTTGTTGACATTCCTGCGTTACATACTAATAATAATTTCATTTTTTTACTTTCTCCTTTGACTACATTGAAATTTTAACATGTCTTTATTTCTATTTCTTTTACATAAATCATCTTGATAAGTCTTTTTCTTTTTTATGTTTAATTGATTAAAAATAATGAAAAGTTTTTCTCAAACACAAAAAAAGCCTTTCGGCTTTTCTTGGATATATATAATTGGGAAGGGAATATGAAAAACTATTCATATTGTAAAAGGTTGTTCTATCTTTTACATCTTTAATATACCCACCTTTTGTGAACTCAATACAACTTTTTTATGTCATTTATGTAAAGAAATACTGTTAATTATGTGATTATATTCTTAATATGATTTTTCCATACTATAAATGGAGGTGTTTTTATGTCTTTATTAAATAAAGAAATTGATGATTTTGAAGGAATTGCTTATCATCAAAATCAATTTAAAAAAATAACTAAAAAAGATTTACTTGGAAAATGGAATTTATTTTTCTTCTATCCTGCTGATTTTACTTTTGTTTGTCCAACAGAATTAGAAGATCTACAAGAAAAATATCAAGAGTTTAAAGAAGTAAATTGTGAAATTTATGCCATTTCAACAGATACACATTTTGTTCATAAAATGTGGCATGATATGTCAGATTCTATTTCTAAAATAGAATATCCTATGCTGAGTGATTGTAAACATCAACTTGTTTATGATTTTGATGTCTTTGATGAAGAAGAAGGATTAGCTCAAAGAGGAAGTTTTATTATTAATCCTGATGGTAAAATTGTTGTTTATGAAGTTAATTCAAGTGGTGTAGGAAGAAATGCTGATGAACTTTTAAGACGTTTACATGCCTGTCAATTTGTATATGAGCATGGAGATCAAGTTTGTCCTGCTAAATGGAAATTAGGTGAAAAGACGATTCAAACAACTATTGAAAATATTGGTAAATAGAAAATGACTGTTTTTTAACAGTCATTTTCTATATCTTAGTATTCTAAAAGCTTATTTGTTAATTCATTCATTGCTTGAATTACTTGTGTAACCTCTTCATTTAAATATACTTCTTGATTTTTGATTTCTTCTTGATAAATATTAATTTCATCTGCAAAATCAGGATTTTCTTGTTCTGCTTTTTCAAAGATTCCTAATAAAGCAGGATATGTTTTAGCAAATTTAAATTGTCTATTTGTTGTCCAAAATACATTATTTGGATTTGTTTCTTCACTTAATCTTCTTTGTGCTCTTAAGTTTGATTCTACAGAGAAATCATAAAAACCATATTCAGATCCACCATTTATATGCCAAGCTAAATCTAAAGCTCCATCTTTATCATTAGAAATATTACCTTTTTCTAATGCTTGAATAATATCATTGAATAATTCAATATTTTCTTGGTATTGTGCAAATGATGTTGTAATCGTAGAAGATAATTCAATACCAATAAAATGATCTTGAATATACTTAAAAGCTTCATGAAGCTTAAGATTTAATTCTCTTCCTTCTTTTCTAAGAGCATCCTTTTCTTTTTCAGTCTTAGCATCAGCAAAACGTTTATTTATATTTTCAATTTTTTTATTTACTTTAATTGTAGCTTTCTTTAAAGAATTTAAAGATTGATTATATTGACTTACATCAATTCCTGCTTTTTTAGCAATATCTTCATTTAATACATTTAAATCATCGACCGCCGCTGTTAAATCCAACTTCATAACGGGGGCTTGATCTAACCAAATAGCAAGCATTCCATATGTATTGATATTAGTTGTCATAACTTCACGTGAATAAGTTGAAGGATTATCTGATTTTGTATGATAATGCATTTGAATCCATCCTTTTTCTCCTTCAGATGTTCCTGGAACATTCACAAAATAAGGAACCCCAGCATGACGATAAGAAACACCATCTTCCATTGTATTTGCATCTACAGAAGTGTCATTGATTCCTTTAGGATAAATATTATCTTCTGGATCAATTGCAATTTCATTTACAAATTGTTTAACTGCTGAGGCATATTCTGGAACACAAGATATTTCCATTTGACTAGCTCCATCATAAAATGCTGGTAATTCAAAATTAAGCATTGCTATTGTTTTCTGTGCCCATTCTGGATGAACTGTATTAATCATTTCCCAAGCACCTGTTGTCCAATCATATTCAGTATTAGCTGCACCCCATTCTTCTGAACCATGTGCAATAAATAAAATATCATTTTCAGGTGTATAATTACTTTCTTTCATTGCTTTAGCAATAGCCATAATTAAACCAATCGCACAACTATCATCTTGAAATGATCTAAAATAAATATCATAATGACCAGAAATAATAATTTGTTGTTTTGAAGATTTACCTGGTATCTTTCCTACAACATTGTATGAAACACCATCATCTAAAGAATAGTCATTATCTATTTTTAGTGTTGTTTTATTATTTCCAGCTTTTAATGCTTTTTTTATACTTTTATAATTATTTTTTGAAATAGCCACCGTTGGAATTAAGTCATCACAACATACATCCTGTACATTAATTTGATCATCATCATAAGTTCCATAACCGCCATTATCATACGTCACTAATGCTGCTGCTTTATGTAAAGCGGCTTCTTCCATATACATATCGATCCAAGCTACATTAAATTGATCTACACCAGCAAGAACAATCTTACCTTCAACATCTTTTCCTTCATAATCTGCTGCTGTTCCATTACCAACATCAACCATTTCAGCAACAATTCCTTCTTTTGAAGTTCCTGATAACTGATAAGATGCTGGCATCATTTGAATATCTGTTCCTTCTATTTTTAAAGAAGCTGAGTTAAATTGCCATTTATCTACAGTCACAGGAATTTTTTCTGTTTCTAATCCAATTTTTCCCATTTCCTTTTCAATATAATCAGCTGCTTTATGTTCAGCATCTGATCCTGCAGAACGATATCCTAACTCATTAGATAATAAATCATCATCTTCTGCTAATGCTTTAGAAATGTTGTAAGCATACTTTGCATCAACATTCTCTAAATAATGATCCATTGTTGTCTTTTTAGGATTACACCCAGTCAATGAAACCATCATTGTTAAAACAATCAATAAACTTACCCTTTTTTTCATTCTCTATTTCCTCCCAAACAATAAAAAAGACAGATGTTTATACACACCTATCTCATCATCATATTTTGAACTATCTGTAACAGAAATCCTACTTACTGACCATTTCATAAGGTATATATAAACACTTTACAAAACTGAGCTTTTAACTCAATCAATAAGGGCATATGCCCTTCCGTATTCCACTAAATACGGTTCTTGTCTCTTCAACAAGTCTTCGGCATCTGACCCGGCCGTCCGTGTAGCCTTTAGCATATTGCTGGTCATTCTGTACAGATTTTTGTACGAAATTTATATTACATAAGTTTATTGATAAAATCAATATTATTTAATAAATTTTAAAATATGTTAAAATTGTATTGAAGGGAGGAAATAAGGATGCTTATTGATAAGTTAAATATTATTTTAAATTCTAACGATGAATTTTCTCCTAAATATATTATTAGTTCATTTGTTAAAAATAACTTAAATGATATTCCAACTATGTCTATTGATGCAATTGCTCTTTCCTGTCATACATCAAAAAGTCAAATTTCTAAATATGTAAAATCTTTAGGTTATGAAACTATGAAAGATTTTAAAGATGCTTGTTTAGATAATATTTCTAGTATAGAAAGAACCAATAAAACCTTATTTTCATTACAGAATAGTATAGAAAAACAATTTTCATCTTTTACAAATCACATCATTGATGAATTACATTATACAATGAATCAAATTGATGAAATCAATTTATTAAAATTAGTAAATGATATAAAGAAAAGTAAACGTATCTTTGTTTATGGTCATGGTCATGCAAGAACTCTTTGTACCTATATTCAAAATGAACTTTCCGCAAAACAAAAAGAAACTATTATCTGTGATGTTGATTTTGAAAAAGAATATAATTTTCAAGATGGTGATCTTCTTTTACTCATTAGTATCAATGGAAATACGTTTTACTTTGATAAAAGAGTGGTGCATCATATTTTAAAGTGTTCAGTTAACACATGGCTGATTAGTTGTAAAGATAATATAAACTTTTCAAAGAACTATTTATATATTCCAACATTAAATGATAAATATAATGATTATTTATTAAGACATATTCTTGATTTTATCTTGATGTATTAAGTTTCCATTTTGGAAACTTTTTTATTTAATTTCTATATATTTTCTATAATACCTTTGTAATTAAAAGTAAAGGAGAAACAACAAATGGGATTTAGAAAAGATTTTTTATGGGGTGGTGCGACAGCTGCCAATCAATGTGAAGGTGGAGCAAATGAAGGAAACAGAGGTGTTGCTAATGTAGATCTTATGCCTTTAGGTGAAGATCGTTATTTAGTTGGTACTGGTAAAATGAAAATGTATGATTTTGATGATCAACATTTTTATCCAGCTTTAACTGCTGTTGATTTTTATCATCATTATAAAGAAGATATTGCTTTATTTGGTGAAATGGGATTTAAAACTTTTCGTTTATCTATTGCTTGGACACGTATTTTCCCAAATGGTAATGAAGAAAAACCAAATGAAGTAGGATTAAAATATTATGAAGATATTTTTAAAGAATGCCATAAATATGGTATTGAACCTCTTGTTACTATTAATCATTTTGATTGTCCAATGTATTTAATTAAAAAAATCGGTGGTTGGCGAAGTAGAGAAATGATTAATTATTTCTACAAGCTTTGTAAAACTTTATTTATTAGATACAAAGGATTAGTTAAATATTGGTTGACTTTTAATGAAATCAATATGATTTTACATTTTCCTTTTGTCGCTGCTGGTCTTTGTTTTGAAGAAGGTGAAAATGAAACACAAGCTATGATTACAGCTGTTCATCATCAACTTCTAGCAAGTGCCATGGCCACAAAACTTGCTCATGAAATAGATTCAAATAATCAAATTGGTTGTATGCTAGCTGCTGGTTCTTATTATCCTGAAACATGTAAACCAGAAGATTATTGGAAAGCAATTTGTGACAATCGAGAAGTCTATATGTTTGCAGATGTTCAAGCAAGAGGTTATTATCATAATTATGCATTAAAATGGCTTGAAGAAAGAAATGCATCTATTCCTTTTGTAAAAGGAGATAAAGAACTATTAAAAGAAAATACCGTGGATTTTGTAAGTTTCTCATATTATTCATCAAGAGTAAGTAGTAGTGATTTATCTAAAGGAAAACAATCAGAAAGTAATATTTTTTCTTCTGCTAAAAATCCTTATTTAAAAGAAAGTGATTGGGGTTGGGCTATTGATCCTTTAGGATTTAGAAGTACTCTTAATGAACTCTATGATCGTTATCAAAAACCATTATTTGTTGTAGAAAATGGTTTAGGAGCGAAAGATATTATTGAACAAGATGGTTCTATTCATGATGATTACCGTATTGATTATTTAAGACAACATATTCATAACATGAAAGATGCTGTTGAAAAAGATGGAGTTGATTTGATAGGTTATACAACTTGGGGATGTATTGATTTAGTTTCTAATGGTACAGGTGAAGTTAAAAAAAGATATGGATTTATTTATGTAGATCGAGATAATTTAGGAAATGGAACTTATCAAAGAATTAAAAAGGATTCATTTTATTGGTATAAAAAAGTCATTGAAACAAATGGAGAAGATTTGTATTAAAAAAACAGCTAATGCTGTTTTTTTAAATATCTTTCTAAAAATGAATGAGCAAGAGAGCCTTGTTTGATTTGTTTTCTTGCTTCTTCAATTGAATACCAATGAGCTTCATCAACTTCATTTGTAAGCTTAAAATCTTCACTGTCAACAACAACTGCATAATTATGCATTAAAGTATTTGATGGTTGATAGTATTCATTCAAGCTATATCAAGAAAATTAAAGTGTTCATATGTTCAAATGAATCGAAATCTCAAGGTTTTAGAAAAATAAAAGTGTTCTAGGACCTTTTACACAATTTTAACCATTATTGGTTTAATTGTCAAAATTTAATTGAACACATTTTATCATAAATTATGTATTTTCAATCTTCCTTGAACACTTTATATTGTTTTATTTCTTATCTATTATTTTTATAGTATTAATTCATTTGATATACTTTTTCAAGTTCCTTTTTTAATTTTAGTATTTCTCTATCTTTTTCTCTCAATTGAATTATTTTTTCACTCTTTGCCTGTGCTTCTTGTTCATATGCTTTTTGTGCTAAATTATATCTATCCTTATAATTATCTTTTTCCTTTTTTAATTCTTCATATTGAATATCCTTTATCAAAAAATTATCTATTGTATTGTTTAAAGTCATGTTTTCTTGTTTTAAACTATCAATTATAGAAAATAAATTGATATCTGCATATTCTTTTATTCTTAATGCTACATACTCTTTGATTACGTTATAGTTATAAAGAGTCGTTCTAGAACATCCTATATTTTTAGCTACTGATTTTGACGAGAATTTTTGTTTTTTTAAATCTTGAGATAATTGGTTTGTTAATAGCACTCTTTCACTAATGTGCTTTTCGATTTTCAATAAATATTCTTGTTGCAGTGTTGGAACTTCATCATAAGTATAACCTATCTTTTTTAACTCTTTTTTTATTGTTTTTTTTATGACATCGCTATATTCTTCCATTCTTCTTTCAACCTTTCTAATTCATCAATTCGATCAATATATTTGACTGTTTCTGGATATTTCTCTGCTACATATTCCTTTCCCCTTTCGTCCAATACACGCTTTAACTCCGACAGTTGTGGAGCAAATAAATCATTAGTCATAGTTAGTAATTTATTTTTTTGTTTCTGTACTTCTTTTACTCGTCCTCGTTCGGCATTAATTTCAATTGATGTCAATAATTGATCTATTTTATAATAAGTAATATCGATTTGATAAAATACTCTCATTAAATTACCACACATGTCGTAAGCACAATAGAAATCATTTGTTTTTTTGTCATAAGCACATTCAGTAAATAAATTAGATTTCGCACAGAATCCGCCTGTTTTGGGGGTAAAAGTCATTTCTCGTTTTAACATCTTATATAGTTCATCTTCATTTGTAATAACTTTTATGTTGTTTGGATCAAATTTTTTCAATTTATCTAAATTATTTTGAAATTCTTTAACATTATTTATTGTGCGAACATCCCCATTTGCAAGTCCTCGAATCAATCTATCAATTTCCTCTTTTTCTTTTTGGGTTGGTTCTTTTTCTCGTATATAATGAGCTGTACTTTCAGTAGAAAGATGGTTCATATATTTTTTTATATATTCAAGCGGTACACCTTTTTCGTACAAACTATTTATAACATGCACTCTAAATTGATGGTTTCGAGGTTTCACAACATATAAATGATATTTTTTAAAATCGCAATATTTGACACAATATAAATTATGAACGGTTTGAGGTTCAGAATAAACTGTCTTAAAATACTTATCTAAATAATGAAAATAGTATAAAGCATTCAATCGAATATAATTGTTATCAATTGCTGGAATTCTATATTTTTTGAAGTGACCATCATATCCCAAGTAAAGCAAATCACTGTTTAGTTCTTTTCTTTCTTCTTTATATAATTCTTGTAGAAATTTAATTCCTTTGATTGTTAGATCATTCGCAAATGTTTTCCCTTTTCTATAATTATTTTCACCTTTGACCTTTTTGTATGTTTTATAAACAACATATGGTATATTATCATAATATTTTAAACAGTCATCATTTAACAGATACAACTCACCAATTCTTAATCCTGTCTGCGATAACACAAGATAAATACCAGCAATCCCTCTTATTGGTTTAGGCGCACTTTCATCATCAATTATTTTTAACGTACCATTTAAGAATTGATCAAAATAATTTTCGGGAATGTTTGGTATTTTTTTATTACGAACAAGAATTTTGCATTCATCCATAATCTTAAAGTATTCTTCATCAAAAATATTGTCTATATAAATATTATAATGTTGCATGAAGTCATTTAAGAATACCCAAACACGATGTTGACCTTGAATAGTACATTTGTCTTTTAAATATTCAAAGAATTCTTTTACATCACTATGATGAAAATCATTAATTGATAGAATATAATTTTCTTGTAAATATCTTACTAACCATTTTGCGCAAAAGAATTTAGTAAATATTGAACCAAATTTGAATTTATTTTCTAGAATATAAATTAATATTTCATTTTTTACAAGTTCCCTATATCTTTCATCAATCTGTGAAAACTTATAAATATAGCTTTGTTTAATTGTACCTAGCAGATGATTTGCATTATTAAAATCCCATGTATCATCAGAATATCTAATTTTGAATTCATTGATAGGAAGTACATCATTTTCCTTAATGATATCAATAATTCTTTTTTCTCTTTTTTTGTTGCCTTGTGTATTAATACTAGTTAGCAACATATTTTTCTTAACAACTTCCTTATTTACTGATACATGCATATCTTTATTTGATTTATCAAGAAATAAATCAAAATCAATAGTAAATCCATTAATAGATCTCATTGTGCTTTCTACCTTTAATTTGTTCATTTTATATATTCTCCTTTATTTTCTCTATTCTTATTTTCTTTTTTTCTTATTTTTTATTTTTCCGTTTGCTCATCATTTTTCATCATGGCTTCTTTGATTCTTACTATGTATCCAATTAGTAGATTTTTAATTGAAACCAAATCTTTCTTGTCATGAGGAAACTTGGCTTTTTTTATTTGTTTATTTATTTCTTCAAGCTGTTTTTCAAATTGTGGTAACTGACGTGGTGAAGTAATAAAATGCGGACATAGATAACATGATAAATATGTCATATTGGTACACGTGTTGTTCCCACAATATCCAGTATCATTTTCAACACTGTTTTCATATTTTTCCAAATTGGAATCTATTTCCTTTTTTACCGTACCTTTTAAATCAATGTTTCCAATAATAACACCTTGACCAGCTTCATATACACTTTTGAAATCTAATTTGACATAATGTACCTCTGTAGTCTTATGCATTTGATGTCCTGTTAACACTTTATCGTACATATCAGAAAGACCTTCTTTTATTCGGTAATTCTCTACTCTTGTCATATAAGTATCCCTTAAGTTTTGAGATGAAATCTTTTCTATATTTGCTTCATTACAACAATTTGATAAGTATTTGTTAAATTCTGACGAAGTTAAAATCGAGAAAGAATTTCTATAATATTTCGTCTTATACAAGAATAATTTATTTTTAAATCTAATATCGTTACAATCATCTATTATATCTTTGTTGACTTCTTGAATACGTTGTATGATAGCTTTTGCTTTATTAGATATTGGATATACCAGTTCTTCTCCTTGTGAAGTTTTTGTTTCAGTTTTTAATACGTTTTCTCCATTTTTTAGCGTCTTTTGCAAACAATTTCGTTCTAAATCAAGCAATTCATTTGCTCGTCGGTCTGTATATAGCATTAAATAAATCAAATAATAGCACAGTTCATTTCCCATACTTTCATCTTTTTTCTTTTGTGCCACTTCTATCAATTTAATTAAATTATTATCACTAATTGGATTTGCATTTGATTCTTCATAATCTTGATAAGATTGACTCTCATTTTTTAAATAATAGAATGCATTATTATCAATTTTTCCATTTTCATAAACCTTTGCGTATCTTAATAAAACAGATAAGAAAGCACAGGTATTTGTAACGAAAGAATAAGTTCTTACAGATAATAGATTAAGTTTCCAAACTCTAACTGCATCTGCTGTTAAATCATAATTTTTATTATCTTTGAACGCATATTGTCTTTGTATTTGTTCTAACTCATTCATAATGGTTTTATATTTAGATGCAAGTTTACGTTTTGATTCCATGTTATTAGTCGAGTTTCTCCAATAATAGCTTTTTACCCATTTCCTAAAAGTTGGATTTTCTATTGATGTAAAGTTAACTACAAAACAATTTGACTGGGTATAAACCCTTCTAGTTTCTTTTATTGCTAAACATACAATTAATTTATCGTCAATTGGAATATCAGCAATTGGATTATAAGTTACTGGCTTATACCCTTTTGTAATATAATTACCGACTGCTCTTAAGTTTAGAATTCTTGTACTAACTGGTCCATCAGAGAAAATATCCATTCCCGTTTTTTGATATACATACAAATAAAACAAATCTACTGTATTGTTATTTTCATTTGTTTTATTAGCAAAGTAATTCAAATGATCAATGTATGTTTTATATGAAAGATCATCAATGCTTTTTATTTCATCTGTTGCAATCAAAAAATCATTCATAAAGATTTGAACATCTGGACCTACAGAGTTATTTTTATGTAAAAACTCCCTTAATGTTTTATGTATTGCATATTCTTTTGGTACATTGATATAGCATTTCAAGTTCGTATATTTTTTACCATTGCGAACATATTTGAAGTGCCATCTATCAATATGTTCTTTTTTTAACACCTCTAATAAAACATCTCTGACATTTCGAGGATCAACCCATTTTTTATATGATAATATTATTTTGATTTCATCTGATACTTCAATTCCTTTATTGTCTAAATACTCTAAATAGTCATAGACAACTGATGCAATTCCCGATACTGACATTTGAAATAGAACGGTCAAGTCATTCTTATCTATATTTTTTGCTTCCTTTATTGAAAAGATATTTAATGCCGCATCAATTTTTCTTGTCGCATTTGTTTTAACTCCATATGAAAACTTTTCATTCTTCAAATATTTTTCAATGAATTGTTCATATATATATTTCTCACTTGGATTTTTAAATTGAACTTTTGTTCTATAATAAGCAGTTTCCCTCAAACCTGTTAATTTTACTGAAGATATTTTATTAATATCCAATAATCCGTCCATATCTTTTATTTGACTAATTAAAGCTTCTAATATATTTGACTTAATATATTTTTTTATTAATCTTTTAGATTCATCAGCTTCCACATCATAATAGAAATTTAAAGGGAAATACTTAAATCTTAAAATTCTTCCATTATTAATAATGTTATTTTCAATTAATAGCAATATGTATTCCCTAAAGAGCCAAACTTCCTTACTATCTTGCATATAATCAATTCTATCTGTAATAAAATTAATATTAATTTCTTCCCTGCTAGTATCTTTAAATAATAAATTTGCAACAAAAACAGCTTTATGGTGTCTTTGCCCTCTTTCTGTTTCAAGTGATAATCCTGGATATTTTCTATTAATTAATTCTGAAATCACTTCTTGAATTTCTTTATCTTTACAACATAGTTCTTCTTCTTTTTCAATTACTCGTACTTTTTCACTTTCCATTTTATTATTCTCCATTTTTTAACTTTTTTAACTTTTTTAACTTCTTTAACTTTATTATTCTTTATTTTTCTTTTTTATTTATTATTAGAAGTCTGCACTAAATCTATTTCGCTTTTGTGGTCTAACTTCTTTTTCTTCTTTAGCATCAGCTTCATTATTAGCTAATTCTTTAGCTTTTTTTTCAGCTTCGATTTTTTCTTTAATTGGTTTATATATTTCATTTTCAAGAAAACCATAGAGTGTTTTGCTACTGTCATTTAGTATTTTTATTTGATCTTCCATTGTTGGTTTAAAGTAGCAAGAAACAGATGTTATATTTTTATGTCTTAACAACACTTTCAACTCAAATTCATTTTTATGAAAATACTGAACATTTAACATTGCAAAACCATGTCTAAAACGATGATTTAAGTTATGTTCTTTTACTCCCTTATCAACTTTAATTTCGTTATGTTCAAATATATCAACAATAACTTTTCGCCATATATCTGTTGATAGAGGCGTTTGTGTTGAATTCAAAAATATATAGAAATTATCAATATTTTTTTCAATAACACTATCTGCAATTGTTTTCTTTTGATATCTTTCATATGTTTCTCTATATTTTTCTGATTCTTTTTTATACGTATCATACGAAGATTTTTGATATTTTACGTGTGATTTTTCAATATAGTCGCTGATTTTTTCATATAAACTATATGAAAGTTGAATTTTATGATATCCAATCCATTCCGTATTGTAATCTTTGCTTCTGTATGTCTGTTTACTGTGAACTTTCATACATGATTTAGCATTTTGAAATGCTTTATCAGTTAATCTGTTTCTTAAATAAAGAACAGGTATTTGATTGCCATTTACATCTTCTTCTAGAGCAACATCTTCTCTTGTTAATCCCAAAACTTCACCAATCCTCAAACCATTTTCATACATTAAACGAACAATTATTTCATCTCTGTCGGTTTTCGTTTCTTTGATATATTTCATTATTTTTTTATACTGCTCTAATGAAATGTAATCTGGTACTTCTACTTGTTTGCTAGGTACTTTTTCATTTAATCTAAATTGTTTAATTTCATGCACATTTTCATTTACATCTATATATCTCATTGCTCTATTCATTGTTCTATATAAGATAGAATCCTTTGAAATACCCAAAAAATCAAAGTAATCTCTGTAAATAGTTAAATATCCATTAACCGTAGTTTTACCTCGTCTAGTTAAATTGTGATATTCAATATTACCACCTACTCGCTCTCTGCCTTTTAAGAAAAGAACCAAATTATCAAAATCTGCGTTTTCAAAATCTTTAAACTCTTTTGAAATAATTGCAGAGAAACTATACAGAGTCTTTAATGCATAGAGAGATTTCTTCTTTGAATTTTGCGATTGAGATGAAATATGATTATTTAGAAATTTATAAGCATCTTGAATTAAGTTTGCATGATCGCCATACATTAAATAATATATTTTGTTTTTATATGTACGAATGTAAACCTTATATACAACATCTATAGAAGTTTCAACATTGCCATTATCATTTTTAAATTCAATAACGTAATAACTAGAATTATTCTTTTTTTCTTCTCGAATAGAAATCATCTTAATTAAATCCCCTTTCTTTATTTTTTTATTCTTACTTGATTTTTTAGGTACTTTTGAAACAGCAATTACTTTAAATTTTATAATTTTACTTTTTGAAATCTTGATTACGATACGTATTTTCAACCAAATATTTAAATATGATTTTCTTATATGTTTCTTTTAATCCATTTAGATTCTTTATGCTTTTAATACCTTTTGTATCTTTTGTACTTTTTGTTTTTTTAGAATCTCTTGATTTTTTTGTATCATTGGTTTTAATAACGATTGAAGATTCATCTAGCAATCTTCTATGGTCTACCTTTTCTAATATTCTTGTTTTCTTCATGATTTTTTCCTCTTTCCTTTTTTAATTTTTAATCTTTAATTTTTAACTTCTATAAATACTTAAATAATTAACTTTCCTTTTTTGTAGCTACAATTTTGTCAAGAGAACAAGCGAAGTTGTTCTTTCAACACGTTCATTAAATAATATTTTGTTTAATATACGAAGTGCTGGACCTACAACTTTTTTATTATATTTTTTCAAATTCTTCAGAATCCTTAAGTATCTTCAGTTTCAACTCTTTTTTCACTCGTAGGATTTATATCAACTTCCTTAGTCTCTTATATAAATTCTTTATAACTCTTTTGTTAATATCAAAAAAAGAAACCTAGTTTTTCAAAAATATCTAAAGTATCCCTTAAATATTTTTTTACTAGGTTTCTTCTTTTTTTAATTGAATTATAGCCTTTTTTTAAAACTTGTAAAGCAAATTTCGTGTTTCAAGTTTCCTAAATTTTTAAAATTTACAAATCATCATAACATATTTGACTTGTGTTAGGAAGTATTGGACTTTTTAATTATAATTAATTATAAATTTATTTATGTTAAAGGAGTTTTTATCAATTTATTACATATGAAGAACATTGATTTTCTTTATACATGTCGGCTTGAAGTAGTATTAAAATTTACTACTTCTTACCTAACATGCTTTTGATTTTTTAGTCTTTTAAATATAATTCATTAATATTGGTGTTTTTATCTAAATATATATTTTATTTTTATATCAGCATTACAATTTTAATTTTTCAGTTTCACTTTTTTCAACATTTATCTGTGAAATATAATAATCCAATTCCATTTTAATTTCAGATAAACGACTGCTAAATAATTCATCTTCAAATTTATTTTTCTTTTCAATAACAAATGCATTAGCTAAATCATTCCAACTACTGATTAATTCATTAGCAAATAGATAATCTTCAATAGAATCAATATCATTTTTATTTAATAAATCAATCAATAAATTAATATCAACTAATTCAATAAAATGAATGTAATCATTTACAGCGTCATAAATAGCAAGAAAATATTCTAATAAGCTTAATGTTTTAGGGTCTATGTAGATTAATTTTGCTTGACTTTGATCTAATAAATTATCAATAAAATTTTCAATTCCAATAAGACCTTGACTTTTAAAATACTCGATTTGAGATTGCTCATTTCTTATTTTTTTCATAGAAATTTGATATTCTTTTTTCATTTGATTGTAGTCAACTGTAAATAATACAAAATCTGCAATGGTATTTTCTAAATTATTGACACAAAAGAAATCTTCAAATTCTCTTTCCATTTTATTTTTCTCAGATATTAATGCATCCCTGCTATTTTTTGCTACAGCAAGTAAGTGATTTATTAAATTATCAGTAAAAATGAATTTATTATTGTAAATAGCATTGTCTAATATGAATTCAGATAATCTTACAAATACATATTTTTCTTCTTTTGTATATGACCATTTCTTATTTGAAACAGTTTTTATTCGTTCTGAATATTTTTTTAAAAGACTAAAATTTTTCATGTCAATACTCGTTATGAGTTGACTTTTTCTCGTTTCATAATCCATAAAATTACTCCTATTTTTTATTTTTTAATTGTTCAAACTTATTTTTTATTTACATTTTTTTCACATCCTTCCATATTTATTATCCAATTATTAAATAAAAACACAAAAAAGTAAATATTAAAAATATGTAGATTATATCATATTTTTTCTCATTATTTCTTCTTATGAGATATTGGATGCAAAAGTATGTGACTTTATAGTATAAATATTTTCTACTATCATAAAAGTGTAGATTAAAAATACTTTAGAAAAAATTTTTTCATTGAATATAAAAAAGTAGAATTAATGATATCCTACTTTCAATATTTTTCTAAATACTCTATTTTTCATTTCTAAGCGTTTAGTACAACTTCTTAATTATTTTGATAGATTAACGCTTGAATAACAATAAAAAATTTATTTTAATTTTAAAGGATAATAGAATTCTTTTAAATTAGCAATTGATTTATATATTATATGCCTTACAAATTGCATCTGATATCCCATAATTAACCAATATTAAACCTGTCGCAATAAAATTCATATGTAAAGCAGGAACTATAAATATTCTTAATTTTTCTTCATCATATATTTCTGATTCATAATATTCTGCTGCTTTTGGACTATAAAATTTATCATAAGCCTGTTTTGAATCTTCAATAGCATTTAGAAAGTAAGAAGAAAATAAAAATATTAGAAATAATCCAATAAATATTTTACAAACAGATTTGATAGAAAAAAATGAATCTATTTTAACCTGTTTTACAAAATGTGTATTTAAAATTATTACTATTATTCTTAGTAAAGAATATACAACACAAAAAAACAATATCACTACCATAAAACAAGGAAAATAATCAATAAATAAATTAAATCCTTTGATTAAAATACTGCCTATCAATAATAAGACAATTCCTTTAATAAATATACTTCTTGAATTCTTACTAAATAAGAATTCAATGATAAATGCAGCAAATAGATTTCCCATAAAACTTTTCCTCATTTCTTATATTAAAATAAAAATAAATATCATAATATTCTCTGTTGTTATTTAAAACTCTAATTTAATTTCATTGCACAATACACGAATAATAATATTTAATTCATTTTTATAGCCAAATACTACATCGTCAACATTTATACTTATGCTAGAATAGTTAATTTCTTCTTTTGTGACAATATTATGTGTAATCAAGACATCGTATATTTCTTTTTTTAATTGATCATATGAATATAATTCTGTCAATTCTGGTGGATATGTTTTTTTCCCTTCATAGTTTTCATGTGCTTGATAAATATTATCAACAATGAATTTGTCTATGTAATCTTGAAAACTCAATTCTTTGCAGTTTGTTTCTTTCTTTACATTCTCATAGCATTCTTTAACAGATCTATCCATGTTTATTTGATATGTTTCATCTTCAAAATAGTAGCTGTTTGCAATCATTAATGACTCTGTTTGTGTGCCTGTCATTATAAGTTTGAAATCATATCTATTTAAGAAACATTCAAATAAAGAAGAAAAATCATTGAATTTTGTAATTTCGTTTATAAAAACAAAATCATATTTTTCTTCATCTGTATTTTTATTGATTTCATCTAGATATTTTAAAATATCATCTATATTTTTGAATTTTTTAAGACAATCGGTTTCATTACAATTTAAATACAAAGTTTTCTTTTTATATGTATTTTCTAAAGTATTGATCAACTGCATCATTAATTGATATTTACCAGAACCCTTTAATCCATTAATTATTGTAACATCGTGAGTTTTGATGCTCTTTATGTATTCATTTAATTTAATTTGTTCCATATTATTCTCATTCATATACTAAAATAGCTATCCTGGATATCTGCTCATGATATGATCCCATTGAGCTTCAGATATTTTGCCTTTAGCCATCCAATTTTTGAGATCAACCCATAAAGCATCAATCAACGTAAAATACATATAATCTTCTCTTAAATCACAATCTTCTATTTCTTTCATTGCATCCTCGATCCATTTTGCAACAGGAAAATCTATTACAACACTATCATCTACCCAATGAAATTTCTTTTTTGCAGTTGTTTTATTTTTATCTACTACATTTTCAGCCATTTTACCATTTCCTTTCATCCTAAAACACTTCATACAGAATATATTCACAACATTATATTAATATAATATCATACAAGTTTAATGTTTAAAATTAATTCAATTAATGTTATACTCTTAACGAACGAGGTAGTTCAAAAGGGTTAAAATTACACAAAAAATGAAAAAAGTTGGGATTGCAGTTCCAGCTTTTTTCATTTTTTATTTTGCATATCTATTTAAATTACTTATCTCATGAAAATTCAATACACTCAATTGAAAGAATATTTTTAATTTTTATTTTTTTATCTACTATTTGTATTTCTTTTTTATTATCTAAATGAATATCTGCAACCATACCTTTTTTATAAACATAACACTCATTATTTCTTATATCCTTTTCATAATAAATGACCTCAAGCATCATTCCTTGCTTTATTTGATGTATTTTCCAATCCAACTCATATAATTGATCGTCAGATAAAATAGGCTTTTCAACAATAATACGTTCTTTTTCATGTATTCTTTCCTTGAAGCCTTTTAGAGCATCGTATGAAAGAAATAACTTTGCTCTATTTAATCTTTTGTTTTTATTATTCATCTTTTTTTGATTATTAATTTGCATTATGTCCACCTACTAAAGTATTACGTTTTTCTGTTGTAGCTTTTTCAAGCTTGTTCATACCCTTCAAAATTGCATTCTTACCATATTTTTCTTTAATTTGAATAATTGCTCTCTGTAAGTTCTTTTCTTCTTCTAACTGCTCTATATTGCTGAATAAATCATATGATTCATAATATTCATCCAAAACATTTCCTAAAGAAATAGAAATCTGTCTTATTTTACTGTTTTTTAATACTTTTGAATGATACAATTCGACAAATTCTTTCATAATTATTTTTAATGAACTTGTTCTAACAGTTAGTTTTCTTTGTCCGCCACTACCCGTTACAGGACAATTCTTATCACTTCTAGAATATCCAACATATAAAGATATATTATCTGTCACTAAATGATTTGAAACTAACCTATTAACTAAAAGATCAACCATTTCTTTAACAACCAGTAAAGCATCATAGTATTCATAGTCTTCAAACAATACTTGCGAATTACTTATTGAATTCGTTTGTGGTGCATATGCCTTGATTTGAGTAATTGTGGTCGGCTCTTTACCGTAAGCATGATCAATAATATATTCAGCATTGATTCCAAATTCCTTATACATGATTTCTTCTGGACACCGTGTTATACCATACATATCGAAAATTCCCATTCTTGCTAAATGATTCATCGTTCCAACACCGACGTGCCAAAAATCAGTTAATGGTTGATGATGCCATAAATACTTTTGATACATTCTTTCAGTTAGCATTCCAATATTTCCATCAACATGTTTTGAAATGATATCTAGCGCTATTTTGGCTAGATAAAGATTTGTTCCAATTCCTGCAGTAGCTGTTATATGCGTTTCTTCAAATACTGCATCCATCAACATTTGTGCAAATTCTTTAGGTTTTTTATTATAGAGTTTCAAATATGGTGTGATGTCAATAAAGCATTCATCTATTGAATACACATGAATATCATTTTCAGATACGTACCTCAAATAAATTTCATATATTTTAGCTGAATAATCCATATATAAATTCATCCGAGGAAGTGCTGTTATGTATTCAACATCCTTTGGTATTTCAAATATACGACATCTATTCTTTATTCCCATATTTTTCATTTTGGGGGTTATGGCCAAGCACAATGCACCATTGCCCCTAGAAGGATCAGCAACAACAAGATTCGTCTTAAACGGATCCAGATTCCTTTCAGAACATTCTACTGAAGCGAAAAAAGTCTTTAGATCAATACAAACATAGCATTTCTTTTTGTTTTGAATCATAAGGTTTCTTCTCCTTTCCTTAACTTCATATTTTATAAATAAAGTATAGTTTATATGAAAAGAAAAAGTTTTTATTTAATGTTTATGAACACCATGTTTAAGTATTTAAAAAAATTAAAAACAAATTGATCATGTTATAAATGTTAAGTCTTCTATTTAATTTCTTTCTTACTACAATTATTTTTATCGAGGCGAAATTTATACTATGGAAAATACATTATATTTTAAAGATATGCACACTAAAGATCATAATAATTATCCTTCAAAAATATATAAGGTTGAATATTCGAGAATGTTAATTGAAGTTTTAGATAATGAACATATTCATGGGAAATCTCATTATTTTGGAAGTCCAAGATTAAGAGATGATTTTATCAGTAATATCAAAGAGCATATTATACGAATCGATTCAGAAGAACTTACTCAAATTCAAAATTATTGGGAATCAAACAATTAAATAATACTCATTTGTAAGGGAAAGAAGGAAGTACTATTTGTTACACATTAACAATATATATTCTTCTTTTTTTTACAAAAAAATAGCAACATATAAATTAAATACTTTTTATAGGTGTTTAATTGGTATTTTGATTTGAAATTTTTTCGATAATAATTAGAATGTAGTTATAAAGTAAAATAAAAATTTAAAAGCTTCTAAAATTCTATTTAACATCAAATTAAAAACAAAAAAACAAAAAAATAAAAAAGACTAAATATGATATTTTTATCTACTGATGTAGGATGGTGTAACTAAAATTTAAATAAAAATGAAAGGAAATTAAAAACATGATGTTAAAGAAGAAAGAAGAATTACAAGAGGAAATAAAGGAAATAAAAAAATTATTAAAGGAATTAGGATTTAAAAAAGATAAAAATATGGATATTACTTTAAACACTCCATATTTTTGTCATGAAATTAAAACGGGAGAAGGTTATTCATTAGTTTTTGATGAATACGATGATGAAAATGTAGAAACTGAAAACGGTCCTGAGTTTGCTGGAGCAGTACATCATAGAAATGTGAGTGTAATTGTACTAATCTTTCAAAATGGATCAATTAGTTTACATGAAAATATTGATTACACATATTTTCCATATACCAAAAAGAAAGAACCAACTGATAAAAAATGGAAATTAGATGAAATGAATATAATTTCTTGGACAATAGATAAATTCATAACAAATTCTGAAGAAATCTTGTATTATTTGCATCATTTCAAAAATATTGATAGCGAATGGGATGCTCAAAAAGAAATTATCAGAAAAGATGGAATGATGGAAATAAATGAACATTTGATTGAGTTAAAAAATATTATTAAAAATTATATAACTGATGAAGAGTATAATTTAAATATTGACGATTTAATAAAACATTATACCGTATCTTGGAAAGATGAAAATGGCAAAGAATATAATGACTCTATCAAAGAAGCTGCTAAAGACTGTGCTCAAGCAGAATTTGTGATTCGTTGTATGTCTGAACATAAACATAAAATTCCATACGAAAGATAAAATAATACAGAAAAAACAGTAGGTAACTTGATTATTACACCAAAAAATTGTTAATATATTAAACTCATTATTTCTAAACATATGTAATTAAATGAAGAACTCTAATAAAAGATTCTCCTTTTTTATTCATTAAAATAGTGTCATTAGAAGTAAGCGCCAAATAAAATAGTGTATTTAAAAAAGTCGATTGAAATTAATGAAAATAACACATTAAATTGAATGTGTTATTTTTCTTTTATAATAATTTTTTTATTTCTTCACTACATAATAATAAAATTCCTATTTGATTAAATAATACATTTGAAATGCTTTCGTCACAATTTTCATATAAAGAAACCATTTGTAAAGTTTCAGCAATAGAATTTAACTGTTTTTTTAGTGTTTCTTTTAAAAATTGATTTTGGTTAATTTTTCTTTCTCTCTTTTTTTTAATCGGTTTAATATCATTTATAAGTTCTCCTTTTCTTTTTACAATTCAAATGTATCATAAAAATATAATAAATTATTTTTTTGGAACAAATTGGTCTTTACTAGATTAAAACTTTGCTATTTATTTGATATACTCAAAAAAAAGAAAGGTGTTGATTTATTGTGAAAGAACCTATGGAGATTTATTGTGTAAAGCATTTCAATGATATTTTATTAGAATTTTACTTTTCAAAAGAGATACTAGAATTGAATACTGTACACATCACAAAGATTAATCATGATGACGAATATCTATTACCTAAATACTTAAAAAATAATTTGAATGATCTTGCTCTTAAAAAATGGTTAAAATCTAGAAGCATCCCATCAAAACGGATGAATATGAAAGAAATGACAAAGAAATTGAATATTAATATGAATAATGTCCAAGAACTTTTGGATTATTCAAAAGGACTTTCTTTAAACGATTGCTATTGGATATGTAAGAAAGATGAAGATATCAAATTTGATGATATAAATTTATATGATAATAGCTTTTCTAAAGAAATTTCACTTCTAGCATTCAATGATAAAAATATTAGAAACTTATTAATTGATCACCATGAATATTCACCAGAATTTACAACAGGCGGTATTTCGCCTAAATGTTGGCAAATAGTTAATAATAAAAGAGTCTTATATAAAGGGAATTATACACAAAAACTTGAGTTATTTAGCGAATTCTATGCTAGTCAAATTGCGGAAGTTTTAGGATTTAATCATGTTAGCTATAATTTAGAAGAATTTAAAGACACAATAGCTTCAACTTGCCCTTTGTTTACATCAAAAAATATTGGCTTTGTACCTATAGGATATTTTATTAAGGGTGAAAGTATTGGTGAAGTAAATGAATTATTAAAAGAAATGAGCAACAAGAATCCTCAAATTTACAAAGATTTTCAAAATATGATTTTATTTGATGCACTTATCTATAATACCGACAGACACTTTGGAAATTTTGGTTTCCTTGTTGATAATAAAACTATGAAAATTAAAGGATTAGCCCCTATTTTTGATAATGGAGCAAGTCTGTTTTCAAATTTGAATATTGGAGACTTTTTGGAAATCAACAGCATGACAGGTTTAAATAATTATGCAAGAGATAAATCAAATTCCTATTATGGAATGTCTTTTGAGATTCTTGTGCAAAATATATGTTCTAAAGATATGATCAATAATTTGAAGAAATTAAATAATTTTCATTTTAAAAGACATAGTAAATTTAATTTATCAGAAAACAGATTGAAAATACTTGAAGAATTTATTGACAGAAGAATCCTAGAGTTGATCAATATCAAATAATAAAAATGAGGAATTATTAATTATATATCAAATTAATAGTTTCCTTATTTTTGTATTTAATAATAATAAACTAAATAGTTTATAAATTTATCTCTATTTTTAATACTTCTTAAAATATCATAGTCAACCACTAAATCCAAAACATCATTCAAGTAATTTTCTTGTTCTTCTTTAAAAAAGTTAATTAAATCATCAAGACTATTTGTGTTTTTAGCTTTATATAGATAATGCATATGTTTATCTTTATTTTCTACTCTGATAATAAATGGAATAATGTTGCTATCTAAACATTGTTTGAACATAATCATTTTACCAATGCGCATTGTTAAATCATAAAATGGCTGCGCTTTTAAAAATAGCACATGAAATTTTACGATATCCTCAAAATTTAATTTTTTATCTGAATAATCATTCAAAATATTTTCTAAGTTTTCCTTATCTTTAGATGATAAAGAAAATTGATTATTTTCAAAAGAGTCATAAAAACATTCAATAAAATTCATGTACATTTCATAAATAAAATTTATATCCAATGATCTATCAATGTTATTTAAAAGATATTTAAACATTTTAAAAGATGCTGTAATTTCTTCAATATCCTTAACATCCATGTATTTATTATTTTCATTATTCTCAATAGGTAAAATGCCATTTTCAAAAATCGATATTACTTGATATCTTGTTAACTTATTATCTTCAACGCTATTATAATTGAAGGCCAATGATGTTTGTGTATAACCATACACCCCACTTTTATCAAATATTCTGCATTCAATTAATAATCTTTTCTTTATTTCATTGATAATGTCTACAGAATTCATATATGATTTCACTTCCTCAATAATTGATATTAATGACATTGTATCATTTTAAATTGTTATAAATAGATGAAAAAAGAATGTCATGTTATTTAAAATAAGACATTCTTAATTTCAAGAATGCCCTCTATACAACTCATAGTGTATTGTAATTCTCAACATTCTTAATTAAAAGACTGAAAGTTTAAATAACTCCACAAATTTAATAAAGATACTCACCTACCAACAACTTAAATGTACAGTAAATAATGACAATATTCAACAAATATGCTTTAATTTCAAAATTTGAAAAAACATTGTTAAAATCATGATTATTTCACATTTATCTATTATGCAACTCGTTCAATTTCACCCTCGCAAATATTAAATTGAAGGAACTCTTTTTCTGTATGATCTATAGCTTCTTGTTTATATTTATCGTTATTCATTATGGTATATTTAAATAAAACGCTACGAGGATAAACCATATGTTCTAATCTAAAATTATCATAATCAAGTATATTCATATCCAAATTATATTTATTTGAAAGGTAGTTGATCATTGCAACAAGATAAAGAGTTTTTACATCTCATTCTTGTTTAATAATAATTCGATACATCCAGATTCTTTTATTTGATTAATTGCTTCAACAGGATTCATCTTTTTAATTGATTGACAAAGATCACTTTTAAAAATTTCAAAGTCGTCACAAACAACATCAATGATAACCTCATATTTCATTTCTTCCATACTAATCATCCTTTTTTAGATTATAGCATGTATTTTATTCTTCATTTATATTTTTAAAATTTAATAGAAGATTTCTATAATATTCATATTGTTCTTTTCTCATTTCAATTTCTGCGGGAATACCATTTGTTAAAGAAGTGCAGAGTTCATCGAATTGATCAAGAGTTTCAGCTATTGATTTTTGGGCTTCAATTGACGGTAATGCAATTAAGATATTACTTAATTTATTTATATTTACAGTAGGTACTCCACCTATACTTCTTAATTCAAAGATATCCTGTTCTATATTCTTTAAATAAAAATATAAGTATCTTGAATTGATTTTAGATGCATCATTGGGAATAACCGAAAAACACTTATCATTTAAATAAAAATCTTCTTTTATATAATTAACATATCCTGCTGTTCCAGCACGTGCTATTGTAACAGTATTCGCTTTTCTATTTTGTATATTCGTTTTTCCCATTGGTTCAACGCCACCGCTTATTATTTTATATTTACCATTTTCATTGCATTGTTTCTTTGTAATACATTTTCCTGTTTTTATTTCAACTACTTCTCCCAATTTCTTCTTTTCAACACTATCATCAAAAGTTAGCAACTTATCTCTATAATACTCATACTGATCAATTCTCATTTTCAATTCTTTTTCTAATTCTTTTTCTAGTTCTTTTTCTAGTTCTTCAAACCGATCTAGTATGTTCGCAATTTCTTGTTGGATTTCTATTGGTGGTAGAGGAATCAACAATGCTTCAAAAGCTTTTTTATTGAATAATGGATAGGTGCCTGTTTCAATATAAAAATCTTTTTCATGACAAATTATTAAGTAATACAAATATTTAGTATAAAGAACATTTTCGTCAACAGAACGTATAAGATTGTTTTGGGATGAAATAAATTTTCCTTCCCAATATTTAGTGTTCGCATGTCTTGCTCTACCTAAAGTTATTACTTTTCCGTTATGAATATATTCATCCAGTTTTTCAGAATAGTTACAAAACCAATCGTAATCTCTAGAAGATGGTAATAATTTTATTGATCCACTATGCATATTTAGATTTTGAACATCTTTAGCACTTAATTGTTTTAATCCATTTAAGATGGTAACATCTTTTAGTTTTTTATACTCAACCCCATTAGGACATTTTTCTTGTATCATATCTAAAATACTCATATTTTCTTGCATATGTAAATTATTTACTCCTTGATTAATAATATGTTAGTTAATTTTAACAATAAAAATCAATCCTGCGAAGTCTTGGACCGTTCATCTAAAATTTTTTTTAATTAGTATTATAATAAAAAACAGCACTTTGGCTGTTTCTTAAATTTTATTGATTTTTAAATTGGTTCATTATATTTTTTACTAAATAAATTTTTTAAAATAAATGTCATTTTTTTATTGATTGCAATACACTAACCACTCTGGAAATGGATGCCTTTTTTTCGTTTATTTCAATTGAATTATCTATATTAACATCTTCATACGTATCTTCTGTCATTTCAATCAATTTAGCATCTTCAATAATTTCATTAATTTTATTGAAAAAGCGTTCTGCTCGTTTACTACTTGATACAAAAAGTTGTACATTTAAGACTGTTCCAAAATTTATAACAATTGATCCATATTCACACATTGGTAAAAGATTATTGTTTTTATAACGTCTATCAGGTCCACCATTTTTATTAACATATTGCCAAGTATTTCCAACAACATTAGCATCTTGTGGCACAGATTCATTTTCAATAAATATTTGATTTTCAAAACCTATATTAAGATTTTGATACTCTAGTACACCCCATCCTCTTCTATCTTTTATTAGTATTGCATCAGGAAGAAAAAATACCGTATCATTTTGAAATTTAACACTATAACAATTTCCATCTGTTTTTAAAAAATAAGGTTTTCTTTTTATAAATTTTACTTTTTTTCTATCAACACTAGAAACTGCACCTGCATTTATTTTAACAGATGCATTTGCAACTCTTGAAACAATTTGCCAAACAACTATACTATTTACCAATTCTGCCATGGTAATATCTAACTTATGCATACGTTTTAACATGTGTTCATTATTGCCATACTCTAATTGAATTTTTGAAGTACATGTGTGACAAATCAATCCAATTAAAAAAATTAAAAAAAGGATTATTGACTGCGGTACAACAAGTGCTACTAGAAATGAAATTATTGAACCCCATTTTAATTTTCCATGAATTTGTGAATATTTGTTTATTGCATCCATAAATTCTTTTGTATTGTTATCATTAAGTTTTAATGTATTAGCACCTGTAGCCTTATACAGCACAGGTTGTTGTAAATTATTTTCATTTGAATTTAACTTTCTTTTTTGTGCTGGATTACCACTATCTTCTACCCAAGAAATCCCAGTACCAGGTATAGAATAAGTCTTCCTTATTCCACCATTAGCTTTTTTTGTAACACGATATCCTTTAGTTCCCCAACTATATCCAATACCAGATTTGCTTAAATTTATTCTAAATCCACCACCAAGATTTATAGATTTTCTATATCTAAATCCCATTATATATCCTCCATTTTTACAAATCTCTTTCTACGATATTAAATATATTTTTCTACTCTTTTTTTTAAAAAATTATATATCTCATCTTTAGAAATAACATCTATTAACATAACACTACCCATTTTTGACAAATCTATCATCAAATATCGTATTTGTTTTCGATTTAATGTTTCTTTATTTTGTATAGAGAAATCCTTATAAAATTCTAGAAATGCTATAGACACATTTTTTATCATAAAAATATTTCGATATGCAATGTTTCTATAAAAAAACAAATCATTCCATAATAGTTCTGTCAATTCATACTTATTATTTCGACTATTATCAGCAGATATTTCCGTAATAAAGAAATAACGAGATATTGTTCCCAACATTAAAGAACGCCTAGAGTTATTCCCCAACCATAAGTTTTTTATGTATATAGGATCATCCATTTTAGTAGAAGAAATTGCTTGTCTATATGCTTTTTTAAAAAGAATCCAAGCCCAAAATCGATTATTACATAGAACGTATCTAGGTAAGTCTCTTAAATTTTCATATATTATTATTCCATTATTAAGTAATACATTTTCATTATCATCAGACAATTCTAAATCAAAATCATTTATTTCATATTTCTTTTCTTCAAAGGGTTCAAATCCCAAAAAATCATAGAGCCATGAAGAGTCGGTAGGATGTTGTAGAATAAGATTATATACTTCTTTATAATTTTTTTGCAAAGTTAAATAAGCTTCTTCAGACATCATTTTAATATTAATCTTCATCAGAAATTCCTCCAAACTGTCCAATAACAGAATCAAATATCATATTTATAGCATCAACATTAGGACCATTGAATATTTTTTGTATCTCATATAAAACATTTAGTTCCGAAAAGATTTCATTTGTCAATTCTTTGTCATAATTTTTTTCATAGATAGTTGCAAATGAATCGAACCAAAGATAATCAATTCTCAACTCTTCTACATTTTCTCCTGTTTTTTGTAAACTTAATATACTGTCTAATAAAGCAGGAACTATTAAAATTGAAAAATAAGTACTTTGATAAGTAGCAATTTTCTTAGTTTTATCATAAATGTTCCACTGTTCTTCTGGTAAATATATATGAATTTTATTAGTATCAAATTCTACTTTCATGGTATGGTCTTTAATAGTAGTATCTTTAATAACAAGAAATATTGATGATTTCTTTGTATCTTCTCTTTCGTTAAATTGAATTTTATTGGAATATCCATCATCTACTGCTAAAATACAATTTTTTTCAATATTAAAAGAATAATCTAAATAATCATTTGAAAAGTCTTTAGAATAGTACGAAGGAATATTTTGTGTTGCAATAATGTAAGATGAAACATTAATCAATCCATTTACTTCTGTTAAAGGTATCTTAATGCATTCTTTTTTATTCAAATCTAAATTATATATTTTTCTAAACATAGTACTTGAACATTCTACAAGACAAACTATTTGTGCTTGTTTCTTATTTATCAAAGAAATTAAATAATTATTATTTAAATTAACATATAAGTCATTTATAATGTAGTATTCTTCATCAATTATTTCTTCGTATTCTAATTGAAAAGAAGAATTTTCAAATTGTGAATAAAGTGGATCATTATTTAAAATTGGATATGGAAATAATCTTCTACCTATATGCATATACTTTTACCTCCCCACTAAAAAGTTCTTCTTGATCGGTATCCATTTCTAATAAAATTCTTTTACCATGTTCGATTGAAAAAAATAGCTTGTCATCTTTTAAAGGTACTGATTCCTTGTTAATAGTGCAATTAGATAATTTAACAGGATACTTTTGTCCACTTTCATCTACAGAATATAATTCAAGTGACACTTTTTCTTCAGTAAAATCCGAAATAAAAGAAATTGCATATTTTTGTTTAATTTTATCTATACAGAAGAACCTATATTTCATTCCTCTAAGTTCTGCTGGTTTTACAATAACTGAACCATCATCAGATGAAACCCCTTTAGATAAGTTGTTACCACCATAAAAATTATTTCCAGACGAAGTATTTTGACCTTGAGGAGTTAAAATCACTTCTCCATTATCATCTATTTTCCCAATATCGAGCATTATCCCATCACCATTAGCATCATAAATTGAAGCATTAATATTTACGTTCTTATGTTTGATTTTCTTTTTATTAATTTTTGGAGTGTCTGTAATCTTTTGAGTAGGTTTAGGTTTAAAAATACTACTATTAATACTTGTTTTACCTGGTAAATATTCACCAGCACCTTCAATATCTGTTTTGATGTCATCACTATTCATTAAATGGTTAATAACACATTTTTTTATTTGATCAAGTAAATCATTATAAATATTTTTTACTTCTTTTCTTTCATACAGATCATCAATTCTTTTAAATTCCCAGTCAGTATGTTGAGGATTTTCTATATTTCTTAAAATTTCATTTAATTTATTATCACCTATAACACACATTACACTACATGGAATTGTAGATATTTTATTTATTTCTTTTATTTTCATATAAGGATACCTAATCATTACACAACTATTTGTTGCTAAATTACTATTTACATCATCATATGCCAAAGTATACAAAGTTGCTTCGCCTATATTTTCCACAAAAATTTTATCTTCAAAACGATTTTCTTTAGCGGTTAACATTTTAAATTGAGAGATGATTGATTTCTGATTCGCCTTATTTATCAGTTGATCATTATGTATTACTTCCTTTAAAGTTTCACTATTTAGTTTTATATCATCAACTTCAACTTCTAGCGACTTAAAAACTATCGCACTAATAAAACTATCTAGAATTTTAGAAATTATATCTTTTTTCCAATTTTTTTTATTCTTAAATCCAATAATATAGATATCAGTTCCATAATTATTTAAATCTCTTTTAAATGTTGGATCAATATTCAGCTGTTCAGGTATAGCTTTATTCATTTTAGAAAAGCCATAATACCCTATTCCTTGTGTTTTTTCATCGGTATTAGGTTGTTTTGCAGAACAAAGTTTGCATATTCCTTCATATCCTATTTCATTGTTCAAAGTATTTGTAGAATAGAATACAGTATTGAATCCAGATGCAACAAATGTTGCAAATTTTCCAATACCTTTTGAGCCACCACTTGTTGTTCCTTTGTTTGATATGCCAGATCCATGTACTAAATCATGCCATGGAGTATTATCAGCATCACTTTGGACACCTAATAAACCCGTGGTATTGAAATCACTGATTCTTAAACAATATATATCTTCTTTATTACTTTCCTTTAGCATATCAATTAATTGTAATTTTATTTTGTTATTATTATCCCATGTTTCAAGGCAATTATTTAATTGCTTTTTTATTTCCTCAATTTGTGGGATTTGATTATTCTTTACAGAAAAAGATTTGAAATGAACTTTTACAGGTAAATCATTAGATGGCTGTTTAGCATCAATAGAATTTTGACATATTTCTCTAGCTAAAGAAGCCATTACATCTTTTTTAAAAGTTTCCATATCAGCTGTATCTAATCCAGTATCGGCAGTGTATCCATTTCCTGGGAATCTCCATAATATATCATTCATTAATTAATTCCTCCTAATAATAAAATCTGTTTGAACATAATTGTTTTCTGTATTTTCTATAGAATATTCATCAAATAAATATGTTCTAATAATACCTACTAATAAATATTTGTTCCAAGAATATCTTAAAGCTGGGAAGATATTATATCCTTTAAAATAAGCGGTGTTTATTTCGTTATGTTTAGTAAATAACAAGCTTAAAATATTTGCTATTTCTTTTAAATTTTCATCAGAAAGATTAAATTTGTCTTTTTTTAACATAGTATCCTTGTTAATTTGAACATAACTATCACTCATATCATCCAAAAATTCTAGATAATTTTGAATACCCCTCATATTCATTTTATTTGTATAATTATTCAAAATTTTTGTATTAAATTGTTCTAGACTTGAAGCGTAGTCTTGGATTAGTGTCTTATAAGTCAAAGATTCTTGTGAATCTAATGATATAAATGGTCTTTTAAAACTATATTCACCTTTGAAAAGTACAGATAGTAATGAATATAAATCAAAATAATTTTGAAATATTTTATATTTATCAACTATATCATTATTCATCATTTTAACTTTTCCCCATATTTTTCGAGTATTAACTACCTTTGTATGCAACTGATTAAATGTTTCATTAATAATGTTATGTAAGCGTATTTTATCTTGTTGAGCAATATTCAATTTTTCTAACATTAAAAACTTTTTCCCACTTAGCCAAATAATGTCATCATATTGATAAAAATAATTTAATATAGTGTATTCTTGCACACCATCAAATAGATTCATCATATCATCTATAGAAAAAGTATAATTAAATTTTTCAACTGCATTTCTTATTGCTTTACCTAAGTTAATAGCTTCGTCAGTTAATTGAATGTAATTTCTTTTTTTATGATATTCATTCGGTAAATATT
>OKRU01000803.1_pt1 | contig 31442 bp, 30 predicted proteins | sample 1601131 | NCBI WGS metagenome assembly OKRU01 (sample SAMEA3541558, study PRJEB24748) | human gut metagenome | biome: human gut; feature: human-associated habitat; material: faeces | place: China | collected 2012
GAATGTCCAGCGAACAGAAACATAATATTTCGTTTATACCGTTTTTCTTTTTCATTAACATATAAAATTCCGACTTGTGAGAGGACGCTTATATCTGCCCTTCACACCCTGTAAAAGCACCACAGGATCTGCAACACTACGCCAATCAAACTCCGGTTATGCTTCCAGTTTCAAAATATAAATGCAGTTCGGTTTGTCAACCTTGATCGGTTTTCCTTCCCAGATAGAGTATTTCTTCTCGTAGTCCACTGCATAAAATGCAATATCATTGGATGCATTATTCAGAGTCAGATAATGTTTTTCATCCGGGAAGATTGCAAGCATCTTAGGGAAATCGCTGCAGACTCTCGTCTGGAATGTGACGGAAAGAGTTCCCTCTTTTGGATCGATCGCATAGCAGATAACAGAGTTTACACCGGAATTACTTACATATAAATACTTTCCACTCTTGGAAACTTCCATACCGGATGCTGCGCAGACATCATCATCTTTTGGTCCCATTGTGGTGATCGTCTGGATTTTTTCAAATACAGGCATGTCATCCACAATCTTATAACTGTACACTTCTACCTGATTCAGCAATTCGTACAGAATATATGCAAATCTGCCGTCTCTGGAGAAACGGATCATACGAGGAGCTGACTCCAGTGGTCCACGGATAATATCAACCAGCTCTAATTTTCCGTATTCATAATCGACACGGTAAATTTTTACCTGATCCAGTCCGTTATCAACTGCACAGAGGAACTTCTGATCCGGTGTCAATTTTACACAGTCTACATGTGGAATAAAATTACGCTGTGCAATACTTCTTCCCATTCCCTTGTGGAAAATACCATCTGCGATATCGCCAATGCTTCCATCTTCATTCAAATGCATCATCGTAACACGTCCATCATGATGTCCACCTACAAAAAGATAACGGTTCTCATCATCCACTTCGACATAACAGCCTCTCATACCACCAATCCACTGTTCGTTGATTGGTTCAAGATCTCCGTCTTTTAAAACTTTGAAAGCTTCCACACCTTCATCTGCAATAGAATAAAGGAATTTTCTGTTCCTGGATACAACAAGATCAGATGGATTATTGATTGGAACGACTTTGCGTTCCGTCATATATCCTTTCGTTACATCAACATCATAAATATGAATTCCTACACTGTTCTCATGGGTATAGGTGCCCACATATGCTACATATTTTTCCTGTGCCATACTCGTAACCATTCCTTTCCAGTCCGTTTATTGTGATTCAGCTCCATATAAACTGCTGAACTGTCACTCTCGTCTACTCTTTTCTGCGTAAAATATCATACATTTCCAATGGATGTCCCAGATCAATATATAATACCTGCTTTGGATGTGGCGCAGATTCCATATCATTGCCTTCCTCATCCACGATGCGCTTTACCGTAACTTCAATATTCTCTCCATCCGGCTTCATCACTTCAATCTGCTCACCAACGGAAAACTTATTACGCTGTTCAATACGATATAGCCCTTCTTCATTTGTTTCGCCCACAATACCGAGGTATGTGTATTCTTTCAAATAAGTATTGTTATCGTAAATCTGCGCTTCATCCGATGGCTTTCCATAAAAGAAACCGGTGGTAAACTGGCGGTAAGTGCAGTTTGAGATCTGATCTAAATACCATGGCATATTTTGCTGATAAAGCTCCGGTGATTTCTTATAATCATCGATTGCCTTACGATATGTTCTTGCCACAGTCGCAACATAGAGTGCTGTCTTCATTCTACCCTCTATTTTAAAACTGTCAATACCTGCATCGAAAAGATCTGGAATATGTTCGATCATGCAGAGATCTTTTGAGTTAAAAATATAGGTTCCACGCTCATTTTCATATACCGGCATATATTCATTTGGTCTGGTCTCTTCCACGATGGAATACTTCCATCTGCATGGATGGGTACATGCTCCCTGATTTGCATCTCTCCCGGTAAAATAATTGGAAAGCAGGCAGCGTCCGGAATAGGAAATACACATTGCGCCATGGATAAATGTCTCGATCTCAAGATCATCCGGGATATGTTCCCGGATCTCTTTGATCTCTGCGATCGATAACTCTCTTGCAGAGACGACACGCTTTGCCCCAAGTCCATACCAGAACAGATAAGTCGCATAGTTTGTGTTATTCGCCTGTGTGCTGACATGGCGCTCAATCTCAGGACAGACCTCTTTTGCAATCTGAAATACACCCGGATCTGCAATGATCAGTGCATCCGGCTTTATTTCTTTTAACTCTTTGAAATATTCCCGCACACCTTCAAGATCATCGTTATGTGCCAGAATATTTGCAGTGACATAAACTTTCACATCATGCGCATGTGCAAATTCAATTCCCTCTTTCATTTCTTCCATGGAAAAATTCTTTGCCTTCGCACGCAGTCCAAATGCCTCGCCACCAATATATACTGCATCTGCGCCGTAAATAACAGCTGTTTTTAATACTTCAAGGCTGCTTGCCGGTATTAAAAGTTCTGGTCTTCTCATTTTACGTATTTCTCCTTCTTCACACTCACTGTGATTCCGTCCCCGATCGGCAGTACCGAAGTCACCAGCTCATCAGAATGGGTCAGTTCATACAGATACTCTCTCATTCTTTTATAAATGGTACGGTTTCTTCTTGTCACAATAAAATGGGACTCAATAATATCTCCATCCTGTAAAACATTATCGGATACCAGAATTCCCTCCGGTTTTAACAATCTTAAGATTTCCGGCATAAAATGGATATACTGCCCTTTTGCGGCATCCATAAAAATAAAATCAAACGGTTCCCGCAATTCTTTTAAGATATCTGCTGCATCCCCCTCTAAGAGGGTGATCTGTTTTTCTTTTCCTGCCCGCACAAAATTTTCTTTTGCAATGGGAATTCTTTTTTCATAATTCTCAATTGTGGTGATTTCACATGGGATTGGATTGTATTCAGCCATTAAAATTGCTGAAAATCCAACCGCTGTTCCAACTTCAAGGATTCTTGCGGGTCTTTTTATCGATAAGATCAGTTTCAGAAAACTCTGCATTTCCTTGCGCACGATCGGCACATAGGTTTCTAATGCCTCGCGTTCTATCTCATCTAAAATCTCTGTATTCCCGGTATCCAGGGAATTGATATATGTTACCAGTCTCTCGTCAACGATCACTTCTATTCCTCTCCTGTGACTGTATCTGCATCTGTCTGTGTATCGGTTGTCTCTTCAGTTGTCTCTTCGGTAGTGCCTGTGACCGTCTCCGTGTCATCTGTAGAACTCTGCTCCGGTTCTGCTGCCATAAGCACCATCATGTCTCTCGTTGTCATGGACGTATTCAATGTATAGACGCCGGAATGAAGCCTGCCGGAGTAGGCAGACACTTTTAACTGTACAAAAAAGAGCTTTGCATTCTCCACAAGACCTTTTTCTTTCAGTTCCTTTGCGATGTCCATGTCTGACATATCGTCTGAGATCTGGACGATAACATCCCTGCCCGGCTCTACATCGACAGGTGCCTCTGTAAATACACGATAGCCAAAATCATAGCAATATGTTCCAATTTTCACAAATCCGATCAATACAAGCAAAATGACAAGTATTGAAAAACTAATGCTGACAAAACGAAAAACTACTTTGTTCAAATTCATCTCTTCCCTCATGATTCCTCAAAGCCAACTTCAAATTCCAGTCCCTCGATCAAAGTCCAGTTGATCTGCTGCACAATTTTGCAGAGTGCATTTTCTGCTGCAAGATACTCTGACACCATAGGATTCTTCCGAAACTCCCGGTACTCATTCTCCATGCGGTCTGTCTCTTCATACAAATCCACGGTGCCCTGACTGTTCTGCAGCAAATAATTCTTCTTACGAAATTCTGTGATCTGGCTTTCCAGTTTTGGAAAGCCATGTACCTTTTCCTTAATTGCCTGATATCGGATGAATTCCTCACTGTTTCTGATCGCAGTCATTAATCCATCCATAGCATCTTCTATCTGACTCATATATGCTCCCAAGCTGTTTTTTCAAATGCTTTATACTTCCATAATAATCGGCATGATCATCGGACGTCTCTTTGTCTCTTTCCATACAAAATCACTGAGAGAATCTTTGATCTCCGTCTTGATCTTGCCCCAGTCTGTGATGCCTTTATCCATGCAGTACTGCATTCTCTCATCCAGCACCTGCTTTGCTTCCTCCATGAGTGTCTCTGCACCGCGGACATAAACAAATCCACGGGATACGATATCAGGTCCTGCAAGCACCTGTCCTGAGCCGCCTTCCAATGTCAATACAACTATGATAATACCATCTTCTGCCAGATGCTGTCTGTCTCTTAATACGATATTACCGACATCTCCGACACCAAGTCCGTCTACCATGATCGCTCCGGTATGAACTTTTCCGGTCACTGCCGCGCTCTCCTCGTCGAGTTCTAATACGTCGCCGGAAGATAAGATAAAGATATTGTCCTTGTCAATTCCAAGTTCCTCTGCCACTCTCGCCTGTGCGATCAGATGACGGTATTCTCCATGCACCGGAATCGCATATTTCGGTCTCACCAGAGAGTAGATCAACTTAATCTCCTCCTGACACGCATGACCGGATACATGTACATCCTGGAAAATAACCTTTGCACCTTTCATGGACAGTTCATTGATAATATTGGAAACTGCCTTCTCATTTCCAGGGATTGGGTTGGAACTTAACACGATCGTATCGTTTGGCTTGATCGTCACTTTGCGGTGAATGCCGGATGCCATTCTCGACAGTGCCGCCATGGACTCTCCCTGACTTCCGGTTGTAATAATGACAGTCTGTTCATCCGGATAATTTTTTAACTGTTCAATATCGATCAGTGTGTTATCCGGGATATTAATATATCCAAGTTCGCTTGCAGTGCCGATAATATTTACCATACTACGGCCTTCCACGATCACTTTTCTTCCATTCTTATACGCTGCATTGATGATCTGCTGTACACGGTCTACATTCGATGCAAAAGTTGCAATAATGATCCTTGAATTCTTATTATCATCAAAAATGGCATCGATCGTTCTGCCAACAGTCTTCTCTGACATGGTAAATCCCGGTCTCTCTGCATTTGTACTGTCGCACATTAATGCAAGAACTCCTTTTTTACCGATCTCACCAAATCTCTGAAGATCGATTGCATCTCCAAATACCGGTGTGTAATCTACTTTAAAGTCTCCGGTATGCACAACAATTCCTGCCGGTGAATAAATGGCAAGTGCTGCGGCATCCTGAATACTGTGGTTTGTCTTGATAAATTCCACACGGAAACAACCAAGGTTGATATGCTGTCCGTATTTTACAACTTTACGTTTTACTTTTGTGAGCATATTGTGCTCTTTTAATTTGTGTTCGATAATACCATTGGTAAGTTTTGTTGCATAAATCGGTGCATTTACCTCTTTTAATACATAAGGGATCGCACCGATATGGTCTTCATGACCATGTGTGATAAAAAATCCCTTTACCTTATCAATGTTGTCCTTCAAATAAGTGATATCCGGGATTACAAGATCGATTCCATACATGTCGTCTTCCGGGAATGACAATCCGCAATCCACAACAATAATACTGTCCTCATACTCAAAAGCTGTAATATTCATTCCAATCTGCTCTAATCCGCCAAGTGGAATGATCTTAAGTTTTGAGGAATGTTCATTCTGTTTCAAGTCTTTTCCTCCATCTTTATTTTTTCCGCTCTTTTTCACTTTTACAGTCTCTGCAGATGCACTTCTTGTTTTCTTCTCTGCTCTGACTTTCTTTTCAGCCTTTCCGCCTTTTTCTTCTTTCTCTGCTGCCTCGTCTGTTTTCTTCTTTCTGGCTGTTGTATTCTTTCGTGCCGGTCTGCGCGCAGGTTTCTTCTCTGTCGCAGCACTTTCCATTGTCTCTGTTATCTCTTTACGATTCTCTTCCGCAGTAAGATTTTCTGTTATATTTTCCTGTTTCTTCAAAATTCCAATTCCATTTCTTAATTTACTAATATTCAATATCTGCATCGTCAATTAATTCCGCAAACACTTTACCAAGAGCTGCAAGTTCGTTGTCATCTTCCACCATCTCGTAGACAACATCATCATTTTCATCTGCAATCTCTTTTAAAATATATGCTTCACTGTCTCCATCCTCTTCTTCTGTTACAAAAAGAAATTTTTTTCCATTGATCTGTGTCTCTTCCAACACATAAAATTCAATTTTCTCTTTTGTGTCCGGATCTGTAAAAATAACTTTTTCCATCTTTCTTCCTTTCTTATATTTTTCTGGTCTGCTGTCGTCATTGGGATTACTTTCTATGGACCTTATTTTTCTTCCGGATGCATTGCAAGATAGTCAAGATACCCTTGCAGGATAAAAACAGCCGCAATCTCATCTACAAACTTTTTGCGGTCTTCCCTGCGGATTCCTGATTCCATCATATGCTTATCTGCTGATACGGTCGTCAGCCTCTCATCCCACAGAATCACATTAAGTCCGGTACGACGCTCCAGCATTTCTTTGAATTCTTTTGTTTTTTCGCAGCGCTCACCCTCTGTATTATTCATATTCTTAGGATAACCCAAAACGATGCGCTCTACGTTATATTCTTTGATAATTTCCTCAATTCTTGCCAGAGACTGGCGCAGTTTATTAGGGGACTGTCTTCTGACGATCTCCAGTCCCTGCGCAGTAAATAAAAGCTCATCGCTGACTGCCACACCGACAGTCTTTGAGCCGTAGTCTAAACCTAATATTCTCATTCAAAATCTCCATGCCTCTGCCCTTCACCCGGACAGACTTTTCCTGTAAGGCATATATTAATCTGTACTTATCCGGTTCTTCTTAAGTACCTTAATTCCAATGATTATTCTTAATATATGCTTTCAATACCTCTTCTACTAATTCGTCACGCTCTACTTTCATGATCAGACTTCTTGCATTATTATGACTGGTGATATAAGTAGGATCACCTGACATAATATATCCAACAATCTGATTCAGTGGATTGTATCCCTTCTCGCTCAGTGCACGATACACAATTGCAAGTACATCCTTTACCTGCAGTTCCGGCTCCTTCTCCACTCTGAAATATTGCGTATTATTGATGTTCTGCATAATTGTCACGCCCTTATACTCTTCTTTACTCTATGGTAAGAAAGTAATCCTTCAGTTTATTCTAATATAGTTTGTCCTAAAATTCAACCATAAGATAGATATCATCTGTCAATCTGCCCCGGATCGTTCCTTTCACAAACTGATTCGAAAGGTCAGCTGCCGACTTCACAGCGATCTTTACATACTCTTTTGTGTATCCGGTAAAATATGTTTCACCTTCAAATTCATAAGCCTCTTCCATCAGAACTGTCACCTGTTTTCCGACATAGTATTCCCGGAATTCTTCAGACATTTTCTTCTCTAACGCCAGAAGGATATTGCTCCGCTCTTTTTTCACCGGTTCCGGAACCTGATGTTCCATCACAGCTGCCTTTGTTCCTTCTCTCTTAGAATACTGGAAGATATGCATTTCATAAAAATGGATACGTTTTAAATATTCTTTTGTAACCGCAAATTCTTCCTCTGTCTCTCCCGGAAAACCTACGATCACATCTGTCGTGATGGCAGGATGGTCAAAATATTTTCTCAGGATCTGACATCCCTCTTCATATTCCCTTGTATCATATCTGCGGTTCATGCGCTGCAGTGTGGCATCGCATCCGCTCTGTAAGGAAAGATGGAAATGCGGACAGATTTTTGGCAGCCCTGCAAGTGCCGTCGCAAATCCATCCGTCACGATTCTTGGTTCTAAGCTTCCAAGCCTTATCCGCTCAATCCCATCGACATTATGCACTTCCCGGATCAGATGAAGCAGATCGCCGCCGGTATCCACACCGTAGGAACTCAAGTGGATTCCCGTGAGTACGATTTCCTTAAATCCATGTTCCGCAAGGCGTTTTACTTCCCAGATCACATCCTCAAGCCTTCTGCTCCGCACCCTTCCTCTCGCAAATGGGATAATACAGTAGCTGCAGAACTGGTTACATCCGTCCTGTACCTTGATAAAAGCTCTGGTGTGCTCTGCAGTGCGCTCTAAAAACATTTCCTCGTACTCCTGCTTTTCGTGATTGATATCAACCACATTTTCACAGTTTCCGTGGTCATTCTCATATGCTTCGATCATCGCAAGAAGCTCATGTTTTTTGTTATTTCCAATAATGATATCCACCGTATCATCAAGCAGTGCCTCTGCCTCTTTTGTCTGCACATAACATCCGGCACCTACGACGATCGCATCCGGATTCATCTTTTTTGCCTTGTGCAGCATCTGTCTTGACTTGCGGTCCGCCATATTCGTAACGGAACAGGTATTAATGACATAAACGTCCGCAAATTCTGTAAATGGAACGATCTCATAACCTGCATTTTCCAATATCTGCTGCATTGCCTCTGTTTCATATGCGTTTACCTTGCATCCCAAATTGTGCAGTGCGGCTTTCTTATTTATTTTCATTTGATACTCCTATTTTGTGTTGACTTTTCCATAAAAAACCATTACTATAAAGTTAAATTTGATAGCTAATAAGGAGGTTTTTTAACATGAAAACAGTACAGATTTCTTTAAACTCTATTGACAAAGTAAAATCCTTTGTTAATGCGATCACCCAGTTCGAGTTTGACTTCGATTTAATCTCCGGAAGATATGTGATCGATGCAAAATCCATTATGGGTATCTTCAGTTTAGATTTATCCAAACCAATTGATTTAGCAATTCATGCTGAAAGCAATATGGATGAAATCATGGAAGTATTAAAACCATATTTAGTTTAATCCTTTCCGAAGATTTAGAGCCACAGAAGATAAATTCTGTGGCTTTTTCTTTTTGCAGCGGACAGTTCCGTTTTCCGATACTGCCTGCCTTTTTCTGTTTTATCCCTCGATATGGATCACTTCTACCGTGTCAATTGCTTCCTTCATTAACGCATCAATCTTTTCGCTTAACTTTCTCTCATCATTGTGGATCACATTTAAGTTTGGTTTTGTCACTGGATGTTTTGCAACAAAAATGGTACAGCAGTCTTCATATGGAAGAATGGATGTCTCATACGCATCAATCTTTTCAGAGATTGTGACGATCTCCTGTTTGTCGAATCCAATGAGCGGACGGTAAACCGGCATCGTACATACCTCGTTCGTTGCTGCAAGGGACTGCATCGTCTGGCTTGCCACCTGTCCGATACTCTCTCCGGTGATAAGACCGAGACATTTATTCTCTTTTGCAAAATGCTCTGCAAGTTTCATCATGTAACGGCGCATAATGATCGTTAATTCCTCATGCGGACACTGCTCGTAGATATAAAGCTGGATATCCGTAAAGTTCACAACGTGCAGATTGATCGGTCCTGAATATTTTGCAACAATTTTTGCAAGGTCAACGACTTTTTGCTTTGCACGCTCTGAAGTATATGGCGGCGCATGGAAATAAGTAGCATCGATCGTAACACCGCGTTTTGCGATCATATATCCGGCCACCGGGCTGTCGATCCCGCCGGATAAAAGCAGCATTGCTTTGCCGTTCGTTCCGACCGGCATTCCACCCGGTCCCGGAATAATCGTTGAGTATACGTTAATTTTTGCACGGATCTCAATATTAAATACCACCTGCGGATGATGCACATCTACTTTCGTCTCCGGGTAAGCATCTAAAATCTTCTCGCCCATGGCTGCATTGATCTCCATGGACTCCATCGGATAATTCTTTCTCGCGCGGCGGGCATTTACTTTAAATGTAAAATGCTTGTCCGGGTACACCTTATCAATGTATGCAATAACTTCCTCTGCAAGTTTGTCAAATCCTTCGTCTTCCAATAATACAACCGGGCAGATCCCGACGATACCAAACACACATTTTAATGCTTCCACAACCTCATCATAATCATAGTCGCTCAACGTATCGACATAAATTCTTCCCTGCTCTTTCCGGACAAGAAATTCTCCTTCTGCCTTTTTCAATGCATGGTTGATCTGGCTTACCAATGCATCTTCAAATAAATATCTGTTTTTTCCTTTGATCGCGATCTCCGCATATTTGATCAAAAATGATTTATACATGTTTTCTCCTTTTTCATGTCTTTTGTTAATTTTTCACAATTCAATTTACACTTTCATGAGTTTCGCAATTGTCTATTTTCTATAAATCCTGACACTCCAGATATTTTCTCAGTTTTTTCATTTTTTCCCGACCGATGCGGTAGCCTTCCTCATAAAGTTCCCTGAGTTTCTTTGGATCAGACTCTGTACGTCCAACACCGAGCGTTGTCTCCGGTGCGATCACAAAAACTTTTCCCTGCTGCTCAAGCTCATCCAGTTTTTTTACATCCTCATTGTAACGCTCAGCCCTTGTATCCATGGCTTCCACGATTTTTGGATACTTTTTATAAAGTTTGTCCGTGATCCGGATCGCTTTCTCAGTTGTTTTCACATAACCATGCTCTCTGGTCAGCACGACGATCAATTTGTCGCAGCCCTCCTCCAAAGCATGCCGGAATGGGATAGAATCTGCGATTCCTCCATCCAGATAATAATGCCTTCCGATTTTGACCGGCTGAAATAAAATTGGAAGGGAACAGCTTGCCACCAGCGTATCTTTCATTTCCACGCTCTGTGGCACTTTCAGATACTCTGCTTTTCCGGTATGGATATTGGTCACACACGCCTCCACGACACCCTTGTATCCTGCAAAAGTTTCGTAGTCAAACGGCAGCAGCTTATTCGGGACTTCATCAAAAACGAATCCGATGTTATAATAACTCTTCTTTTTGCGGTCAAACAGATATTTCAATCCCATGTACCGCTTATCTGCCATATATTCTTCTAAAAGTTTCAGGTTACGTCCCTTCTGTTTTGACAGATACGACACACCAAATGCAATTCCTGCCGAGACACCGATAAAGTAATCCGGCATCAGTTCCTCTTCCAGAAATGCGTCCATCACACCACAGGAAAATGCTGTCCGGCTCGCACCGCCTTCAAATACCATTCCTAATTTCATTTTTTTCACTTCTTTCTATCTCTCTGTCATACCATGTTGTCTGATTTTTGTTTACTGTTCTGATTCCTTTGGTGCTTCTGCTTCCTCTGCTTTTTTCGGCATTGCATCGCTCTCTGTCACATAAAGCGTCACGCCGCGGATTTCTTTTACCTTCACGATCATACCGGCCTCAAAAGTTTTTCCATCTTCGTAAGCGCGCGCAGTCCATTCCTGTCCATTTAACACGGCGGTTCCGGTTCCCTTAATATTATCTACCGCCTCTGTCAGGCATACGTTCTTATCCACTGCTGCCTCATAATTTGTTTTCACAAGACGCGGCTTCATATATTTTAATGCCCATGGTCTTGTAAATACAAGCAGGATCACCGACACGACCACAAATGCTGCAAACTGCCATACCGGTCCAAGCCCGGCTGCGTCTACAAGCAATGCCACCACTGCTCCGCCTGCAAACCAGATGGAGGTAAGACCTACCGTGATGATCTCCACCACTGCAAATATAATAATCAATGCGATCCAGATAATTGCTGCTTCCATAATTGTTCTCCTTTTTTTACGTTTTTACTCGCAGTGCACGCCATGAATCGCTTCGCGCTTCATGGCTGACGGGCATTCGCCCTATTCAAATCAACGATAATACCCTCTCGTCTGCAAGCAGCCGGATTGCATTATCATCGCTTTGAGCACTGCTCATTGCTAATACACATTATAAACGATTTGCCGGAATTATACTAATTAATTTTATCTTATTGCCGATAAATATTATAGCAGTAAAACACTTGCTGTTTTGCTGCGTAAGAAAGTAATTCAATAGTGAGCAGAAACGATACCATTCCACGGAGGGAATTATGGCAGCAGTCGCAGGAACCGGCACATCTTTGAGTGCCAGCTATTATTTAAGGAATTTTTATACATCAAACCGCAATGCAAGCACTTCATCCAAGCGTAAAGAGATGACAGGCGGTACTCTTTCACAGGCGGATGCCACAGCGCTCCACCGTGCAGCGAAGAAGTTACGCAATTTTAATTATGAGGATGACACTACAGACAGTGCCAATATTTACGGAAGCGTCAACGCATTTATACAAGTTTACAATAATACGCTGTCATCCGGAAATAAAACAGATGACGCTTCTTTGAACCGTTACTCCAGATATCTGAAGTCACTTTCCAAAGAACATTCGAGTGAATTGTCCAGGATTGGGATCACCGTTAATTCCGATGGAAGCTTAAGTGCCAATGACAACCTGCTAAAATCAGCCAAAGTTTCCAAAGTCAAAACATTATTTGCTGATAATGCAGAATATATCACAAAGGTAAGCCGTTATTCCAAGAAAATGGCAGAAAAAGCTGACAGTGTTGTGCTAAGCGAAACACTCGGCAGCAATATCGATTTGACTTTATAGAAAAAAGACTGGTGCACGAAGCATGATGAACTATCATCCTCTTCGTGTTCCAGTCTTTTCTTCCTTATATATACTTCATATCGATTGTAACATCATTGCCTTTCACGCGGACCTCTGCCATGCTTCCGCAGACAAGCGGCATCATTGGTGGTCTGTGTCCAATATCCATATCCATAATGATCGGCACCTCAAATTCTTTTAAAATGTCGACCACTGCATGATAGTGATCCAGTCCCATCATCTCTTCCCCGATACAGCACGGACGTCCGATCAGAAAACCTTTCACATGCTGAAACCATCCCGCATTTTTCATCTGCCACATGGCGCGTCGGATTCCCATCACATTCAGATCGCAGCACTCTAAGAACCAGATGATTCCGTCTTCTTTGTATTTCTCATTGAATTGGTTTACATAATCAAATTGTGTTCCCAGTAAATTTACGAGGCAGTCCACACAGCCGCCCACAAGGCGTCCTTCCATTTTTAATGACACATCCGGGTTCTCATTTCCAATATATAGTTCTGTCTCGCCCTCTTTCCAAACCATCTCCGGCTGCATTGCCTGCGCTATCTCTTTTCCCGGATAGATCACATGTCTGGATGGCTCTGTCACATTGTAAGGAACATAAGGATTTCCCTCATCTTTCAGATCGTCTTTTTCCCATGAAGGATAACTGTGCAATTTCTTTGTTTTACCTGTCAGAACATCCATTGTATCTGAAAGGCTCTCATGCCACGGCTCCATGCCAAAAGTTCCTGCGCACGGTCCATACGCTGCTGCCGTATCACAGATTGTGCTGAGTAAAAACGTAAAATTCGTATTGTCCGAATAACCCATATACCATTTCGGCTCTGCGGACTTAATTTTCTCAAAATCAACAAAGTTCATTGTCTCGCACATCATTTCCCCACCACCGCAGGAAATGAGAATGTCATTATCCACACTACAATAGTAATCCGTCAGCTCTTTTCCACAAGCCTGTGGTGTATTACTGATGCCGATTCCTTTTGCCACATAGCAGTTCGGGCCTAAGTCAATCCCATAACCCATTTTCTGAAATTTTTTCTGTGCATTCAAAAACGCTGTATAGTATGGTTCTGTTGCACACCCAAAAGACGGTGCGACAAAGCCAATGGTTCCGTTTTCCGGTAAAAATTTTGGATATCTCATAAATATTTTTCTCCTGTCATTTTACAGTTAACTCATTTATACATTAAGAATATTGATTCTCGACCAGTCTAACCGAAAAAAGAACTGCAGACATCTGTCCACAGTCCTCTTTCCGTCATCACATTTATTTAGCTGTTTGGATATTTATTGATCATACGCTCGATCAATTCTACTGACTCTTCAATACCGTAGCTTGCACTGTTGATGCATAAATCATAGTTAACGGCATCTCCCCACTTTTTACCGGTATAATCAAAATAATATTTTGCATGCCTTGCATCTAATTTTACCAGAAGGTGCGCTGCCTGCTTATAATTTAAATTATGCAGTTCCATCATACGATGTACCCGCTGCTCAAAAGAAGCTGTTATGAAAATACTGATATGTGGGATTCTGTGATTTGTGAGTACTACATCCGCACATCTTCCCATAACAATAAAGTCTTCCTTCTTTGCCATCTCACAGATCAGGTCACTCTGATTAAAGAAAATAGCGTCCTGCACCGGAAGTCCATGGTATTTTCTGAAATTCTTGAAAAACTTTCCAATACCTGTTTTTTTGGCGATCTTTCCTTTGAGTTCTTCTACATAATTGCTATGATCTTCAATATCTTCTTTCTCTGCATCCATTTTTTTCAAAACCTGATCAAAAATTTCTGCATCATAGTAATTGATCTTCAACTTGTCTGCCAGCGCAAAACCGATATCGGTTCCGGCGCTTCCATGCGTACGTCCGATACAGATGATTAAATGATCATCCGGTGAAAACTTCTGTCTTAAATTGGAAGTATTCAAAGCAGCAAGATTTTCATTGATAATATCAACGCTTCCAAAACTGTCTGGAATCGCTGCTATTTTTTTCAAAATCTCATTGTACTGTGTCATCATTCTGTGATGATCTTCTTTATTCTTAATGGTTCTCGCCATATTGCCGATCAATGCAATATCGCTTCGGATCTCATGCCCCTGTGGTCTTGTGATCAGAAGTCTGGTGATCTCTTCAACGCAGGTTGCCTCATCTCCGGTAAAAGTTCTGCCCAGAGAAGAACCTACACACTCGTATACGTCTTTATCTAACTGATAGATCTGTTTTGCGATCTCGTAACATTTCTCTTTATTTTTTTCCATGACTCATCATACCTTTCTAGCACTGCAATTTATAGGAAGAATACCAGCATATCAATAAAAAATACAGGTACTAAAATACACAGTGACCATCCCATATATCCGAAGAAGGATGGCATACGGATACCGTTTTCATCAGAAATAGATTTTACCATAAAGTTTGGCGCATTTCCAATGTAAGTGTTTGCACCCATGAATACCGCACCACAGGAAATCGCTGTAAGGATCTTCACAGAGATAGTTCCAACTGTGGTAAGAATACCGGATGTAAATCCGAGTGTTCCTGCGGTTGTAAGAAATACCAGATAGGTTGGTGTGTTATCCAAAAAGCTGGAAAGGAGTCCGGTTGCCCAGAACATCTGGTATGGCTCGGTAATTCCGAGGTTTGGTCCCATTGTTTTAAGTAATGCAAGCGCCGGCTGCATTGTGATAAAAATGCCGATAAATAATACTGCAACTTCCTGGATTGCACCCCACGTAAAGTGGTTCTGGGTACGTATCTTCTCGTTTGTTGTCTTGAATGACAGCAGTGCAGCTAAAAGAATAATTGCAATTTCAATCATTGCCGGGAATGTCAATTTCACAGATTTATAAATTGTAATTCCAAGTACGTTTCCGGCTGCATCCTGGAACATTGGCAGACTTGGAAGCGTACCGCTTAAAATAACAGCCACAACGATCGCTACAAGGAAAACTACATTATGCAAACCTTCTACTTTGATATCTACACCCGGTTTGCTGATATCCGGACGTAAACCATTCGCAATATCCTTGCGATACTGTTTCTTATCAATTAAATAGAAAATGATCAATAATAAAATCATATTGAAAATTAAAATCGGGAACAGGTGTAAGCTCCAGAAGAATGGAACACCACGCATAAATCCCATTAAAAGTGGTGGATCGCCGATAGGTGTCAGACATCCACCCATATTGGAGATCATGAAAATAAAGAATATCATGATCTGTGCTTTGTTTTTTCTCCATGAATTCATCTTGATCATCGGGCGGACAAGCAGCATACTTGCACCGGTTGTACCGATACAACTCGATAATAAAGTTCCGAATGCTAAAAATAAAGCATTCACGGCAGGAGAACCTGCAAGGTTACCCTCCAGCGTAATATTTCCGGATACACAGAACAGACCGAATAATAAAACGATAAAGGTCAGATAATCATTCACGATACACTCTAACACTGTTTCGGTCGTCTCTCCTGCGCCGTTTAACACGATAGACGGGATAATAAAAAGCAATGACCACACGATCACTGCCAAAGCCTGATGTTTTTCCCACCACTCAGGCTTTACCAATGGCATTACCGCAATGCAGAGCAATAAACCTGCAAACGGAATGCAAAGTAATAAACTGTTCATGTTTTGCACCTCTTCTTTTTTACATATTCAAATTCAAACCCATGTCAATATTATCAGATTTTCTAGAATTTTCAACTTTTTTCTAACTAAAATCCGGTCAAGAACTACATATAAGTAAAACTGTATTTTTTTCTGCTACAAAATGACGGTTGTGTGATATGAATATCTGATGGTTTCCATGCAAAAAGTGGACACTTGTTGGTTCTATTTTAAAAATTGCACAAAAAAAATCGTTACAAAGCTCCTCTGCAACGATCTTTTCAGCAATTTTACCATAAATCTGCCAACTCATAAATCAGCTTTTCTGTTTTCTCCCATCCAAGACAAGGATCTGTGATGGATTTTCCATAGCAGTGTTCGCCAACTTTCTGGGCACCATCCTCAATATAACTCTCGATCATAAGTCCTTTTACCAGATTATGAATCTCTTTTGACACTTTACAACTATGTAATACATCTTTGCTGATACGAATCTGTTCCATAAACTGTTTTCCTGAGTTAGAATGATTGGTATCCACGATGACCGCCGGATTTGCGAGGGTTGTCTGCTGTGATGCGTTGACATCTTCATAATGTTCTAATAAATTCTGCAGATCTTCATAATGATAATTTGGAATATTGCGTCCAAACTTGTCCACATATCCGCGTAAAATAGCATGCGCATAAGGATTTCCAGTAGTTGTCACTTCCCAGCCACGATACAAAAATGTATGTCCGTGCTGTGCTGCGATCATGGAATTCATCATAACAGCAATATCCCCGCCTGTCGGATTCTTCATTCCGACCGGAATCCCAACTCCACTTGCAGTCAGACGATGCTGCTGGTCTTCCACGGAACGTGCACCTACTGCCACATAAGACAACAGATCGGACAAATATCTGTGGTTCTCCGGGTAGAGCATTTCATCTGCACAGGTAAATCCGGTTTCTTTTACCGCTCTCGTATGCAGCTCCCGGATTGCAATGATCCCTTTTAACATATCCTCTTTTTTCTCCGGATCCGGCTGATGCAGCATTCCTTTATATCCAACGCCGATTGTTCTCGGCTTATTGGTATAAATACGGGGAATTATGAAAATTTTATCTTTCACTTTTTCCTGAACAGTTCTCAATCTGGATATATAGTCAATGACAGCATCTTCATTATCTGCGGAGCAGGGACCGATCACTAAAATCAGCCTGTCATCTTTTCCCTCAAAAATATTGCGTATCTCTTCATCTCTCTGGGCTTTCACTGCCACAACTTCTGTACTTACCGGAAACTGCTCTTTCAACTCCTGTGGTGTTGGCAGTTTCCGTAAAAATTCCATCTCCATTTCCATTGGTACATCCTCCATGTGTAACTCCAAGCCTGCATAAAAACTTCTCTTTGTCTGTATCTATCGTCATACACTCTGTGCTATCTACATCTTATGCAGTTTTATTTTCGTACTTCAACGCATTGAAGTATTCTCTTTTTATCATAATAGTTTCACAGGAATCCGTCAAGTGCTAATTTTAAAATGCATCTTCGACATGCTATTTTTGTAATGCTTCTTCGATACTATTTTAAATATTTCTCCGTTGTCTTATTCATTACTGGTTTTCATTATTTTCTACTGAGTTTTTCAAATCCTCTGCCAGTAAATAAATATTTTCCAGCACTTTTTTACAATTGGACATCTTCTCCACTGTAATGTCTGCCGTGCGGAGACCCTCGGTGGAAGAAGCTGCTACCTCCTCACCTGTTGCAGACAAATGCGTGATGTTATCTGAGATCACTCCTGTCGCATCTAGTATTTTTTGAATACTCTGTTCCGCAACATCGATATTTCCAATTAAAACTTCCACTGCATGACCAACAGCATTAAATTTATCTCTGGTATCATCGATCAATTGATTCTGCTTCTCTACAGATTCTGCCGCTGTCATGATGCTGTCATTCGCACGTTTTGTATCTTCATTCAATTTCTGGATGATCTCTGTAATATTTGCAGAAGCATCCTTCGTCTGCTCTGAAAGCTGACGGATTTCATCTGCCACGACTGCGAAACCTTTTCCAGCTTCACCGGCTCTTGCTGCTTCAATAGACGCATTCAGGGCAAGCAGATTGGTCTGATTTGAAATGTTGATGATGGAGTCGACAAATGTTTTTACTTCCTCCACTTTATCGGTCAGACTTCTGATCACATCCACCGTCACCTGACTCGCATCTGCAACGTTCACGGCCTGTTCCTTCAATTCACTGACAACGCCGGCGCCTTCTTTGACATTGTCATTCGTCTTATGTGATGCCTCGATCATTTCTTTGATGCCCTGCTCTGCCTGATCAGTATTCCCCTGAATATCAGAGCACATAACCGCCTGTTTCTGGATCGCTTCCGCTGTGCTTTCTGTGCTGTCTGCAATTTCCTGAATGGAACTGTGACTCACATTAATGGATTCCTGCAAACCGTCAAGCATATCCATTGCCTCTCCAAAATGCTTGGAAATATTCTCTGCAACGATGATCATCTTTTTATTACTATCCTTCTGGATATCCGATGCATTTTGAATTTCTGCAAGATTTTCTTTAAAGAAACGCTCGAGCAGACGCTCTGCACTATTACAGGCATATGCGGTCAGTAATAATACAAACAACCCAATCACATTATTCCGCAGATCTGATCCGCCACCCAGAAAGCATCTGACTAAATGAACTATAATGGCAACCAGTGCAATACCATTTGTCATCATCACAATTTTCTTGTCCAGATAAACCATTGCAGCGATCAGCAGCGGCAGACCATATGTCCATGTTCCAACGGTTGTGTTCAATTGGACAATCACGAAATAACCTATCATCATCGACAGTGTCATGATCACCGCACATGTGCGTGTTGTTCTTTTACCAAGATATGCTGCAACCGAGATAACGATAACTGCAGCTGCCGTGACTGCCTCCATCATAATCTTTGACGCATGTCCGCCCTGACTGACAACCAATGCTAACATAAGGGTGGCTGCTATGTATCCAAAAACAACTACGATTGCAAGCAGTACTCTTTTATTCGCTCTGGAATATTGTTCTTCATTCATATAACTTCCTCTTTTCTAGTTAAAGTGTGTTTTTTCGTGCTGTGTCCTATTATACTACAATGTATTTTGTTTATCTACATTTTTTGTATACTTTACACAATTTTAGAATAATTATACGTAAGTAAATCAGTATTTTGACAATTAAATATTGTTTAGATCCAATTACAATTCCTGCTTTTTTTCACGCAAAAATAGCGGTAAACCATGAAGTTACTGGTCTAACCGCTATTTTAAACCGATGAGACATCGGGGATTCGAACCCCGGACAACTTGATTAAAAGTCAAGTGCTCTACCAACTGAGCTAATATCCCATAATATCTTATTTTCTTTTCAATGCCCAGTTCCGGAATCGAACCAGAGACACAAGGATTTTCAGTCCTTTGCTCTACCAACTGAGCTAACTGGGCTTGTTGCTCACAACAAAGATTATTGTAAAGGAAGGAACCTTTGTTGTCAAGCAGAAAATGAAAATTATATCGTCACGGTTCACCTGTACTTCGTTCCGGTAACGATTTGCGAGTGACTGCTTATGATAAATAAGGAAGAATATCTTCGCAGTAGCAGCGCAGTACCTCCCCAACACTCCAGGCCTGGGCATAACAGCCGCGGGGATTGTGTGGTGCATCTCCGTCAAAGATTTCAGAGATGGAACCGATACAGCCGGAATCCGTCAGATGTTTTCTCACAGGCTCTAACATGCGGACGGCATTTGCGGCAGCAGAGGAGGAGTGGTGGTTCACTTTCATATAGGCACTGAAAAATCCACCGAGCAAAAAGCCCCAGGCAGTTCCCTGATGGTAAGCGGCGTCCCTCTTTGCAAGAGCACCGCAGTAAATGCCATGGTAGTCCGGATGATCCGGTGCGAGAGAGCGAAGTCCACAGCCGACAAACAACTCTTTTTCCACAAGCGCGACAACTGCTTTTTCCTGTTCCTCCGGGAGCAGGGAAAATGGAAGGGATACGGCATAAATCTGGTTTGGACGGATATGGTCGTCCGGCTCGTCACCATCCACAACATCAAACAGGCACTGGTTGGAGGAATCCCAGAACTTTGCGTTGAAGGATTCTTTTACCTGATTGGCGCGTGTGCGGTAAGCAGAAGCATCTTCGTCAAATTTTTCACAGAGTGATTCCATGATCCGTAAAGCGTTGTACCACAGTGCGTTGATCTCCACCGGTTTTCCGTGGCGCGGTGTTGCTACCCAGTCACCGACGCGGACATCCATCCAGGTGATCTGGTCAAGACCGCTTCCGGCGTGGATGAGCCCGTCGTCTTCCATATAAATGCTGAAATCCGTTCCTTTTTCATAGGCGGAGATGATTTCTTTTAAATGAGGGAAAATCTGTTCTTTTACAAAAGCTTCCGCCTCGGCAGCCGGGTTATAATGAAGGTACTGATAGACCGCATAAAAGTACCAGAGAGAGGCGTCCACCGTGTTATAGAGCGGCGGCATATTGTCATCCGGGAACATATTCGGCACAATTCCGTGGCGGATATATCTGGCAAATGTCAGAAGAATCTCCTCAGCTTCTTTGAAACGTTTCGTGCAGAGCGTCAGACCGGTAAAAGCGATCATTGTGTCCCTGCCCCAGTCGGTAAACCACGGAAGTCCGGCGAGAACGGTCATCATTTTCGTGGATTCGCGGTAAGTCAGAAACTGGTCGCTGGCAAGCACCAGCTGGTTGGCAAACGAGTCGCGGTATCCGGCTTTTTCAAAAAGTTCTGCATGGCAGCGGGCATTTTCCTCTAAAATGGAAAATGCTTCCGTAGCAGACACAGGGGCAGGACGCTCGTTCACGTCACCGATACTGCACAGGATGGAAACTTTTTTGGTTGTGTTGGCTGGAACTGCAATGGACAGGTCAACCGGACAGTAATGGCAGTCAAGTCCATCTGTCTCAAGATCCACTTCAATCTGTAACTGCATGTCGATGTCATAAACAGTTTCACGTTCGGAAAAAGTTCCTTCGCTTGTCTGAAAACGAATGGCAATATCTTTGTTTTTTTCCGGAACAAGATAAAATGCCCTGTCTTCTGTAAATGTCTCAAATTTTAAAGTGTCAGGGGTGCTGCTCTCACTGTGCTCGCGGTAGTTGAAAAGCGGTGTGAGCGTAAAGGTACAGTCGCTGTCCCCGGCGGCCAGTTCATAGGCGACTGCGCAGACATTGGCGTTCCTTTTTAATGTGATGTGCTTTTTAAAAGAAAAATTGTCTGTCTCATAGGCGTAGTGCACGCTTCCGTCATAGATGAAGGAAGTGAGAAACTTCTGTCCCTCTGTGTAAACTGTTTTTCCGGAAGCACGGTGCTGGGAAGTCTCAAAGGAAACCGTGCTGGTGCCGACAGTGGCTGTTTCGTTGATCTTGGAAAAAACGAGATAGCGCTCAATTGGTGCATGGAGGCTGGCAATCAGGTACCCCTGATGTGTACGGCTGTGTGCGCCGATCATCGAGCTTCCTGCGTATCCGCCAATGCCATTGGTGACTGCCCACTCACGTTTGATCCCTTCTTTGAATGTTGTCCAGTCTTTCTGGGTATACTGATATGTGATCATTCTTTTCCTCCTGAACGAAAAAATACGAAAATTTCTATCATCTTATTTTACATGATAAAAAAGAAGTTGTACAGAGGGAAAAAAGCGTATATAATTATCATTACGAGACTTTGTTTGGAGGAAATGATTATGCAGGAAAAATTAGTTATTGTTCCGAAAAAAACAACGGGTGGACATAAGGCAGGAATGATCGCATTTTTTGTTTTAACCTGTCTTTGTTTAGTACTTAGTATGTTTGTATCACCGGTTATGTTTCTGGTGCCGACGATCATCTTTGGTGTGATCTGGTATCTGTTTGCATTTCGCAGTGAAGTGGAGTATGAGTATACATATTATGATGGCGACCTGAGATTTGCGAAGATCAGGAATAAAGCAAAGAGAAAGAAAATTGCCTATCTTAGTATGGATGATGTGCTGGCCATTGCCCCGAAGGGTGACCGCAGCATTTACAAGTATGAGAATGACAGGTCAGTTACAGTGAAAAACATTGCGTCCGGCAATGCAGATGCAAAACTTTATGAGGCAGTCTGCAAGGGCGAAAACGGTATCACAAGATATGAGTTTGAGCCGGATGAGGACATGTTAAATGCCATCATGGTAAAGTATCCAAGAAGCGTTATAAAGTAACAGGATCGCAATTGCAAAAAATACTGTGGCTTATCGGCTGCACAGTGGAGGATTTATGTTAGAGTTAAGAAATATCACCTATGAAGTAGATGATAACAACGAGAATAAAGAGATTTTGAAAAATGTCAGTGTCACCATTGACGATCATTTTGTGGCGATCACAGGACCAAACGGCGGTGGAAAATCCACTCTTGCCAAGATGATTGCAGGAATTATCCGCCCGACAAGTGGGCAGATTCTTTTAGACGGAGAGGATATCACCGGTTTAAACATTACGGAGCGCGCCAGAAAAGGAATCAGTTTTGCATTCCAGCAGCCGGTTCATTTTAAAGGGCTGACCGTAAAAGACCTCATCACGATCGCTGCAGGCAAAGAGATGAGTGTGAATGAGATCTGCGATATTTTATCGGAGGTAGGTCTGTGTGCGAGAGAATACATTGACCGTGAGATCAACGGAAGTCTTTCCGGCGGTGAGCTGAAAAGGATCGAGATCGCAATGATCACTGCAAGGGGAACGAAGCTTTCTATTTTTGATGAGCCGGAGGCAGGGATCGACCTCTGGAGTTTTAACAGCCTGATCAAAGTGTTTGAAAAAATGAGAGATGAGATCAACGGAACGATTCTGATCATATCCCATCAGGAACGGATCCTTGACATTGCGGACAAGATCATCGTCATTGCAGACGGACAGGTGCGCAAGACCGGAACCAAAGCGGAAGTGCTTCCGGAACTTCTGAATACGGCACAGACCTGCCAGACGTTGATCGATAAAGCATAGCCGCACTGGCAGAACAGATTTGTAGTGAGAGAGCTGCTGAAAGGATGATGACCGACAGAAAACAGCAGCAGGAGAATGAGGAAGAAACATGGATTTAGTACAGAAAAATTTATTAGAACAGGTGGCTGGACTTCATGAGGTTCCGGAAGGTGCCTATAATATCCGTGCCAATGGAAAAAAGGCTGCGCGAAACACCACCGCCAATATTGATATTGTCACAAAAGAGGACAAGGACGGAATTGACATCATTATCAAACCGGGAACGGTCAATGAGAGCGTTCATATTCCGGTCGTTTTGAGCGAGAGTGGATTGCAGGAATGTGTATACAATGATTTTTACATTGGGGAGGGCGCAGATGTCACGATCGTTGCGGGATGCGGAATCCACAACTGTGGCGTGGACACTTCCAAGCATGAGGGAATCCACACATTTTATCTGGAGAAAAATGCAAAAGTAAAATACATTGAACGCCACTACGGTGAGGGAGATGGAAATGGTGAGAATGTCATGAATCCACAGACCATCGTGCATTTAAAAGAGGGCGCACATATGGAGATGGAGACAACCCAGATCAAGGGAATCGACTCCACAGTCCGTATCACCAAAGGAGATCTTGCAGATGGAGCTTCCTTAGAAGTGCATGAGAAGATCATGACACACGGAAAACAGTATGCCAAGACAGATTTTGCAATCGATATGAACGGAAAAGACTGCAGCTGTAATCTGGTGTCACGTTCGGTGGCAAAGGGAGAATCCCGACAGGAATTCTTCTCTATTATGAACGGAAACGCAGCCTGTGCAGGTCACAGTGAGTGCGATGCAATCATTATGGATCATGGATGCGTGACAGCAAGCCCACAGCTTACCGCCAACAATATTGACGCAAACCTCATTCATGAGGCAGCGATCGGTAAAATTGCAGGCGAGCAGCTGATCAAGCTTATGACACTTGGACTTACGGAAAAAGAAGCCGAGGAACAGATCATCAACGGATTTTTGAAATAACAGACTGCCATGGCAGACAATGGAAACAGTTGTCTGTTGTGGCTTTTTCTGTAATAGGAAATGTCAGCTTAGAGCAAAAGGAGAGGAACATGAAATTCTTTCATTTGTCGGATCTGCATATTGGAAAGCAGCTGCATCATTACAATATGATCGCAGAACAGCGGGATATATTAGGGAAAATCGTGGCGTTGGCAGAACGCGAGAGGCCGGATGCGGTCCTCATTGCAGGGGATATCTATGATACGCCGGTACCGTCTGCGGAGGCAGTGTCAGTGTTTGATGAGTTTCTGACAGCACTGAACGATCTGGAGCCGGAAGTGACAGTCTGCATCATTGCAGGGAATCACGACAGTGCGAAACGGATCGATTTTGCGAGTGACATTCTGGCAAAACACAGGGTGATGATCGCAGGTATGCCGCCGGTTACCCGGGAGGAGACCATCAGAAAAGTGAGTTTTTTTGATGCATACGGCGAGGTATGCATTTACCTGCTTCCTTTTGTGAAGCCTTCCTATGTGAGAAATCTGATCGATGGTGACATTACGACTTATGATGAGGCCGTCCGGCTTGTCATAGAGCGGGAGAACATCGACACGGCAAAGCGCAATATCCTCGTAAGCCATCAGTTTTATACTGCTGCGGGCAGGGAGCCGGAGACTTCAGACTCCGAGATCCGCATGGTTGGAGGGATTGAAAATGTGGATACAGCGGTTTTAGAACCGTTTGATTATGCAGCACTTGGTCATATTCACAGAAAACAGAAAATAGGGCGTGTGCAGAACCGTTACTGTGGAACACCGTTACAGTATTCCGTGAGCGAGGCAGGCGATGAAAAGACCGTGACGATGGTGGAACTTTTGGAAAAAGGAAGCGAACCGCATATCACAGAACTGCCGCTTATGCCAATGCGCAGGGTGCGCAAAATGATCGGATATCTGGACGAGATTTTAAATGCAGCGTCAGAGGACAACTGTCACGATTATGTGAGCATTACATTGACGGATGAGGTGGAAGCGTACCAGCCGAAAGAAAAGTTAGAACAGGTCTATGACCATATTTTAGAGATAAAAATAGACAATGAGCGGACAAGGAAGATTCTGGAGTTTTCGGAAGAGGAAGTGGAGAGCCTTGATCCTTATGATGCGTTTGTGACCTTTTTTCAGGAGATGAATGGAAGGGCGATGACGGGGGATGAGGAAAATGTGATCCGCACTGTGATAAACGGGGAAAAGGAGGTGGCAGAATGAAGCCTTTGAAGCTTACAATGTCGGCATTTGGGTCGTATGCAGGAAAAAATGTCATTGATTTTACCGGGCAGCAGCAGGGGATTTTTCTGATCACCGGAGATACCGGAGCAGGAAAAACGACCATTTTTGATGCGATCACTTACGCGCTTTACAACCAGACCAGCGGCGGTGAGCGAAACGGAAACATGATGCGCAGCCAGTATGCCAGGCCGGAGACGGAAACCTATGTGGAACTGGAATTTTTATACCGGGGACAGACATATTGCGTGCGCAGAAACCCGGACTATAAGATTGCGAAAACACTGAAAAACGGCAGGATCAGGGAACAGAAAGTGCCACACAGTGTCGAACTCACCCTGCCGGATGGAACTGTTTTCCCGGAAAAGAAAAATGCTACCGATGCAAAAATTATTGAAATCCTGGGGCTTACCGCAGACCAGTTTTCGCAGATCGTGATGATCGCACAGGGAGATTTTTTAAAGCTTTTGTATACAAAGTCGGACGAGCGGAAAATGATCTTTTCCAAATTATTCAGGACGGACATCTATTGGAAGATCCAGGAAAATCTCAGAAGAAAATCCATGGAAATGGATGAGCGCATCCAGGAGAACGACCGGGCATTTGAGCAGGAGAAAAGCAGGATCATTCCGCTTCCTGAAAGTGAAGAATTACCGCTGGATGAACTTGTGGAGCGTTTGCGGGAACGAGTAAAGGATGCGTTGAAAGAGCAGAATCTCCGCAGGGAAAATGTGGAGGAACTGAATAAAAAGATCACAAAGTATGAGGAGATCAATAAACTTTTTGTTTCCCTGGAAAAAATCAGGCAGACTGGAAAAGAGCTGGAAGCAAGGCAGGCGGAATCGAAAGAGCGCAGGCAGCAGATCGAAAATGCACGGAAAGCAGATAAAGTGCTTGTGGCAGAGCAGCAGAATCTCAGACAGCAGCAGGCAGTGGAGCAGTCGGCACAGGCGATCGCAAAAATGACAGAAACACTGGCAGACGATCAGGAGATGTTCGAGACATTAAAGACACAGCTGCAGGAGGCGGAGGCAAAACAGAAAAGAGAAGCGGCAGACACGCAGAAAAAAATGCTTGCGTTAGAGCAGTCATTCCCGTCTTATGAGGCGCTGCAGAATGCACGGTCAGAGGAGCAGCAGGCCAAAAAGGTGTGGGAAGACCTCAGGAAAACATCAGAGGAGTCATTCCATAAGAAAGCGGCTGGGATTGCTGCATTAAAAGAACAGCAGAAGCGGCAGGAGCAGATCGTGGAGCAAACGAAGAAAAATTGGGAGCAGACATCTCTCAGCGCTTCGGAGTCGGCAAAGCATTATGAACATATGTATGAAGCCTTTTTAAAAGAGCAGGCGGGGATCCTGGCAGAAAATCTGAGCGCGGGCTGTCCATGCCCGGTCTGCGGTTCAACGGTCCATCCGGATCCGGCGAAGCTTTCTGACCATGCGGTGACAGAACTGGAAGTGGAGCAGGCAAAAAAGACAAGGGCTGCAGCGGAAGAAAAGCGCGATCTGGCGTATGCTGCTTTTGAGGCAGAGAAAACAGAAAAGCAGAAGCTTGCGCAGGCAGTCGAAAAAGAGGAAGCAGATTTTGTACTGACACAGACGATTGCAAAACAGCAGAGAAAAGAAGCAGAGCAAAACTATGCCAGCCTGCAGAAAATAGCCGAACAGATCCGTGAGAAGCTTGTGTATCCATCTCTTGCCGAAGCAAAAAAACAGTATGCCGCAATGCAGAAAGCATTGGAGGCGGCAGAGCAGGAGATAGCGAAGAAACGGCAAAAAGTGTCGGAGTTGGCAGAAGCGATGAATACGTTAAAAGGACAGAAACTCGCAGAGGAAGAAAATCAGAAAACAGCAAAAAAGCTTGCAGTAAAAACGGAAAAAGAATATGCAAAACTTTTGGAAAAATCCGGGTTTATTTCCGAGGAAACATATCACCTTGCGATCCTGCCGGAGCGGAGCAGATCAAAACTGGAGCGGGAAGAGAAAGAGTATGAGTCTCAGTGCTTAAGACAGCAGAGTGAGCAGAAACTTTTGGAGAAACAGGTCAGCGGAAAAACATATACTGATACGACGGAATTAAATGAGCAGCTGAAAGTAGAAAAACAGGCATTAAAAGAGGCGGAAAAAACGTATATGGAGCTGCACACAGCATATGAAAATGACAGGTCAGTGCTGCAGAATTGTGCCGTCTATCTGGAAAAGGGAAAAAAATTGGAGAGCGAAGATCAGGTCATCAAAAGTCTGTCTAAGACAGCGAACGGAAGACTTTCCGGTTCTGCAAAAATCGATTTTGAAACTTATATCCAGAGGCAGTATTTTAAACAGATCATCCATGAAGCGAACAAGCGGCTCTTGACGATGAGCAATCATCAGTTTATCCTTAAGTTAAAGGAAGAGGCGAATACGGGAAGAAAGACAAACGAGGGACTGGATCTTTCTGTTTACAGTCTTGTGACGGACAGCGAGCGCGATGTGAAAACACTGTCCGGCGGGGAATCTTTTCTGGCAGCACTTGCGATGGCACTCGGATTGTCCGATATCGTGGAGCGGAGCGCCGGGGCGATCCACCCGGATATGATGTTTATCGATGAGGGATTTGGTTCTCTGGATGCGCAGTCGAGACAGCAGGCGATCGAGGTGCTGGCGGAACTTGCCGGTGACAGCCGCATGGTTGGGATCATCTCCCATGTGACGGAACTGAAAGAACAGATCGACCGTAAACTCGTCGTCAGCCGCACAGATAAGGGAAGCAGGGCTGTGTGGACAGAATGAATGTTATCATAGGTAATAGGCACAACTGAAGCAGGTAAGTAAAAAGCAGATTTCGAGCAGGTACCTTGTTGGAATAGTAATCAGTACGAGGAAAGAACAGATCGCGGTGTTTGCAAAATAGAAGAAAAGAAAGCAGGAAATCGTAATATGGATGAAATGCAGAGACCAATTGGAGTGTTTGATTCCGGTGTTGGTGGAATCAGCGTGCTTCGGGAATTGGTGGCATTGATGCCAAATGAAAATTTTATATTTTACGGGGATTCAAAAAATGCGCCCTATGGAACAAAGACATTAGAGGAAGTGCGAAAACTCACACTGGTAGATGCGGAATACTTAATGACGCAGAATGTAAAAGCACTGGTTGTCGCATGCAACACAGCGACAAGCGCAGCGATTCACATTTTAAGGGAAAAATACCAGAAAGAGATCCCGGTCATCGGAATTGAGCCGGCATTAAAACCGGCAGTGTCTGTAAAAGAAAATCCAAGGGTGCTTGTCATGGCAACGCCTATGACATTGAGGGAAAAAAAGTTCCATAACCTTATGCAGAAATTTCAGGACCAGGCGGAGATCATATCACTGCCATGTCCGGGGCTTGTGGAATTCGTAGAGCGCGGAGAACTTTCCGGGGAAGCATTGGAACGGTTCTTAAAAAATCTGTTTGCACCGTACCAGGAAAGAAAAGTGGATGCAGTTGTTCTTGGCTGCACGCATTATCCACTGGTGCGTAAGACGATTCAGAAAGTACTCGGCTCCGGGGTAGCGGTTTTTGACGGTGGTGCAGGAACTGCCAGAGAGACACTTCATAAATTAAAAGAGTATGGTCTTGTTTCGGATGCTGTGACGCCGGGAACGGTACAGTTTTATAACAGCGCAGAAGATCAGGCAATGATCGAGTTGAGCAAATATCTGTTGGAACAGAGGAAGATGTGATAAATAAAAAATTGAAATGTTATGTATAAAAGGAAAAATACCGGGCAGACTATAATCATACAAAAAAATCTAAACAGAAACAAATAAAATATTAACGAATTATAAAATAATTTTTTTAGAATTTTAGAAATGTTTTCGAAAACCGACATAATTCGTACACATTTATTTTGTATATTACTATTATCAACAAGAGAACAACAGACAAGCACTTGTTGATGTAAGCATTCAGAATGGTGCTTACTAAAAATGCCAATTTTCCTTTATATAGATTAACATTTTCATAACTAAACTCCTCGAAAAAACAGTCCGCAAGGGCTGTTTTTTCATTGCAAAAAAAGATATGAAATTCACGGATAGAATTTAATGTCTTTGAGTTTTTATAAAAACCAAATCTTCTCATTTGTAGAGGAAATGCTGACCACACCAGCCTGAAGCAGAGCCATGACATCTTCTTTATCGGAAACCAGTCCGCCGGCAATGACAGGAACTGTGGACAGTTTGCAGACCTTTGCAAGGACTTTTGGCATGAGAGCTGGAAGCACTTCAATCAGGTCTGGTTTGGCAGTTCGAAGCTGGTGCTCAATGTTGGAATAAGCCATGGAATCAATGACAAACAGACGAAGGATTGTATACAATCCTAACTCCTTTGCACGTTTGATCAGAGCAGGCTTGGTGGTGATAATGCCATCTGCTCTGGTATATTTTTGGATAAAGTCGACCGCAATTTCTTTGGAACTTAAGCCTGCGATCAGATCAATATGGACCATTGCAATTTTTCCAGAGGATTTCACGGTCTCAACAATGTCTGGAATATTGCAGATGTCACCATATAAAATAAAAATGACACGGCTTTCGCTTGTGAGACATTTTTTTAACCCTTCATCATCCTTAATAGCTGCAATGATTGGGGAATCTTCGATTGCTTCTTTAAATTCTTTTTTCATAAGAAATTACTCCATTTCGTTTATACTGTTTGATCGGAAAGACGTTTATAAATTTTCTCTACGTTATAATCTGGCGCACATTGTCCGATAGCATCATAGATCTGCCTGATCTGTGACGGTGGTTCCTCCAGCATATCCGCTGTTTCTTCTGCTGTACAGCCTTTTTTGTACTTTTTAATTATGAGTTCAATTTTGCCTTCGAGTTTACCTTCAATTCTGCCCTCAATTTTGCCAGCAGTTCGCCCCTCCATAATGCCGGCTTCCCTTGATTCGCGGAGATCATCCGCAAATAATTCGCGCAATGCTTCACACATTTTACGTTCCTCCTTCAATTCCTGCCAGTTCGCACGCATGACAGTATCTGCAAGCGCCTGGAATAATTTTGATTTTTTATTTTCACCGTAGCGTTCTATGAAATTCCTGATCTCTCCGCCTGCCTTCAGATCATTCCGCAGATTATTCAGCCAGTAATTATTGTTTTTTGATAATGCAGGAACAATGATAAGCTGCACCGGAATTGCATCACCCGTCAGATAGTAGATGCCGCTTTCTATCTTTTCTGCCATTATGCCCCCGGTCTCTTTGCAGCTTGTCTAGCATGGCTCTCGGATAATGATAGCATACAAAAGTGATTGTCAGCTCTGCTGCCGGGATAAGATCAATTTTCTCCGTATCAGCCTTGTAAATACAGGCATATGCGTACACCTTGTAAAAGTCATCAATGTCAAGATTGTCTTCCGGTGATTTGTATTCTATGATATTGTACTGCCGGAAAATCCTGCCAATATTCTTCTGGATCTTTACATGTTTTTCATTTTTGATCAACACATTAATCTGCATTGGCTTTTTGGAAAGCAGATGTTCGGAATCGAATTCCAGATATTCTGCCTCTTCTCCAAACTCAATCTGCAGTGCCGCGTCAAATGCAGGATGCCATTGGATTTTCTCATCGTTTGTGTTCAATCACGTTCCCCCTTTATGATAATAGAATGTGTGGTATTTTTCAATGCGTACAAACTATTTTTCCTATCGAAAATACAGGACAGGATGCTGTAATAATCCATGTTACAATTCATATGCATTGAATTTTTCATCAAAATGGAATCTCGTGCCGAAACGGCTGTGAAATCTGAGATTATATTCTACACCACAAAACGTGGTTTGGAATCTGCAGACAGAAACGAAATAAGAATGTTTGCAACTATGAAAAAGCTTCACAATCACAACCGCATATGTCTGCGACTTTGATGTGCATTCAGTATAGAACATTCCGTCAATTGTGTCAAATATAAACCTGAGTTTAACGTATGAACTGCCGCTTACAGGTGGTGACACGGATTTTCGCAGATTGTGTTAATTGCATGCCTATAAAGTGTATAGAAATATAA
>OKRU01000804.1_pt1 | contig 31439 bp, 15 predicted proteins | sample 1601131 | NCBI WGS metagenome assembly OKRU01 (sample SAMEA3541558, study PRJEB24748) | human gut metagenome | biome: human gut; feature: human-associated habitat; material: faeces | place: China | collected 2012
AACCACTCCTGTGCAAGCACATCGTGGTTTCAGGCTTTTGACCCTGGCATCATATTTTGTCAAGGGACATTAATTAAGAAAGGATCGTCGATTTCGACAAAAGGTAATGCTATGAAAAAGAAACCTTATGAACAGAAAATGTATAAAGAAAAAAAGAAAAAGAATAAGATCCGGATGCGGTTTGATTTTAACCGGAAAGGTGTTATTTTCTTTGCAGTTGCTGCATTTATCATCTGTGCGGTCAGCATCATCGGTACCGACATGGGCTGGATTGACCAGGGTGGTGTTGTAAGTTCCCTGAAGCGTAACTCTGCAGATGCACCAGTTACTTACGGCAAAGTTTTAAGTCAGGATGAGACAACTGAAAACGGAAAACAGGTGTGCACGCTGAAAGTCAAGATCCAGGCAAAACGTACCAAAGACCAGACCGTAGAGCAGAACTACTACAACATCATCCAGTTTGTGAAAAACAATCCGGACAAGTACGATGTAATCCATTACGAAGGCGTTGCAGAAAACAGCGGCGGTGAAGAAGTAAAAGCTGTTACGTTTGATGTTTCAAAAGAACTGATCCAGAGTATCCAGAGCGGAACCGTGGAAACAAAGGACATTCCGGAAAAAGCAGAGAATTTGTATATTCTTTATACCTTAACCGATGAAATGCAAACAATGGCAGGTTCCGAAACAACGGAAACAACTGCGGAAAGTGAAGCAGGCGAATAGATTCTTTTATCAGGCTGTTCAGATATCAAACTGCCGGGGTGCATGAGTACTGTTTAGAAAATGAGAGTGCGTAAGCTGCGAAAATAATATTTCGAGTTTACGCACTTTATTTTTTCCTATCACAGAAACTACTTGTTATACAAGCTCTCCGATCAGATCGTATTCTGCGGAACCTGTGATCTTTACTTTTACAAAATCGCCGGACATCAGCATCTCGCCTGTGTTGACAAAGACATAACCGTCAATATCCGGGGAATCGGCATAGGTTCTTGCGACATAGGCAGGCTCATCCGCTACTTTGCCTTCGATCATGGCATATAAGGTACGTCCGACCATATCGGCTGCTTTATCAAAAGCGATCTCCTGCTGAAGTTCCAGGATGGCATCTCTTCGCTCTTCTTTTACTTCTTCCGGAATCTGATCCGGCATAGAGGCTGCCGGTGTGTTTTCTTCCGGTGAATAAGCGAAGACGCCAAGGCGTTCGAACTCCATCTCATCGACAAATTCCATCAGTTCTTCATGCTGCTCCTGTGTCTCTCCCGGGAAGCCGGCGATCAGCGTGGTTCGCAGAACAATATCCGGAATCTCTTTTCGAAGAAGGGAAACGGTTTCTTTTAACTGTGCTTTTGTCGTGCGTCTTCCCATGCGTTTGAGAATGGCATCGCTGGCATGCTGGATCGGCATGTCCAGATAGTGACAGACTTTTTTCTCATTCTTGATCGTCTCGATCAGTTCCGGATATATCTCTTCCGGATAGCAGTACAGGATACGGATCCAGCGGATCCCTTTGATCTTTGCAAGTTCCTGGAGAAGGATATGCAGTGACTTTTTACCGTACAGATCCATGCCGTACAGCGTTGTCTCCTGTGCAACCAGAATCAGCTCTTTTACACCTTGCTCGGCAAGCGAAGCGGCTTCTGCAAGTAACTGCTCCATCGGGACGCTGCGGTAATTGCCGCGAATCTTCGGGATGATACAGTAGGTACAGTGCTTGTTACATCCCTCTGCAATCTTCAGATGTGCATAATGCCCGCCTGTTGTCAGAATACGCTTGCCGGGTACGGACGGAAGCCGGTCAAGATCATCTACATCCAGAAAATGAGAACCTTTTAAAGCCTGATCTACTGCATCAAAAATCTCATCGTATTTGGAAGTACCGATCACCGCATCGACTTCCGGTATTTCATCGACAATCTCCTGTTTATAACGCTGTGCCAGACAGCCCGTTACAATCAGAGCCTTGCACGGACCGGTCTTTTTATATTCTGCCATTTCCAGGATTGTGTTGATGCTTTCTTCTTTAGCATCATTGATAAAACAGCAGGTGTTGATGATGATAATATCCGCATCGTCTTCCGTGTCCGTCATCTCAAAGCCGCGGTCAGCGAGGATGCCAAGCATCACTTCCGAATCAACCAGGTTTTTGTCACAGCCAAGAGAGATAAATAAAATTTTCTTATTCTTCATCTTCACCGCTCTCATCTTCAGCCAGGATTTTGATCTTTCCTTTATCTAATTCTTCTACTGCGATGGACAGCGGTTTTTTGCCGTCGCTATATACCAGTGCCGGTGCACCGTCGATCAGTTCTCTGGCACGTTTTGCCGTTGCCATTACGATAGAATAGCGGCTGTTTACGACAGGTGTTTCGCCTTCATTTACTTCACTGTTTGCAACTTTCATTAAGTCTGTGTAAGATGGATGTAACATAAAATCATTCTCCTTTCAAAAAGCAGTTCATATCCTGCTGCAGTTCTTTGATAAATGCTGTATTGTGGGATTTCTTACAGTGTGCACTCTGTATCAATTCGTGCACCTGTTTCACACAGGTATCCAGATCATCATTTACAATAATATATTCATAAGAGCCCATTTCCTGGGCTTCCTGTGCTGCACGTTCCAGACGGTCATGGATGACATCGGCTGTTTCCGTGCCACGGCCAACCAGACGCTCTTTTAACGTCTGTGCATCCGGCGGAACCAGAAACAGCATCAGAGCATCCGGGTATTTTTCTTTTACTTTTAAAGCCCCCTGGATCTCAATCTCCAGAATCACATCTTTTCCGGCATCTAACTGTTCCTGTACATATGCTTTTGGCGTACCATAGTAATTTTCAACATATCTGGCATGTTCGATAAAAGAGTCTTCTTTTATCATCTGTTCAAACTCTTCTTTGCTCTTGAAAAAATACGACACCCCGTCTTCTTCTCCTTCACGTGGTTTTCGTGTTGTTGCGGAAATGGAAAGTGCGTAATTATCGTAATCGGAAAGAAGACGTCTGACAACGGTTCCTTTTCCTACTCCGGAAAATCCGGATAAAATAATCAGAATGCCTTTTTTATTCATAAACTGCCTCCTTGAGCCTCTCGTTCCTGAAATGCATCTTTTTGTGAAAAACGTTTTGCGATCGTGTCCGGCTGCAGTGCCGACAGAATGATATGGTCTTCCTGCGTGATGATCACAGCCTTGGTACGTCTTCCCTGTGTGGCATCAATGATGCGTCCCTCTTCTCTTGCATGGGACACCAGACGTTTGACCGGTGCTGCATCCGGGTTGATGACTGCCACGACTTTGGCGGTATTGACTGCATTGCCAAACCCGATATTGATCAATCCTGACAATCGTATCCCCCCTATTCTATATTCTGGATCTGCTCTCTTACTTTTTCAATCTCTGTTTTCAGATTGATCGCAAGATTGGAAGTTTCCAGGTCGTTTGCTTTGGACAAAATAGTATTTGCCTCCCGGTTCATTTCCTGGGCTATAAAGTCCAGTTTTCTGCCGATGCTTCCGCCGGTTTGCAGTGTCTGTTTCATGCTCTCGATATGGCTGTGCAGACGAACCGTTTCTTCATCCGTGCAGATTTTGTCTGCATAAAGAATCACTTCTGTTGCGATACGGCTCTCCTCGAGCTGTGTGTCACCAAGCAGTTCTTTTACTTTTTCAGTCAGTTTGGTGCGATATGCCTGAAGAATTTCCGGGGAACGTTTTTCAATCGCTGCCACATCGGTAAGCATACCGTTCAGTTTTTCGATCAGATCCAGCTTCAGATTTTCCCCTTCCCGGATGCGGGATTCTACAAACTGCTCGCATGCCCCACGAAGTGCTGTTTCAAGGACTGCCCAAATCTCCTGTTCATCTACCGGCTGCTCTTCCATTGTGAAAACTTCCGGACTGCGTCCGATCACGGAGGCACGGATATCATTTGGCAGATCAAATTTTTTCGAAAGCTGCTGATAATATTTTACATACTCTGCTGCAATGTTCTCGTTGTATTTCAAAGAGACATTGGTTTCTGTGAAATCCTCATAAGTAATAAAAATATCAACTTTTCCACGCTGTATATATTCTTTGAGAAGATTTCGAATAGCAGATTCAAAAATACTGAGTTTTTTCGGCATTTTGATGTTGGAATCAAAATAGCGGTGGTTGACGGACTTCATCTCAACCGTAAACTTGCGGTCGCCCTGGTGATTTTCATATCTTCCAAAGCCTGTCATACTTTTTATCATAATTATATTCGCTCTTTTCTTTCAAAATTGCGGCATAGAAAGCCATACTATTTTTATTATAGTCGAAAGCGTCGGAAGCGTCAACCGAAAAACAAAGAAAAATAAGACGGAGAAAACAGATTTTGTTCTCTCCGTCTCTTTTTCCGGAAGATATGCTTTTAAAGCATATTTCTATTTTTTAATAACCGCTTTCTTTGGAAGTCCAGCTTTTTTCAGCATTCTTGTATATTTGGAAAGTTTTTTGGAAGGTACGCTCACTTTTGCTTTTGAATTGATCTTGCTGAAGGCCTTGCTTCCGATGGATGTGATTCCATTTGCCTTTTTCATATTGATACTTGCAAGTTTTCGGCAGTTTGCAAATGCACCTTTTTCAATCTTCTTCACATTACTTCCGATTGTAATTTTCTTCAGATACTTGCAGCCTTTGAATGCGTTTTTGCCAATCTTGGTTACTTTATAGGTAACGCCATTGATCTTCACTGTTTTTGCGATGGATACAGAAGTAACGTTTTTCCCTTTTTTACCTTCAACGCCAACAACAACGGCTGTTTTTTTCTTAGCATCCAGAACACGGTAAGTCACATTCTTTCTGACGGTCTTATTTGCTTTCTGTGGTGCTTCGGTTTCTTCGACAGGCTGTTTCTCGGTTGGTTTCTCGGTTGGTTTCTCAGTCGGTTTCTCAGTCGGGTTTGTTTCGCTTTCTGCTTTTTTCAGACCTGCTTTTGCACTCTTAAGATTTGTCAGCAGTGTTTTCAGTTCTTCCACAGTTGCTCCATCGGATGGTGCTTTTGCTGCTTCGTATGCTTCCTTGAACGCTGTCCAGCTTGCACTTGTATACGTTCCATCTGCATTTCCTGCTTCATAAATACCTTTTATGCTGCTGTCATTTACCGCTTCATTCAATGCTTCCTGAGCTTTTGTTACTTCCTGTTCTTCATTCAGAACCTGATGGATATGGAATTCGCTTGCAGTGGCAAAACCATTGCTTCCCTCTTTTGCAACAAATTTGATATATCTTGCATCAACTGTGTTGAATTTTGCGGTCTTTTCTTTTGTATCAGATGCCCATACACCATCTGTTACAACCTGTGTCCAGTCATCATTTTCTGCTTTCTTGACATACAAATCATAGCTTGTGATATATCCGTTTGCTCCGCCGGACTGTCTTGGAACATAAGTCAGTTTGTTGATCTTATATTCTTTTCCCATATCTACGGTAAAGGTTGCCGGAAGTGCTTTTATGGATGGTGAGTACTGGCTGTGCCATAAGGTAGTAATATCTCCGTCAAATGCATTGGAGATCGGACCGTCGCTGCCCTGTGCCGGATTCTGCTCATTATCACAGGTAAAGCTAAAATCCGTTGTAGGGATGATGCTGTCATCCTGATCGTTTGTCAGTTCGATTTCATCGATCAGACCATTGAAACTGTTTCCAGTCGTGCTTCCAATGTATTTGATCGGGATGTTTAATGTTGCAAGACGGTACTGTGTACCAAGCTTTGTTGCAGTATCCATAACAGCCGGAATAGCTGTATCAGAATCGTTTACATACAGTTCTGCTTTGTCTTTATAGCCTTTGATCGTCAGATGTACCCATTCATCTTCCGGAAGTGTATAGTCAAAGGAATAATCATAACCTTCTCTGGAATATCCGACTTTTCCGGTATTCTTCTGAACGGCTTTGATCGTGTAATCACCAAGTGTGGAAGAACCTTCAAACAGAACCTGTTCATCAGAGGATCCTCCTGCTGCCTTTTTCACCCAGAAGGAAAGGCTGGTTCCTGCCGGAGATTTGTCAAGCGGTGTTTCAATGCAGGTATCACTTTTCATAGACAGGGCTTTGCCGACTTTTCCTTCTGTGTAAGTTGCATGTTCAGCAGACACTGCATTGTATTTGTTCTTGGAAGCATCACTTCCGTCTTCTTTGTCAAAATTGTATTCTGCGTAAGTACTTCCCGTGCTCTCAATTTCATGATACGGATTGGTGTTCGGAGCAGTGGAAACTTTTGCAGTGGTTGCTTTTACTTCGTTGTATGTCTTTGTGCCTTCGCCCCAGAGTTTTTCACTCAGTGCAGACATCGGCTGGTAGATACGGTCAAAGACATCATAGTCTGTGACACCGTTTCCTCTGGTATCGATGGAGTCATTCCACAGTGCGTAAGCACCACCGATCATCTGCGGATCACCGGCCGGAATCGTTGTATTTAAATTACCGCTTTTAAATACATTCGGTTTCCAGTTTGCATAGAGGCTTGCAGCATTCAGATAATCTGCATAGTATCCTGCTGCCGGAACGATATATACATTGGAGTCCAGAGAGTTGATCAGTTCAAAGCCAAGATTGTACATTTCCGTAGGATCTGCCCAGTCTTTGCTCCATACATTGATCTCCACACCATCGCCGCGGACTTCTGTATCAGACTTGATTCTGGTAAGACCGCCCCACATACGCATTTTTCGGTTTTTGGACTTCATATAATCATCCATTTCATTTACAAAATTGCGGTACAGGGTTGCATCGTCTTCGTACTCATCCGCACCGATATGTACGGTTGTCTGTTCATCGAAAACAGGATTTTCTCCATCAATATAATCGGAGAAGATATTTTTTGCCAGCTGCGTGGATTCCGGTTTGGAAAGATCCAGATGATCTGTCAGTGGACGTTTCCAATTGCTGGAATTCATTTTCTTTAAAGCACAGTTCTGGAATGTTTTTGTAAATGCCAGTGCGTGTGCCGGTACATCGATTTCCGGAACGATATTGACACCGATCGTTCTGGAATCTTTGATCAGGCTGCGGAACTGATCTTTTGTATAATACAGATCGGTTGCTGTCGCAGTTTTACCTTCATCATTTTTTACGGAAGATTCCAGACGGAAAGCAGCGTAGGCCTTTGTAAAGCTGTTCTGCATCGTAGTCTCCGCATTGGTATCCCAGTAGTCCTCAAGGAAGATCAGGTTATCATTCAGATGTACCTGTAAGTCATTCATCTTGTACCAGGACATTGTTGCCGCAACATCTTTTACGGTCTGAAGCTCGGTTGCTTTTCGTCCGACGTCAAGGATCACACCTCTGACCTTGTATTTCGGATAGTCTCTTGTCATTCCTTTCGGGATCGTTGTTTTGTTCTGCTTCAGAATCTGCAGGAAGGTTCTGGTTGCCCAGTAAGCACCTGTTGCAGTCTCGGATTCTGTTTTGATGGAATCTCCGATCTGTGAAAGATAACCTTCGTCTTTCAGGCCTTTTCCTTTTGCTGTCAATGCAAAATAAAAATCTCCTGCTTTCACATCGCTTTCACTTCCATATACAACGGAAATATCGTTTCCGACAATGTCTTTATAATCTGCTGCAAATGTTTCTGCCATGGAAGAAAGTGTATCTTTGTCAGCAGCATTGATCACGATGCGTGAGTTTTTCGAGATGGTGAAATTGCCGGTAGCACCTGCCCACTCTGCCAGTTCCGGAAGAACGGCAGGTTTTGCATTCTCATCTGCGGTCGCTGTATGTGTTCCAGGAACGGTGATTGCAATCTCTTTTTTTGTTACCTTGTTGTTCTGATCGGTAACCTTAAATTCAACAGAAACGGTCTTATCTTCCAGAGGCTGATAAATGGTTCCGTCTGTGTCGATGATCTGTTCATAGTCTGCATAGGCTTCTACTTTTCCGCCCTCTACGGTCGGAAGATTCAACTTTTTGTCTCCGGCTTTTACAGTCAGATTGTTCAGAGCATCCCAGACTTCACTGCCGCTGCTCTGTTTTTCCCCATAAACTTCAAATTCATAGATGGAAACTGTTTTCCAGGTAATGCCTTCTGCGGTTGGGTTAAACGTATTGATGCGGACACGGATATATCTGGTCTGCACCGGATTATCCAGATTGATGATCTGCTCTTTTTCCGCAGGAGCAGAAGTAAAAGTTTTTACCGCTTTCCATGTGCTTCCGTCTTCGGAAGTTTCGATTGCATAATTGGTTGGATTTCGTCTCTCCCAGGTGATGATAACACTGTTTACAGTCTTGACTTCACCAAGATCCATGGCCAGCCAGTGCGGATTGCTCTCACTTGCATCACGTTCTTCACTTGCCCAGCGGGAAGTTTTTGTTGTTGCATCTCCGTCTTTTGCCTTTTCCGGACCAAATGCCGATGTTTCACTTCCAGATGCGGTTGCTGTTGCAGTCAGTGCATAATTTACAGAAGCTGCCTTTACTGTACCAATTGCCGATGCCGGCAACAGGCTGAATACCATAGCACCTGAAAGCAAGAAACTCATGATTTTATGTCTTGTTTTCATTTTCATTCTCCCTTCTTTAGAAAATAGACAATACCAGAAAAATAGTTTTGCATAATTCAAAACGGTTTTTGTTTAATATGCACAAACTATTCTCAGATAAGCATAGCATATTTTTGACTTTTCCGTCAAGCTGTGACCGTATTTCTTTTTCTTTTTGTACTATACGGATCATTTCTTTTGATAAACAGCTTTTTTGCTGATCCCGGCTTTTTGCAGATTCTTTTTCAGTTTTTTCAATGTCCTTGCAGAAATTTTTTGGGGTACGGTTATCTTTATCTTTCTGGAAGTACCTGCCAGTGCTTTTGCTTTGATTTTTATGGATTTTGTTCCCTTAAGTGTAATATTCTTTAAATTTTTGCATCCGGAAAAACTGTTTGCACCGATGGAAATGATATTTTTTCCAATAGTCAGAGTGCTGATCTTTTTGTTGTTTTTAGCGGCATTTTTCCGGACGGAAGTAACTTTGAAAGAAAATCCGTTGATCTTCACTTCGGATGCAATGGTAATCTTGCACTTTTTGCCGGTTATTTTCGTTACTTCCGCCGTTCCGCCTTTTGCGGAAGTTTTTGTAACAGTATAGTGGACACCATTTAATTTTTTCACACTGCCAACAGAAGGAATCTTTTGCGATGGTCTGGTGTTGCCGCTTTCCGGTGTTTCCGGTCTGTCAGATACAGAAGGTATCCTGTTTTCCGTATCCGGTGTTTCCGGTTCCTTTCTCTTTGGCTTTTCTGTTACAGTTACTTTGCATACAACTGTCTCATTGCTGCCAAATTTTACCTGGATCGTTGCACTTCCGGCACTGTGTGCGGTCACAACACCCCTTTCATTTACCGTTGACACGGAAGGATCACTGCTGACAAACGTTGCTTTTCCGCGGTCTTCCGGTGTAAGGGAAGTGTTTCGAAGAAACACTGCCTGATCCCCGACTTTTAAATTCAGGGTTTCTTTGTCTTTCTGATTTTCAAGCATGACATCTGCAAGAGCGATCTGTTCTGATCCGTTTTTGCCGTCTGCACAGAATTTTAAAATCTTTACGCCGGTGATATCCAGATAAACGGAAATGGCATTGTCACTTCCATTAAATGGAACAGAAGTGTAAAGCAACGTTCCGTCACCGTAAATCTGTACTGATGCATCAGAAGTTCCTTTTTTATTCATACCGATCCATAAGGAGAGTGTATCGCTGTTCAGCCCTGAGATATCCCAGACAGCAGTATCACCGGATCTCATGCCGATTCCTTTTTCAAAGGTTCGTTCTTTTTCGTTTGTTTTCAGTGTAATCGCTGTCCCGTCGGCATTTGCGTTTTCTTTTACCGTGTTTCCATTTTCGTCAGGCGTCTGATAAAGATCACTGAGATACGTATGTTTGTCGTAGATACTGTATTTTTCATAAAGAGAAAACTGAGCTGCGGAAATATAGGTATCTGCAGGGGTTCCGGCCGTGGAAAGTGCACGGATGCGGATTCTTCTTACATCTGCAAGATCCAGAGAAACACTTTTTTCTGTCCGGTTATTTGCCCAGGTATTGTCTGCCAGAGGGATGATCTGGAAATCATCACCATCTTCTGTCTGACTGTAGGAAAGTTCATATTTCAAAATAATTCCGTTATTATTTCCGGTCTGTCTTGGAAGGTAAGTCAGTTTTCCGATATCCGTCTTTTGATCCAGAAGAATGGTGTAGGTATTGTTTTTATTGCCGGCAATATCTGCTTTTGTGCCGTTTCCATAATTGCTGTGCCATATAGTATCTTTTTTTCCGTCAACGGCCAGAGAAGCCTCTTCTCCCGGATGTTCACTGTCAGCACTTCCTTTTAAATGCTCCGGTGCGATCTGTGTGTAACCATAAGACACTTCCGGTTTCTGTCCGATCAGAATACCGTAGCTGTTCCGATAATTGTCTGCTGCTGCCTGATCCAGTTTTTCATATGCAAGCAAAAGTGTTGTCTTTTCATTATGATATTTTTCTGAATCGGCGATCTCAGCCTTTGTGATATGGCTCATCAGAAAGGCAGAATACTGTTCTAAACTTTGCAGATAAACCTGCATCTGTTTTTCTTTGCTCCAGTCGTCCTGCATCAGGCCTTTGTCTGTCATACGGTAAGTGGCAGTCTGCTCAGCTGCTGCAAGCTGATATTCTTCTAAAGACTCGCCGGTGTAGGAACTTACAAAACGCTGTCTTCCTCTTGCCTCTCGGTGATAGAGAATCAGCGTGGAACCTGTTTTAAAATCGACCTCAAAGTTTCCGCCATCTGCTTTTTCATTCGCCTGCAAAGCCTGGTTCAAAAGCTCATTTCCATCCGGATCAAGTACCCGGATGCTGATGTAAGTACCATCCAGATAAAAATGCGGTGTGGTACTATTCACCATCCAGGTCAGTTTTTGCATGTTTGTATCAATCTTGACGGATGCTACGGATGCATCCCCAAGGCCAAGCATCTGGATCTGCATATCGTCTGCCAGCGGATTTCCGGTTTGTCTGGTATAGGAGACTGTTTTTGATACGTTTCCGGCGGATGCGATCAAATATTCGTTATCGTACTGATAAGCGGTTGCCTTTGGCAGCGGCATCTCAAGCTCATAGATACCGACCGGAAGTTCCAGCTGTATTTCACCTGAAGAAACAATCACTTCTTTTACAATCTTGCTGCCGTTTTTGATCCGGATTGTTTTGCCTTTGATCTGTGTCAGATCATCGATCTGAATATTCAAACGGACTTTGCTGGTATATCCGGTATCTGCCAGGTCATCGGTGCTTACTAGACTGTAGATGCCGTCCAGTCCAAGTGCTGCCCTTGTTTTCTCACACGCAGCATCGTCCGGGATCAGTTCCTTGAGATAATAGATCATCGGCTTGTCCATCGCATAGACCTGATCGGCAATCCTTCCTGACGGGAGGATATGCCAGGATGCAAAGTAAGGAAGCACGTTATAATCCAGGCTGTCCAGACTTTCCGCAAGGGCGTCGGATGATCCCATTTTTTTGCCGGTTTTATAATAAACTTCCCGGTAATGAGAATGCATTGCGGAAACAGCCTGCTGCGGACCGAGTTTGTCCATGAGGTTGGTAAACATATAAAGGCTTACGTTGTAATGCCATGGATCGGATACAATATCGGCAAACGTATTGCTGGAAGCAAGGCTTTCTTTCATGCGGTTTCCAAGCTGTGCATAACGTTCACTTTTTGTGCCGGAAAACTCACCGAGCAGCCAGCCAAAGTCTTCAGCCGGTCGGTAAGTTGGCTCAAAATAATAACCGAGGATGTTGTTGGTTGTCTCTACGAACGGATTTTCCTGTGCTGCGATCGCACCTTCATATCCATGACCAAATTCATGAAGCGAAATCCAGTCTTTCACCAGATAAGTCTGAAGACTTTTTCCGTTGTAGGCACTGTGGTCGGTCGTATAATAGGCCTGTCCGGCACCATGAGCATTTGCCTTGATGAAAAATTTCGCCCGGATATCCTGATTCCATGGATCTTTTGCATAATAGTCAAGACCGGAATAAGCATCGTACTGTTTTACAAAGGATGCATACCAGTCCAGCATCTCATCCAGTGTTTTAAAACGGTAAACTTCTTTTTTGTTGCCATAGGAAGAGTTCAGAATGTTATTCTTATCACAGATCGGAACAAGGAACGTTGCAGCACTTCCCTCTATGATCGCAAATGGTGCCTGGCTTTTATCCCAGGACTCAAAAAACGCCTGCTGAGAATCTCCATAACGATAGTATGGGATTTCTTTCAGATCGTCGGTCCATCGGTATTCGATAACCGGCTGAACGGCCGTATTTTTCGGTGTTGTGATAAACGGCACGCTGTCGGCACTTTCTTCTCCATTATCACCGGTGAACGTATTGGATAAAGTCACCCAGCTGCCATCTTTTGGAATGGTCGCGGAAGACTCTGTCTGCGAATCATCGTTTTTAAACTGAACAGTAAGATCCTGCTGAAATTCCTCTGCATTGACGATACGGATCTGAAGACTGCTCCCATGCGGCATCCACAGTCCGAGATTCTGACGGTCGTGATAATAGCCACGGTTGAAACTGATGCCGGTCAGATGTGATGCATCCGGAAGTGTATACAAAATACGCTGAATGCTTTTCTCTTCTTCAGATGCATTTCTATCCAGCACCGTAACCTGCGTATCGAGTGCAGCAATATGCTGATCCGAATCGGTTACACTTCGGGAGAGCACATAAGTTCCTGTTTTGGACGTATTGACACTTCCGCTGCTTTTGATCACGGAGGTAAGATCGCCGTCCTCCTGGTCATCCGCAAGCATACGCTCCCAGTTCTGATCAGAAGTTTCTCCCTGATAAACCCAGGTTTTTGTGACACCGGAAAGCTGAGGCATACGATAGGCATCATCCATCGCTTCTGCTTTTGTTCCAAGCATCAGAAAAGCTGTTACAGCTGTCATGGCAGCCAGTTCCCACTTTTTCTTTTTCATATAAATAATATCCTCCTGTTTTTGTTTTCTTTGTCACTTTTCCCTCTTCAAAAGCACAAAGGATTTGTCTGATTTTAACATATGCTGTCATGGTATAGCAAGCTTTTCCAAAGAAATATTGTTCTTCTCCCGATAAAATGTTATGATAGTAAAAAATGTCGGGATCAAAAGTCAGAAACATCAATGTGCTTGCACAGGAGCGGTTTATGGCTTTAGGATCCGTACGGCATCTTTTGACTCAAACGTCTTAATATTCAGAAAGTGAGGAAATTGATATGGCACTTGACGGAACCGTCATCTCCTGCATGGCATGGGAACTGAACCATGCTCTTGCGGGCGGAAAAATCAACAAAATCGCACAGCCGGAAAAAGATGAGCTGATGCTTACTATAAAAAATAACCGTAAACAATACCGTCTTCTTGTTTCTGCCAGTGCGAGCCTTCCGCTGGTCTATCTGACAGATCAGAACAAGACCGGTCCTATGACTGCCCCGAATTTCTGTATGCTGCTGCGTAAGCATATCGGAAGCGGACGCATCCTCAGGATCTGGCAGCCTGGCATGGAACGTATCTTAAATATGGAGATTGAGCATTTAAATGAACTGGGTGATATCTGCCGCAAGCTTCTGATTATCGAGCTGATGGGCAAGCACAGCAATATTATTTTCTGCCAGGAGGACGGCATGATCCTGGACTCCATCAAACATGTCTCCGCACAGGTCAGCTCCGTGCGTGAAGTCCTTCCGGGGCGGATGTATTTTATCCCGGAAACGCAACATAAGTACGATCCACAGACGATCACAGAAGAAGAATTTTTCAGCAGTGTCTGCCAGAAGCCGATGCCGCTCTCAAAGGCGATCTATACAACTCTGACCGGTATCAGTCCGCTGATTGCCGAAGAACTCTGCCACCGCAGCAACCTGGAGTCGGATCAGAGTGCAAATTCTTTTCAGGAGATCGAGCAGATCCACCTTTTCCATATTCTGAAACGGATGATGGAGGATCTTGAAACCCATGCTTTTATGCCGAATATTGTCTATGACGGAAAAGTTCCGCTGGAATATGCAGCCTTTTTGCTTACCCAGTATCAGGACATGCACACGGAAACTTACGATACGATGTCAGAAGTCCTGGAAAGGTATTATGCGGAAAAGAATACGATCACACGCATCCGCCAGAAATCTTCCGATCTTCGCCGTATCGTCCAAACGGCACTTGATCGCAGCCGTAAAAAATACGATCTTCAGAAAAAACAGTTAAAGGACACGGAAAAACGCGATAAATTCCGCATTTACGGAGAACTTTTAAACACGTATGGATATGAAGCAGTACCTGGAAGCAGGGAACTTTCCGCAGTGAACTATTACACCGGTGAAACGGTAAAAATACCGCTCGATCCGACACTGACTGCACAGGAAAATGCCAAAAAATATTTCGACCGTTACGGAAAACTGAAACGTACCTACGAGGCACTGGAACATCTGATCAAAGAGACAAAAGAAGAGATCCAGCATCTGGAATCCATTTCCACAGCTCTTGATATTGCCCTGAATGAAGAAGATCTGGTACAGGTCAAAGAAGAACTGACACAGTACGGCTACATCCGCCGGAAATACACCGGAAAGCGTGTGAAGATCACATCAAAACCGTTCCACTATCTTTCTTCGGATGGTTATGATATCTATGTCGGAAAAAATAATTATCAGAACGAAGAACTGACCTTTAAATTTGCCACCGGAAATGACTGGTGGTTCCATGCAAAAGGTGCCCCGGGATCGCATGTCATTGTGAAAGCAGGTCAGGGGCTGCCGCCGGACCGTACCTTTGAAGAAGCCGCAAGGCTGGCTGCCTGGTATTCCAGCCACCGCGGTGCAGACAAGGTGGAGGTTGACTATGTTGAGAAAAAACAGGTGAAAAAAGTAAACGGCGGAAAACCGGGGTTTGTGATCTATCACACCAATTATTCCATGGTGATCGATTCTGATATCAGCGGTATCCGACAGGTAAAAGAAAAATAACGCAAAAAAAGAAGCACTGCTGCATAACTACTATGCCTCGGTGCTTCTTTTTCCAAAAAACAGTAACGGAATACTGATCAGAAACGGCAGATAATACGTTGCCATGCGATACAGGATCATTGCTGAACCGCAGACGGACTTTTCTGTCATAGAGCCAAACAGCATCAGAAAGACCAGTTCCGTCGAACCTGTGCCGCCGGAACTTGGGATCACTCCGATCAGCAGCTGCATGACGGATGAAAAAGCCAGACATTCCAGAACAGAAAGTGGCAGCCTTTCTCCGGTAACTGCAAAGATGGCAACCGCAGGAAGTGCATACAGACAGGTCATTTTTACTGCATTTCGAAAAATCAGTCCTATCCACTGCTGTTTATCTTTGATTACCACACTCCCGACTCTGGAAAAATCTTCCATCTGTGCAATTCCGGCTTTTGCCTTTTCTTTGATTTTTTCTTTTTTGATATGATCGCTGCAGCGAAGCAGCCACGGTGCAAACTTCTGATTGATGCAGAACATGGTCAGAAAGAGCAGTATAGCAAAGCTGACCCCGAATCCTGTCAGCAGATAATTTTTCTCCAATCCCGAAACCTGAAAAAGAACCGTATGAAAAAAACAAAGCATCACTGCTGCATAGAGTACAATCGTCAGCTTATGTGATACATACTCCATCGTCAGGATTCCAAATGATTTCCCTGGTTTGATCTGGCTTTCCTGATACAGATCATAGATCTGGGCCGGTTTCGTCCCCGCCGCAAAGGTCGTAACATTAAAAAACACCACCATATATGCCAGGCGGATGGCCTGCCAAAAGGTACATTTTTCAAGGTTTTTCACAATCATATAATGAAGTACCCAGCCATCCAGCAGTACATAAAGATTGCCGAAGATCACAAGGATCAACAGAGCTTTTTTGTCTGCCTGGAAAAGCTGGGTTTTGATTTCACCTAAGGAATCATGAAAAATCAGGTATAAAACCAGTATCAGAAACAACGTTGCCAGAATGGCTGTTATAAAATGTTTCTTTTTATTTTTCATATCCAAAATCTATGCTGTAAAAACAGCTGTGCAAATGTTTTATTTTGCTACGATGTTTACAATCTTCTTCGGAACATAGATCTCTTTGATAATGTTTCCGGAAAGTTTGTCACCGAGAACTTCTTTTGCTTTTACGATCGCATCTTCTTTGCTGATGTCAACCGGAATGGAGATGACTGCTTTTGTCTTTCCATTTACCTGCACCGGAATTTCGACTTCGTCATCTTTCATTGCTTCTTCATCATGAGCCGGCCATTCGTGGTGGAATACAGAATCCGTATGACCCAGTTCCTCCCAGAGCTCTTCTCCCATATGCGGTGCAAATGGTGCCAGAAGCAGAACGGCTGCTTCCAGAGTCTCTTTATCCATGCCGCCTTCTTTCTTGGCGATCGCGATCAGGTTGTTGTTGCACTCCATGAAACCGGAAATAACCGTATTCAGGCTGAAGCCCTCCAGACGGGTTGTGATCATGTGGATCATCTTATGGCGTGCTTTGATCATTTCTTTGCTTGCTTTGATATTTTTGTCTTTATTGTCCATGACCAGGTTCCAGAAACGGGACAGGAAACGGTATACACCTTCGATACCACGGTCATCCCACTCTGCATCCAGTTCCGGCGGACCTACAAACAGTTCGTACATTCTCAGAGAATCACATCCGTAATCGCGTACCAGATCATCCGGGGAAATGACGTTTCCTTTGGATTTACTCATTTTGATACCGTTCTTACCGGTGATCATACCCTGGTTGAACAGTTTGTGGAACGGTTCATCAAAATCGACCACTCCGATATCGTACAGGAATTTGGTATAGAAACGGGAATAAAGAAGATGCAGTACAGCATGTTCTACACCGCCGATGTACATATCTACCGGAAGGTACTTGTCTGCTTTTTCTTTGGATACCAGTTCTTTATCGTTATGTGAATCTACATAACGCAGGAAATACCAGGAAGAACCTGCCCACTGAGGCATGGTATCGGTCTCTCTCTTAGCCGGTCCGCCACAGCAAGGACAGGTTGTATTTACCCAGTCTGTCATAGCTGCCAGTGGTGACTCGCCGTTATCTGTCGGCATGTAGCTGTCAACTTCCGGTAACATTAATGGAAGTTCACTCTCATCGATTGGAACATATCCGCATTTATCACAATGTACGATTGGAATCGGTTCACCCCAGTATCTCTGGCGTGAGAATACCCAGTCTCTTAATTTGTAATTTGTCTTGGCAGTTCCGATGCCTTTTTCCTCTAAGAACTCGATCATTTTTGCTTTGGCATCTTTTACTTCAAGTCCATTAATAAAGTCTGAGTTGATCAGAACACCTGTTGCAACATCTGTAAATGCAGCCTCATTGATGTCCACTTCCTCTCCGTTCTTTGCAACAACCTGGATCATTGGAAGATTGAATTTCTTTGCAAATTCCCAGTCACGCTCATCATGTGCCGGCACCGCCATGATCGCACCTGTACCATAGGACATTAATACATAGTCAGAGATCCAGACCGGAATCTCTTTTCCGTTTACAGGGTTCACTGCTGTCAGACCGTCAATGCATACACCGGTCTTGTCTTTTGCAAGCTCTGCACGCTCAAAATCAGATTTCTTCGCAGCCGCCTCGCGGTATGCCATGATCTCATCCCAGTTTTTGATCTCTCTCTGGTACTTATCGATGATCGGATGCTCCGGGGATACAACCATGTAAGTAACTCCGAATAATGTATCGCAGCGGGTTGTGTATACACGAAGCTTATCCTCTTTTCCTTTGATGGAGAAGTCAACTTCAGCCCCCATGGATTTGCCGATCCAGTTCTTCTGGGAAACTTTTACACGCTCGATGTAATCCACATGATCTAATCCTTCAATCAGTTTCTCTGCGTAATCTGTGATCTTTAACATCCACTCACTTTTTACTTTGCGGACAACCGGAGCTCCACAACGCTCGCAGACACCGTTTACAACCTCCTCGTTTGCAAGACCTACTTTACAGGAAGTACACCAGTTGATCGGCATTTCCTTCTTATAAGCTAAACCTGCTTTGAAAAGTTTTAAGAAAATCCACTGTGTCCATTTATAATAATTTGGATCTGTGGTGTTGATCTCTCTGTCCCAGTCAAAAGAATAACCGAGAGAATGAAGCTGCTCTTTGAATCTTGCCACGTTCTTCTCTGTTACGATCTTCGGGTGAATCTTGTTCTTGATCGCATAGTTTTCAGTTGGAAGTCCGAATGCATCCCATCCCATTGGATAGAGTACGTTGTATCCCTGCATTCTTCTCTTTCTAGCTACGATATCAAGTGCTGTGTAAGGTCTTGGATGACCTACGTGAAGTCCCTGTCCTGATGGGTACGGGAACTCAACTAATGCATAATATTTTGGTTTGGTAAAGTCATTGGTTGCTGCGAAAGCTTTCTCATCATCCCAGACTTTCTGCCATTTTTTTTCGACTACCTTATGGTTATAAAGTTCTGCCATGGTATTCCTCCTTCTTTTTTATCAAACATGATTCATGATTTTATGGATTTTGTGGTAATAGAACAAAGTTTCCTGTTACATAAAAAATCTCCGTCTCCAAAAAGAGACGAAGATATCTGTTCACTCCGTGGTACCACTCTCATTCGCAGGATGAACGGTTCATCCAAATACGCACTCACATTCTTAACGCGAATCACACGTTCTGACCTACTTATTTTTTCATTTCAATCAGAAAACTCAGAGGCGAGTTGGGAACTTCCAAATACTGTCTTGCACCATCCGACAGCTCTCTGACACTTTTTCGTTCTTAATACTCCTCGTCAACGTCATATTTTATGCTTTTAACATGATTTATTTTAACATATGAAATTCATTTGTCAATATTTTCAGAGCATATCCCACTTTGAAAAATCTTCGTGATTGTCTTTTGCAAAAATAGCAATTGCAGTCATCAGTAAAATTTTAAAATCCAGAAACAGGGAATAGTTTTCAATATACATCAAATCCCATTTCAGTTTGTCCAGAAAACTTGTGTTATAATTTCCCATCACCTGTGCATATCCGGTCAGTCCGGCTTTTACCTTCGTACGAAGTACAAACTCCGGGATATCCTCGACTGCTTTTGCAATAAATTCCGGTCGTTCCGGTCTTGGACCTACAAAACTCATATCACCTTTTAAAATATTTACAAGCTGTGGCAGTTCATCTAACTTCGTATTCCGAAGAAAACGCCCTACCCGTGTCAGCCGTTTGTCGTGCTTTGTGGCAAGCTGCGGTCCCCTGTTTTTCTCCGCATCCGTGATCATGCTGCGGAACTTGTAAATTTCAAATTTTTTCATGTCCCTGGTGCAGCGGACCTGCCGGTAAATCACACTGCCGCCGTCCTCGCACTTAATGCAGATTGCAATAATCAAGAACAATGGAGAAAGAATCACCAGAAACAACACCGAAAAGACTAGATCAAAGCATCTTTTCACCGCCCGCTTGGAAAGTTCCAGTCCAAAATGATTACAGAAAAAGACCGGTGAATCGTGGTATTGTGTCAGACCTGAACCGCGTATCATAATATCCGATAATTTTGTGTTGCAGTAAACCTGCCTGTCCATATAGTAACAGAACTTGAGCAGTTCATTCCGCTCGTCAGACGGCAGATCTTCCAGAAAAACAGAGTCGTGCACCCTTATTTTCTCTTTTGCCGCCTCTAAAGTATCCGCTCTGGTGATCACGCACGCAGTCGTGATCTGAAAATGCTCCATGATTTTCTTATAAATCTGAAAAACACCTGCAAATGTAATACACTGGATCGTACTGAGCAGGATCAGTTTCCACAAAATCAAAAGAATGCCTGCAAAATACACTGTTTTTGCTCCCACAAACAGATACCAGACTACATTTACAGCGGTCAGCCTTCCCCACAGTTCCATATAAATCTCATAGCGCCGGTTATTGTTATTTCCGAGTTTCCGGACCACACACAGGTAAAGTAAAAAGAGGTACGCAACAAATACCCAGAGATCAAACCGCATCTGAAACTGATGTTTCAGGAACCAAATATATTCGCATATCCAGCCGCCCCACAAAACGGTCTGCATCAGGATATAATTAAGCTGTCGTTTCATAATACATTTGCCTCAAATTCAAATTTCTTCTTCAATGCTTTCAAATAAGCTTTCTTGTTTCCGCTGGCTGCCAGAATCGGTGCGTAGGCATCCCTTCCGCTCACACAGAACAGATATGGATACCTGGAAAAATGTTTCTGGTAATCACGCACAAAATCCAGAATGCCGCTCTGAATCTCCTTCATTCCCTCCGGATTTGCATCCATCTTTCCAAATAAATATAAAACCTCCCCGCTCACTTCATCCAGTTCAAATCCAAGGAACTGCGGTGTCGGCGAGGTGAGCAGAAGTTCAAAAAAGATATTGTCATCCGTGTTAGGATCATGTTTTTTCCATAAGTCACGATTAAACGACTGCGTATACAGATATGCTGCGAGTTTTCCATTCTGCAAAAAAATTTCGCTCGCATCGACTTCAAAATTATGCACGGAATTGGTGCCTGCGACTGCCCCGGTAATGCTGCACGGAAGCTTCCACACTTTCTGTACCAGATAGTCCAGCGCTATCGCCCCGCTCCCTGCCCAGCCGATATCCACCGCCAGAGCATTCCGGCTGTCACCCAATACTTTTTTATAGTATAATTCCGCAGCTTTGGATTCCCTGTCATAAACGGCTGTCACCTCCTGCCAGTTTGCTTCCAGAAAACGTTTTACCTGTCTGACGTTCCCACTTGTCAGATATGTTTCATGGGGCAGTCGCTGTAACAGACGATCCAGCAGAAATTCCAGCCGCATGGATTTTAAAATCTGCTCTAAGGTATAAGTTCCATCCGCTTTATGATACAGATACCGTCTGAAAAAATCATAGCGGTTATAGCGCGCCATCAGTTTTGTTGCCGCAGCTCTCGACCAGTAAACATATTCTGTTTTCTCCTCCGGGAACAGCACAGCATATGCCTGTCTTAAAATATCCCCATCTCTGGACAAAAACAGCAATTTATCAATCCCATGCTCTCTGGCATATGTATGAATAAAATTACAGTACCCGAGCACAAACAATCCGCCATAAATATAGCCGTACTCATACTCCATCGACAGCTGCTCTGTGCCATTGTATAGCTTATTATTTACAATTCCCCGATACGCACCGCCGACCACTGCCGACATATCATATGCCCGGTACAAAAGTGCATTGCGGTTCACATTTGGATAATAAAACACCTCAAATCCGTGTTTCTTTGCATTTTTTACATCGCTCACCGGATTGTCGCCCACATGAATCATAGAATCCGTATCCGGGTATGCCCTTTTTACAACTTCATATAACGATCCTTCTGCCTTACTCTTTTCATATTCACAGGAAACATAGAGTTCCTCATATCCGCCATAGCCGTTTTTTTGCAGCAGCTCCGATAAAAATGCTTTTGATAAATACATGTCCGAAGTGATCACGAGTCGCTTTCCATGTTCCCTCAGCTGTGTAAACACCTGCTGCATAAATGGATTGGCATAACAGAACTCCATTTCCAATGCCTGCTCCATCTGCATTCCCTGCTTTTTTATGACACCGATTTCATTCTGTAACCTGCTCCAAATGTCAGAAAGCTTGATTTCATAATGCTTCTCTTCTTTATACTTTTGTGTTCTTGCATCTGCTTCTGCCTGCATACGGAGTCTCTTAAAATCCAGAATCCCTGTTTTTTCCCCGAGAAAGAAAAATAAATCCGTCGGCTCTGAAAACGGTCTGAAAATGAGCGTATCAAAAATATCAAACGATATGACTTCATACTGCATCAAAAAGGAAACCGTTTCCGATACACTCTTGCGGTCACGGTTTGCCAGCACGGACTCACTCTCTGCGCACGGCGGTTTCTTCTCCTCGTAAACCGGAAACTCTGTCTGTTCTCCAAGGAATCTGCAAAACAGTACATAATAACAGAAATTCAGCCCCAGCAGATAAAACCATGAAACCACCTTCTTCATCCCTGTCGTTCCATCATGAAATCTGTGGTAACGCTGCCTGATCCCCGGTTTTCTGTTCACTAAAAAATGATATATCTTTGCTCTCAATGTCTTCTCCATGGTTTGTTTAAATAGTATTTTCTGTATACGTTTTAAACATGACTTTTGAGTTACATTGTAGCGCATAGAGGGGGAGATGTCAATTTGTGGGAAACAGGAACAAAGTTTGCCATTACATAAAAATAAACCAGCTCTGTCTGAATTTCTCAAACAAAACTGGTTTATTCATCCAAGATTCAGCCCTCAACCCCTAATCTTCATACTCTGGAATTTGAATCCTGCACTCTCCTAAATCAGCGTCAATCTCTTTTTTTCTGAATTTTTCATAATCCGTTTCAATAAATAGCCAATCGGTTAAAGTTGGTGGCGGCCAAGCCTGTGGATATGTCCATCGATATTTTGCATAATATTCCGCGCGTTTGATAAACCAGTCACTTTTATAGTATTCACCCAATGCCTTCATTTTTTCAATAATTTTATCCTTCTTTGCATTTTCATCTTGAGCACTTAAACGATATCCCAGTTCAGCTTCATATTTTTTACAATAACTTTCAATATCACCTAGATACTGTTTTAAATTTTCCTCCACCATATCGTGACAATATCGCTGCTTCTCACATTTTCCATAGCATTTTATATTGCTTTTTCCATCTTTACCATCACTTTGACCAACATACCTCTTTTCTTCAAAAACAGGAATATGTGCCACTAATGAAAATGCACTCATCATGGATTCCGCATTTGGGTTTCCTTTATCCAGATGTGGCTGCACATCACAAATAAGTAAAGCCTGCTCTTCGGATCCTAATGCCCCACGACATTTGTCTGGCTCCGTCTGCATATAAATCCCCGGTTTAAGGCCGTGATAAATTGTATTTTGCATCAGAAATTCATTTTTATTTATCTTGTAATCATCCCATGAATCCGGTCCGATAAAGCAGCTTCCTCCGCGTCCTCCAGTTCCGACCGAATTACAAAATACCGTTTTCAGACCAGCAGACAAATAAAATCCCTGACCAAATACGTAATAATCTACAGTTCTTGTAGTACATGCCGGCACAAGAAGAATTGGTCTTCGTGACTTCCTTTTTTCTAGCAATTTATCATTCCTACGTTGATAAATTGCAGTTGCCTCTCCAAAGCTTCTGATATCCTCTAAATATTTTTGTACATACAGGTCATATACCTCTTTGTTTTCTTTCACGTCATTGCTACTATATCGCATATATGCATTTAAGGATCCCGATACAAAACTTGGGAAATTACTAATCGAAGATACCGCAAAAAGTTCTGCACAGATCAACTCTATTACATCATCCCTTGCGTCTCCAAATATATCTATTTTTTCTTTTAATTTTCCATTCAAACGATCCTGAAAAATTTGCATGACAGGATTTAACTTATTACCGACTATTTCATACGCAGGAACAGGATTAATATCCTCCGCCAATGCCACCGATGGATACTTCTTAAACTTTTCAATTACTATTTCAGGTACATGTTCCGCATTTGGGGTAATAATTGGCAACGGTGCTGAATGCCAATATATTTTTTTGTTGAAAGGCGTATCTAACTCAGCTAAATCTCCCTCCATTCTATATCCAGCCGGAATCCGGAATGTTCCTGCCCAAACAGAAAAATGATACCCCTTTTCCTCAATTTGATTTCTCATCCAAATTACCGTTTCAGGGCGTACGGAATACTCTGGCAAAAGAAGAATATCTACATCAAAAAGATGACATGTTTTCATAACTGTTTTTAGCAAATTTCTTCTCCGAAACTCCGCACAGCTAAGATAATATCCCATATTCTCCGATTTCTTTTCTTCATACTCTTTTCTGGAACATTTTTCGGCACTTGGATGTTTGTAAGTTGAATCAATCCGAAACTGAAACACTGCAATTCGATCTGCATTCTGAAACGGCTTATTTCCTCCTCTTTTTTCCCATGCCGCTTTTTGAAATCCCCGAATATACCTTTCATCTGATTTGTCTTCATCTTTTTTTTTATGTTCGGAGTCTTCTCCTGCATTTGCATCCGATGCTTGTACCACTTCCTTTGTATCAGTCTCTTCCTTTTTTACTTGAATCAGTTCTATCTCTTTTGTTTTTAAAGTTTCATCTACTGCTGTGTGCTCCTCCTTAGATTCTTTTGGTGTCTCCCAATGTTGTAACAATTCTCCAAGTTCCTGCTCAACAGCAGAAAATCCAACGACTTTGTTTCGAATTACCGTTTGAGTAAAAATAGAAAATTTACTATCTTTCATACTATGTTCTATAGTGCTTACATTTCTATTGAGTTTTCCATAGGTAACAAAATAAGGTGGTCTGTCATAATCTTCCCATTCTGTTCTGATTTTGACTCTTTTAGCTTCTAAACTCATTCTAAATTCATCGGATTCCATTTCCTTTATCTCTGTGCCATACGCCAAGTCCAATCCAACCAATTTATTAAAAATTTGATCAACATTTTTCTTTTGCCATACAAAAAAGAATTTGGTCATACCATCAAACGGAAACTCTTCTTGTCCACTCTGATCTTTTTTTTGCTCTGATTTAATGATCCTTATAATCTCTTTTAAATCACTTTTTATTTTTTCCCGATCTATTTCATGTTGAGAATCAAACACAATAAATCCTGTACTTTTATCTGCCTCATACACTTTAGCGAGTAATACAAGCCATCCAAGATGCGTTATATTTTTTAGTTTCGTATTATATCTGCTCTCGTCCAGAAAATCTTTGTATACAGATACAATATCTCCTTCCGTAATAAGTACATCTTTATCATCCAGACCTAATTCTGCTAATGGGAGTTCATCTGCTGACTCCAAAAATTTCTTTTTTTGCTCTCTGTCAAGAGAAAAAATGCCTTCCAAAACCTGCATACGAAGGTGCATTAAAACTCCATCCGCGTATAATCCGGCAGCCAAAACCCTCACCCCTGAAAATTTTGGATTTTTCTGCACAATACCCATAAGACTGTCTGCAAGCATATAATAGCATCTTGGAACACGTCTCTTAACAGGACACTCTGTTGAAACAATATCAGTATCTTTCATATGTGAAATAAGATATTTGAATCCAAATCTCAGATAGTTTTTGGACCAAATAGCATATCCCAGATTCATCTCAAAATGTTCCATAACACTGCATTCCATTTTTCTTTTGATAAAAGAATTGGTGATTCTTGCATTTTCTAAATAAAGTTTCTTATCAGACTCCTTCATATTAGAACTCGTATATTCTTTCATCAATTCAATTGTCCGTTGTACTGACACTTTGTATGACCGCTTTTTTCCAACTGCTGCCCTATAATTTTCGAAAGAACTACCATACAATCTACGCATGGAAAAATTCAGCATATCTGCATCTTTTTTTGTATTTCCATCAATGCTGTCACGCAAAAGCACTGCGTCCAGATTGCATGCATCTTTCAGTAAATATCCACTAATCCAATATGCCTGTCCGTCTTCATATACCTTTCTTAATGTATATCTTCCTGTATCATTTCCTCCACTTACTGCAACAGCATTTGTCATGCTGGAGTCCGAAATCAAATAGGCTGTCTGTATATCCAGTAATACCTTTCCATCTTCTTTTTTTATGAAAACATTTTTATCTGAATGAATTAAATTTTTATCACTATACTTTTTCTTTATGCGCTGATTCGTTTTTTCAATTATATCTTTCAATGGTTCATATACATCACAAATGATCTTCATGCATTCAACAGCACTTTGATTTTTTCCTTGAACATAATGTTTTAAATCATTGTATTTATCGCCTTGTAAGCCTCTTTCATAAACACTGTGCTTTGCATTCTCATCTATAGAAATTTCTTTCCATTCTGCTTCGTTCAGAATGGTATCTTCTCTTATAAAATCAACTCTATGTACCTTTAAAATTTCACTTTGATTATTATCCGATTTTTTTTCTAAAGCCATAATACCCGGATAAGCAATTCCCGGATAAACCGGTAAAAATTCGTTTTGATCTGCGGATGTATTAAACAAATATTTTTTTAATAACGGTATCTTGTTTACTACCTCTGCCTTCAAATTCTCCGGCACTGTATTCAATAATACTCGTAATGCTATCGCACATTTACTATCATCTATATCCTTAATATCTGAAGTATCTGACTCTTCAAAAATCCATATTCGAATACAATCAATCAAAATATTGTCTGCCTTTGTTCCATACTCCTGGATATAGTTTTGAACCTGACTTTTGACCTCTTCAAAATCCTCTATGCTTTGCATTCTCATAAATTTTTCTATACACCATGAGAAATTTTGTAACAAATTTATATTTACATTCCTGTTGATCTGAAATTTGTTTATATCACCTTGACTCTTAAAAGCATCCCAAATCCAACGCCATGTATACTCATTCTTAATACCAACATTATTCAAATCGTATTTTGATTCTTTTGCCAAACCGCAAAGTTCAATCATTTTAAGGGATATTGCCCATTTATTTTTTCCCAAAATATTATCATTAGAAATTGCAGTCTCTATATTTTTGCAAATTTTTTTGGTATTTTTTTTGATTGCTTCTTCAACGAATCCCCACTTTGCCCGACTTTCCAGATTCTTTGAATTCTTTTGTCTCTGCAAAATTTTTATACATCCGGAAAGTAATACCAGCATGTCCAACCCATCCTCTAAAAACAGGGAACCTTCCAGACTATGCCTCACTCCTTTATCCCAATAGCTTCTATATTCCTTAAGCAGATCACCCGATTTCGCAGCATAAAATAATAACATCTCTGAAAAACGGGCAATATCCCGGTAACGGATATCTTCTGTTTGAAAGAAAACATTAAAAAACTGTGGACATAATTCCTCTTCCTCTATATCATCTTCATACAAAAGCGTATACATGTTGCTTTGTAACAGACGCAATGCCGCCCTTCTATCTGTCACTTCATAATCTTCATATTCTTCCAGCAGGGTATCATATGCATCATCCGCCAGATCAAACCCAGCCGAGACTCCAAATCCTCCTCTTTCACTTATAATCCAGTCTCCAGCTTCCTCCTTTGATATTCCGTCTTCTGCCTCTGTTTTTGGGCTCAAATTCAGGCCAAGGTCATATAACTGTGACGCAATCTCACTTTTTATTTTCATCAGAATTTCTGGTGAAGATGCTATGATGATCATATCATCGACATAACGGGCATAACGAGCACGTATCTTTCCTTCCTGACAGCCAGCATTTGCCTCCTGCAACAATTTAGCCACTTTCTGATCCACTAAAAAAAGTGCCACATTTGCAGCATAGGCGGACAAATTTGGTCCTTGTGGGATTCCCTGATTGCTATCTGTCTTCTCTTTTAATTCTCCCGTGCAGGCATCATAATATTCCACTTTAAACAATTCATCCAATATCCAGGATACAACTCTTTTAGCCCGGTTATCATTTTCATCATCGTTTCCAAAAACCGCAAAACGTTCTTTATCATAGCGCAAGGCCTCTTGTACTGACTTATATAATGCATTTCTCACTACAAACTTACTTAAATTGTCGTAAAATCCCTGTATATCTAATTTTACCCGATAGATGGTTTCGCTTTCCATTTTTTCAATTCCATCTTGTATATAACCAACATATTCCTTCCAACAGTCATAAAACGGACGAAACATTCCATTTTTTATTTCTGTTGTTCCGTTAATTACATCCATATCTATCTGGTATGCATAACTAAGCGTTTCTTCTGAAATATCCTGATATTCATAACCTGTCAAATAAGTCCCTGCACCTCTTCGATAACGCACCGCTGGTATATTTTTTTCATAATTCATCTCTGGACTGCTGGCAAGTAATTCATTTAATACATATTGTTGTAACAGTAATTCTTCATGACAATATAATTGTTTTTTTCTCTGAACACCATACTTTTTAGGAATCATCATTGAAAATAATGGTATTGAGATTTTTTCATCATTTTCTAATCCATGATATAAATAGTCAAAAAATGCATCTGCACCAAATGCGATCCGATCCCATGACCCCTCTTCAAGACATACCTCCTCACGCTCATAACTTGTGCGTGCAATCTGAAGAGCTGTCTGCATTTGATAATAATAATTTTTTTCAACCTTTGAAAATAAGCCAGACTTTGTATTTTTTTCTGCAAAATTATTTACAGATTTTCCTAAAATAAATTGTCTTATCAACCAATATGACTTATCTCTTACATTTTCTTCTGATAAGCCGCCTTGCTCTCCTATAATTCCATCATAAAAATCAAATAATCCTTTCCACTCCTGTTTTGGAAGAATCCCTTCCAGTTTGTGTAAAAAAGAAATCCTCTCTTCTACGCTCATCGCTTCAAAACGTTCTTTTACATTAATCTGTGAGAGTGGCTGTCCCTGTTCTTTCATATAATATCTCATCAGGAATTCAAATCCCGAACAGATACTATTGTTTTCTTTTTTTTCTCTACAAGCTTCATCCGGATCTTTGGCATTACTCTCTACGATCACAACATCTACATAACATCTTTTGAGCACCTTGCTTTTCCAAATTCTAGAAAGACTGTTGACCGTCCCTTTCTGTCCAGCTTCATCCGCATCTAAAAACAGACGCAATGAAACATTTTTTTCTCCAATTTCATCTTCTAATATCTTGATCTGATTGTTTGCCAATGAGCTGCCAAGAACCGCTACGGCTAGTAAATTTCTGGATTCCAATCGAAGTGCATCAAAAAATCCTTCCGTTATATAAATCTGTTGATTTTGGACGTCATCTTTTAAATTCTTTTTTACATGATCAAACCGATATAATAATTCTGATTTTTTCAAATTACGCGAAAATAAATATTTTGGTTTATCGCTCTCCCTGACACTTCTTGCCGCAAATCCGAAAATCCGTCCATTCGTATTTCTAAGCGTAAAGATCACACGATCTTTTGGGGAAAAATCTTCGTAATGCTGCTCTTTCCATGTTCTTTTCCAAGGCAATGCTTTTAACATTCCACATTCCTTTAAATTTTCCAGTTCCTCAATGTGATCATCCGATGCAGCAACATAAGCACTATGTAATTTTTTGCCTTTTGCATAGAAAATGTCTCTTTCTGTCAAAAAATCTTCTGTATATCCTCTTTTTATCACAAACTCATGAAATTTTTCTTCTTCATCAGACGTCATTTTTTGATATGTTTCATAAGCAATCTGATAACCTGATCTCTGATAATTGCTTTCTGTCCGTATATTCCAAACAGGTTTTTCTTTCAATAAATCCGGATATTCTTTCTCTAACCACTGAATGCTCTCATTGAAATTACAACTTAATTTATCTTCTATAAAATTAAACAGATTTCCCCCTTTATTACATTCAAAACAATAAAAACTATTTGACTGCGTATAAATGTGCATTGACGGATGGGGATCATTATGATAAATACATGAACATGTATAATCATTTCCTACCTGATTTGTCTGAATTCCGCATTTATCGCATATTTGTTTGATTGAAATACTATTTTTGATATATGAATAATATTCATTTTGGGTTTTCATCTGTTTATCCTCTCTTTCGAATTGTAAAATCATTTCACAGCCCTTGTTTTAACGAAAAACCTGTAATATAGATTTATATTGGAAAATACTTATCAGCAACCTTTGGATATTCCTTTAATTTTTGTTTTATCCAATCCTGATCAAACAGCCACACACTGTTCTTACTAAATATTCTACATCTGTCCCATACACTCGGATTAATAATTCCTGCATAAAACAATCCATACCTGTCTGCCTGAAACTCTTTCAATAAAATTTCAATATCATACAACTCTCTCTTATCTAAATTTTTTTCCCGTTTACATTGAAATATCCATTTTCTCTTTTCATATGCACGAATAGCTCTTACAAATTCATCTGCCTCAATATCTACTCCACCATCTGGAGTATTGGACTTACCTCTTCTGTGAACATTCTCATATCCCTCTTCACATAGCAGATCATAACACATATTTTCAAATTCATCTGGTGATAACTGATACAAATCATAATCAATTATGAGATAATTTTCCTTTGTGTGTTTATAAAAACCTTCTTTCAACTCATTTATCTTTGTTTTCTCATATAATATCTTTTGCTCTAAATTATCTGTTTCCATCGCTATACATATCCAAAATTCTATTACTCTTATAACAATTCGTCCCTTATCACATCCCCTGTATATAGGTATATCTTTATATGTCAATTCAAGGATTTTTAGCCAATTAGAAACCTCTGTCCATAAATCTTTTTCCCATATACATATGTTACTGTCTTCTGCCATAATATTGTATTTTATTCCCTTATAGTAATCTGGCATATCTTTTAAGTTCAGGTGATACTTATTTATATATCTTTCTATTCCTTCTTGTGAAAAACCAACATGGATCTTCTGATTATAAATGGCATATACGAAATCTTCCTCTGAGAATATTTCAGAAATAACTTCTCTATATCTAAAACTACTAATCTTATCATATATTTCAGATTCAATTATCTGTTTAAAATGCATTTTAATTTCCATACTTTTTCTCTGAAATAAATCAAATAACTCTAAATAATTTTCTTCAATAAAATTTTTGTCAATATTCACCTCCCGTAAATCAACTCTGTTATATGCCTCCAATATGTACATAATAGACTGCACTTCAAATTTGCGTACATCATGATATAATTCAATTCTTACATCTTTTTCATCTGCACTTTCATGAAAACTTATATGCACCAAATTACCTGTAATTACATATAACTGCTTCAATATAATACACAATTTATACATATCCGTTAAAATAGACTCATTATCATCTTTTGACCAATAAAAAAAGTATTCTATCCTACATACTTCTTCATCCCATTTAGAAATAGAAAGTCCTATTTTCCCACCAGATACCCTCAGTTCAATGTCTGCCAATTCATCTTTATCCATCAATCTATATTGCTTCGCATTAAATTTTTTATCAATTTCTATACTTAATGTTTCTCGTATTTTTTCAATTTTATCCAATTCTTCCACCTACCTCATTTTATAAAATCATCTCTAACGTATAAACTACTATTTATCTATTATAGTCTTAAAACGCCTTAAACACCATTCGATATTATGTAAAAGACAGTGGCAGGAAGAATGTATTCAAAAAGGCATAGCAACTAGAATACAACAGGTCATTATAGTGGTAAGATTATAGGCACCCTTAAAACCTACAAAAAATTCTCTGTTTCAAAAGAGGAAACTCTCAAAAATATCATAACCGATTTTTCTTTATCCGAGGAAGATGCACGGAATTATATGGAAAAATATTGGTAAAATGACAGATCAGCCCTGCTAAGCTAATGCTTGCAGGGCTGATTT
>OKRU01000814.1_pt1 | contig 31280 bp, 30 predicted proteins | sample 1601131 | NCBI WGS metagenome assembly OKRU01 (sample SAMEA3541558, study PRJEB24748) | human gut metagenome | biome: human gut; feature: human-associated habitat; material: faeces | place: China | collected 2012
AACGTCGTGAGACAGTTCGGTCCCTATCTGTCGTGGGCGTAGGATATTTGAAAGGCGCTGTCCCTAGTACGAGAGGACCGGGATGGACGCACCTCTGGTGCACCAGTTGTCACGCCAGTGGCACAGCTGGGCAGCTAAGTGCGGATCGGATAAACGCTGAAAGCATCTAAGCGTGAAGCCGTCCTTAAGATAAGATATCCCATGCGTAAGCAGTAAGACCCCTTGTAGACTACGAGGTTGATAGGTTCAAGGTGTAAGCACGGTAACGTGTTCAGCCAGCGAATACTAATCGGTCGAGGGCTTAAACCTCAATGATTTATGTCTTGTCACTCTTTTCCTTCGTTATTCAATTTTGAGAGTCCTCTCTCATAGTCGGTGCCGATAGCGGTGAGGGTCCACCTGTTCCCATTCCGAACACAGTAGTTAAGCTCACTTGCGTCGACAATACTCGATGGGCAACTGTCCGGGAAGATAGATAGGCGCCGACACTTAATAAACACAGCAAGCTTAAAACTTGCTGTGTTTCTATATTCCTCCGTAGCTCAGTCGGTAGTAGCACCTGACTGTTAATCAGGGTGTCACTGGTTCAAGTCCAGTCGGGGGAGCCAAACCTAATATACAAGAACCGCATTCAGATTCTCTGGGAGCGGTTCTTGTGTTATTGCACATTAATTTTATCATCATTTAAAAAGCGCTTGAAATGACGCACTGTTTGTGCTAAAATAAAGAGGATACTAAAACAAGGAGTAGGTAATATGATTTCTAGTGCGCTTTCAATGCTCGAAACAGAGGAGCAGCGTGATATTCTGTCTGAATTCTATGAAGAAAATAAGAACCGCTTTTATGGAATGGCGTATTCAAAATTACAGAACCGTGTACTTGCCGAGGACGCGGTTCAGGAAGCTTTCGTTCGTATCATGCAATATCCAAACAAATTCTTTGAGATAGAGGCTCACAAAAAATTACCTTATGTGATTATTATAATTAGGAACGTCGTTTACCAAATGCTAAAAAAGGAAAGTGAGCATGACTACGACGAACTGACAGAAGATGTTCCGGACAATGGCGTTTCGATCGAGGACGATGTTGTTGGCAGGATCTCAAGCAAGGAACTCATGGATTTCATTAAGACATTGTCCGAAGCCAAGAAACAGGCTGTAATCCTCAAGGGAGTTTACGGGTTGAACACCCATGAGATCGCGGCTGTTCTCGGAATAACCGAATCCGCTGTCCGAAGGAGGATTTCTGACGCTTACGGACGGATAATTTATTATGTACGAAAGGGAGAAAGATGAACGACAGATTCAACAGGATACTTGAGCAGTTATGCTTGGAAGAGTACTCCTGCCAGGAAGATTACCCGGCGCACCATTTTTCGCTCCGCCACAGACGGAATATGAAGCGCTTATTCGCCAGCCGATATTCAGTCCCTACTACCGAAATAAAACCCAAACTATGCCGTAGGACTGTCGCAATTATAGTTGCGGCTATTTTTCTTGCTTTGGTTGCGGTTTCAGGAGCTGCATATTTCATTGGTTCCTTTATTATGAAGGAGCAGAATGATAATACTCAACTTATGGCAGCAAGTATATCCGAAGCTCCGGAAACCATAAAACAGACTTATACTCTTGATGGCTTACCCGATGGGTACAGGGAGATAGATTCGTACTCTGACGACTTTGAAAGTGTGATTATATATCAATTTGAAGATGATTTTAATAGTACGATTACATTTACTCAGTTGGTTAAGAATGTATATGATGGGCGTTTTAACACGGAAGGCTATGATTTTGAGTCGATTCAGGTTAATGACTATGATGGTTTACTAATAGATTGGAGTACCGAAGAGTACATTTGTAGTGAAATAATATGGGATAATGGGGAATACATATTCACCTTGGTAGGCAATTTGTCCAAAGAAGATACAGTTAAATTGGCTGAAAGTGCTAAAATTGTCCGTTGAATGCAATAGATGTCACTTCTAAAAGATATCCAGATTTTCTTAATTAGAGGGAAAGTGTTCTCTCAATAAAATGAAAGAAGGATATTTTTATGAAGTGCAAAAGAATTTTAGCAGCAATCATGACCATGGGACTTGTGGCAACAAGCCTGACAACTGCTGTATCAGCAGCTGATCTGTCCTTCGGCAATGTTGATATTGTCGAGCCCGCATATGTTATCGCCAATGAAGCGGTATCAAGAGTAACAATCAGTGGTACAACAGCTTCATGCTACAGCACAACAAGAGGAGATGCGGTTTCCATTTCCGTTACCCAGACTTTACAGGTAAAGAAAACTACCGTTTGGAGTAATGTCAAGGGCGCAACCTGGACCAAGACTGTCAATGCCAATTACATCAATATGAGAAACTTCCAGTATAACCTCACCAGCGGTACATACCGTCTGAAGAGCGAATACACGCTGACCGCAAAGGACGGCACAACTGAAACAATCACCGTTTACAGCCTGGAAACCTCTCTTTCCTGATTTAAGCAGCAAAAAAACTCCCGTCTATCAACGATAGGCGGGAGTTTTGTATTCAGCAGATCAGTCCATAGCCTTCTTGATCGCAGCCATGAGCTCGTCGTATGTATCGTAAGCCGGGAGGTCAGGATTAGCAGCCTTAATGCTGTCGGGGCTCTTGAAGAGGAATCCTGCCTTGCTTGCGCGGATCATGCCGAGGTCGTTGTGGCTGTCGCCGCTGGCGATGGTTTCAAATCCAATGCTCTGGAGTGCCTTTACTGTTGTCAGCTTAGACTGCTCGCAGCGCATCTTGAATCCGGTTATCTCGCCGTCCGGAGCAACCTCAAGCGTGTTGCAGAAGATAGTCGGCATACCGAGCTTCTTCATGAGAGGACCAGCAAACTGGGAGAATGTATCGGAAATAATGATCACCTGGGAGATGGACCGCAGCTCGTCGAGGAACTCCTTCGCGCCGGGCATGGGGTCGATCTTTGCGATGGTGTCCTGGATCTCCTTCAGACCAAGGCCGTGCTCCTTGAGGATACCAAGGCGCCACTTCATCAGCTTGTCGTAATCCGGCTCGTCACGGGTGGTGCGCTTCAGCTCCGGGATTCCGCTTGCTTCTGCGAATGCGATCCAGATTTCGGGTACCAGTACGCCCTCGAGATCAAGGCAGGTAATATACATGGACATTGTTTTTTCCTCCGTAGTGTGTGATTCCGCGCTGCTCCGGGATTTCCGGAACAGGCGTATTTCGGCTGTTGACAAAGCCTTTGACTTATTATATCACACTTCTGCCAAAATTTCAATACGTTAAACCGGAAAATCTGCTCAGCGCCTGCGGCTGAAGAACAATCCTGCTGCGGAAAGCGCGGCAATACCTGCAACTACTGCTATTCCTTCAGCGCCGGTGTCCGGGCTTCCCTTAACGGGGACGTCGGAATTTGTGGGGACTGACGGCTCTGTCATCTCGCAGAGCAGGGAATATATCGCCGCATGACCTGCCTTGCTCGGGTGAATATCTCCATGCGTGATGTTGGTCAGTTCTGCCGCATTTCCCTTGAACGCGGAAGCCACGTCAGCCACTTGGGCGCCGTTCTGCACGGCTGCATCGGCGATTCCGGAGTTTAGTTCAGCCAGCTTTTCCCGGGCGACAACGTCCAGCATTTCCATTCCGGTAACTCCCTCGAACGGGTCGTATACCGTCAGGATCACTACCTGTGCCCCGGGAGCGGATTTCTCTACATGCGCCAGGATATCGCTGATGTTGTCAACGACAGCGGTTACATCAACGGAATTCGCCGCCTTGATCACCGACTGCATTATCTGCATAATTGCGGAGGTCGCCTCGTCGTTCCCGTCGAGGAATCCGGAAAGCATGCCGGAGCCGTCTGCTTCTTCCGTGGAGGTGGTTCCGTCTGCAAGCCCGGAAATATAGTCCATCAGATCCCCGTTTTCGGTGAATGCGTTCATCAGCGCTGCCATCATAGGCTGGAGGAAGTCGTTTCCGCCGATGGAGATAATTACGGTATCCGCGCCGGAGAGCGCCGCGGAGATGTCCGCATCTTCCAGGGCGGTCAGCAGTTCGCCGGAAGTCCTGCCGTCAACAGCAAAGTTGCTGTATTCCTCGTAGGAGGCCGCCAGCTGATTCGCGAAGCTGTCCGCGGCGCTGCTGTTGTCGCCGGCGGTGTAGCCGTCAAGTCCGTAGCCGGAGGTTATGGAATCCCCGAGTACGACCAGGGAGTTGTCCTCGGCTGCCGCCGGAATACTCATCAGCGAAGCTGCGGTCGCTGCCGCCAGGAATAGCGCTGGTATTCTTTTCATAATGGTGTTTCCTTTCTCGAATTGCATATCTGGATTTATACTATATTTTACCACATGATATTTACGTTGTCAACAGGAATATACTACTAAAAAATCCCCGGAATATCTCCGGGGATTGAGTTTTATGTGCTCTTGTCGCCGGTGGATTCCCTTAGTATCAGCCGGTGTGGGAGTTTATATGTATTGTTATCCTTGACATCGGATTTTATGTTGCCGATAAGCTTTTCGATAACCGCCTTTCCCTGGAGGTAGCAGGGCTGCTCCACCGTTGTCAGGTGCGGTATGAACATGTGGGAGTAGGCGATGTTGTCGAATCCGAAGAAAAGCACGTCCTTGCCGACGGAGATCCCGTTATTGAGGGCGTAGGTCATTGCGCCGATGGAAATTGTGTCCGATATTGAGAAGATAGCGTCCGGGCGGTCCTTCAGCTTCATCAGGACTTCGCAGCCCCGGGTGCCGCTGTCGGCGTCGTATCCGCCGTAGTATATCAGATCCGGGTCAACGCCCAGTCCGGCTTCGGTCAGCGCACGCTTGTATCCGTTCTCACGGTCTACGGAGGACTGGCTGCGCGCTTCCGTAGTGAGAAGTCCGATACGCTTCCTGCCCTTGCCGATGAGGTATTTCGTGGCGTCGTAGCCTGCCTGCTCGTTGTCGATGGTCACGCACAGTATGTCGCAGTCGTCCAGTCTTTCAAGACACATAGCGAGGGAGTACTTTTTTGCCAGTTCGGAGATGGTGCGGTTGTCCAGCTTCGGCGCCAGCAGCACGGCACCGTCCACCGCCTTTGAGAACAGCATTCCCAGCAGGTGCATTTCGTGCTCGGGGTCGTCGCGGGTGGTGGCGATCAGCACATCGTATCCCTGGGAATATGCGGCGTCCTGCATTCCGCGGAGAACCTCGGAGTAGAAGCTCTGCTCCGTCGATGCGATTATCGCAAGAATGCGCTTGGTTTCGCTCTTGCGCAGGTCGCGCCCGAGGAAGTTCGGGCTGTACCCTAATTCCTCCACCGCCTTGTTGACAGCCTGCACGGCTTCGTCAGATACGTTCGTCTTTTTGTTCAACACACGGGAAACCGTGGCAACAGAAACGTTGGCAGCCTTTGCCACATCTTTTATAGTAATATTCAATTCGGGTTCACCTCTTCGGTCCGTTTGTCTATATTAATATAATACACGAAAAGTTAATCGTTTTCAATTGGCAAAATAGACAAAAATCTATTTCACATTGCATTTTTGCATTTTAACAGAGGTTACTTTTGGAAAACGTGCAGAAATTGGCACTGCCTTCCGGCACATCATTCCGGGGTGTTGTCAAAAAAGCCGAAGATTTTCAGAATAACCGGGTGTTTTTATTAAGAATGGCGAAAATTTGTGTCACGGAAAAATTAACAGTGATTCATCTTGCAAAAGCCGGAAAAAGAGTATATAATATAAAATGTATACGAATAATTCGGCAGGGCGGCCGTGCGGCTCCCTGATTTAATATACGGGTATTATGAATGAAAACTGTTCTCAAGTGGCTGGGAGGGTACTTCCGGCATATTGACTGGATACTTATGCTGATCTGCCTGTGCATTTCGGCATTTGATATCTATATTATGATGGCGCTGAACCAGATCGGGTATATCAAGCAGGACTATATAGATACCCAGCTGGTCGCCTGCGGTATCGGCGTAGGCGCCGCCCTTATAATCGGAATGATAGACTACAAGAAGCTGGCGAAATGCTGGTTCGTTTATGCCCCGGTCGCGGTGATACTACAGCTGCTGCTGTTCACTTCGCTTGGTATTACCAGAGCCGGCGACCTGGCGTGGCTCAATCTCGGGTTCACGACGATCCAGCCGTCGGAGATACTCAAGCTGGCATTTATCCTGTCGCTGGCGTGGCATATAGCCAAGCTGGGCGATAAGATGAATACTCTGCCGCATTTCCTGCTGCTGTGCGCGCATTTCATGGTTCCGTTCGGGATTATCATGATACAGGGCGACGCAGGTTCCGCACTGGTGTTCCTGTTTATATTCATCTGCATGATGTTCGCCGGAGGGATGTCCTGGAAATACATCATCGCAGGATTGATGGCGGTTCCGGCGGTGGGATACGTTGCCTGGAACTTCGTTATGGAGGATCACCACAGAAGAAGATTCGAGCTTATCTGGGATACAGAACTCCAGGAGGCGGAACGGCTGGGGAGCTACCTTCAGCAGTACAACGCTAAAATCGCCATGGGCTCCGGGCAGCTGACGGGACTGGGGACGCATTCCGACGCGTTCTACACCTATGTTCCGGAGGGCTACAACGACTTCATCTTCGCGTACATCGGCATGGTGTTCGGATTCATCGGCTGCATGGCGGTCGTTATCGCTCTGGCGGTCATGTGCCTGAAGATTCTCTCCGACGCTTCGCTGGCGATAGACCCCCTGGGGAAACTCATCTGCGTGGGTGTTTTCGCGATGTTCCTGTTCCACTGCATCATCAATATCGCGATGGTGCTTTCCGTCGGTCCGGTGGTGGGAATTCCGCTGCCGTTCGTCAGCGCCGGAGGTACGTCGCTGGTAATGAGCTATGCTTCCCTGGGTCCGGTGCTTTCGGTAGTATCCCACCGGGAAAAGAAGAAGCACATGTTCTATCAGGAAAAGGAATGACCCCACGGAATTTCAAATCGGCATTATGCAGCACAGCTGTTAATATAACCAACGAAAGGTAAGACCAAATGAAACCTGTAATCTCAACCATCAAGGATATTTACCCTGCAAGCCAGGCGGAATCCCAGAAGCAGCGCTACAAGGCGGCTGTTGCGGCGTTCGCGGAGCATTTTGGTTCAGTGGGGGAGCACCGCTTCTTTTCCGCGCCGGGCAGAACCGAGATCTGCGGAAATCACACCGACCACAACCACGGCAAGGTGTTTGCCGCAAGCGTGAATCTGGACGTGATCGCAGTCGTAGAACCGACCGACGACGGAATGATCGTCATCAAGTCCGAGGGATTCCCGGAGGACAGCATTGACATTTCCACGCTGGACGTTGTGGAGAGCGAGAAGAACACCTCCGCGTCCCTTATCCGCGGCGTTGCTGCCGGATTCGTAAAGGACGGCTATAAGATCGGCGGATTCCGTGCTTACACCACGTCTGACGTAATGAAGGGCAGCGGACTTTCCTCCTCTGCGGCGTTCGAGGTGCTGGTCGGGACTATCCTTTCCCACCTTTACAACGGCGGTCAGATCAGCCCTGTAAAGGTTGCGCAGATCTCCCAGTACGCTGAGAATGTGTATTTCGGCAAACCCTCCGGTCTGATGGATCAGATGGCTTCCTCTGTTGGCGGATTCATCGCCATCGACTTCAAGGACACCGAAAGTCCCATCATCGAGAGCGTTCCGGCGGATTTCGAGAAGTTCGGTCATGCGCTGTGTATAGTTGACGCCAAGGGCGACCATGCGGACCTGACGGACGAATACGCCTCTATTCCGCGAGAGATGAAGGCGGTTGCCGGTTATTTCACCTGCGACACCCTGCGTCAGCTTTCCAAGGACGACATCATGCTGAATATCCGTGTTCTGCGCGAACAGTTCGGCGACCGTGCGGTGCTGCGCTCCATTCACTTCTTCGACGAGAACGAGCGTGTTGACAAGGTGGTGCATGCGCTGAAATCCGGCAGCTTCGAGGATTTCCTCTCAAGCGTGAAGGAGTCCGGCGACAGCTCCTACAAGTATCTCCAGAATATTTACGCGGCTTCCGACGTGAAGCACCAGTGCCTGTCCATCGCGCTGAATGTGGCTGAATACTCCCTGCACCGCAAGGGCGCTTGCAGAGTACACGGCGGCGGATTTGCAGGCACGATCCAGGCTTTCGTTCCGCTGGATATGCTCCAGCAGTTCAAGATGAACATCGAGAGGACTTTCGGCAGCGGTTCCTGCCATGTGCTGAGTGTTCGCCCGGTCGGCGGCACGGAGGTTACGGTCGAGGAATAAAGCCTTGCTCAGGCGGATAAATTCCGAATTGAAAAAGTGGGGCTTTCGCCCCACCTGATCATTCGGTTTTGTACTGTTCCATCTGGGTTATGAGCATCTGGTCAACCAGCGCGTCCACGAGTACGCCGTTTTCGGTGTATTCCTCGCTGAACACCTTTCCGTTCTCGCGCAGCTTCGCCGTGTAACCTGCCTTGTCGTAGGGAAGCAGAAGCTTCATGCGCTCTGCGGTTTCCGGGAGGTTCGCGGCGATCACCTGCAGCAGGCGGTCAATGCCCTGGCTGTTTTTCGCGCTGATCTTGACGGTGGTGCTGTTCTCCGGAATATGCTCGGCGAGCAGGTCGCACTTGTTTAGCACGGTGACCACCGGAATTTCAGCGGCGCCGAGGTCCGCGAGGGTCTTCAGTGTGACTTCCGCCTTTTCAGCGGCTTCCGGGTCGGCGGCGTCGCAGACGTGGATTATGATATCTGCGCTTGCGGCTTCCTCCAGGGTGGATTTGAACGCTTCCACCAGGTGGTGCGGCAGGCGGCGGATTAGTCCCACGGTGTCGATGAGCAGCAGGCTGCGCCCGTCCGGGAGTTCGATGGAACGCGCGGTCGGGTCGAGGGTCGCAAAAAGCTTGTCCTCGGCGAGCACTCCGGCTCCGGTCAGCAGATTCAGCAGGGTGGATTTACCGGCGTTTGTGTAGCCGACTATCGCACCTACCTGCACGCTGTCCTTCTTGCGGCGCGTGCGCGTGAATCCGCGGCGCTCCTCAAGTTCCTTCAGTTCTGCGGAAAGCTTGTCGATACGCCTGCGGATATGCCGGCGGTCGGTTTCAAGCTGGGTTTCGCCAGGTCCCCTGGTGCCGATTCCGCCGCCCAGTCTGGACAGCGAAGCGCCGATTCCCATAAGCCGCGGCAGGCGGTATTTCAGCTGTGCCAGCTCGACTTGCAGCTTGCCCTCCCGGGAAACTGCACGTCCGGCGAAGATGTCGAGAATGAGCATTGTCCGGTCGATTACCCGGACGTCGGTTTCGTCCTCGACATTGCGTATCTGGGACGCGGTCAGTTCGCAGTCGAATATCAGAAGCTCCGCGCTGAGGGAGCCGCAAAGCTCCCTGACCTCCGCAAGCTTGCCTTCGCCGATGACGGTGGCTGCTTCGTAGGCCTCGCGCTTCTGGATAACGCGCGCAAGCTCCTCCGCTCCGGCGGTCTGAGCAAGCTCCGCGAGTTCGTCCATCGAGCTTTCGGCGTCGTATTCTCCGGTGTCCGCACCGATGAGTATCGCCCGTGTGAGATGTTTTTCTTCCATAATTACTCCTTACTCAAAACTCTGGTAACGGCAGAGTAATTCCCGTTTCTGCGTGAGTGCAGAACGTCAGTAATTACACACATATCGTAATTATATCAGCAATGGTACGATATGTCAAGAGAATTCTGATGAATAATGCCGCAAGGCAGTTCAATATACACAAGCAAAAAAAGGACGAAAGTCCGAAAGAAAGGCTGATAGCTTTGAAATTCGAAAGATATGACGTGATCATCGTAGGCACCGGTATTTCCGGAATCTACACCGCGCTGAACCTCGCCCCGGACCTGAAGATACTCATGCTGTCCAAGCGTGAGCTGACTCTCTGTAATTCCGCGCTGGCGCAGGGCGGAGTCGCAGCGGTTATGGATAAGGAGAACGACAGCTACGAGCTGCACATCAAGGACACCCTTATCGCAGGTCACTACAAGAATAACCTCGACAACGTGAAGATACTTGTCGAGCAGGGACCGACAGACGTAATGCGCCTAAAGGACAAGTACGGCGTTGAGTTCGACCTCAAGCAGGACGGAAGCATTGAGCTTACCCGGGAGGGCGGACATTCACGACGCCGTATCGCGCACCACAAGGACACCACCGGATTCGAGATCGAAACCAACCTCATCAAGCAGGTGCAGGAACTCAAGAATGTTACCGTTGTCAACTGGTCGGTACTCTGCCGACTGGAGAAGCAGGACGGAATGTTCTTCGCGGACGTACTGGCGCACAACGACGAGCCGGGCAGGCAGGAGCACCAGTATTACTGCGCTGACGCAGTAGTCCTGGCGACCGGCGGTATCGGCAGAGTTTATGATTTCACGACGAATTCCGCTATCGCCACCGGCGACGGAATCCAGCTTGCATATAACCTGGGCGCTGAGATAAAGAACCTCAGTTATGTGCAGTTCCACCCGACGGCGTTCGCAGACCGCAAGAACCGTGAGTGCTTCCTGGTTTCCGAGGCGGTCCGCGGCGAGGGCGCATATCTGCTGAACTGTCACAAGGAGCGCTTCATGCAGAAGTACGAACCGGAGCGCAAGGAGCTTGCTCCCCGTGACGTGGTTTCCGAGTGCATGATGAAGGAGCAGGCTCTCACCGGAAGCGACGAGTTCTGGCTGGATATCTCCTATAAGGACCCCGAATTCGTCAAGGGACACTTCCCGATGATATACAGCAAGGTGCTCGAAAAGGGCTACGACATGACCAAGGAGCCGTTCCCGGTTTACCCCTGCCAGCACTACCTCATGGGCGGAATCAACGTTGACGGCAAGGGTGCGACGAATATCCCCGGGCTGTATGCCGCAGGCGAATGCTCCCACACCGGCGTCCACGGAAAGAACCGCCTTGCCAGCAACTCCCTGCTGGAGGCGCTGGTATTCTCCCGGCTGATCGCCGAGGATATCACCAAGAACCGCCGTGAGGACGACCGCGCTTCCGTGGAGTATCCGATGGCTTCCCCGGAGGGCAAGCCGCTTCCTCACGGAATCCGCACAGAAATACGCCACATCATGCAGAAGGCGTACTTCATCAAGCCGAATTACGAGGAAGCTGAAAAGGGACTGGCGCGCATTAAGGAGCTGAAGGACCAGGTATACAACGGCGGCTATGAAATCACCGCGGATTACGTTGAAACGAAGTCACTGGTGACCGTGGCATACATAATCCTCTCCGAGGTACTTGAAAGGAAGGGCAAGGACGAATGATACTTTTACCGTTTTATGTTGACGACATTATAAAGACTGCGCTGACCGAGGATATCAACTACATCGACAGCACCGCCGACCTGCTTATCCCGGAGGACAGCATTTCCTCCGCGTACTTCATGTCCAAGGCGGACGGTGTTCTGTGCGGACTTGAGGTAGCCCTGCGCGTATTCACGATACTCGATCCGGAAATGAAGATAGAGTGCCATTTCAAGGACGGCGACAAGGTGAAGTACGGCGACATCATCGCGGAATTCAGCGGTCACACCCGTCTTATGCTCAAGGCAGAGCGTACTTCGCTGAATATCCTCCAGCACATGAGCGGAATTTCCACCTACACCAACAAGTGCGTGGAGCTTGTAAAGGGCACCAACGCAAGTATTGCGGATACCCGCAAGACCCTGCCGGGACTCCGTCCGCTCCAGAAGTATGCGGTTACAGTCGGAGGCGGCAGAAACCACCGCTACAATCTGACTGACGCGGCAATGCTCAAGGATAACCACATCGACGCCTACGGAGGAATCACCCCGGCTGTCAATGCGCTCCGCCAGAAGGCAGGGCACATGCTCCAGATCGAGGTGGAAACCCGGAATCTTGACGAGGTTCAGGAAGCCGTGGACTGCGGCGTGAATGTCATCATGCTCGATAACATGGACTGCCCCACCATGGCGCAGGCAGTGAAGCTCGTAAACGGACGCGCAAAGCTGGAAGCGAGCGGCAACGTCACCATGGAGAATATCCGCGAGGTCGCAGAAACCGGCGTGGATATCATCTCGCTCGGCGCGCTCACCCACAGCGTAAAGGCGTTCGATATTTCGATGAAGTGGAAGAAGTAAATTAAAAGGCGGCTGCCCGGATAATCGGGCAGCCGTTTTGTTTTATTCGAAGAATGATATGCAAAGTACAGTATCACCATTATCTTTGTCTTTTGCTATTCCTATAAACGATACAAGGTTGTTGTTCTGGTAAACCATGTAGTAGAGTGAATCATCTACCTTTTTCAGTTCAAAACCCTCATTCATGAGTTCAGCCATATATAGCTGCATTGCAGCGATTGCCTCATCATTATCAGAGGAGAGCTTGTAGTAATAAATGTCATCTTCGTATCTCTTGTATTCCGCACCAAAATCATTTGATGGCTTTTTCATTTCGGGCACTTCCGTAAAGTATTCCGCAGGTGACGACTGCGTTTCCTGCGATATTGATTCCGCCTGTGAATAGGAATTGTCCTGGCTTTCAGTATGAGTGTTATTGACACAGGCTGTTGCACAGATCATCGTACAAATGCATAAAGCGGTCAGGGTTGATTTTCTTTTCATATTTAATTATCCTCCAATGTTTTGTGCAAAATTCTTCTTATTCGACAGATATTTTGCGTTTTTCTTATTATATCACAGAATAATCTGCCTGTCAAGTGGAAAATCTATCTGATGAATGGTTTTTATTTGATGCCGTTCCTGATATCATGTAATAGGGTGATATTATGACGATAGACTACACAGAGGTTGGCAAGCGCATTGCTGCGCGCCGAAAGGAACTCGGACTGAAGCAATATCAGGTCTGTGAGATGATAGATGTCAACTACAAATACCTTTCCAATCTGGAAACAGGGCGTTCAGCGCCGAGCCTTGAACTTGTGATGAGCCTTTGCCGTGCGCTTGACACAACTCCGGATTATCTGCTGACCGGAACGGACAGACCGCGTCAGACTCCTGAAGATATCTCAGAAAAAATAAAGAAGCTGAGCGATAGTAACCGTCAGCTTCTTGGTGGGATAATCAATTTGATGTTAGAACAACAATAAGTGGTAAGGTGGAATATTCCACCTTATTTTATTAATGCGGTAATTTCATCTGAGCCAGCTGTGGGAATTCCCGGCTGCGTATCTCAGCGATACGGCTGTCTATGCGGCTGCGCGTGATTCCAGGGAGGTCGTCGAATATCGGCTCCACACCGAAGAATGCGGAAGCGACCACCGCGCCGAAAGCGTTTGCGTCCACCTCGGAGGGCTGCAGGCTGAATTCCCTTATGGGAAGCTTCTCCCGGGACTGATAGATTCCGAAGTAGTGCTCCGTGTCAGTGCGGCGCTGCCATTCCTTACGCAGCTGGAATGCTGCGGAGAACAGTTGGTCGAGGGACGGATTCTTCAGCTTCCGCAGGTAAAGCTGCTTTCCGTCCGGAGTGAGCCGCGCGTGCTCGCCGGGCTGTAGGGCGGAATCGTTATAGAACACCGCCGGCATGGGAATATCCAGCATTCCGCAGATCATCTTGATGTAGTTGTTTATCATAGTCCACCTCAGAATTCAGAATAATGTAAGCTGTTCGCACTCCGGGAATTCCCTCAGATAGGCGAATATTCTATCCGGGACGTGCAGCATTCCGTATTTTTCGCACTCGCCGTGGAATATATCCAGCAGCCGCGCGGTGTCCGGCGACGGAAGCTCGTAGAAATTCACGAACCGCTGCATATAGCGCTCCTTCAGTCCCGGGAAGTGCTCGTCAAGCTGCCTGTAGAAGTATTCCCGGCTTCCCTCCCGGAGAGTCAGCCCCATTCCGAAAGCCATCACGCCAACGCAGCCGGAGCGCCGTGCGTAGTCCAGTATCCCACGGACGTTTTCCTCGGTGTCGTTGATGAACGGAAGCAGCGGTGACAGCCATACCACTGTCGGAATACCGCGCTCGCGCATTTCGCACAGCACCTCGAACCTCCGGGACGTGGGACAGACATTCGGCTCGATGATACGGCAGAGGTCGTCGTCAAAGGTGGTCAGGGTCATCTGGACGACTGCCTTGGATTTACGGTTGATCTCCTCCAGCAGGTCGATGTCGCGCATTACAAGGTCGGATTTCGTCAGCAGGCTCACGCCGAATTCGTACTGCGAGATCAGTTCCAGGCAGCGCCGGGTCAGTCGCAGCTCCTTTTCCGCATGGAGGTAGGGGTCGCACATTGCGCCGGTGCCGATCATGCAGCGCTTCCGCTTGGAACGCAGCGCGGATTCCAGCAGCTGCGGCGCATTCTCCTTGACCTCCACGTCCTCGAAGGCGTGTGACATCTGGTAGCATTCGCTCCGGGAATCGCAGTAAATACACCCATGGGTGCAGCCACGGTAGATGTTTATTCCGTTTTCCGCCGAGAGTATTCCCTTTGCCTGCACCTTGTGCATGTTTTCACCGCCGTTCATGAATTTGTTGCCTGTGAACATTATACAGCATTATGACGGATATGTCAATAATCCGCCCGGGTAATGCCCCCGGTTTTTGCAAAGCGTAAAAATCCGAGGAAGCGTGAAAAAATCCCTTGACAAATCCTCCGGAGTAGTATATAATAACTAGTAACAGTAATGCACTTTTCAGGTGCGTTTTGCGAAAAAATCAGTGGCTTTTAAGGCGGCACCGTGAGGCCGGCAAGGTTGTGATTTTCGTATAGGGGGAGTTGCGCCCAGGCGGCGCAGCGCTTGTTGTACACAGATTTCATCAGCCAGCCGTATATCCGGCTGGCTTTTTTGTCCTGATTAGAAAGGACGTGATATCCATGTGTACCGTCGAGGGTCTTTCTTTAAAGGCGGAAATAATGGACGAAAGCTCGATGGCGAGGGCGGTCACCCGTATTTCGTTTGAGATGATCGAACGTAATAAGGGTACTGATGGCCTTTGCCTTATCGGGCTTTTTTCACGCGGTGCAGTCCTTGCCAAGCGCATTGCGGCGAAGCTTTCCGAGATAGACGGCAGCGAGATACCGGTGGGACTGCTGGATATCACGCCATTCCGTGACGACAAGCCGCGCGGCGGCTGTCCGGACAGCAGCGAGATACCGTTCGATATCACGGACAAGCGCGTCGTAATCGTGGACGACGTTATTTTCACCGGACGGACTGCGCGCGCCGCCATCGACGCGATAATGTCCCGGGGCAGACCCATGCTGATACAGCTGGCGGCGCTGGTGGACAGGGGACACAGGGAGCTTCCCATCAGGGCGGATTACATCGGCAAGAACCTCCCCACCTCCCGCGAGGAAAAGGTCAAGGTGCTGGTTAACGAGCTTGACGGCTGCGACAAGGTCGTAATTTACACGCAATGTCCCGGTGAGTAAGGGACTATCATAAACGGAAAATACAATACAGGGAGGTCATGATGGACTTATTACTGAAAAACGGATATGTCGTTGACAGCGCCAGCGGATTCGAGGGCAGGGCGGATATACTTATCCGCGACAACCTTATACGGGACGTCGGCGAGAATATCTCCGCCCCGGATGCGCAGGTCATCGACTGCGAGGGACTGACGGTCATTCCCGGAATATGCGATATGCATGTGCATTTCCGCGATCCCGGTCAGACCCACAAGGAGGATATCATCACCGGCGGAAACGCAGCGGCGGCAGGCGGAGTTACCGCAGTTGCCTGCATGCCGAATACGAATCCCACTATCGACAATGCGGAAACGGTGCACTACATCATCGAAAAGGCGAAGAACGCCAGGACGCGCGTTTATCCCGTGGGCAGCATTACCAAGGGGCTTGGCGGAGTTGAGATGTGCGACTTCAAGGAGCTCCACGACGCTGGCTGCGTTGCGGTTTCCGACGACGGCAGACCAGTCCGGAACGCCCGTATCATGGCGGAAGCCATGGTGAAGGCGCACTACGCCGGGCTGAAGGTGATCTCCCACTGCGAGGATCTCGACATCGTTAACGGCGGTATCATGAACGCCGGCGAGGTTTCTAAGGAACTCGGCGTAAAGGGAATACACCGCCTGAGCGAGGATATCATCACCGAGCGTGAGATCACCCTTGCGGCAGACCTTGAGGTGCCGATTCACATTGCGCACGTTTCCACCGCGCAGAGCATGCAGAATATCCGCACGGCGGCGCGCTTCGGAACTATGGTTACCTGCGAGACCGCACCGCACTACTTCATGCTGACGGACGAACTGCTCCGCAGCCGGGACGCGGACTACCGCATGAATCCTCCGCTCCGCACGGCGGCGGACGTACAGGCGATAACCGAGGGCGTTATCGACGGCACTATCGACTGCATAATCACCGACCACGCTCCCCACGCTCCGGAGGAAAAGGCGGATTTCGAGAAGGCACCCAACGGCGTTGTAGGACTGGAAACCTCCCTGGCGGCTACGCTCACCGCGCTTTACCACACCGGAAAGATATCTCTCCAGAGGATCGTCACGCTGATGTGCGTGAATCCGCGCAGGATACTGTCTATCCCCGGAGGTTCGCTGAAGAGCGGCGATATCGCGGACATCTGCATTTTCGACCCCAACGAGGAGTGGGTGGTCGATCCGGCGAAGCTGCACTCAAAATCGAAAAACACCTGCTTCAAGGGAATGACCCTCAAGGGCAGGGTGAAATACACAATATTAGACGGAAAAGTAGTTTACACAGACGGCGTTGACTGAGCCGCAGGAAAGGAAGAATGAAATGTCACTTGACAGACTTATCGAGAAGATCGAACAGACCCAGAATCCCTCCGTTGCAGGACTTGATCCCAAGCTTGCTTACGTTCCCGAGTTCATCAAGGAGAAGTGCTTCGAGAAGTACGGCGAGACCCTCAAGGGCGCTGCGAAGGCTCTGCTGGAATTCAACAAGGGGCTCATCGACGCGCTGTATGATATCGTACCGGCAGTAAAGCCCCAGGCGGCTTACTATGAGATGTACGGACCGGCTGGCGTCAAGACCCTCTACAAGACCCAGGAATACGCGCGCAGCAAGGGAATGTACGTCATCACCGACGGCAAGCGCAACGACATCGGCACAACGATGGAGGCATACGCAGCCGCACATCTGGGCAAGGTACAGGTAGGCAGCCAGACCTACGAGCCGTTCCTCGGGGACGCGCTGACGGTCAACGGTTACCTCGGCAGCGACGGAATCAAGCCGCTGGTAGCTACCTGCCGCGACAACGACAAGGGAATCTTTGTGCTTGTCAAGACATCCAATCCCAGCTCCGGCGAACTCCAGGACAAGAAGATCGACGGCGTGACTATCTATGAAACCATGGGTCACATGTGCGAGGAGTGGGGCAAGGAACTCCCCGGCGTTTACGGTTATTCCGGCGTAGGCGCGGTAGTCGGCGCGACTTATCCCGAGCAGCTGAAATACCTGCGCGAGAAGCTCCCTACAACGTTCTTCCTTATCCCGGGCTACGGCGCTCAGGGTGCAGGCGCTAAGGATATCGCCGGCGCGTTCGACAAGAACGGTCTGGGCGGAATCGTCAACAGCTCCAGAGGAATCATGTGCGCATACCAGAAGGAGAAGTGCGACGAGCACGAATTCGCCGAGGCAGCACGCCGCGAAGCTATCCGCATGAGAGATGAGATCATGGGTATAGTAGGAAAGATCAGCATAAGCAAGTAATTAAGCCCATACAGAGATATACCCCCTCGGCGCACTGTGCCGGGGGATAAAGGGAGTCCCGTGATACAGTTAATTAACCAGTACATGGAGGAGAACAAATGATATTCGAGAACAAAAAGAAAGCGACGCTCGTTCTTGCGGACGGCACAGAATTCGGGGGCAGGGCGTTCGGCGCGGACGGCTCGGTTGTCGGTGAGATTGTATTCACCACCGCGATGGTGGGCTACCAGGAGACCCTGACCGACCCCAGCTACTGCGGACAGATCGTTACCCAGACCTTTCCGCTGATAGGAAACTACGGCGTGAACTCCATCGACCCCGAGTCCAACGGGAGCGTTGTCAGCGGATACATCGTAAGAGAGCAGTGCGAGGATCCGTCGAATTTCCGCTGCGAGGGCGACCTTGACAGCTACCTGAAGAAGTACAACATCATCGGTATCTACGACATTGATACGCGCCACCTCACAAAGATAATCCGCGAGAGCGGCGTAATGAACGGCGCGATAGTACACGGCGATTTCGACAAGGATGCGCTTCTCGCGCAGATCCGTGCATATAATGTCGGAAAGGTGGTCCCGAAGGTCAGCGTAAAGGCGAAGGAATACTACCCGGCTGAGAACGCAAAATACAACGTGGTGCTGATGGATTACGGCTACAAGTTCAATATCCGCCGCGAACTGGTCAAGCGCGGATGTAATGTCACCGTGATGCCGTGGAACTCCACCGCGGACGAGATAAAGGCGCTGAATCCGGACGGAATCATGCTCTCGAACGGCCCTGGCGACCCTGCGGACAACACCGAGGCTATACAGACCCTCCACGACCTTATTCCGGCGCAGATACCCACATTCGGAATCTGCCTGGGACATCAGCTGCTGGCGCTCGCCAACGGCGCAAAGACAGAGAAACTCAAGTACGGTCACCGCGGCGGCAACCAGCCGGTAAAGGATCTCGCGCTTGACAGAACATTCATCACCTCCCAGAACCACGGCTACGCAGTCGTAAGCGACAGCGTTCCTGCCGGGGCAGGCGAGGTCAGCCACGTCAACGGCAACGACGGCACCTGCGAGGGCGTGCGTTATCACAATGCGCCTGCGTTCACGGTGCAGTTCCACCCGGAGGCATGCGGCGGTCCGAAGGATACCGCGTACCTGTTCGATGAGTTTATTGATCTGATGGAGGGTAAAAAGTCATGCCGTTAAGAAGCGATATCAAGAAAGTACTGGTTATAGGCTCCGGCCCTATCGTTATCGGACAGGCTGCGGAGTTCGACTACGCAGGCACCCAGGCGTGCCGTGCGCTCAAGCAGGAGGGACTGGAAGTAGTCCTCATCAATTCCAACCCGGCTACTATCATGACGGACAAGCACATGGCGGACAAGATCTACATCGAGCCGCTGACTCTTGACGTCGTAAAGAGAGTAATCGAGATCGAGAAGCCGGACAGCGTGCTGTCAAACCTCGGCGGTCAGACCGGGCTTACGCTCTCCATGGAACTTGCCGAGTGCGGATTCCTGGCGGAGCACGGCGTAAAGCTGCTCGGCTCCAATCCCGAAACCATTCACAAGGCGGAGGACAGACAGGCGTTCAAGGACACCATGGAGAAGATAGGTCAGCCCTGCATTCCCTCCAAGGTCGTTGAAACAGTCGAGGACGCAATGGACTTTGCCGAGGTTATCCACTATCCGGTAATCGTAAGACCTGCGTTCACCCTGGGCGGCACCGGCGGCGGTATCGCGCAGACTCCCGAGGAACTCCACGAGATCGCCACCAACGGACTGCGTCTTTCTCCTATCACTCAGATCCTGGTCGAGAAGTGCATCTCCGGCTGGAAGGAGATCGAGTTTGAGGTAATGCGCGACAGCAAGGGCAACGTTATCACCGTCTGCTCCATGGAGAACTTCGACCCGGTCGGCGTACACACCGGCGACTCCATCGTCGTTGCTCCCTGCGTGACCCTCGCCGATAAGGAATACCAGATGCTGCGTACCGCGGCTATCAATATCATTCAGGAACTCAAGGTGGAGGGCGGCTGCAACTGTCAGTTTGCGCTCAAGCCCGACAGCTTCGACTACGCCGTTATCGAGGTAAATCCGAGAGTTTCCCGTTCCTCTGCGCTGGCTTCCAAGGCGACCGGTTATCCTATCGCAAAGGTTGCTGCGAGAATCGCGGTTGGCTACACTCTCGACGAAATCGTAAACCAGGTAACCGGCAAGACCTACGCATGCTTCGAGCCTGCGCTTGACTACCTGGTAGTAAAGTTCCCGAAGTGGCCGTTCGATAAGTTCGTTTACGCGAAAAAGACCCTCGGCACCCAGATGAAGGCTACCGGAGAGATCATGGCTATCGCGCCCAGCTTCGAGGCTGGCATGATGAAGGCAGTCCGCTCCATCGAGCTTGGAATGGACACCATGACCAAGGAGGATTTCGTAAAGCTCACCGATGAGGAGATCATGAAGAAGCTGGAGGACATCGACGTTGACCGTTCCTTCTGCGTATTCGAAGCGCTCAAGCGCGGCATTTCCATCGACGTAATTCACAACATCACCAAGATAGACAAGTGGTTCATCAGCAAGCTGAATAACCTCGTACAGCTGGAGAAGTGGCTGGCTGAGGGCGAGCTGACGCAGGAAAAGTACGACATGGCGAAGAAGTACTGCTACCTCGACAGCACCATCGAGCGCATTTCCGGTCAGAAGATAAAGGAGCGCCGCCTTGCAGTATACAAGATGGTAGATACCTGCGCGGCTGAGTTCTCCGCAAGCACTCCGTACTTCTACAATACGTTCGACCGCGAGAATGAAGCGGCTGAGTTCATCGAGCAGCACCCTACTGATAAGAAGAAGGTAATTGTATTCGGTTCCGGTCCTATCAGAATCGGTCAGGGTATCGAGTTCGACTACTGCTCCGTTCACTGCGTATGGACGCTGAAGGAAGAGGGCTGCGAGGCAATCATCTGCAATAACAACCCCGAAACTGTTTCCACCGACTTCGACACCGGCGACAGACTGTACTTTGATCCGCTGACAAAGGAGGACGTTGAAGCCCTCATCGCCACAGAGAAGCCCTACGGCGTTGTAGTTCAGTTCGGCGGACAGACTGCGATAAAGCTGATAAAGCACCTCACCGCGCTGGGCGTGCGTATTCTGGGTACTTCCGCTGCGGACGTTGACGCGGCAGAGGACAGAGAGCTGTTCGACGAACTGCTTGAGAAGTGCAATATCCCCCGTCCTAAGGGAAGCACAGTGTTCACCACCGAAGAAGCGCTCAGGGCAGCCAACGAGCTTGGATATCCGGTACTGCTCCGTCCGTCCTACGTTCTTGGCGGTCAGAATATGATAATCGCACACTGCGACAGCGACGTCACCGAGTACATGACGATAATCACCAGCCACAAGCTGGAGAACCCCGTGCTCATCGACAAGTACATGATGGGTACTGAAGTTGAGGTAGACGCCATCTGCGACGGCGAGGACTTCCTTATTCCAGGTATCATGGAGCATATCGAGCGCGCAGGTATCCACTCCGGCGACTCCATCTCCATTTACCCTGCGCAGACGCTTTCCGAGCACATCAAGCGCGTTATCATCGACTACACAGAGAAGCTTGCGAAGGCGCTGCATGTAGTCGGTCTGGTGAATATCCAGTACGTTGTGTACGACCACGAGGTATTCGTGATCGAAGTAAATCCGCGTTCTTCCAGAACCGTTCCGTATATCAGTAAGGTTACGGGCGTGAACATGGTGGATATCGCGACCAAGATAATCCTCGGCGCAAAGCTCAAGGACATGGGCTACAAGAGCGGTCTGTATCCTGTCGGCGATTATATCGCCGTCAAGGTTCCGGTATTCAGCTTTGAGAAGCTGAACGACGTTGATAACCAGCTCGGTCCTGAGATGAAGTCCACCGGCGAGTGCCTTGGTATCGCCAAGACCTTCAGCGAGGCGCTGCTCAAGGGACTTATTGCGGCAGGCTACAAGCTGTACCACGAGGGCGGCGTGCTCATCTCCGTCAAGGACGGCGACAAGCACGAGATAATCGAAATCGCAAGCCGCTTCGAGGCTCTGGGATTCAAGATCTACGCCACCAGCGGAACCGCTTCCGTGCTCAACAGAAACATGATCGCGGCAAGCCACGCCTACAGAATAGGCAAGGGCGATCCGGACGTTATCCAGCTGCTGGAGAGCGGAAAGATACAGTACGTTATCTCCACCTCTGAGACCGGCAGACAGCCGTCCCGCGACAGCGTAAAGATGCGCCGCAAGGCTGTGGAACGTTCCATCGCGTGCCTTACTGCGATAGACACCGCGAATGCGCTGCTTGACTGCCTTGAAATGCACAAGACCATCAACGATGTTGAGCTTGTTGACATTACAAAGATCTGAGTCTATTCACAACAATTGTTCGGGCGGGCATTGCTCGCCCCTACAGTGTTATTTACAGCATTTATTACCCCCTGCGAAAGGAAAATCAAATGAAGATCGGCAAATACCCGGTAAAGCACAGCTACAGGATCCCACGGCTGATAACCGACGTTTTCTCGGTGGGACTGGCGGTTTTTATCCTCTCCGTGGAATACATGTTCATGACGGTTTACGAGGATAATCTGCGCCAGAACATCGGCGACAACATCGAAAAGCTGGCGCTGTCCGACCCGACCATCGGCTGGAAGCACTGGGTCACCATGATATTCCCGGCGGCGGTGCTGGCGGTGTTCGTGGCGTACCTGATACTGGTGCTGAAGAGCCACAGTTTCCGCAGCCTGAACATCACCAAGCGGAACGCGCAGAAGGTCCGGGATATGTACGCGCTGTGCGTGTCCCTGTGCAAGATCCCGGCGCTTATGTTCATCAGCGAGATGATGATGATAACCCACAACAAAATGCTGATGTCCGATGAAAGCTGGTTCACCGTGCAGCTGGTGCTTGATCTGGCTATAATCGTGCTGCTGATCTGTTATTTCCGCCGGCTGCTGATAAGGATAACACAACCTGCGGAACAGGCTGACGAAAACACTATGCATGTCCGGGCGGTGGTTAAGGAGGAAACTCCCGAGGAGCCTGCGCCCGAAAAAACCAACGATACCGAAAGGAGCTAAAATGAGCTACTACTGCGACAGGTACCCGATAATCGAGAAAAAGACCCTCTCCCGGGACACCTATTCCATCACGATACTTGCACCGGAGGCTGCAAAGGCCGCTCACACCGGTCAGTTCGCAAACATTGCCGCGCCGGGATTCACCCTGCGCCGCCCCATTTCCATCTGCGAATTCAGCCGTTCCAAGGGCACAATCCGCTTTGTGTTTGAGGTAAGGGGCAAGGGAACCGAGGCTATTTCAAGGCTCAATCCCGGGGACAACCTGGACGTGCTGGGTCCTCTCGGCAACGGATTCAAGATCCCTGACAGCGCCCGTAAGGTGGTATTGGTTGGCGGCGGTATCGGAGTCCCTCCGCTGCTCGGGATTGCCAAGAAGCTCGGCGACCGCGCAACGGCTATCCTGGGATTCCGGGATTACAGCCGCATAATTCTCGCGGACGAATTCGAGAAATACGGCGCGAACACTGCGATATGCACCGACGACGGCTCCGTTGGCTACAACGGAATGGTCACATCTCCGCTGGAGAGCACCCTGAAGAATTCCGGCGCCGACCTGGTGTGCGCATGCGGCCCTATGCCCATGCTGAATGCGGTTGCAAGGGTGTGCGCTGACAACAACGTGCCCTGTAAGGTTTCCATGGAGCAGAGAATGGGCTGCGGCGTGGGAGCGTGCGTGGTATGTTCCTGCCTGACTGTACGCAACGGTCAGGAGCATTACGCAAGAGTCTGCAAGGACGGCCCCGTATTCGACGCAAAGGAGGTAAAGTTCAATGGCTGATCTTTCCGTTAAAATCGCCGGGGTGGAATTCCCGAACCCGGTCATCGCCGCTTCCGGAACTTATGGCAACGGCGAGTGTTTCACCGACCTGTATCCGCTCTCCAGACTTGGCGGAGTTTCCTGCAAGGGAATGACCATCGAGCCTAAGATGGGCAATATTCCTCCGAGAATAGCTGAAACTCCCTCCGGCATACTGAATTCCGTGGGACTCCAGAACATCGGCGTGCATGGCTTCATCGAGTATTACCTTCCCACCCTCAAGGAGGAGGGCAACGTGATCATCGCCAACGTAGCCGGCGCAGTCATCGACGACTACATCGCCGCGGCGGAAGCGCTTGATTCCACCGACGTTGACATGATCGAGCTGAATATTTCCTGCCCGAATGTCAAGGCTGGCGGCGCGACCTGGGGAGTTACCTGCGAGGGTGCTTCCTCCGTCACAAAGGCGGTAAGGGCAGCTACCAGCAAGCCTCTGATAGTTAAGCTGACCCCGAACGTAACCAACATCACCGAGATAGCAAAGGCGGTCGAAGCCGAGGGCGCGGACAGCATTTCGCTGATCAATACGCTGCTTGGAATGCGCATTGATATCCGCAGCAGACGCCCGATACTCCACAACAACGTGGGCGGACTTTCCGGTCCGGCGATATTCCCGGTTGCGGTACGCATGGTATGGCAGTGCTACAATGCCGTAAAGATACCGATAATCGGCATGGGCGGAATCTCCACCTGGGAGGACGCGGTTGAGATGATGCTTGCCGGCGCTTCCGCTATCCAGATGGGCACCGCGATATTCACCGATCCGTGGTCGCCGATAAAGGTCATCGAGGGTCTGAACGACTACATGGACAAGAACGGCATAAAGGATCTCTCGGAGATAGTCGGTCAGGTAAAGCCCTGGTGATCTTATGCCGGGAACGATCTGCGTAAATCGCAGTAATATAAGGTCACCTCTAAAAACCGGTTTGAAAAGGGAAAATGGGTAGAGTGCGCCGAATGCGAGGAAACGCTGAATAAAACAAAATCGATTCGTTCAAACGAGCAAATTCACGCATCTGATTTTGTTACGCTTCGCTTTATTCAGCTTATCCTCTATGAAAGCCGACGAAGTAAGGCTGTATGCCTTACGAGGAGGTTTGAAGAAGCAGGCGGTGTGCTATACACATTTTCACTCAAACAAGGTTTTTAGAGGTGACCATAAGATTGACAGGAGATATCTGATGAAGATAATGGCAGTAGACTACGGTGACAGCCGCACAGGGCTCGCGATGTGCGATAAGAGCGAGATCCTGGCTTCTCCGCTGTACACGATAAACATGAAGGATTTCGACCGCTGCGTCGAGATGGTCGCGCAGGCGGCGCAGGAGAACAAGGCGGAGCGTATCGTCGTCGGGAATCCGATAAACATGAACGGCACGGAGGGTCCGCGCTCCGAGAAGTGCAGGCTGTTCGCGGACAGGCTCCGGGAGCTTGTCGGCGTTGACGTTGTGATGTGGGACGAGCGTTCCTCCACCGTCACGGCTATCGGCTTCATGAACGACGTGAACAAACGCGGAAAGAAGCGCAAGGAAGTGCTGGATTCCGCTGCGGCGGCGGTTATCCTGGACGGCTACCTCGCCTGGCGCAAAAATCACCCCGACGCGGACTGATAAATGGGTGAAAATGCTTGACATTCCGGCGTATTAGGGGTAAAATATAATAGGGTGCAGTGTTTGTTCCTGCACCCTTTTTTCATTCGAAATTCTAAACCGAAAGGAAACCATAGATATGAGCAATTTCCAGACAGCAAGGATATTCAGCGACAACATGGTGCTTCAGTTCAGCAAACCGCTGAGCGTGTTCGGCACCGGCACTGACGGCACTGTTGTGACAGTCAGCATTACCGGCGAGGAAGCCGCGCAGACCTCCACAGTCGTAAAGAACGGCAGGTGGCTTGCAATGCTTCCTCCGCAGCCTGCGCAGGACTGCGTTGAGCTTACCGTGACTGACGGCGCTGACACAGTGAAGTTCAGCAATGTGGCTGTCGGAGCTGTATGGCTCGCCGGCGGTCAGAGCAATATGGAGCTGGAACTCCAGAACTGCAATACCGGCAAGGAAAGCATTGAAAACGACGATACCCCGAACGTGCGCTTCTACTACACGATGAAGAAATCCATCGCGGACGAGAGCTTCTTTGAGAGCGAAAAGCAGATGGGCTGGAACGATTTCTCCAACAAGGAGAGCGCCAGATGCTGGAGCGCGGTGGGATACTACTTCGCAAAGGAACTGTCCGAGAAGCTCAACATGACGGTCGGAATCATCGGCTGCAACTGGGGAGGGACTTCCGCCAGCGCGTGGCTCAGGCGTGAATACGCGGACGGCGAAACGGCGATATACTTCGATGAGTACGACAAGGCGATAGAGGGAAAATCCGAGCAGCAGCTTCGCCAGGATTACCTGGATTACCAGGCGTACCACGCTGAATGGGAGCGCAAGAGCGCGGAATACTATAACAACACCCCGAACCCCACCTGGGACGGCTGTCTGGAATACTGCGGCGAGAATAAGTACCCCGGTCCGGCTTCTCCGCTGAATCCCATGTCCCCGGGAGTGCTCCACAAGAGCATGGTAGAGCGTATCGCCCCCTACACCATGACCGGAGTTATCTGGTACCAGGGAGAGAGCGATGACCACCGTCCGGATATGTACTATAAGCTGCTCAACCAGATGATACGCTGCTGGCGCGACGACTGGAACGACGAGCTGTTCTTCGTTATCGGTCAGCTGCCCATGCATCGCTGGGAGGCAGACCAGGACATCAAGCACTGGTGTAAGATACGCGAGGCGCAGGCAAAGACCACCCGCGAAACCGCAGGAACCGCGCTGGCAGTTCTTATCGACTGCGGCGAGTTCAGCGAGATCCACCCGAAGGACAAAAAGACCCCGGGACATCGCTTCTGCCTTGCGGCGCTGAACGGCTGCTATCAGGTGCAGTTCGTTGACGCCGAGGACGGCATGGAAGAGGGCGGATATTCTACCTTCAATCCGGAGGCGTATGAAGTCTGCTGGAATTCCGACAGCGTTGACGTGTTCGTGTCCACCGGGCTTTGCCTGGAGGTAAAGGACGACGCAGAGCAGATAAGCGGTTTCGAGTTGATGGATATTGACGGCGAGTGGCACAGCGCAGCGGCAGTGCTTTCCGACAAGGAACTGTGGAATGCCGGCGAGGGCACCGAGATACTCCATGTCACCGGAGTTGAATACCCCTGCGGCGTGCGCTACCTCTGGACGAACTACACCGAGGATATTCCGCTGAGGGACGGCGAGAACGAAGTTCCCATGCCGCCGTTCATCTTCACGAAGCCCGGTTATCAGGGCTGATAAAGGAGCTGTTTTTCATGGAAAAGGAAAAGATAGACAGAATAAACCACCTTGCGAGAAAGCACCGTGAACACGGACTCACCGACGAGGAAAAGGCTGAGCAGGAAGCGCTCCGCAACGAGTACCGCGAGGGATTCAAGAAGGGTCTTGCCCAGCACCTGGACAATGTTTACTACAAAATGCCGGACGGCAGCCTTGTAAAGGCGGTCAAGGGCGAGGTCAAAATACCCGGAGTGAACACGGAGGGAAAGAAATGATAGCATTAGTTACCGGCGCCAGCTCCGGAATAGGCAGGGATATCGCGCGCTCCCTGGCAAAACACGGCATAAATGTGATAATCACCGCACGCCGCCGCGACCGCTTACAGGAACTCAAAGCGGAGCTTACCGAGAAGTACGGCGTAAAGGTCAAGATAATCGCCGCCGATCTTTCGGATACCGCCCAGTGTGTGGAATTACACCGGCGTGTAAGAAAATACAACATCGACATTTTCGTCAACAACGCAGGATTCGGAGTTTTCGGCGAATTTACCGACACCGATCTTGACCGCGAACTTGACGAGCTTGATGTGAATATCCGGGCGTTCCACATTCTGTTCAAGCTGTTCCTACAGGATTTCCGGAAGCGCGACTACGGCTTCATTCTGAACACCGCAAGCAGCGCCGGATTTTTCCCGGGACCCTGCTTCTCCTCCTACTACGCAAGCAAGGCGTATGTGGTAAGAATGACCCAGGCTGTCCACGAGGAATTACGCGCGGACCACAGCCACGTTTCGCTGTCGATGCTGTGCCCGGGTCCGGTCCAGACGGAGTTCATGGACAAGGCAAGGGTGAATTTCTCCGTGCCTCCTCAGTCCAGTGAATATGTGGCGGAATACGCTGTGCGTGAGATGTTCGCAGGAAAGCTGACCATAGTTCCGTCAAATCTCCTCAAGGTGGGGATAGTGCTAGGAAAGGCCGTACCGGACTGCGTCCTCGCATTCTTCGCACGGCAGATACAGAGCAGACGGGAGCGGCTGTGATATGGCGTCAGTAACGGAAGTAACGGTGCGCTACGCCGAAACCGACCGCATGGGAGTAACTCACCATGCGGTATATCCGATCTGGTTCGAGATGGCGCGCACGGATTATATCAAGAACGCGGCGATGAGCTACGCCGAGATGGAGCGGCAGGGAGTGATGATTCCCGTCACCGGGATCTCATGCAGATACCGCCTGCCCACCGGCTATGACGACATCCTGGTGATAACCACGAAGATCACGCGGTTTTCCCCGGCACGGGTGGAGTTCAGCTACACTGCGGTGTTAAAGGGCGAAACGGATATCCGCTGTGAGGGCACCAGCGCGCATGCGTTCGTGGATTCGCAGACATTCCGCCCGCTCAACCTGAAAAAGGCAATGCCCGAGCTTTACGCAAGGCTGGAAGAGGAAGCTGCAAAGGATATGGCACTCTGAGGAGGGTTCGGCTGCGCCCGGACGGCTGATATTATCTGTCCACGGCGCGGCGCAGCGGTGATTGCCTGTTTGCCGGACGTTCCGGCGCAGACCTTTAAGAGCCGGCATTCTGGAAACACATTGGAGAAGAAATGAAGCGATTTATAATACTTGGCGGCGTAATACTTCTGGGAGCGGCTTCGGTGCTGATGTACACGCTGTTTCCGCCCAGCCAGCAGGATATAACGGCATCCACGGAGCCTGACGGTGAGATCACTCTCACCGAAAATGAGAACGAGCCTTCCGGGAAGATCAGCTTTTCGCTGCCCTCCGGGTTCTATTCGGAGAACATCTCGGTGGAGCTTTCCGCGGATTCCGGGGATATCTACTTTACCACGGACGGCTCCGACCCGTCGGCGGAAACCGGCACGCTGTATTCCGCACCGATAGAGATCAACGCCTCCACCGAGGTCGCCGCTTCGACGATAAAGGCGGTCGTGGTGGACGGCGACGGCAATCCCGGCGAGATATTCACCACCAGCTACGTCACCGGACAGGACGTCGATGAGCGCTTCGGGGACAATACGCTGGTATTCGTGCTGAGCACGGACCCCTATAATCTGTACGATTATGAGTACGGTATTGCGGTGCCCGGAAAGGTGTACGACGACTATGTAAAGGAACACCCGGGCGAGGAGATTCCCTACAACGCACCGGGCAACTATTATATGACCGGCGCAGAGTGGGAACGCCCGATATATGTTGAGGTGTTCGAGAGCGGCGGAAACAAGGTCATCGACCAGGCAGCAGGAGTAAGGCTCTCCGGAGGTTACTCCAGGGTGCCGGACCAGAAATCCCTGCGGCTCATCGCACGGAAGAAATACGACCCGGACAACGGCAAATTCAAGTATGCGTTCTTTAATGGCGCGGAAACCGCCGATGGAGTCCCGGTGGCGGAATACGACCGCATAGTGCTGCGCAACGGCGCGAACGACCGTGAATTCGCCGGGGTGCGCGACGAGCTTTCGCAGAAGCTGGCGCAGGATTACGGCTACCCGGTGACCCAGCACTGCACTCCGGCGGCGGTGTTCCTCAATGGGGAATACTACGGATTTTCCTGGGTGCATGAGAACTATAATGAGGATTACCTCGCCACCTACTTCGGCGGAAACAAGGAGAACTATGAGATAATCAGCAACACCGAGGACGCCGACGAGGGCAGCGAGCGCGCTCTAGCGGACTACGCAAAGGTGCTGGAATACTACGACAGGGACCTCACGGACGACAAGACCTTCGCGGAGTTCTGCGAGCTGGTGGATATCGACAATCTCATGCAGTACTACTGCATGGAGGTGTTCATCGCAAACAAGGACTGGCCCGGAAACAACTACAAGGCATTCCGCTACTATCCGGACGAGGGCGAGGACGTCAGCGGATTCCGCGACGGTAAGTGGAGGTTCATGTTCTTCGACGCGGAGTATGCCTGGAGCCTTTACGGCGACCGCCCGAACCAGAACACGCTGCGCGACCTGCTGGACGGGAATCACATGAGCGGCGAAAGCAAGGCGCTTATCGCACTGCTGAAGCGCGACGACATGAAGCAGAAATTCGCGGCGGTCATGTCCGATCTGACGGCGTACGCGTTTGAGGAAAACCACATCAACGAAACCCTGGACGAGCTGCTTGAGATGAGCGACAATGAGCAGTTCTACGCACTGGACCACGGGATTATCTCCACCTGGGCAAATCAGGGGACTTTTGCCGACAGCCGACAGCAGATAAGGGATTTCGCAGCAGTCCGCAAGAAGTCGGTGTTCAACAATATGTACAAGCTTTTCGAGTGGGAGAGCGACGAATACAACATATCCGTCACATGCTCCCAGGGCGCGGTAACGAAGCTGAATTCCCAGACCAAAAAGGGTAGGGGAAGCTTGTGGGGGACCTACAGCAACGCGGTGAGCGTTCCACTTTCCGTCAGCATGGCAGATGGCTGGGAGTTCCTGCGCTGGGAGGTGAACGGTGTGGAATACGCCGTCCCGGAACTGACCGTGACCTCCTCAATGGCGGACGACAGCGGCAGGGTATCGGTGAAGCTCATCACACAGCGCCGGGAGTCAACCGGGCAGCCGGTTCAGATAAAGACCATCTGCACAAAATCCAAGGCAGGGTACATAGTGCTTTACAATCCGAACAGCGAAGCGGTTTCCACCGCCGGGCTGTATCTCACGGATAAGCCCTACAAGCTCCAGCGGTGGGCTGTCCCGGCGGAGAGTATCCCGGCAGGAGGGACGCTGCTCATCGTCACCGACAACAATACCACGCAGCAGGCGCTGCACCAGCTCCAGGCAAATTTCAGCCTGAAAAAGGGCGAAACGCTGGTGCTTTCCGACAGCGACGGGAATATCCTGGGCAGCGTTGACGTGCCCGAGCTTGGCTCAGGTTTCGTGTATTCCCTTCAGGATTATGGCGAATATCGCGTGGTGTCTGAATAGTGAAAGGACAGTAACATGGACGAGAAAAAGCGCGCACGAATGATGAAGGTCTTTCGCGTCATCGCATTGATACTGGCAGTGATCATGGTGCTGGGAGTAATCTTCCAGGGCTTCCTGTATTAAAAAAGTCAACAAGAAAGGAATAACATGGGATTATTTTACAACAATAATGTTGCAGGCTCCGGCGTATCAAAGCATAAGCAGAAAAAACCGTTCTTCCGCTTCTGGGAGATATTTATGAACAAGTTCTGGGTATTTATCCAGATAAACTTCATCTACCTGCTGTTCTGCATTCCTGTGGTGACATTCGGACCGGCGACAGCGGCTATGACCACGCTTATGCGTAATATTTACCTGGAAAGACCTCAATTTATCTTCCACGACTTCTGGAAAGCGTTCAAGAAGAATTTCTGGCAGTCCATCGGTATCGGCGTATTCGATGTGTGGTGTATCTGTATCGGCGTGTTCAGCTTCCTGTTTTTCAGTTCCAACATGGATAAAACGGATCAGCC
>OKRU01000816.1_pt1 | contig 31242 bp, 29 predicted proteins | sample 1601131 | NCBI WGS metagenome assembly OKRU01 (sample SAMEA3541558, study PRJEB24748) | human gut metagenome | biome: human gut; feature: human-associated habitat; material: faeces | place: China | collected 2012
ACCATTGCTACTATTCACCAGATAATGACCGAGTAAAAAATAAAAAATGCCGGGGTCAAAATGATGTTTGGCTCCGGCTTTCCGGTTCCATACTGTATTCCAGCGGCGGCGTCTTCAGTTCGATCACCGGCGTCCGTCCCGAAGAATCTGTCACCACCTCTTCGATCACACTGTCCGGCGCTCCCGTATAGGAAATCCTTACCTTTGCATTCTCTATCGGACGGTTATTGATCCGGTCCAGTACCGTCACCTGATACTGCCCGGTATCCACATTTTCCTGCTGTATCCGCATATTTTTATAAAAAGCCATAGAAGCTCCTCAAAAGCTGCTTTATTAATAGTTTATGCTTCTCAAAATTGAAATGTCACATAATTATTTTATACCTATTGTCTTTCAATATCTTTTTTCGAGAAATAACGGATTATATCCTGTCTGTGATTTTTTGTTTCTCTTGCTATATATTCTATCAGACTGCATACATAGTAAATATCATCTTTTTGTTTCTCAGTCATGAATTTTTTCGCTCCTCTCAAATGTCAGGCATCTTTCTCAGATATACATCTTCTTATCATCCTATTCTAACTTTCTGCTTAATAACCAGCTTCCAAATTTACTCTATGGCACAGTTCTTTCCCTTCCAGAAATCTCTCCAGATTCTGAATGCAGATATCCCAGATCAGATTCTCAGTCATCCTGTCACCCCCGAAGCTTGGACCTGCTATATGTGGTGTAAGGATCACATTTTCCATATCCCATAACGGCGACTCTTCCGCCAGAGGTTCTGTCTCTGATACATCCAGTACTGCGCCCTTTAAATGCCCCGCACTTAATATTCTCACCAGATCATCATTCACGATCAGGCTTCCACGCCCTACATTAATCAGAACAGCATCCTTTTTCATCGTTCTCAGTCTCGCCTCATTAAAAAGTCCTGCCGTTTCTTTTGTCCCCGGCAGGCACCCTGTCACAATGTCCATATTCGGAAGGATACGATCCAGTTCATCTATGCTGAAAATCTCATCAAAATACTCTTTACACTCTTTGTCCGTTTTACCTTTTATGCCCGCTACATTTCTCTTAACTCCCGTAATGTGCACTCCAAACGGTCGCAGCCTGGCGGCAACATTCTTCCCGATATCTCCGGTTCCGAGAATCAGCACCTTTTTCCCAAAAAGCGTATCCACAGAATTTCCCTTTTCCCAGACATGGTTTCGCTGTTTTTTCTGATACGCCGGAAAAGAACGATACAGGGCAATGATACTCCCAATGACATATTCCGAAATAACAATTCCAAAAGCCCCGGAAGCATTCGTCAATACAAAATCTCTGCGAATATTCTGCATCTTTGTATACTTATCAGCCCCCGCCCATGTAATCTGCAGCCATTTAAGATTTTCAGCCTGCTGTAGTTCTGCCTCATCAGGTTCTCCGATTATAACTTCTGCATCCCTCAGACAATTTTGCAGAAATTCTTCCCTGCTTTTTAAAGTCTTACATTCTGCAACATCTCCTGAATAATCTCCTGAATAATCTTCTGTAAAAACAAATTCACATTTCTCGCCAAAACGCTGATAAAATTTTCTCCGTACCTCTTCCCTGCATGGTACTTTCACCAGGATTTTCTCTTTTTCTGTTCGCAGCATTCTTTTTGCCTCTGTTTTTCTTAGTATTTTCTTTTTAATATTTCCTTTTTACACTACAAGTCGAGTTCTAATCACGTTCTTACATATACCCATGCCCATTATATTCCAATTTTCTGCGATAAATCATTTGATTTTATTTGCCTTTTTTTAATCCTTTCTCAAATTCCAGGACTTCTCCCCTGCACAACTCTATAGCTTCATTGCAGGTTTCCACATCATCACCATCTATCTCTATACTGTCATCACCGGGATATCTGGTTGAAAAATAAAAACCATCTATCATTTTCATATGTGACTGCGTATCTTTCGAAAACTCCAATCCCATATTCCCTTTTAAAAATTTCATCAGTCTGTTCAGGCTATGGGTACGCAGAATATTCTCAAAATCCTTCTGCCGCATGGCATCATCTGGTTTATAGTATTCTGAAATCAGATGTTTCATATATTTTTCGCATATTCCCTGTGCCATAGCACCCATCATATTTGCAACGATTCCCGCATCATATGAAGCCTTGAAATATTGAAAATCATTTTCTGCAAAATCAAAGTAACTGCTTAAGGCCATATCTGAATTCCTTCCTTTCGCACATTTGCATAATACAGCATTTTATTTTTTTTCCATTCATCCCCTACTACGATTTTCAAATCCGTCTCTGCGTCATCCAGTTCATCCGAAGAAACTTCAGACTTTAACAGATAGAGATACTTTTTAAGTTCCGGTCTGGAAAGAAATGATTCTGACAGTTCCAGAAACAGATCAACATCGCTGCTGTATTTTTCTTCTCCACGCGCACAGCTTCCATACAGATATATCGTTTTAATATATGGTTTTATACAGGACGACTGAATCACTTTTAAAGCATATTCTGCTGCATTTCTCTGACGCTGTGACCCGATACATGTCAACATTTCCATACATCCCTCCAGATTCAGATTTCATCCAGGTATCCACATCCCGGCAAATACAACAGCCGGAAATCACCCTTCGTACGATGAGGGAAGAATCGGAAAACAGGGAAAGCCGATTCTGAAAGCATATTTCCGGAAATCCCCCACTCCGGGTCTACTGGAACATCCAGAACTTCTGCACCCAATTCCTCAACAATCCATTTGATGTTCTCTTCATCCTCAACAGTATTATACGTACATGTACTGTATATGAGCAGGCCACCAGGCTTAATGGCAGGCCAAACGTCTTCTATGATGCTTCTCTGACGCTCACCGCACATGTTTACATTAGAAACGCTCCATTCTTCAATAGATTGCGCATCTTTGCGGAACATGCCTTCGCCGGAACAAGGAACGTCTGCAAGAACCACATCGAAAAGATTCTCAAAACTTGAAAAATCTGCTGGTGCATTGTTTGTGACAACAACATTAGGATAACCCCACTTTATCATGTTCTCGCCAAGCACATTCGCCCTTTGACGATTGATCTCGTTTGAAACCAACACACTGCCATGAGGTAAAACAGATACGGAAGAAGTAGATTTACCGCCTGGCGAAGCACACAAATCAAGCATTGTTACCGGACCATCAACATAGGTTTTCAGGATATGTTCAATAAACATCGAAGAAGCTTCCTGCACATAATACGCGCCTGCGTGAAAAAGCGGATCAAAAGTGTATGTAGGTCTGCTGTCAAGATAAAAGCCATCAGCGGCCCATGGAACCTTTGACGATGAAGAAATATCATTGCCTCTCCATTTCATACGATTGAGCCTGAGACTTACCGGCGATGTACCAGCAATTGCCTCGCTGAGCAATCCGAATTCATCTTCACCAAGAAGCCTGGAGGTGTATTCTACGAAATCTATTGGTAATTTCACTGTACTATCCATACTGAAAAACTATGTATTATAACAAATTTCTTATTTTAAAAGATGCAAACAAATAAATTGAAATAAAATTCATAAATTTGCATGTAATTAAAAACTTATAGAATGGGACATAGACAACTAGACTCGCTTGACGAGCAGATTTTGAGAATGATTGCAAAAAATGCACGCATTCCGTTTCTTGAAGTAGCCCGTGTATGCAATGTATCAGGTGCAGCCATACATCAGCGTATACAGAAACTAACTAAGCTTGGAGTCATAAAAGGCTCTGAATATATCATTGATCCAGAGAAGATAGGCTATGAAACATGTGCATACATAGGTCTATATCTCAAAGATCCTGGAACATTCGATGATGTAGTTACAGAACTTCAGAAGATACCAGAGGTAGTGGAATGCCACTATACAACCGGTGGATACGATATGTTCATCAAGCTATATGCAAAGAACAACCATCATCTTCTTACCATCATACACGACAAGCTTCAGCCTCTTGGACTCAGCAGATCTGAAACAATCATTTCTTTCAATGAAGCTATAAAGAGACAACTGCCGATATCAGATTGGAGCTCAAAAGACAACAATGAAAATGATGAGTACAATGAAGGCGATGAAGAAATAAACGATTGCGGAGAAGACCTTTCGTCTATTCAATAAAGCTCAACACATAACACTCATTTATTTATCATTGCAAATCAACAGCCGTTCATGCAACCTGTCAAGGACATGAACGGCTGTATTATTTTTTGTAAGCCTATTCCACTCTTTCGTAATCGCAGAAAGCGTATGCATGTGCATGCTTTTCGTCAGCCTCATGGCGCTCTTCCGCAACCTTTTTCCACAATGCAGTATCTATCTGAGGGAAAAAAGCATCTGCTTCAGCAGGTTCATCATCAACTTCTGTAATGACAAGCTTGCCGGCTACGTCCATTGAATCCCTATAGATAGATTCACCTCCGATGATAAATACATTTTCAGTGTCAACACAGCTGTTCAACGCATCCTCAAGTGACCTGAAACATTCAGCTCCAGGGAATGAATCGAGTGACGCCGTACGCGAAAGGACAATATTACGTCTGTTAGGCAAAGCGCCTTTAGGAAGTGACTCGAACGTCTTGCGCCCCATTATTATCGTATTGCCCGTTGTAAGGGCCTTAAAACGCTTCATATCGCTAGGCAACCAATAAAGCAACTTATTATTAAGGCCGATAGCTCCATTGCGCGCTACAGCAGCTATAATAGAAATATTCTTATTTGCCATTCTATAGTTGTTGTTATATATATCAAACTAAAGCCGAATCAATCAAACAGACACCTTGCCTGGGATATGAGGCCACGGATCATAACCTTCGAGCTGGAAATCCTCATATTTAAAGTCGAATATGTTCTTAACGTCAGGATTTATCACCATTCTAGGCAAAGGTCTTGGCTCGCGGGTCAGCTGCAGCTTCACCTGTTCAATATGATCCAAATATATATGCGTATCACCTGTTGTATGTACAAATTCCCCTGGTTCCAGTCCAGTGACTTGTGCCATCATCATAAGAAGCAATGCATACGATGCTATATTGAAAGGCACACCCAAGAAAGTGTCCGCACTTCTCTGATAAAGCTGGAGGCTAAGGCGACCGTCGGCGACATAAAACTGGAAAAGCAGATGGCATGGCGGAAGATTCATATTGTCGAGATCTGCCACATTCCATGAACTTACGATGATTCGCCTTGAATCAGGATTATTCTTAATGTCGTCTACAACCTTTGCTATCTGGTCTATGTATCCACCATTATAGTCAGGCCATGAGCGCCACTGATATCCGTAAATATGTCCAAGGTCGCCATCTTCATCGGCCCACTCGTTCCATATCCGCACACCATGCTCCTGAAGATACTTCACATTGGTATCGCCTCGCAAGAACCACAGCAATTCATAAATTATAGATTTAAGATGCAGTTTCTTGGTAGTCAACAACGGGAATCCATCTTTCAGATCAAAACGCATCTGATGTCCAAATACACTGATTGTTCCAGTACCAGTTCTGTCGCTCTTCTGTACTCCTTCAGTAACAATCCTGTTCAACAAATCAAGATATTGTTTCATTGCAAGATTACTTAATCATTATAAAAGTGAGAAAATCAATTTTCATACAATCGCTTTACAAATGTACATAAATATGTTGATTTATTCCCCAAATAGCATAAAAAAGGAGGTGGAAACTACTATGTTCCACCTCCCGATAATTCTGTAAATACAAGTCTTAGAAAACTCTAATCCTTCGCTATCTTTTCTGCTGAATAAACAATCTTCAAAGCATATGCCTTACGAAGAACCTGCTTAACGTCTGTAATGATACCCATTGGCGTATCCTTATCCATCTTCAAAGATATTGTATAATATGGTTTCTCAGACTCACTAAGTTCATTTCTGTCAGACATGATGAAGTCATATACTTCATTTACTTCTGCATACTTGTCATTCAACTGAATTCGTGTACCGCTGCCATACTGTGCTCTCAAAGCCTCTGTCGGTCTACCGATGTATATGAAAGAAGTACAAGATTTACGTGTAAGTTTCTCGAGCTCAGTTCCTGCAGGTTTCTGTATCTTGACCATGAGGGTTACTTCACGCATCGTAGTTACCATCATGAAGAAGAACAAGATAGTGAAGATCAAGTCAGGAAGAGATGACGTACTCAACTCGGGCACCTCATGGTCACTGTTCTTGTTAAATCTGCTCATTGTAAACTTGCTCCATATTTTTTAGGTTCAGCCTCTGAAATCTTCTGAGGATAATATTCGCGGACTGCTTCCTGCTGTTCAGGAGAACAAACCTTATATCCATAACCGAATTTTTCTCTGGCCAGTTCGTCGCGCAGCTCATTGTAAGCGGCAACGATTCTGTCCTGAACCTCGAAATAAACCCAATAGCTAGTGTTTCGGTCTGTCTGTACAGAAATCACATGCTTGTCCGTAACCATACAAGTTCCCATAAGCGAAATTTTCTTTGGGTTCTTTTCTGGCAGATCAGGTCTATTTTCTTTGTTTGCAATAAATTCCTTAGCTCTCTCCTTTACTTCATCCAGCGAAACGTAGTCATCGCCGATCATGAGTAAGTTATCCTTGCTGACGCGGACATAAAGAATATTTCTCTCCTTCACATCCAGCTGTTTCTGCATCTGTTCGTCTTCAGGCGGTTTCGGCAATGTTCGTCCGAGACCTTGATCGGTATCCATTGATGTTGTGACAAGGAAGAAGATGAGCAACATGAACGAGATATCTGCGGTTGAACTGGTATTCAGTCCAGGCACTTTCCTTTTCTTTCCCATAGTTACTCAATTTTAAAATTACTTCTTAACCACAAGCACCATACTTGCAAAAATAGATATTACCGACAAAATCAGCAGGATGAACATAGAAATCAGACATGTATCGGTAATGCAGAGGTCAACAGGATCTGTAAATACTTCGCCGTTAACCAATACAGGAGACTGATCAGCCAAACCTACGCCCAAACCTATTACGACTGAAAGAACCAGGCCTATGACAGAAATCGTGCCGGTTTTGCCAGCTATTCCTTTTGCTTCTGTTCCTGAAGCATTCTTGACCTGCATCACAACACTCACCAATGTAAGGACAAATGTCAAAACTATCAGGACACCCATCCAGACCATCAGAAGATCTGTAAACTGTGGATCATTGAATTTTGGATCCTCCTTATATGGAATGTCATATCCGACAAGGAAGAACAGTCCAAGAACCACGACTGATATAGCCATAATGGCATACATGACGTAGTTCGATATTTTCATTGATTTCATTTTGTATTCTCCAAATTAAAAAGGTTAGTCACTTACTTCTTCAAATTGTACTTTGTGATTATATCAAGAAGAGAGATTGTAGAATCTTCCATCTGAGCAGTGATGCTTTCAATCTTTGAAAGGATGTAGTTATAGAATATCTGAAGAATCAAAGCAACAATGATACCGAAGATAGTAGTAAGCAAGGCAACCTTCATACCTCCCGCAACGACTGTAGGAGAAATATCACCGGCTCTCTGGATGTCATCGAATGCCTGCACCATACCAACGACTGTACCGAGGAATCCGAGAGATGGAGACATGGCGATGAACAATGTAATCCAAGAACATCCCTTCTCAAGATAGCTTGCCTGGACTGCTCCGTAAGAAACTACTGAACGCTCAACAACATCAGTACCTTCATCTATACGCATAAGTCCCTGATAGCAGATTGAAGCAACTGGACCACGTGTGTCGCGGCAAACAGCCTTTGCGCCTTCAACATCTCCGCGTCCTACAAGGTTTTCTTCAACTTTTGAAAGAAGCTTCTTAGAGTTGATATCAGCAAGTGAAAGATAAATGATACGTTCGATACAGAAAGCAAGACCGAGAATCATTGCTATAGCAACCGGTGACATCCATGCTACAGATCCTTCAATGAACTTTGTCTTGATTCCCTTGTACATACCTCCCTCTTCTACTTCTACTGCAGGTGCTACTTCTTCATCTGCAGTGGCAAGAGTGTCTTCTTCTGCAGCCAAGGTATCAGCCTCTGCCAATGTATCAACGACCTGTTCAGCGGTTGCTGAATCTGCATCCTGTGCCGAAATAGACTGTGTCATTCCGAATGTAACGACACCCATCAGTGCAATAATTGCAAATACTTTTTTCATTGTGTGTTTAAAATTTTAAGATTAATACTTTATTTGTTTATATTCTTATTTTATTTATTAACACTGCGGAGAGAGGGGGATTCGAACCCCCGAAACGCTTTTGGCGTTTACACGCTTTCCAGGCGTGCCTCTTCAGCCACTCGAGCATCTCTCCTCGGCAACTTGACAGTTGTGCCATCTAAACGGGTGCAAATTACAAAAAAATGCCATTACCTCGTAATTCAGCAACAAAAATATTCATTTTTTTTATTCAAAACCAACGTTTGCATTACAAAGTTTTTCTTTAAGCTAAAAAAAGTGATTTTTCATGTATCAAGCATGGCACGAGTGCATCACAGAGCATGCGATACGGAATATGCCGGAGCACCCTGCTTCATATACATGAAGACGCTTCCAGCTTTCCGAAAACCTTGAATACATTGTCAGTCGTTGTCTTTTCCACCTCGCTTGGAGCCACTCCATATATCAATGCAAGTTTATCAGCAATATCGGCCACGTATGCACTCTCATTTCTTTTACCTCTATGAGGAACAGGTGCCATATATGGAGAATCGGTTTCTATCACAATTCTGGATAAAGGCACGGAACTGGAGAGCACATCCGGCAATGCTGATTTCTTGAAGGTTGAGATACCTCCTATACCCAACATAAAACCTGGAAATGAAAGCAACTGTTCTGCTTCCTCTGCACTACCAGAAAAACAGTGGAACACACCTTTCAGATTCTCATCTCTACGCAATTCCATTTCGCGCATCAAGGATTCATGTGCAGATCTGGCATGTATCATGAGCGGAAGTCCAAACTCCGAAGCCAATTCAACCTGAGCGGCAAACACGCGTTCCTGCTCATCCCGACGACTGTCGTCCCAATAGAAATCCAGTCCCACCTCTCCTATCGCCACATAAGGGTTTTCAGCCGAAAGTCTTTCTCGCATCATGCCAATGAAAGAATCATTCTCATCTTTTGTCCCGATGTTTTCAGGATGAAGTCCAATCATCGGATACAAAAATCCAGAATAAGTTACACATATTTCATCAACATTCGGCAAGGTTTCTTGCGAGACATTTGGTACAAGAATCTTACCGATGCCAGCTTCCTTGGCTCTAACTACAACATCGGCAAGATCAGAAGCAAATTCCTCACCGTCAAGATGGGCGTGTGTATCTATCAGCATAAACAAGTATTCATTTTAATAGCCAACAACATATCAGCTGTTGCGGCCCATAAGTCCACAAACAAAAGAGCGAAGCACTGTTTTCAGGTTTTCGGGAAGTTCAACAGCATCCAGACAAGCAAGTGCTTCCGCAAAAAGAGAAGAAATACGCTCTTCGCAAATCTCACGAACACCCACAGAATTATATATAGCTGTTACGGCGCTGATTTTCTCTTTTGGATCAAAAGTCTGCATCGACAAATATCTCTCGAGTTCAGCCTTATTGTGTGCATCCGCTCTTTCCAATGCAGTAATAAGCATGAAAGTCTTCTTGTTCGACAATATATCTCCACCTATATTCTTTCCGAAGACAGCCGGATCGCCATACACATCAAGGCAATCGTCCTGAAGCTGGAATGCCAAGCCAAGATTCTCGCCTGCTTTATAAAGAAGTTCCGCATCGCTTTCAGGAGCATCGGCCAACAAAGCTCCCACCTTAAGTGCACATGCCAACAGGACAGAAGTCTTTAGACGAATCATCTCCATATACTCATCGACACACACATCATTGCGAGTTTCGAATTCCATATCATACTGCTGGCCTTCACATACACCAAGCGCTGCATCCGTAAATGCTTCCAGAGCGGCAGGATACCGCAGCGCCTTGCCGCCACACATGAGTTTATATGCCAATATCAGCATTGCATCACCGGACAGAATAGCAGTATTTGCATTCCATTTCTTATGTACTGTGGGGGTTCCGCGTCTGACACCGGCATTGTCCATAAGGTCGTCATGGAGAAGAGTGAAATTGTGGTAAGTTTCAAGTCCCAGTGCATTCTCCATTATGCTGTCAACGTCATCCCTATACATATTATATGCAAGAAGCATCAGTACGGGGCGTATCCTCTTGCCACCGGCAGAAAGAGAATAGCGTATCGGAGCATATAGTCCGTCCGGGCGGCCGATGCCGACTGTTGAAATTCTGCCGTTCACCTTATCCAAAAGGTCTGAAGATGTCAGGAGCATTCTTTCTTCCATATGTTTATCAATCTATACTAGCTGAAAAGACGCAGGGCCGCACAGATCAAATCTTGCGGCCCATGCATTATATAAAAAATTACATAACTATTCTTCAATGTGCTTTTGCATCATTACTGGAGTCTGAACACTACAGGGAGGACGTATTTAACACGTACAGCCTTACCTCTCTGACGTCCAGGAGACCACTTAGGCATCGACTTGACAACTCGTACGGCTTCGTTGTCAAGTGAAGGGTCTACGCCTTTCAAAACGTGTACGTCAACGATTGAACCGTCCTTGTTTACGACGAAATCAAGCATTACACGTCCCTGAATACCATTATCCTGAGCAACAGACGGGTATCTGATATTCTCACTCAAGAATTTCATCAAGGCCTTCATACCTCCAGGGAACTCAGGCATCTGTTCTACAACCTGGAATACTTCTCCTTCGTCTGATGCTTCTGCAGTCACAACTGGACCTGGAGCAACAGGACCTGAAACAGGAGCAACGGGACCGGAGATGGCTTCTGTTGTGGCTTCTGATGATTCGATTGTCTCATCTGCAATTTCTTCGTCATTTTCAACGATGTTCAGAATTTCAGGAACCTCAGGAGCTTCTGCAGGAGGTGGAGCTGCCGCTTGGAAAATAGGTTGAGTGATAGGTATCACTTCCTCTTCCATTGGGGCGGCTGAAGCCGCATACACTACAGGCTCTGTCTCGATGTATTCGCGCTCGGTCCATTCGAACGCCACAAAGAGCATGGCCAAAGCCAAGATGTAGCCGATGAGAAGCCCTGTTCCTTTCTGCCCCTCAAGGTCTGCTTTCTTTGATTTTTTGATTTCCATATATTACACTTTTTAATGTTTCTCACGATTTGAGGCAAAAGTAACACTTTTTTCTTTATATCGTATTCTTATCAATACTTTTTTTGACTTTTCAGTTGCATTTTTTCAGTAGGAATACGCTATATGGCAAGCCCGCAACAGACAAGCAACATCCGTACCCGACTGCTTCAGTATCTGCACACAGTTCAAAACTGCGAGCGCCCGCGGCTTCATCCGCGAGGGCACGCAGACGTCTCTGCGAGCCCTCAGAATATTAAAGACTGTATGCCGACATACCAAAAACAGCTTTCTTTACGTTAGCATTAATAAGCCACAATATGTAAAAGAGGTTGGCAGAAAGCTATAAATGAATTATATTTGCGCTGGAAGAACGGGCAATGCTGAAACAGGAAGGCGGTGCACGATCTGACAAAAAGTGCAGAACAAAACTTACACCTGCAAGAAATGATAATCAAATGTATGAAAAGAATCATTGCTGTCTTAACATTATTATATATATTCACAGAGTCTGATGCACAAGAAGGCAGCAGCGCCTATTCATTCCTGGACATTCCGGTATCTGCGCATTCCGCGGCACTGGGCGGCAACAACGTGTCTATAATAGAGGACGACATCACATTGATGTACACAAACCCGGCCGCTCTTGCAAACGTATCGGACAAGACGCTGAATCTTAACTTCACCTCATATTTTTCCGGCACATCGAAACTCAGCGCAGCCTTTGCCAAAGCTTCAGGCGAAAGAGGTACATGGGCGGCTGCAGCAGAATATCTCAACTACGGAAGTATGACAGAGACAAATGAATCGCACGAGGAGCTGGGAAAAATTTCTGCAAAAGATTTCGGACTTATGGGAGGCTATTGCTACAGCTTCAGCGACAAATGGGTCGGTGCAGCAATAGGTAAAGCCCTATTCTCAAACTACGGAAACTATTCATCGATAGGTCTTGGGGTTGATCTAGGCGTTAACTACTTTGATGAAGCAAACGGGCTTTCGCTAGGTCTCGTTGCAAGAAATCTTGGAGGTCAGGTCAAAGCTTTTGAAGACAAATACGAGGCTATGCCTTTCAACCTGGTATTCGGTATAAGCAAAGATCTCAACAAGGCACCTATAAGAATATCGCTCACACTATCGGATCTCACACATTGGAGCAACGAATATTATTCGAGCTACACTGGCGAAGACTTAAGTTTCGGGAAAATACTGATGAACCATGTTGCTCTCGGAGTGGATATATTCCCGACAAAAACGACATGGGTGGCTGTAGGATACAACTTCAGAAGGGCATACGAAATGAAAGTCAACGACAGCAGCCACTGGGCTGGTTTCTCCATCGGAGGTGGAATTTCCATCAAAAGATTCAAAATCGGCATAGCATACGGCAAATACCATGTAGCTTCATCTTCGATTTTGGCGAATGCATCCTTCAGTCTTTAAGCAAACTAGAACAGAATAAAAAAGATATAACAAGATGAAAAAAATAACTATAGCAATAGACGGATTCTCATCATGCGGAAAAAGCACGATGGCAAAAGACCTGGCAAGAAGTATAGGATACATATATATTGACAGCGGTGCCATGTACAGAGCCGTAACATTGTATGCCATCGAAAACGGCATGTTTGCAGGCGACATTCTGGATGAGCAGAAGCTCAAAGACAAAATCGGAAACATTACAGTTTCATTCAAGATGGACGAAAACAAACATGTACCGGTGACATGCCTGAACGGAACAGAAGTGGAAGACAAAATACGCGGTATGGAAGTCTCCAGCAAAGTCAGCTACATCGCAGCATTGGATTTCGTAAGGAGTTTCCTCACTGCACAACAGCAGGAAATGGGAAAAGAAAAAGGTATCGTGATGGACGGACGCGACATCGGCACAACCGTTTTCCCTGATGCTGAGCTCAAGATATTCGTCACTGCATCACCAGAAATAAGGGCAAAACGCAGATTTGACGAGCTGAAGGCAAAGGGAGTTGAAGACGTCAATCTTGAAGACATACTCAAAAACGTTGAAGAACGTGACAGAATAGACCAGAACAGAAAAGTAAGTCCTCTGAAACAGGCGGAAGACGCACTTGTCCTGGACAACAGCAACATGACGATTGAAGAACAGAAAGCGTGGTTGCTGGAACGTTTCAAGGAAAGGACTGAATGCTGAAAGAATAAAAAACATAGAACAGTGCTCAAAATAGAAATAGACAGCGGTTCCGGATTTTGCTTCGGAGTTACAACCGCAATACAAAAAGCAGAAGAGGAACTGGCAAGCAGCTCCTCTCTGTATTGTCTTGGCGACATAGTACATAATGGTAAAGAGTGTGAGCGTCTGAAACAGATGGGGCTAGTCACCGTTGACCATAAGGATCTGGACACACTAAACGACTGCAAGCTTCTACTGCGTGCACACGGCGAACCACCATCAACATACGAGAAAGCGTCCGAAAGGAATATTCAAATAATCGATGCTACGTGTCCCGTAGTTCTGAATCTGCAAAAACGCATAAAAAAAGACTATGACTGTGGAGACAACAGACAGATAGTCATATACGGCAAGAACGGACACGCTGAAGTTGTAGGACTCGTAGGACAGACCAACGGTACTGCAATTGTGATTGAGAATCTGGATGATGCAAAGAAGCTTGACTTCAACAGGGACATAAACCTTTATTCACAAACGACAAAGTCGCTTGAAGGATTTGGAGAAATTGTAAGCTACATCAGCAAAAGCATGATTGGCGATGCAAAATTCAATTACTTCGACACAATATGCAGACAGGTCGCAAACAGAATGCCTAACATAAAGGCATTTGCCGAAAGGCACGATCTGATTCTGTTCGTTTGCGGCAAGAAAAGTTCAAACGGCAAGGTATTGTTCAACGAATGCAAGAAGGTCAACCCGCAATCATATATGGTAGACAATCCGGAAGACATAGACTACAGCTGGTTCGAAGGCATAGAATCTGTGGGAATCTGCGGTGCCACCTCCACTCCTAAATGGCTGATGGAGGAATGCAAGGATGCTATAACACGCCACTTCGAGCAGAAAGGCTGAAGGACATATTTCTTATATGGACGCAAGAAATATGCTCAAAAATATCGAAATTGAAAGTTTTTATTAACTTTGCAGTTAGAATCATCGGTCGCAGAATTGCGGTCTGGATCAGACACAGAACAAATTTAAGGTAAATAAGATTACACAATATTATGGCGGCTATTAAATGTATAGGAATTATCACTTCAGGAGATGACGCACCAGGAATGAACAGCGCCATCAGATCGGTAACACGTTCTGCCATCTACAATGGACTTAGGGTAAAAGCTATCTACCGCGGCTACAAAGGACTTATAGATGGAGAAATTGTGGAATTTCAGACACAGAATGTAAGCAACATAATACAGCAGGGAGGCACAATTCTGAAATCATCAGAAAGCAAGGACTTCATGACTCAGGAAGGAAGAAAGAAAGCCTACGAGAACATGATGAAGGAGGAGATTGATGCACTCGTAGTAATCGGAGGAGACGGCTCACTCAGCGGTGCCAGAATATTCGCACAAGAATATGATGTGCCTTGCATCGGTATTCCTGCAACGATAGACAACAACCTCTGCGGAACAGACACTACAATCGGCTACGACACGGCATTAAACACTATAATGCAGTCGGTAGACAAGATACGTGACACCGCTACATCTCACGAAAGACTTTTCTTTGTTGAAGTTGTTGGTGACGATGCAGGCTTCCTTGCACTCAACGGAGCAATAGCTTCAGGATGCGAAGCTGCTATTATTCCTTCAATAGAAATAGAGGAACACATGCTGACACAGTTCATTCAGAACGGTTTCAAGAAGAAAAAAAGCAGCAGTATCGTGCTCGTCGCCGCAAACAAGCAGATCGGTGGAGCCATGCACTACGCAGATATGGTCAAGACACAATATCCGGAACTCGATGTAAGAATATCAATCCTTGGACATCTGCAGCGAGGCGGACACCCTACAGCACACGACAGAATCATAGCCAGCCGAATGGGTGCGGCCAGCATACAGGCAATAATGAAAGGATTGAGAAACGTCATGGTGGGTATCGACAATGAAGAAATCGTATATGTGCCGTTCTCTAGAGCCATAAGAAACAATAAGCCTATAGACAGAAAGCTTTACGAGATATTGAACAACATATCTATCTGATTCGATTTTGCTCAAGCTAGACTAAAGAATAAAACAAAGCCCGGCAGAAAGACTGAAGTATTAAACTTACAGACCTTTCTGCCGGGATTTTCTATATTTTATATATTCCTTGCACTTACTTACCAGCAAGGAACACATTCAGCATTCTACTCTCACTGCTTCTGACGACCGATGTTTTCATAATATGCATCGAGAAGATTCTTTGCTGCAACAAAAGACGTTACACGTCCTTCAAGAACATCGTCGGAAACCTTTGTCAACAAAGATTTGACAACTGGATTGAAATAGAAATCATCACGCAAATGTTCATTGATGGTTTCGTACATCCAATATTTGGACTGCTCATTGCGACGATGCATAAAATATCCGCTCTCCTTTACTTCTTTTATATAAGAATAGATGGTATCCCAGATTTCTTCGATACCAAGTCCGTAGAAGCCAGAATAGCATAAAACCTTAGGCAAGACTCCACTTTCTGGTTTTGGAAACAATCTCAAGGCATTTCTGTAATGACTCGCAGCCATGTGAGCTTTATCCACGTTATTGCCGTCAGCCTTGTTTATAACAATACCGTCTGCTATTTCCATTATACCTCGCTTGATACCTTGAAGTTCATCACCTGTACCGGCAAGCTGTATGAGAAGGAAGAAATCAACCATTGAATGGCAAGCCGTTTCGCTCTGTCCAACACCAACTGTTTCAACAAAGATTTTATCGTAACCGGCAGCCTCGCAGAGAATGATAGTTTCACGGGTCTTGCGTGCAACACCGCCAAGGGATCCCGCCGTAGGACTAGGTCGGATAAAAGAATCCGGATGAACTGCAAGTTTCTCCATTCTTGTCTTGTCGCCCAAAATACTGCCTTTAGTCTTCTCACTGCTAGGGTCTATGGCAAGCACGGCCAAACGCCCACCGTATTTTTCAAGCACGTGTATGCCGAAAGCATCTATAGAAGTACTTTTTCCTGCTCCAGGAACACCGCTTATACCCACTCTTATCGAGTTTCCTGAATAAGGAAGACACTTTTCAATTACTTCCTGCGCTATTGCCTGATGCTCCGGCAAAAGACTTTCAACTAGAGTTACAGCCTGACTTAACACAGACACATTACCTTTAAGAATGCCTTCTACATATTCTCCGGATGTGAGAAGATGACGTTTCTTCCTCTTATTCAATTTCAAATACGGACTGACAATTGACTGATTGGAAACTCCTGCATTTACAGACAAACTCTGGAATTCACTGCTGTTCTCTGGATGCTCCATAATAAGTAGTGCTTTAGTTATTTTTGGAATTTTACTGTAACAATCTCTTTCGGGTGCTTTGGATCGTTGGTAATGAGAAGCACACGTGGCTGCGACTTCGACTGTCCGAGATATTTAGCCATAAGAGTAACTTTCATCTTGATACTTTCTCCTGGTGCAAGAACTTTTTTCGGCAAACTTACAGAAAGAGCATGATTGAACACCTGTATGGCCTGAAGCTGCAATGTTCCTCTACCCTTATTTGTGATTTCTACGCGACCGCTCACTTTTTTCTTTTTTCCAAGCTTTCCGAAATCAAGTTCAGTTGATGATATATTGAATTCAGGCCTTGCAATACCTGCTATTTCCTCTGGAAAATCAGGCAGAAGAATAGCAGAAACCGCAATATCATTATCATCTCCAACTTTATCTCCTGAATATCTGGCAAGATAGATTGTGGTCTGTGTCAAGCCCATATTCATAAGTTTCTTTGAATCGAGCGTAAGTTTTATTACACCCCTCCTTCCTCTAGCAAGCATCTCAGGCTGTGCTTCAGCTGTTATATAAGGAGGCAAATGCATAAGAGTCGGAGTATAAACATCCTTCCCGTCGTTCACCAATTCGAGATAAGCTGTAACGGTATCTCCAGATACGGCATCAGGAAATTCAATATTGTTTGTATTCAAACATACATCTCCGACACGATAAGGATAAAGTTCTTCTATCTCGATGCGGTCACTGGTGGAGACTTCACCTTTCATTCTAACTACTAGCGGTTCTTGAGACGCATTTGTATAAACATCGATAGCCTTATCGAAACGACCGAGCGTCATGGCATCGTAAGTAACCTTTATTTCTCCTTCATCGTTTCTTCTGATAGGCTCGTCAGGCCATTCCGAAACAATGCATCCGCACATTGCATCGACCTTTTCGATACGTAAAGGCGTACGTTCCTTGTTTTTGAATTTGAATGTTGCTGTTACCGGCTTTTTCCACAGAGTAGTCCCCACATCAACATTAACACTGTCAAAAACCACTTTCTGCGCTGACACACATACTGCAACAAAAAATGCCAAAGCCACTGTCAAATATTTTTTCAGCATATACCTATATTCTTAGTTGTATTTGTTTTCTACAAATATAGCAGAAAAAAGTTGATTTTCACTTTCAAACAAAGCAAAAGCAGGCCGACACTCGTATTAAAGTTCCTTAAGATATACAATTAAGGCCCGCAGTATCCTGCAGGCCTCAATATCATTGTTTGAATAATATATATTATCGTGTCAATGCGTCAATGGCATCAGCATCAATGTGCACTGATTGAATCTGAATATTTCTGCAACTTTGCTTTATAAGCATCCCAGTCAGCTATAGGTTCACGAGCTGCACCGCTCTCCATTGCTGCACGCGCAACGGCTGGAGCAACAGTCGTAAGAAGACGCTTGTCGATTGGCTTCGGAATAAAGTAATCACGACCGAACGACATTCCACGCATAGCAGGATAATGTTCGCACAACTCATCGTATATAGGCTCCTTTGCAACAGATGCTATTGCATATACAGCAGCCATCTCCATAGCTTCATTCATACATTTCGAACGAGTATCAAGCGCAGCTCTGAATATGTAAGGGAAGCAGCTTGCATTGTTTATCTGAACCAAAGAATCGCTTCTTCCTGTAGCCATAAGTACATCCTTACGTGTAGCTCTTGCCAGTTCGTAAGAGATTTCCGGATCTGGATTAGCAAGCGCAAACACTATCGGATCTGCATTCATCTTGTTCAGCATTTCAGGTGTAAGAACACCACCCTTTGAAAGACCCAAGAAAACATCTGCACCATCTATTGCTTCCTCCAAAGTCTTGCAGTCTGTATCAACTGCAAAATATTCCTTGAATTCATTAAGATCCGTACGACTTGTACTTATAACGCCTCGACTGTCAAGCATCATAAGGTTTTCTCTCTTGACACCCAGACGTATAAACATCTTTGAACAAGCAATAGCCGCAGCACCTGCACCATTTACAACCACACGTACATCGCCGATGTTTTTGCCAGCTATTTCCAATGCATTTATCAATCCAGCACCCGAAATGATGGCTGTTCCATGCTGATCGTCATGCATTATTGGAATATCGAGTTCACGTCTGAGCGTATCTTCTATTTCAAAACACTGCGGAGCCTTGATATCTTCAAGATTAATAGCACCGAATGTTGGAGAAATCGCTTTCACAACATTGATGAATTCCTTAGAATCAGAAGCATCAACTTCAATATCAAAAGCATCAACATCGGCAAAATACTTAAAGAACACAGCCTTTCCTTCCATTACAGGCTTTCCGGCAAGAGCTCCGATATTTCCAAGTCCAAGTACTGCTGTACCATTGGAAATGACCGCTACAAGATTACCTCTATTTGTATAACGATATGCGTCATTTGGATTCTTCTGAATGTCTTTGCAAGGTTCGGCCACGCCTGGTGTATAAGCCAAGGCCAAATCATCAAGAGTTGCACACGGTTTAGTTATGGACAAAGCCACCTTTCCTGGACGTCCTTCTTCATGGTAGCGAAGAGCCTCTTCGCGCAAATTCTTTTTATCCATAAAAAATCAACAATTTAGTTTGAACTACGCAAAGTTAGCTATAAAAGTTCAGAAAACATTAAAATTGTAAGCATTAATAAGAAAAAAGTGTCAAAATCTAAGCACAAAGACACAAAACAATAACCTACCGACATAAAACCTCAAACAGAAGCAACATCTGAAACAAAACTTTAGAAGATACACTACCGACAAACAATAATCATCAAGCACACTAAAGTCACATAACAATATTCAATGAAAAACATCAAGTTTGCCCCTCTACTTACATATCCAATAGAATTGTAAACATAAAAAAACATCATTTTTTCGCAAAAAGTTTCTAAATAATTTGCCAGTTCAAATAAAAGCCGTACATTTGCATCGCTTTTGAAAAAACAAAGCATCACAACAAAGACAAACGTCTGAAATTGGGATATGGTGTAATTGGCAACACAACAGATTCTGGTCCTGTTATTCTAGGTTCGAGCCCTGGTATCCCAACCATACGAAAGATGAAAACAAATAAAGTTTCACTCTTTTGATTTGCTTAAGCAATAAGCAACCATAAATAAGACGAAGTCTAAAATTGGGATATGGTGTAATTGGCAACACAACAGATTCTGGTCCTGTTATTCCAGGTTCGAGCCCTGGTATCCCAACTATACGGAAGGTGAAAGCAAACAAGCTTTCACCTTTTTTGTTATTAATACTTCCCAGCCATCAATCAGTACACTACAATAAGCTGCAAGTACCATGCACAATAAAATGTTCGTGCAATATTTACAAAAAAGTTGAAAAAACGATATACCGCATCTGTATATCAAGGAAAAACACCTATCTTTGCAAACATTGATATTTAAATAAAACACTGGAAAATATGAACGAAAACCAAGAGTTGGTAAAATTTATCATCGAAGGAATACAGGAAAAGAAAGGAAAGAAAATAAGCGTGGTGGACTTGTCGGGCATCGAAGACACAATATGCAAATATCTTGTCATTTGCCAAGGTAATTCTCCGAGTCAGGTCGGAGCCATCACAGACTCTGTAAAAGAACACGTAAGAAAAAATATAGGCTACAAACCAAGTGCTACAGACGGTACACAAAACTGCATCTGGGTCGCACTGGATTACATAGATGTTATTGTACATATTTTCGTACCGGATGCCAGAAGTTTCTACGACATAGAAAATCTTTGGAAAGACGCAGAAATAGAAGAAATTCCGGATATCGACTAAATCAACAAAATTTCTCAAACTATTATGGACAACAAGAAATCCCAATCCAATAAAGGTCCACGCTACAATTTTGCATGGCTTTACATCATACTCTTGGGAATCATCTTCTACGTTCTTTTTTATCAGAACGACAGTTCGACAAGCAAGGAAGTCGACTATACAACTTTCAAGGAGTATGTCAACAAAGGTTATGCAAAAAATATAGCAATCAACAAGGATGACCTTACACTGGACATGTATGTAAACCAAAACAACATACATGACGTTTTCGGAACAAACAGCAAAGTGGCAGGAAGAAATCCTTCCGTCAAAGTGGAATTCGGTTCACTCGACAAGATTGAAGAGTTTATCGATTCTGAAGTTGAATCAGGACATTTCACAGGAGATGTATCCTACACAAGAAAGAACGACCTGTTCATAAACATCTTGTGGCAGATAGGTCCTATCATTCTTATAGTTGTCATCTGGATGTTCTTCATACGCCGTATGGGAAGCGGAGGCGTAGGCAGCGGCATATTCTCTGTTGGAAAATCAAAAGCCAAGCTTTTCGAAAAAGACGGAAAGAATCAGGTAAGAGTAACATTCAAGGATGTTGCAGGACAGGCAGAAGCAAAGCAGGAAGTACAGGAGATTGTAGACTTCCTCAAGAAACCGCAGAAATACACCACCCTTGGAGGTAAAATTCCAAAGGGCGCACTGCTGGTAGGCCCTCCAGGAACAGGTAAAACCCTGCTCGCAAAAGCTGTTGCAGGCGAAGCTAATGTTCCATTCTTCTCGCTTTCCGGTTCAGACTTCGTTGAAATGTTCGTAGGTGTAGGTGCATCACGAGTAAGAGACTTGTTCCAGCAGGCCAAAGAGAAAGCTCCATGCATCATATTCATAGACGAGATTGACGCCATAGGTAGAGCCAGAAGCAAATCGGTAAACATGGGAGGCAATGATGAACGCGAAAACACGCTCAACCAGCTCCTCACAGAAATGGACGGTTTCGGCACAAACAGCGGCGTCATCATCCTCGCAGCAACAAACCGTGCTGACATTCTTGACAACGCGCTTTTGAGAGCCGGACGTTTCGACAGACAGATACATGTAGACTTGCCAGACCTGAATGAGCGCAAGGAGATATTCAACGTACACCTCCGCCCTATCAAGATTGACGAGAGCGTAGACGTAGACCTTCTCGCACGACAGACTCCAGGATTCTCCGGTGCAGATATTGCAAACGTCTGCAACGAAGCAGCACTTATCGCTGCACGCCACGACAGCCAGTGGGTCAACAAACAGGATTTCCTCGATGCTGTAGATAGAATCATCGGTGGTCTTGAGAAAAAGACAAAGGTGATGACACAAGAGGAAAAGCGTACAATTGCACTCCACGAGGCCGGACATGCAACTATATCTTGGTTCCTGCAATATGCAAATCCGCTTGTAAAGGTAACCATAGTACCACGAGGAAGAGCTCTTGGCGCTGCATGGTACATGCCTGAAGAAAGACAGATTACTACCAAGGAGCAGATGCTCGACGAAATATGCGCAACACTCGGCGGACGTGCAGCTGAAGAACTTTGTACAGGAAGCATCTCAACCGGTGCAGTCAATGACCTCGAAACTGTTACAAAACGTTCTTACGGCATGATTGCATACGCAGGTATGGGAGAAACTCTTCCAAACTTGTGCTATTACAACAACAATGAGTACCAGTTCAGCAAGCCTTACAGCGAAGATACAGCACGTATAATAGACGAGGAAGTTAAGAACCTCATTGCCAAGGAGTACGAAAGAGCAAAGAAGATTCTTTCTGAACATAAGGAAGGCCACGAGAAACTTGCACAGCTCCTCGTTGACAGAGAAGTAATTTTCGCAGAAGACGTTGAAGCAATATTCGGCAAGCGCCCATGGGCATCACGTTCAGAAGAAATACTTGCAAGCAGCAACGAGCAGAAAGCCAATGCAAACGCATCTGCAACTGCAGAAGAAAATGCCGACCTCATCAGAGCTAAGGCTGTTGCGGCTGTCATAGAAAAGGCAAAGATGTCTGAGCAGGCAAATGCTGAATCCAAGTCAGAAGACAACAAAGAAGTTCAACCTGAAGAGAACGCTTCCGACAAGACGTCTGCTGTAGACACAGAGAACGAAAAGTCTTCTGAAGAAACAAAAGAATCCAAAGAGTAAACCGACTAACTAAAAAAGAAAAGTGAAAACAAATCTTATAGTACGGAGCTTAACAGGAATAATATTCGTTATTGTTCTGGTTGGAGGCATCTTGTGGAGCCCTACGTCATTCGGACTCCTGTTTACAATCATTACCGGCATGACAGTCTGGGAATTCTGCACCATCATCAACAAGAATGAAGGAACGCAGGTAAACAGACTTATAACCACTGTTGCAGGCGTATACCTGTTCTTTGCTGTACTCGGATTCAACAGAAACATAGTAGGTGCAGAGATATTCATTCCATATCTTGTATCCATCATCTATCTTCTTATATCGGAACTCTATTTCGACAGGGCAAAATCAATATACAACTGGGCCTTTTCTCTCATGGCCCAGCTGTACATTGCACTTCCCTTCTCGCTTCTCAATGTTTTGTCGTACGTTGTAAGCAGAGATCCATACACACTTGAATACAATGTTGTCTACACACCAACACTTGTGCTTTCCGTATTCATATACCTTTGGGCAAGCGACACCGGAGCCTACTGTTTCGGTTCTATGCTGGGAAAACACAAACTATTCCCACGCATATCTCCAAACAAGACATGGGAAGGCTCGATAGGTGGAGGTATAACTGCTATAATCGCTTCACAGATAATAGCCTACTTCTGTAAGGATTTCTACTACGGCAACGACACTGTGAATGCAATAGCATGGGGCGGACTTGCAATCATTGTTGTGATTTTCGGAACTTGGGGCGACCTTGCAGAATCACTTCTCAAGCGCAAGCTCGGAATAAAAGATTCTGGCAATATTCTTCCCGGACATGGAGGAATGCTCGACAGATTCGACAGTTCACTCATAGCCATTCCAGCAGCAGTCATATACATCTACACACTGAACATATTCGGTATACTGGAAGATTTGGCAAAGTTGTTCTAATGCTCTTTCTTTAATAGGTAAGAACAAAATCCTACAGACTTACATAAAACGGCTCACGCTCTTAACACCACGTTAAAGCATGAGCCGTTTTTTATTACCCCAAAATTATAAAGGTTTTTCTGTTGCATAGCTGGATTTAAATGCAATCATATATGCATGAGCGCATATACATAATATGCCATCAAATCAACAAAGCTTTTCAGCGTCTTTTTTTAGGTTTAATATCCAAACGATACACGACATGCAAAGTTGCATACGACGGAACCGTATTGTACCACGTCTCCGTACGTCCTTGTGCATTGACGGTATGCTTCACGTTAGACAGCTGACGAAGCAGGTCGAAACCAATCATCTTGACCACCCACTGCTTGCTTTTTCCTAGAGCACGTGACAGAGAGGCATTCCAAACCCAATCTGTCGTATTCATTGATGCATCTGAATAGCCACGCCGATTATATGCCATGATGTCGGTAGACAGATCAATGCCCCACAACAAAGGAGTGCTCAAACTTATACCGTAATTGAAATCCGTGTACGAAAAATTGTTGAAATCCTCATTTCGACTGGACAGACGTGTCCATTTTACGTTGGCCAATGCAGATATACTGAATGACTCAAAACGATAATCCAAACGAAATTCATCGTTCAGAATCGAATTGTCAACTTCCTGCTTATTCAGGTATATTGAATTATCATCATTCACATAACTTTCACCAGAAAAATCCACACTACGCCGATAACTATAACCCAGAGTATTAGAAATATTCCAATGACTGCCCTTGTCCAAAAACTGGCTGTAATACACGTTTGCAGATGCAAGACGATTTCCGTCGATGTTCATAGGTTTATATGTTGTCACACCGCTTGCTCTGTCAAGAATCTGCGCCATCCCGATACTGTTCTCCCATATATTGTAATCTGCATTGAATCGCAATATACGCATAAACAGTTTCTTCTTAAGCTCATACATAAATCCCATATTATAGCCCCTAGTGGTTTTAAGCTCTGCATTACCTGTAAAATGATTCAGAGGATCGCTCTCATCCCTTACATCAAGCAAATCCATGATGTCCGGAAGATTATTGTTTATATTCCCCTTTAGCCTCATCTTGCCGAGCTTAGAGTTGTAGGACAAAGACAAAGAAGGATTAAAAGTAACATTGTCCTTTGTCTTGCTGCGTTTTTCAGCATTACGCAAATCATCGATACCGCGATTGTACACGTTAACGTCACCTTCAAACTCAACCCCAACCTTACCGAAGTACATATTTAGATAGTAATTGGCTGTATGTATACGTTCCATCCTTGTTGTATGGTAACTGTTGGCTTGATCGAGTACAAAAGCAGAAGACGCCGAAGGTGTCAACCAATCCTCATCGCATCTATACAAATCTTGATGGCCCGAATTGAACCTTTGTGTGTATTTGTATCCCAACCAATAGTTCATCTTGAAGAAAGCCGTGTCGGCCCCACTGAAATGTTTTTCATACGTCATGCCCAACGAATACCCATAATTAGACTTCGGCACATTGCTTTTCCGCTGTTCATAAATATTACCTGTTTCAGCACTATTATATACGATGCGGTCCATGACATTGCTTTCATACTTGCTTTTACCATACGAAAAATCAGCTGAGTAGTTAAGAAAGTCATTACCTATCACAGTAAAACCACCCGCATTGAGCGATGTACCCCATTCTGTTTCAAGACTGTTGCTACGTTGTTCTCTCGAATATAGCGAATCGAGCTCTTCAGCTACATGCGTCTCAGTAAGTCCTTCAGATTTGTTCCGAGAATAATGCACATTTGGATTTACGTACAAAAAAGTCTTGCCGGTCTTGGCTTCAAGCTTGGCATTCCATCTGATGTTCGTCATCCTCGGGTTATAGAAGCTTATAGCATTTCTATATGTGTTACCTTCTGCATAGTAGTCCTCCCGCATAGTCCGTGACTGATTGTCTACATCCTGATGCTCTGCCTGCAAGGAAGTCTTGAAATGAATGTCTGTATCTTTTGGATCCAGTGAGAAATCAATACCGCCCATATAAGTTTTCCTGTTACCCGTTGTTGCGTCTGTACGTTTCCACTCACCTTTTCCACTTGGCATTCCTGCATCACTCAGATTATTTGCATTGGCATATACCGCAATAGACGAATGGTTTGTGTAGCGCATGCCGAACATGCGTCCCAGCCACTTCTCATCAAAATTTCCGTCAAGGCCACTGCCGCCTCCTACTTCATAGTTTGAAATCCATCCTTCCTGATACTCACGCTTCAGACCGACATCCATCACCAGCGGATCTTTTTCTTTCTCCGCCTCTGAACGTTCTCCCATCAGTTCTGCATACTCTGGAGCTTTACGGTATACCTTAACTTTATTGACTGTATATGCAGGAAGATTGGCAAGTGCCACCTTAGGATCACCATTGAAAAAGTCACGCCCATTTACAAGCAAACTTTTCACAAATTCACCATTGACAGTGATACGTCCGTTATTATCAAGTTTTGCCCCTGGAAGCGCCCTGATAAGATCATCAAGCATAGACCCTTCAGCCATTCTGAAACTTGCGGCATTATACTCTATCGTATCGCCCTTCATTACCATAAGTATCTTTGAAGCCTTAACTGCCACATCAGGAAGATTAATGGTTTTCTTCCACACATAATACGTGTTCTTGAAAACATATTTCAGCAGAGGCTTTCCGTCTGGTCCTGCACCAGGAGCAACCTCATAATCTTCTGAATCATATCCGGAACATCTGAAACGAAACACATAGGAACTGCATCTAGGTGCACGAGCAACGTATCCACCGAAAATCTTTTTTGTTTCGCCGTTTACGTTTCCCCTATTCCAACTAGGCATCATAGAATCAACCAGCACCTTTCCGCTCTCCTTGTCAATAATAGACACACATGCGTTTTCCAACGGCTGTTCCGTATAACCGTCCATGATTTTCAGCTTCGTAAATAGAATGGTATTCGGGTCCTGCGCCATAACAAAAGACGACAAGCCCATCAATAAAGAGATTATTATACCCCGCAACATAGTGATTAGATTTATTTTACGTTGCAATAATATATTTTTTATCAGCAACGACCAAACAAAGGGCTAAAAAAACAAACATCATCTACTTGAAAATCAAGAAGTACATAATCTAATAATACTACAACAAGCAAACATTCAGCGGATAAAATCTTTTATCCACAAACATCAACAGCACGTTCAAAAGAAGAAATCAAGAAACATAAAAATAGATATGGAAGAGGTTTAACGCATTTGTAAACCTAAAAATCGGATAAGCATCTAACAGACTAATATCTTAACAGGTTTGTGTACCTTTTGTCATACTTTAAATATTGTCCAGTTCTAAAGCAGAATCATCTGCTACAGACCAACTAATACAACAACCTAAAGATACGCACCTCTCCCATATCTCACAATAAATTCATTTTCACACATCAAATTTCACCTATGACGTCTTTGCAACAATCAAAATTCATAAGGCCTCATTTATTCACTAACATTCTTTTAAAAACTAAGGCCCAACACTTTTTATTTTATTTTTAACCCTTATGAGATGTTTTACGTCTGCAATTTTAGGACTTTAAAATATTCCTTGCAAATCGTTATTACAATACAAGCGCTAAGTACCTGATTTACGGCAAAAAAAAATCATGCGTAACATAAATTGTAACGCATAATAATGTTTACTCTGCTATCGGTTAACATGTCTAACCTAACTGCCTAATTCAAGTTGATTTTTCACTAATTGATAATAATATCCTTTATTTGCTGTAAGAATATCGTGTGTACCTTGTTCTACAATCTCACCTTTATCAAGAACGATAATGTGGTCTGCATTTTTTACAGTGCTTAGTCTATGAGCGACAATTATAACGGTTTTGTTTTTGCAGAACAAATTCATATTATCAATAATTTCACGCTCATTATTCGAATCAAGCGAAGACGTAGCTTCGTCCAAAATCAGAAATTCAGGATTACGATATATAGCGCGTGCTATGTGGATACGTTGCTTTTCACCTCCGCTCAAATCCAAACCGGTCTCTCCCAATTGAGTATTGTACCCCATTGGTAATGCCTCTATACGCTCTGAAATCCTGGCTATTTCTGTCGCATACTTCAGCTTTTCTATTATAGGTTTTTGGTCCGATAAAGCTATATTTTCTGCAACAGTGGCACTGAAAATAAAACCGTCTTGCATTACAACACCGCATCGTGCTCTCCATGAATCAAGATTTAAATTACAAATATTCTCTCCATTAATATATATATGGCCTTTAGTTGGATAATAAAAGCCTAGTAGTAGTTTCAGAAGTGTAGTTTTACCGCTACCACTTGCACCTACTATGGCTGTGGTTTTGCCAAGTGGCACCTTTAGATTAATATGCTTGAGCACATATTTACCATGCCTATCACCATAACAGAAACATACATCTTCAAAACGAATACCTTCAGTAAAACATCGTTTATCCATAGATACTGAACACGGATGATTTTCGTCAGGTTTTTCGTAAATATCAGAAAGACGTTCATTAGAAAGACTTGCATCTTGAATAATCCGACTAAATTTAATTAATTCTCCAATAGGACCTGAGAGTTGTCCCAATACATAACTTGTCATCATCATTTCTCCAAGTGTAATTTTCTCCTGAATCACAAAAAATGCACACATTCCTGTCAGGACTATGTCTTTGAGCCGATCAATAAAATTTGAACCGTTAGACATATAATAGTTCAAATAAATGGACTCTAGTCTTAGTTTATTGATTCGATCTTCTTTTCTCTTCCATTCTGCAATACGAGTGTTCTGTGCATTATTTACCTTTATTTCTGTCATTCCCATAATCATCTCATAAATCACGTTTCTTCGCTCAGAATCAGCTGTAAACATGGAGTAATCTATGTACTTGCGTTTACGAAGGAAAAACAAGTTATATACAATAGAAACTATGCTAAATAAAAGAAATAATAGAAATATCCCTAAGTTTTGTGCAATTAACATTGCAGAAAAGACAATTATATTCAGAACTATAAAAAACATACCGATAATATTATCAGTAATAAAGTTGTTTAAGCGCTCTTGGTCATCCAACCTCTTTATTAGATCAGAACGAAAAGTAGAATCAAAAAACGACATTGGTAGGCGAATAACTTTTTCTAGATACCGTGAAATAAAATCAACATTAATCCTAATACTAGTTTTAGCTGTAATCAAATCTGTAATGTTATCTGAAATCATATATCCAATAAAGAAAGCAAGTTGCCCAAAAAGCAAAATCCAAACAATATGGATATCCTTTTGCATAATTCCATCATCAATAGTACGACGAAGTAATAGTGGCATTGCCCAACTTGTAGCCAGAACAATAAATGTGAGCAAGAATATCCAGAGAAAGTTTTTGTTGTATTTATGCATTGCATCTAAAATGATAGTAATCATTCTTGGACGATTCTTTTCTTTCTCACATTCTGGATTAATTTTTAAGAAGTCTTGGATTGGTGACATCACTACAGCCACACCTTTATCGGCAATCAGCCATTTTTCTTCAAGCTCTTCTTCAGACAAGCATACTCTACCATATGAAGGATCTAAAAGAGTGTATATACATCCTTTTCTACTTTTATGTATTCTTTCTAGTACTACGAAATGTCCATGTTTAAGATATAGAATTGATGGTAATGGCATTCGTTTAGCCTCAGCCATGCCTACATTCACACAAGCCGCTTCCAAACCTATAGATTGGCAACATTCAACGATGTCACGAATAGACGTACCAATACGCGTTTGATTACATAGTGACTTCAGTGTCTTCATATGGTAGATCTTGCCATAGTAAGCAGAAATCATCTTGATGCAAGCTGGACCACAATCACTAGATTCAAGTTGACGATATAGAGGAACACGCATAGGCACTTATCTTACATAACAATTATAAAAACGTTGCATTACAACTTTGTCCATATCCTCGCTAGTAAGACCTTCAATACAGATATTCATTCCATTAGATTCTACTGATTTTTGAGAACAACCTCCTCCACATAGTGGTAATAGTCGACATGTATGGCATATCGGCCTGCTTAATTTTGCCTTTAGGCGTGATTCTATATTTTTAGTCCAAATAATATTGCCATCCTTTGAAAGTATACCACATTTATTTTCTGCAGAGAAATCTCGAGCGGTACATTTGAATACATTGCCATCAAAATTTATGACTGCTTCATTCACAAGGTCAGCATAGCATGGTATGCGCATATTATTCATAGAAAATGCATCACTGACATTGTTAAACTCTTTTCTAAAAAGTTCAACAGTATCAGTAAGCACTGATTCTGGTAATTCATGAACGCGATAGTCTTGCCAAACTCTATGAAAACTTATTGTAAGCAATTTGTGTTTATCTTTATCAAGAATATTGATATCTTTTAATATTTCTCTGACTGACAAGATGTTAGCTACAGTATAATTAATTCTTAGTATAACTTCTATATCATTTTTAAGCAGAAGATTTATATTTGATAAAATCCTGTCATATGATCCTTCTCCACGTATAGGAAAGCGTGTTCTGTTATGCCTTTCCCGATTTCCATCTAATGTAATTTGAAAGCTTTTTGGTTCATTTTCCTCCATCAAATGTGAAACTATAGCATCATCAATCAAATAACCGTTTGAGGTGAAGCCAACAGTTAAACGTACATTATATCGTAGACACTCTTGTCTGCAATGATTTAAAATAGGACGAACTATTTCATTGTAATATAGTAGCGGTTCCCCACCGAAGAATGATAAATTGAACGTTTCAAGCTCAGAATGTTTTGATAAAATGTTTGAAATTAATAATAAGACACGATTAAGAACGTCAGTATCCATTTTTGATCCAACAATATGATCCTCGTAACAATACCAACATTTAAAATTACAGTCGATGGTTGGATTTACAATCAGGCGATATGATTTTGTTGTGTATTCTATCTCCTTGCAATAAGACATGAGGTTTTCGAATTCATCCTTTTCGTCTGATATCACAGCCCCACACTTAACTAATTCGGAATATAGACCAGAAGCTTCTGTTGCGAGTCTATCTGCCGACAAAGAGTGTAACAATGGGGTAAGACTTCTTTTATATACTACAAATTGATCAGTAGCGCCACTATAAACTAACCCTAACTTCTCACTTAAAGGCAATATGGTATTATAAATGCTATATTTCATTACAATTTTAATTTGATTTGGATAATATAAATAATGGAAGCATATATGAAGCTATATGCTTCCATCTTAACATGAATATGCTTATGGCTCTTTATTTGGATCAGGTGCGACAATGAAAATATCTAACTTTGTACATTTGCGATCATTGATAGAACCTTGGCAACCAGTTGATGTGCCGTTTGTACATTTTCTTTCATTGATGCTTAAATTACACGAGGAGGAGCTGTTTTCACAGGTTCCATTGCTTCCAGCCTGTAGGTCTTCAGCCTTTCTAACCATTAACATGGCTTCTTGATCTTTACTGAACTGATTGTTTTCGAGTGATTTCACAAATTCTCTCATTTTTTCACTGTTCTTCATTTTGATTTTCTTTTTGATTATCCCTACTCTATAAGCTTTTCGGGTACCGCTACGATCGATTTTTTATTGCATGCGTTTTTCAATATTCTTATTTTGTCTCTTATCCACGCGAC
>OKRU01000844.1_pt1 | contig 30728 bp, 26 predicted proteins | sample 1601131 | NCBI WGS metagenome assembly OKRU01 (sample SAMEA3541558, study PRJEB24748) | human gut metagenome | biome: human gut; feature: human-associated habitat; material: faeces | place: China | collected 2012
TAAAAAGGAATCAGAAAGCCTTGATTTTACTGGGCTGAAGATTCCGAGAGATTATGGAATAAAAATGGAGGAAACAGATGAAAACAGGGCTGATTATGGAAGGCGGCGCTATGCGTGGCATGTTTACCTGTGGTGTCACAGACGTATTGATGGAAAATGATATTACGTTTGATGGGGCAATTGGTGTGTCAGCAGGAGCAGTATTTGGTTGTAATTATAAGTCAAGACAAATTGGAAGAGCCATACGTTATAATAAGGCATATTGCAAGGACAAACGCTACGCCAGTTTTGAATCTCTCATAAAGACTGGAAATTTGTACGGTGTGGAATTTTGCTATAATACGATTCCTTTTGAATTGGATTTATGGGATGTGGAGACATATCGTAAGAATCCTATGGAATTTTATGTCACTTGTACAGATGTAGAGACAGGAAAACCTGTGTATCATCTTTGCAAAGATGGCACAGGAAAAGATACAGAATGGATGCGAGCATCTGCATCGATGCCGTTGGTGTCACAGATTGTAGAAATTGATGGCTACAAGTTGTTAGATGGAGGAGTAGGAGATTCGATACCACTTCGTCATTTTGAAAAATTGGGGTATAATCGAAATGTAGTAATTTTGACGCAGCCGTTTAATTATATAAAGGAGAAAAATAAATATATGCCAGTGGCAAATGTTGCATTGAAGAAATATCCAAAGATGTTGGAGGCAATGGAGAACAGACATATTCGCTATAACAAAACAATAGAATATATTCGTGAGAAGGAATTGCGTGGTGAAGTGTTTGTGATTCGACCACCGCGGGCATTAAATATCGGAGGTATGGAAAAAAATCCTGAGGAATTAGAGCGTGTTTATCAGATTGGTCGCAGGACGGCTGTTCGCAAACTGGATGAATTGAAGGCTTTTTTGAAAACAGAATAAAATGCAGGTGTTTGGATAGACTAAGTTTTGAGGAAAAGGGGCGAGAGCTCATGGATGAAAAAGAAATCTGGAAGCTTGTGTTCGAATATGGAAAAGATATTCTTGCAACAGAAAGTATGAAGTCAGAACGGGGCTTCATGCAACATGGAAGGGTATCGGTATATCGACATTCCCTAAATGTAGCATTTGCAAGTCTGTATCTTGCCCGTAAATGGAAATGGCGGGTGAATGAGAGGACGCTTGTTCGGGGAGCATTATTACATGATTACTTTTTGTATGATTGGCATGAACCGAGTGAAGAACACAAGTGGCATGGATTTATTCATGCGGAAATCGCCCTAAAAAATGCGGTTAGGGATTTTAATTTAAACAGGGTAGAGCGTGATATTATACGAACGCATATGTTTCCACTAAATCTTAGATTGCCAGCGTATAAGGAAAGTGTATTAGTTTGTATTGCTGACAAATATTGTGCAGCGAAGGAGACAGTGTTGGAACGAAAGAAAGCAGAAGAATGAGTGTCGTATGGATGCATAAGGATAAGTACGACACTTTGTTGCTTTATGAAATGAGGCTGAACTTACATAAAAATGGATGAAATAGTGTAGCATGTACTCTCAGAATCTCCCTTGCACCCACTTTTGCGACTGTTTTTCCGCCAGCTATACACAAATTTAATCAACGTACGCTCCACGTACGCCTCATAAATTTGTGCATATCTGACAAAAAACCATTTTGCAAAATCAGGCACAAAGAGACTCCGAGAGTACATTAGCTTTAAAAGGAGGAATAAGGGAAGAATTCTGTGATAAAATGCAAGATGTTAAAAAATATCAACCAAACTGATTAAATATAATCATGTTCCTTATGCATATACTATGTTAAAATAACATCATAAAAATTGATATAATTTAACTATATGAGTTCGGTTTATTTCAAAAAACAAAAATTTATAGTTAGGAACGTTGAATAGAAGGAAGGATGATACCATGAAAAATGTAGAAAAATATACAAGACAATATTTTATGCCACCAGTATTAGATTTAGAATGGGCAAAGAAGGACCATATTGAAAAGGCTCCAATTTGGTGTTCTGTTGACTTACGTGACGGAAATCAGGCATTGATTGAGCCAATGGGATTAGAAGAAAAGATTGAATTTTTCAAAATGTTAGTAGATATTGGTTTTAAGGAAATCGAGGTAGGATTTCCTGCTGCATCAGAGACCGAATTTGACTTTATGCGTGCATTGATTGACCGCAATATGATTCCAGATGATGTGACTGTACAGGTGTTGACACAGGCAAGAGAGCATATTATCAAACGTACATTTGAAGCGGTAAAGGGTGCGCCACATGCAGTAATTCATTTATACAATTCCACATCTGTAGCACAGAGAGAGCAGGTTTTTAAGAAAGATAAAGAGCAGATTAAGAAGCTTGCAGTAGACGGTGCAGAACTTTTAAAGAAGCTTGCGGATGAGACAGACGGAGATTTCTCCTTTGAATATAGTCCGGAAAGTTTTCATGGTACAGAAGTGGAATACGCATTGGAAGTTTGTAATGCAGTGTTGGAAGTTTGGAAACCTTCTAAGGAAAGAAAGGCCATTATCAATTTACCAGGTACCGTAGAAACTGCAATGCCACATATATTTGCTTCACAGATTGCGTATATGAGTAAAAATTTAAAATATAGAGAAAATGTTGTATTAAGTCTTCATCCACACAATGACCGCGGTTGTGGTGTTTGTGATGCAGAAATGGGTATTTTAGCGGGAGCTGACCGTATCGAAGGTACTTTATTTGGTAATGGAGAGAGAACTGGAAATGTAGATATTATTACGGTTGCAATGAATATGTATTCTTATGGTATAGACCCAGAATTAGAGTTTTCTAATATGCCTAAGATTAGAGAGGTGTATGAACGTCTTACAAGAATGAAAGTTTCTGATCGTCAGCCATATGCAGGTGATTTGGTATTTACTGCTTTTTCTGGTTCACATCAGGATGCCATTGCAAAAGGAATGAATTGGAGAGAAGAGAAAAAGTTAAAAACATGGACGGTTCCATATTTACCAATTGACCCAGTAGATGTAGGAAGAACCTATGATGCAGATGTAATCCGTATCAATAGTCAATCTGGTAAGGGTGGTATTTCTTATATCTTAAAAGAAAACTTCTCAATTGTTGTTCCTGAAAAGATGCGTGAGGCAGTAGGATATACGGTAAAACAGGTTTCCGATGAGGAACATAAAGAGTTATCACCAAAGTGGGTATATGAGATTTTTGAAGAGAACTTTTTAGATTATACACCTAACTTTACAATTTCAGATTGTCACTTTAAACAGGACAATGGAATTATGGCAGAAGCAACAATCTGCTCTGGTGAAAAGAAAACGATTGTAGATGCAAATGGAAATGGTCGTTTAGATGCAGTAAGCAATACGATTAAACAGTATTATGGAATTAGCTATGAATTGACAACCTACGAAGAACATGCGTTATCCAGAGGTTCTTCTTCAAAAGCTATGGCATATGTTGGTATTAACTGCAATGGAGTATCTTATTGGGGAGCTGGTATTGATGAGGATATCATCAAGGCATCTATTCACGCATTAGTAGTAGCGGTAAATAAAATTCCTGAAGTACAGGATACGGAAGCTGGAAAAGATGATCGCCTGATGGAAATGATTAATTATATTCAGAGCAATTATCAAACTGTTACATTAGAAGATATGGCAGATGCGTTCCATTTATCTACACCATATATTTCAAAATATATCAAAGATAAATCAGGAAAGACCTTTGGTGCACATGTGACACATGTAAGATTAAAGAAAGCGAAAACCTTATTAAAGAATGGAAATATGACGGTAGAAAATATATCCTACGCAATTGGTTATCCAAATGCAGAGCATTTTATCCGAGTGTTTAAAAAGGAATTTGGAGTGACACCAACGCAGTATAGAAACGAAAATCAATAATATATAAAAAACAAAAATGGTTATCTTGTTTAGCAAGATAACCATTTTTTTGAATCTCTTAAAAAATAGGTAACAGTTCAGCCGGGTACATTCATAAAGTGCCAGAATATACAACATGACTAAAAATATCCTTTTTGGCTGAACTGTTACAAAAATAGAGATAAAATATTCATAAATCTATGGAAGCGTCTATAGATGAAAACCAACCATATAAAGCTAACAAACGCTATTTAACGCTCCTCAAAAGGTGTATATGCAACATGTGTTCCAACATATTTGTAAGCTGGTCGAATAATCTTATTTCCATTTAGAATCTCTTCTAAGCGGTGTGCGCTCCATCCGGAAATTCTTGCAATAGCAAAGATAGGAGTAAATAATTCTTCTGGAATACCAAGCATTGTATAAACAAATCCGCTGTAAAAATCTACATTTGCACAAACGTTTTTAAAGACTTTGCGGCGGCTCATAATTAACTCGCTCGCAAGGTGTTCGATACGGTCATAAAAGTCAAATTCGTGTGTAAGACCTTTTTCAGCAGCAAGTGCTTTAGCAAATTTTTTCAGAATAACCTTTCTTGGGTCAGATAAAGTATAAACAGCATGTCCCATACCATAGATCAAACCAGAGTGGTCGAAAGCTTTTTTATCCAAAATTAAATTTAAGTAAGAAGAAATTTCGCTTTCATCGCTCCAGTCACTGATATTTTTCTTCATATCTTTGAACATTTCCTGTACTTTTAAGTTTGCACCACCATGTTTTGGCCCTTTTAAAGAACCAATGGAAGCAGCTAAAGAAGAATAGGTATCTGTACCAGAAGAAGTAACCACATGTGTAGTGAACGTAGAGTTGTTACCACCACCATGCTCAGCGTGAAGAATTAAAGCAATATCTAATACTTTTGCTTCCAACTCGGTATATTTTCCATCTGGACGAAGCATAAGCAGGATATTTTCTGCTAAAGAAAGTCCTTTTTTAGGGTTGCGGATTAAAAGAGTATCATTCATACGAAAATGGCGATAAGAATGATAAGAATAAACGGCAATCAAAGGAAGCTTACTGATTAATTCCAAAGATTGGCGAAATACATTTTTAGGTGTAATTTCATCTGGACAGGAATCATAACTGTAAAGTGTCAAAATACAACGTTCCATAGCATTCATAATATTAGGATTAGAGGCCTTCATGATAACATCACGAACAAAGTGACCGGTCAAAGTCTGCATTTCAAAAAAGACATCCAGAAAACGCTTCAATTCTGCATCGGATGGAAGTTTACCAAATAGTAGGAGATAGCAGGTTTCCTCAAAACCAAATTTTCTACCATCTAATCCATTAATTAAATCAATCACATTGATTCCCTGATAATATAACTCACCATCAATTGGTACGTGTTTTCCGTCTATGGTGTTGTAAGAACAAACATCGGAAACTTCTGTCAGACCTGTTAATACACCTTTTCCGTTTTTATCGCGTAGACCACGTTTTACATCGTATTTCTCATATAAATCCGGATCAATGCGGTGATTTCTCATAAGTGTTTCTTCCAGATGATCTACGTTTTTTCGTAATTCACCTGTATCTTTTACATCCATAATTCTTCTTGTTGGCATAGGTATAACCCTCCTTATATTTTATCACGTTCCATTTTGAAGTATATAAATTGTATTGGGGTAAAAATAGATACTTATAGAAAAGGAACAGATGTTATCTGTAGCAAAGTATCTCTAAGGTGAACCCGTTTATTCTACAGGTACAAGTAAAGATACCGTTGTAAAAATCCGTGCTGGCGAAACTTTTTAATCCATAATCAAAGTATTGTGATAGTTTTCTATACTGTGAGACGTATGGATATAAAAAAACCGACTACGCTTATTACCTCCTCGTAATCGGTGTTGGTTCGCAAACTTACTCACCTATGATTATACATGAATTTGCATTAGAAAGCAAGTAGCAAAACGTTATTGATATTTTTTCCAATGTGTTTTATGGATGGCATAAAAAATTGCACCTACAAATACCATACCGCCAATGATGTTACCCAATGTTACAAAGAAAAAGCATTTGGTACTGGAAACAGATAAGAGCTGTTCACATTGTTGTGCGGTAATGCCATATAAATTTTTTGCCTGTTCGACATAAGAACTGTTTGTGGCAGCAAGCATACCAGCTGGGATATAAAACATATTTGCAACGCAATGCTCAAATCCACAAATTACAAAAGCCATAATAGGGAAAAAGATTGCTAAAATTTTTCCAGCTACATCTTTTGCAGCGCTTGCCATTAAAATAGCAAGGCATACTAAAATGTTACATAAAATACCACTTGCAATCGCAGCACCTGGTGAAATCGTTGCTTTTGAAATGGCAACTTTAATCGTGTAAGCACCAAGACCGCCATTTGTATAGTTAAACTGACCTGAGAAAAACAGTAAAACATCAATGATTAATGCACCTACAAGGTTGCTAATGTAAACAATAATCAAATTCCGTAGAAAAGATGATCCACTAATTTTTTTGTCAAAATATGCCATAAGCATAAGACAGTTGCCGGTAAATAATTCACCGCCTACTAAAACGACTAACATAAGTCCTACTGGGAAGATGGCACCAGCCAATGTCCTTGCCAAGCCTACATTTGAGATATTATGCACGGCAACGTTACTTGCAGCTCCACCGATGGCAATAAATGCCCCCGCTAAAAGACCAAGCAAAATCATTTTTCCAAGAGGAAGATTTGCCTTTGTAACCTCAGCATTAATATTATTATCTAGAACTTCTGATGGGGTATACAAACTATTTTCCATATATTTATTCTCCTTATCCTAAGCATTCTGCATTTTATCCTACTCTTTTGCAAAAAAAAAGTCAATAAAGTATGTGAAAAAATACAATAGGTTCGCTTTTTTCTTTTATTTTGTGATAGAATAGATGAGGATTGGTATTACTATGTGAGATGAAACGAATGGTCCTTTTGAACAGATACAAAAATTTAAAGAAAAAGTAGGAAAAGATTTGGCAAATTTGAAAAAGCCATTTATAATAGATAAGTTAAGACAGATAGGATGCAGATGGAATGTTACTACTTATAAAAAATTGCGAGTGGAGTAGGAAGAGTGTTTTCATTTTGTATAAACATAAATTTTAGATAGATGTAGGAGGCAATGATTATGGAAAAGAAATTAGGAAGAAATGATTTGTGTTGGTGTAAAAGTGGAAGAAAATATAAGGCGTGTCATTTACAGTTTGATGAAAAAATTGCGATGATAAAAGCGCAGGGGCATAAAGTACCAAGTAGAGATATTATAAAAAATAAAGAGCAGATTGAAAAGATAAAGGAAAGTTGCAAAATAAATGTAGCAGTGTTGGATTATATTGAGGAGCATATTCATGAAGGCATGAGTACCGCTGAAATTGATAAAATTGTATATGATATGACAACAGAACGAGGTGGAATCCCTGCACCATTAAATTATGAAGGGTATCCATATAGTGTTTGTACTTCTGTGAATGATCAGGTTTGTCATGGTTTTCCTTCTGAAAATGTGATTTTACAGTCTGGAGATATTGTAAATGTAGATTGCTCCACTATTCTGAATGGTTATTTTTCCGATTCTTCCAGAATGTTTTGTATTGGCGATGTAAGTCCAGAAAAGAAAAAACTAGTAGAAGTTACTAAGGAATGTGTGTATAAAGGTTTGGAACAGGTAAAACCTTGGGGATATTTAGGAGATATGGGGCAAGCTGTTCATGACCATGCATTTGCCAATGGATATACAGTTGTACGAGAAATTGGAGGACATGGAGTAGGACTTGAATTTCATGAAGATCCATGGGTTGGTTATAATAGTAAAAGAGGAACTGATATGCTCATGGTGCCAGGTATGATATTTACGATAGAACCAATGGTAAATATGGGAAAACCAGATATTTTTACAGATGAAGAAAATGGCTGGGAAGTTTATACAGAAGATGGGCTTCCATCTGCACAGTGGGAAATTATGGTTTTAGTAACAGAAGATGGAGCGGAAGTGTTGAGTTGGTAAGGAGAACCAACGAAACAAGCAGAAATCATAGAGCAGATAATGAAAAGAGAGTGCTATGCCCGCAAAAAGGTTGTGTACTCTCTTAGTTTTGTAATAACAAAAATAGATAGGGAGATTTATATGGAGTTACAGAAAATAATCGAAGTGTTGAAAAAAGTGTCCGTAGAGGCAGGAAAGGCAATTATGGATGTATATAATAATTGCGAGGATATGCAGATAGAATATAAAGAGGGAGACATGCCACTTACAGCAGCAGATAAGGCTGCTAATGCAATTATTGTGGACTGCTTGAAAAAAGAGTTTCCTGAATATGCGATTCTTTCTGAAGAAGAAAAGGATAATCTATCTCGTTTAGAGAATGACTATTGTTTTATTGTTGATCCATTGGATGGTACGAAGGAATTTATTAAGCGAAATGGACAATTTACGGTAAATATTGCTTTATCGTATAAACATAAGTCTATTTTAGGTGTAATTTATGTACCTGTCACAGAAGAATTATACTATGCAGCTCAGGGATTAGGTGCTTTTTTACAGGTAAACGGACAAGTTACAAAATTAGCAGTTAGCAATCGTACAAGTGATATACGTGTGGTTATGAGTAATTCGCATGGTTGCCCAGAAATGGATCAGTTATTGGAAAAATATCATTTAACCAATTTTGTATCTATGGGAAGCTCCCTAAAGGGATGTGTGATTGCCAAAGGAGAGGCGGAAGTATATTACCGTTATAACCCAACAATGGAATGGGATACAGCCGCTATGCAATGTATTGTGGAAGAGGCAGGAGCTATTTTCCGACAGATGGATGGAAGTGAAATGACATATAATCGAGAGGACAGTTTAAACCGAAAAGGTTTTTATATTATCAATTGTCAGGAAAATTATATGGAATAAGGGTAAGATTATTATGGAGAAAAGTTGCCTAACGATTGATAGGATAAAAAAATGCTATTTTAAATAGAAGAAAATGGAAAGTGTGGATATAGTTAGTGAAAATGTAACGTTAAGGAGATAACAAAAATGAAGAGAGCAACGATGCTTTTAATTGTCGTAGCTATGTCTTTTGGTTTATGTGCATGTGGTGGAAATGTTAAAAACGTCAAAATCATTGAGGAAGAATCTGTGAAATATTCTTCCGAAGAGATTAATTCTGCAATAGAAATTATTATAAAAGAATTTAAGGAAAATTGGAAAGGGTGTAAGTTGAATAAAATTTGCTATGCAGGAGATGAGTCGTTGGATGCATATCAAGATTGGGCAGATAGAAATAATGCAGATGAAGTGATTGTTTTATTATCTTCCTTTGATGTAGATTCATCCGGTGGGGATGGTTCTTTAGAAGCCAACAGTACATATGATGATTGGAACTGGATTTTGGTACGAAATAAGGGCGGAAAATGGAAGTATGTGGATCATGGTTATTGATAATAGTTTAGTATAAAAATAAGAAAGGAAAATGCAAACAGTTTAAATTGTTGTTTGTAAATGCCAAGGCTTGGCAGAATGGTATCAAATATGAAAAAAGGTCAGATTTATGAGGGCATTGTAGAAGAAGTTGATTTTCCAAATAAAGCAGTGGTTTATGTAGAGGAAACCCAGGAAAATGGTGAAAAGAAAAAAAATAAGGTGCTTGTTAAAAATGGAATTTTAGGACAAAAGATTCGCTTTTCTATTAATAAAGCAAGAAAAGGAAAATTTGAAGGAAGACTACTGGAAGTGTTAGAAGCCTCAAAACTTGAAACGAGACAAGGTTCATGCGCAGGATTTGGAGCCTGTGGAGGATGTAGTTATCAGACACTTTCTTATGAGGAACAGTTGAAGATCAAAGCACAGCAGGTAGAAAAATTATTGCGTGGAGTCTGTCCAAACGTACCATTCGAGGGCATTGTAGGAAGTCCAAGCGAATGGGAATACCGTAATAAAATGGAATTTACTTTTGGTGACGAGTATAAGGATGGTCCTTTAGCATTGGGAATGCATAAAAAAGGAAGCTTTCATGACATTGTCACAACGAAAGATTGTAAAATTGTGCATAAAGATTACAACACAATCTTAGAAGCAGTATTACAGTATTTTACAGAAAAAAAAGTGAGCTTCTTTCATCGGATGTCTCATGAGGGATATTTAAGACATTTATTAGTAAGACGAGCTGTAAAAACTGGAGAATTGCTTATTAGTATTGTTACAACGACACAGGAATTGGTCCCATTACAAGAGTTGGTGGAACAATTATTAGCCTTGCCATTAGAAGGAAAGATTGTAGGAATCCTGCATATTAAGAATGACAGTTTGGCAGACGTAGTGCAGAGCGACACAACAGAAGTATTATATGGACAAGATTATTTCTATGAAGAATTGTTAGGCTTACAATTTAAGATTTCAACCTTTTCCTTTTTCCAGACAAATTCACTGGGAGCGGAAGTACTATATAGCACAGCCAGAGAATTTATGACTAGCACAGGAAATGATGCAGCAGAAGGAAAAGTTGTGTTTGACTTGTACAGTGGAACGGGAACCATCGCACAAATGATGGCACCAGTAGCCAAGAAAGTCATTGGGGTAGAAATCGTGGAGGAAGCCGTAATAGCCGCCAGAGAAAATGCAAAACGAAACGGTTTGACAAATTGTGAATTTATTGCTGGCGATGTACTAAAAGTACTGGATACCATTCAGGAAAAACCAGACATGATTGTCCTTGATCCGCCACGCGATGGAATCCACCCAAAAGCATTGAAGAAAATTATTGATTACGGAGTAGATCAGGTGGTCTATATCTCCTGTAAACCAACCAGTCTGGCAAGAGACTTGGAAATGTTGCAGGAATGTGGGTATGAGGTGAAACGTGTGAAGTGCGTGGATATGTTCCCGCAGACGGTGCATGTGGAGACGGTGTGCTTGCTGTCGCGTAAAGCCCAATAAGTCAAAGGCTTCAGCAATTTTTGGAGAACAATAGATGTGTGTGTTTGTTTCCGCAGAGTGATGGTATAAGCGGAGGTTTACCCCAGGGGATAGGCTTTTGGGGAACGGAGGATATACATTTTGACGAAAGGATACTTTTTCGCAAAAGTGGTTTTGTTATAGGAACATAGGATGAAGGATATAGAACAATTAGCAACCCAATTTGGGAAAGCGATTGATGCGGCATTGGAAGATGGGGAGTTTGATAACGACAGCTTTTTATGGGGATAAAACCCTTACCCCACCGGACCAAGATATTACTTCTTCTTTGCAGGCGAAATGGAGACGTTTTATGAGAAAAGGGATACTATGTTTGCAGAAAATATCATATGCATCAATACTTTATTTAAAAATACCCTATTTCCAAAATTCTCCTGTGCTATAATAGTATAAAATATTGATTGATTATGAGGAAATACAGATGGAGCAAATATTAATCCTAGAGGACGATACAGCCTTAAATCAGGGCTTGTGCAAGGCATTAAAGACAGATAGCCGAAAGCTTGTCTGCTGTGAGACTATAAAAGCTGCAAGAGACCAGCTCCTGTGCGGCTGTCCGTCTCTCATATTACTTGACATAAATCTGCCGGATGGAAGTGGGCTTGATTTTTTACAGGAACTAAAGAGGAACTATACAAATATACCGGTTATTCTCCTGACCGCAAACGATACCGACATGGATATAGTAAAGGGGCTGGAGCTTGGCGCAGATGACTACATCACAAAGCCTTTTTCCCTGTCAGTATTAAGGGCAAGGGTAAATACCCAGCTTAGAAAGGCGGAAAGCTTACAGGCACATACCTCTGCCAGTGTATACAAGAAGGGCTGCTATGAATTTGATTTTGAGACAATGATATTTTTAGTAGATGGACAGGAAATCGAGCTTAGTAAGACCGAGCAGCGTCTTTTAAGGCTTCTGGTTCAAAATGAGGGCATAAACCTCCGCAGAGATTTTCTCCTGGACAGAGTCTGGAATGACAGCGCGGAATTTGTGGATGCCAATGCCCTCTCTGTGTCTATCAAGAGGCTCAGGGACAAGCTTGGCACACCGGACAGCATTAAAACAGTATATGGAATAGGATATAGATTTGAATGAATAACTATAATACAGCCATCTGTATAGTGGGCATATGCTTTGTAATTACAGCACTTGTAATTTTAATCAACCATCTGCACACGAAGAAAACCATTGATACAATAGAAAATATGTTAAATCAGGCAGCCAAAGGGAATTTTTCTGAAAAAAGCTTTGACGAGACACGCTTGTCCTCGCTTGAGACCAAGTTCGCCCATTATCTGAGTGCTTCTGTGGTCTCTGCCAGAAATGTGGAGCTGGAAAAGGACAAAATAAAATCGTTGATTGCGGATATTTCCCACCAGACCAAAACTCCCATAGCCAATCTGCTCTTGTACAGCGAGCTGCTGCTTGAAGATGATACTGACACTTTATCAGCTCAGATGCGTGAAAATATTGTCCAGCTTCATGCCCAGTCGGAAAAATTGCAGTTTTTAATCGACTCTCTGGTAAAGCTGTCAAGGCTTGAAAACGGCATATTGCAGCTCTCCCAACAGGAAGAAGCACTTAAGCCCATGCTGACACTGGCTGTAAAAGAGTCAGAGTCCAAAGCCAAGGCTAAGGGGCTTGAGCTTATACTCCATGACACGGATGAGGGAGCTTATTTTGACAGCAAATGGACTTTGGAAGCCATCTGCAATATTCTCGATAATGCTGTAAAATACACAAATGAGGGCAGTATAAGCCTATCTGTCACTGCATATGAAATGTTTGTAAGAATTGATATAAAGGACAGTGGAATCGGCATAAAAGAGGATGAGCTGCCTAAGATTTTTTCAAGATTTTACCGCTCAGAAGATACCAAAAATATGGAAGGCGTGGGAATCGGACTGTATCTAAGCCGGCAGATTCTAAGCGGAGAGGGCGGCTACATAAAGGTGTCTTCCGTATACGGACAGGGCAGTACTTTTTCTGTTTTTCTGCCAAAATCGGCTTAAATCTTTCAAAACTGTAATAATTTAATTATTTCCGGAAAGAATCTGGAAAGAATATTGTGTAATAATCTGTATGTAGTGAAAAATGCTGCATACAGTTTTTTAGTTTTTATGGAGGATATATATATGGACATTTTACAAGCATGTGAATTGAAGAAAACCTATGGAACAGGTGAGGCCTGTGTACATGCCTTAGATGGCGTGAGCCTCAATGTAGAAAAAGGAGAGTTTGTGGCTATTGTGGGCACAAGCGGCAGTGGCAAATCCACCCTCTTACATATGTTGGGTGGTCTGGACAGACCAAGCTCCGGCAAGGTATTCGTGGATGGCAAAGACATCTTTTCCCTAAAGGATGAGGAACTTACCATTTTTAGACGCAGAAAAATAGGCTTTGTATTTCAGGCATATAATCTGGTGCCTGTACTAAATGTATATGAAAACATAGTGCTTCCAATCGAGCTGGATGGCGGTAAAGTCGATAAGAAATTTGTGAAAAAAATAACAGAGACACTGGGACTCGACCAGAGACTTAACGCTCTCCCAAATCAGCTCTCCGGAGGACAACAGCAGAGAGTTGCCATAGCCAGAGCATTGGCGGCAGAGCCTGCCATAATTCTTGCGGATGAACCCACAGGAAACTTAGACGGACGTACAAGTCAGGACGTATTAAGTCTCCTAAAGGTGACAAGCCAGAAGTTCTCGCAGACGATTGTGATGATTACCCACAACGAGGAAATCGCCCAGCATGCGGACCGCATAATAAGAATTGAGGATGGACATATTCAGGAGGGAGCAGTATGAGAGTAAAGAACAGAAAATGTATCCGCAGACTTAGTTTCAAGTCTCTGTGGGCATCCAGAAAAAGAAATATTATTGCAATTTATGCTATAGCACTCACAACTTTGATGTTTACATCATTATTTACCATTATGTTGTCTGTAAACTCAAGCTATGAGACCTACAATTTCAGACAGGCAGGCGGCTATAGTGATGGAAACTTTAAGGATTTATCCAGAGAACAGGCTGATAAAATAGCTGCCCACAAGGGAATCAAGGCATCCGGTGAGCGTATCGTGTGTGGCTTCAGCTCCTCTGACGTATTCAGCAAGGTAGCGGCAGAAGTAAGCTACATGGATAAAAACTGTACCAAGTGGAGCTACGCCACCCCAACCACGGGAAAGGAGCCTCAAAAAGAAAATGAAATAGCCATGGACACTACAGCCTTAAAACTCCTTGGCGTAGAACCTGAGCTGGGAGCAAATGTGACTATTACTTATCAGGCTGGTAATGGAACAAATACCGGCATGACCCAGACCGACAGTTTTATCCTCGTGGGCTACTGGGAGTATGATGATTTGATGCCTGTACACTATATCAACGTATCAAAAGCCTATGTAGATAAAATTAACGAAAAGTGCATAGCCGCTGGCAATGAAGCTCTTGACATAGACTTAAATGTCATGCTTCCTTCCAAGCTTAATATCAGGGAGCAGATGGAAAAAATAGATACAGACTTAGGATATGACTGGAATACAAGAGACCAGAAGAACAGCGCCAGAATCGGTGTGAATTGGGGACTTACTGCCTCATCTATAAGCTCTGGCATTGATTTCTCACTGGTAGCTGCAATCATTGCCTTTTTCCTGCTTATTATATTTACAGGCTATCTGATTATATACAATATATTCCAGATTTCAGTAACTGGAGACATCAGGTTTTATGGCCTGCTAAAGACCATCGGCACCACACCAAGACAATTAAGTCGCATTATCACACAGGAAGCTTTGTTTTTGTGCATTCTCGGCATTCCTATAGGATTACTTCCAGGCTATGGCATTGGCGCAGTTTTAACTCCTATTGCATTAGAGACCACAAGCATTATAGGCACAAAGGCTACTATCAGCAGCTCGCCCCTTATTTTTATAGGTTCTGCCCTATTTGCCATTATCACTGTCTTTTTGTCCTGCAGGAAGCCTGGTAAAATGGCTGCGAAGGTGTCTCCTGTTGAGGCTGCAAAATACACAGAGGACATGACCAGCAAAAAGAAAAAACGCCACAGCCGTGGGGCTAAGGTATATCAGATGGCTTTTGCCAATCTAGGCAGAAATAAGAAGAAAACAGCCCTTGTGATAGTCTCACTGACACTTTCCGTAACTCTTTTAAATGTGCTTTTTTCACTGGTCAACGGCTTTGACATGGATAAATATGTGGACAGGTCAACCTGTGCAGACTTTATCGTGAGCAGTACGGATTATTTCCGCTATAATGCGGCAGATGAGTATATAGGAGCGGATACCATTGATGATATAAAGAAAAACACAGATGAGACTGTCTCTGGAAGCGGCTATGACCTGGCAGACATATCCCCTATGATGTGGATGGAGACAGACCAGTACAGCAAGTTAGCAAGCGTCTACCTGACTGGCGAAGAGCTGCATGAGGAACTCTCCCAATACGAGCAGAGAGATGACAGCATACTTGTCGGTGCCAGCATAGAGGGCTTTGATGATGGACTTTTTGACAAGTTTACTGTAGTAGAAGGTTCCTTAGAGCCGCTATTTGACCCGGATAGCAACGCAATCGCTGTAGCTGTATCCACAGATGATTACGGCAATATAGTAAATCTGGACAGATATCCTGAGCTGGGAGACACTTATACCATAAGTTATCAGATTGGATATGACATAGACAGCCGAACCGGCGAGCGGGCAGACCAACAAACCACGCCTGATGAATATTTGGAATACCATGAGGAAGAGGCAAAGGAAGTGGACTACAGTGTATGTGCTCTTGTGACTGTCCCTTATTCCATCAGCTTCCGTTATACAAGTCTGGGTTATGACATGGTTTTGCCGGTAGAGAAGCTTAAGGAGGACAGCGGTACAGATGTAATTCCCAAATTTTATATGTTTGACACACCGGATTCTCAGGCAGAAGCAAAGGCTGAGCAGTATCTGCAAAAGCTCATAGCAGGAGATACATCTACTCTCATGTATGAGAGCAAGGCATCTATCAGACGTGAATTTACCCAGTTTAAAAATATGTTTTTAATCTGTGGTGGTGCCCTCTGTGCCATAATCGGGCTTGTGGGCATACTTAACTTTTTCAATGCAATTATGACAGGAATTTTGTCCAGAAAAAGAGAATTTGCCGTATTACAGTCTGTGGGCATGACCAAGAGACAGCTAAAGCTCATGCTTATTTATGAGGGCTTATTTTATGCGGTGGGCTCCATCATAGCGTCTCTTATACTTTCTGTGGTGCTCAGCCCTATGCTTGGCAATATGATGAGCGATATGTTCTGGTTTGTAACATACCATTTTACAATCATGCCTGTAATCCTGATTATACCAGTATTTCTCCTGCTGGGCTGGCTGATTCCTGCTGTACTTTACCGTGCTGACAAGAGACAGAGCATTGTTGAAAATCTAAGGGAATTATAATTTTTATTCCCAAAATCAATACATGTGGAGAAGGTGTGCCTTCTGTCGAGAAAAGCCCAATAAATCAAAGGTTTCTGCGGTTTTGGAATGGTAATTGCTTCATTTATGATTTTCAAACAATTAAAAGCGTCAGGTAGTGGTATGGCTACACTTCGTTTAACGGAAAGTGCTATTGACAGAGCAAATGATCTGGATGAAGGTGCACAAACTATTGTTCCTGCTGCTCATGAAATTAAGTTTGATAAGGTTGATTTCTCCTATGGTGAGCGCCCTGTTTTGAAATCAGTGTCTGTGACAATTCCAGAGAAGAAAATGACCGCTATTGTTGGACCATCGGGCTCTGAAAAGACAACTTTGTATAATCTGATTGCACGTTTTGGGGATGTGGATGATGGTCATATCTGCATTGGTGGTCGTGATGTAAAGGATTATACTTTGGATAGTTTATTAGCAAACATCAGCATGGTATTTCAGAATGTGTATCTCTTTGATGATACGATTGAGAATAATATTAAATTTGGTAAGCCAGATGCTACTCATGAGGAAGTTGTGGAGGCAGCAAAGCGGGCCTGCTGTGATGACTTTATTGAGGCTTTACCAGATGGATATAACACCAGGATCAGAGAAGGCGGCAGCGCACTTTCTGGTGGTGAGAAGCAGAGATTGTCTATTGCACGGGCCATGCTGAAGGACCTAGGGATTGGAATTATTTTTGAAAAGGAAAACATCAATACCCTCGATGCAAAAGGCGAAGTGCTTCTTACTATTCTTTCCTCTCTGGCGCAGGACGAGAGCCGATCCGTTTCAGAGAACTGCACATGGGGAATCTGCAGGAGGTTTGAAACAGGAAAGCACAAAATGAGTACCAAGCGTTTTCTTGGCTACGATGCGGATGAGAATGGCAAGCTGGTAATAAACAGGCAGCAGAAGCCGATTGTAGTACGGCTATATCGGGAATTTCTGGATGGCAAAACAACGGACTACATTAAAAGGATTTTTGAAAAGGAAGGGATTAAAAACTGGGATGGAGGTACAAAGTGGCAGGCTACAACCTTAATGAGCATGTTGGAAAATGAAAAGTACAAAGGATGCATTGCTGCAGAAAAGCTATACAGTGGATTTTCTTACCAAAAAGCGGGCACCGAACAAAGGAGAAATCCAGATGTTTTATGTAGAGGATGACCACGATGCTATCATTTCGAAGCAAATATGGGAATGTGTTCAGCTTGAGATTAAGCGCAGAAAAAAGTATCTTGAGGAGCATGGAACAAATTCTTATTCCCATAGAACGGAATGCAATCCATTTGCATCCAAGATAGTGTGTGGAGAGTGCAATAAGATATTTGCAAGGAAGGGATGGCGGAGCAGCACGGGAGTTGACAGAAAGGTATGGCAATGCAGTGAGCGGTACAAGGTAAAAGGAGTCAAGGGATGTGCCAATCGCCATGTGGAAGAAAAAACATTGATAAAGACCTATCTGATGGTATGGAATGCACTGGTGGAGAACCGAGAGGTTTTCATGCAACAGTGGACGGAGCAGTTGCAGAGTGAGAACCTCTTGAAAGGTTATCGAGCAGAGAAGTTCATAGAATACACCGATGGGGCAGAACCATTGAAGGAGATGGATACGGATTTTATGTTGAAAACACTGGACCACATCAAGGTATTTGAGGATGGAACATTGTTGGTAGTTTTCCTAGATGGAACGGAAATTGAACGTAAAAATGAAGAGGAGTAAGAAAAGATGCCGATTGGGAGTTGAGATTCCTGATCGGCTTTTTTTCTTGCTCTTTTGCAGATGGTAAAAAAACAGGTGATATGGTAAAATGATATACATATTTAAGGATGATTATGAAAAGAGGGATGAAGATGAGTGATTATCTTGTACATTCCAGTTTGGATTTTTTGAAAGATTTAGAAAAGTTTACGCTTGAAAGTAAGTTGTTAGCATGTCAGAAATATTCTAGTAGAATAATGACATGTTCGAGGGTAGATATGGAAAAAGCTCATAAAGAAAATATTATGCCTTGGGAGATAGAAGTGCTTTCTGCGTACTCAATCATTTATGATAAAAGTGATGCAACTGAGAAATTAGATAGCGATACTTTTGCTAATATGATTACATTAATTCGAAACTATTGGCATGAAGGATTAAGTGATGCTGAAAAGAAAGGAATGTATCCAGAGATATTTATAATGATTTCAGCTTTACAGCAATTTCCAGTTCAAGGGTTAATACTGCCAAAGCTATTTAGATATCATTATTTTTTTACATTTGTGAATGACAAGATTGATATGAAAACAATCTTTATAGATAAAATGGGTGTTGACTATGAACGGTTAGAAAAGTTTGCATTTATGGTTTTTATGTGTTTTAGCCAAGAAACACAAGATGAAATACTGCCACATTCGTTACAGGTTATAATTACTAAAGTGTTTGCAGACAGGGATGTATTGAAGCTTGTTACGATTGAAAAAGAAGAATATAAAAATCAGCTTTCTACATTATATGGTGATAATCTTATTGATCAATATTATGGATTGAAAGTTCAATATGTTTATCCGTTTATTTCTGATGATGATATGATGTATATTCCATCTCCATATTTAATTATTAATGCTGTAACAGAGTCAATGCTTAATCGTATTACATTTCAAGATAATAAGTTGCGACGCACTATTGGAAAAGAGGTTATAGAATCTTATTTGTATGATATTATAAGTCAATTAGGAACAGTAACATGGATTAGTTCTGAAATAGAATATAAGATTGCTAAGAATAAAAAATTAACTTCGGATGTAATTGCGGCTGAAGGTAATTGTGTGGCTTTTTACGATGCAAAAGCCATTACGCCGAGTTTAAAAGTTAGGAAATTTGATGAAGAGGAAATAGAAAAAGATATAGGTATTTATGCAGAAGACGTTATACAGATATATCATCAGATTCAAAATTACTTACTAGGACATTTTAAATTAGACAAAAAATATGAGAAAGAAAAAATATATGGTATTGTAGTTGTGTTGGAAGATGCAGTGGTTTCAAGAAAAAGAGTGTATGAGAAAGCTATTGAATTGCTTCGCAAAGAACAGGGTACAGTTTCAGAAGAAATAAAGAATTATATCTATTCGCATATTAAAGTAATTCCGCTAAGACAAATAGAAAGCATGGTTCTGCAAAATACAAGTTTATTATCAGAACTTATTTCTCAAGCTAATAAGTCAGAGCACTGGTATGATTATAATTATGCTAGTCCAACAGTTAAGAAGGGTTTAATACCAATGTATGAAGACTATACTAATGCTTTAAAAGCGAAGGTTAGTGCAGAAATATAAAAATTTGCAATTGCCAATGTATTTTAGAGGTGGGTGAAAGCTATCCCCCCCTAAGTGGGTATCAACCTTTTGGCAAAAGATGATGGTTTCGCTATTTAGTATAAGAAGTAACTTTCACCGCATGTGGAGATGGTTGTTTTGATGTCAAAGGTGAACTCTAACAAGTAAATATAGTGTAGCAGTTAAAGGACTTTCTCAGTGACTATCGTTAAAAGGTATATGAAGTCTTGTGGAAAGTCCTTTTTTGATGCTTGAAAATAACCGAGTGGGAATTGGTCTACTCGGCAGGGTTGACGCTAGGAAATGGATAGTAAGCGTCAAATAAGATAGTGTATTTAAAATTGCCACCAAAGGGAGTATACTTCCTCTGATGGCAATTATTATTTACATCGTTTTTGTACGATTGATCCCCATGGCAGGTAATCATCCAAATATTCAGGATAGTTTAAATAATCCGTACCAGGAAGATCACCCAGTATAAATGTGATGTATTTCATTGGATCTAATCCATTTGCCTTTGCAGTCTCTACAAGTGTGTAAATACCGGCACTGGCAGTTGCACCTTTCGGACTTCCTGAAAACAGCCAGTTCTTTCTGCCGATTGTAAATGGTCTGATACAATTTTCGGCAAGGTTATTGCTGATGGAACAGTTTCCGTCCAGCAGGTAATTCATGAGTCCTTCTTTTTGATTAAATGCATAGGTAAAAGCAGCACCGAGTTTCGAACGTGGAGCTATTTCTTTTGCTGCCGTTTCTGCCCACGACCAAAAGGCATCTAAAACAGGCTTTTCCTGAATGAGACGCTGTTCTTTTCGACCTTCTGCAGACAGTATTTCCAATCTGTTCTCGATTTCAAACAGTTTGTTGATATACTGGATTGCAGTGGCCGGAATGGTGTTATCTTTTTGTTTCACATCTTTTGGAAGGGCATCCACAAAATATCTTCTCAGATGTGTCCAGCAAAAGCATCTGGTGATCCCTTTTACTGCTTCATAGCCTTTATAGGCATCTGTGTGGATGAAACCGTTGTATCCTTTTAAGAACTCTTTCGGATACTGTCCACTTCGCCCGGGCTGATATTCAAAGTAGCGGATCGGATGACCGCTTTCCTTGATCGTACTATATACCCACATATAAGATTTTGTGGTATTTTTACGATCTTCTTCGTTCATGACCTGAACAGGCGTTTCATCGATGTGCAGGTAACTTTCTTCCAGCAGGTGTTTCTTTAGTAAATCTACCACCGGAGAAAGCCAGTCGCGAAAGCTGACCATGATCCAGTTTGCCATGGTTGCCCGACTCAGTTTTAATCCAAGCATTTCCCATTCCTTTTCCTGACGGTATAAAGGAACCGCCAATTCGAATTTTTGATGGATGACCCAGCTTATTGTAGATGGTGATGCGAGAGAATGCTGCATAACGGCATCTGGCATGGGAGATTTCTCCATATATTCTCTGCCGGATTTTCTACATTCACGACACTCAAACGTTTCTCGATAATAATCAATGACTCGGATCTGTGCCGGTATATATTCTACTTCTGTTCTGACGAATTCCTCCCCGACAGAATACAAAGGTGCTCCACAAGTCTCGCAAAAACGTTCCTGCTCCGTTAATGTACAAAGTTTCTTATGATGTGGCAGATTTTTCAGTAATTGCTCCTTGTGTCCTTTTGCTTTCTTGCGGCGATATCCTTCAATATCTTTTAGTTTGGGTTCCTCTACAGTCTGGTCTTCACAAACTTCTATTTCATCAAAAAGAGACATCTGTCCTTCAATCTGAAGTGATGATGTCTTCTCTGATCTACTGCCGTATAATTTATGGGTTAGGAAAGCAACCGTCTCATGTAGACGGCTGTTTTCCTTTTCTAATTCTTCTATTCTCTTGAATAATTCTTCTATCTGATCTTCTTTTGTTCCCATAAAATATTTCCTTCGTTTTTTTACTAATACCAGTATACCAGAAAAGTGCCAGAAAATCCAGTAAAATCAAGGATTTTAAGCACTTTATAATGCTCTTTTTATGGTTGTCTTTTGTACTGCTTTCGGCTGATCGATCGCTAATCCTTCCATGAGCCACCGAAACTCCCGGTCTGTTATCATGCGGACCTGTTCTTCGTTCATTGGCCATTGAAAACGTCCATTTTCCAAACGCTTATAAAGGAGTACAAAGCCATCACCTTCCCAATACAAGGCTTTCAATCGGTTCCTTTTTCTTCCACAGAACAGAAACAAAGAGTTTGAAAACGGATCCAGCTTAAAATTGTTTTGAACAATTGCAGCCAGTCCATCGATCGCTTTTCTCATATCTGTGTATCCACATGCGATATAGATATGTTCTGCCTGGGATATATCCCCTAGCATGTCTGCCCCAGAAGGTCAAGGACCATCTTAACAGTAGTTGGATCTGCATGATTTTTAATATCTATTTGTAAATCATTTTTGAAAACGGAAACGGCCGTATCTGAACTGTTCGATATGCAAACGGGCTTTTTTACTTCCGAAAAAACAGTTCTGGATTTTCGGAAAAGTTTCTCTCTTTGTTCTTCTGGAAGTTTATCAAATGCCTCCTGCTTCAGTTTTCGAAACCAATAATAATAAGTTTTATCTGATATACCTTGACTTCGACACCAATCTTTGACAGACATTCCGCTCTCATGGCATTTCTGTATTCTCTCTGCCCAGAGAGCGAGTTTCGCTTCATGAGTAGCTATAGTTAATTGATTCATCCAACTCCTCCTTTGCTAAAAACTCTTAAGAGTCTTAAGACACTTAAGGTTATTTAGAATTATCTCATGAACGAATTGGATTTTCTATCCACCTTCTTATTTGACGCTTACAATGGATAACAAAGATTTGAACCCTAGAGGGGTTCAATAGGTATTTAGTCTTATGTTGACTTAGAAAATATAGATATCCACGGAATTGAAAAATGATAGGGTATCTTGATAAAAGCCAAATTTCGTGATATAATAAAAATAAGTTTGACTAGAATTAAACTACTGAAACAGTAGATTAAGGAGTGAATAAATGCAAATTAGTTATAAACCTTTATGGCATACACTTTTGGAAAAAGGAATGTCTAAAGAAGATCTTAGAACAATGGCAAAACTATCAACAAATGCCATTGCGAATATGGGAAAGGATAAGAATGTAAGTATGTCAACCTTGCTTAAAATATGTGAAACACTCCAGTGTGATTTGAATGCTGTAGTGGAATTGAAAGGACTGAATCCAGTAAAGGAAAGTGAGGAAAGTGAGGAAAGTGAGAAAATTGAGGCTCGCATTGAACATAAAACATATTCACCAAGACTGGTGTCACTGTTTTCCGGCTGCGGAGGAATGGATAAAGGCTTCGAGAATGCTGGGTATACAAGGGTATGGGCAAATGATTTTGACAAAGATGCCCAAGCTGTTTTTAGACTCAATCTCGGAGAAATTGATGGAAGAGATATAACAACGGTACCCGTAGAGGATATTCCAGATTGTGACATTCTAACTGCTGGATTTCCATGTCAGCCATTTTCAAACGCTGGTAATCGTAGGGGCGTTTATGACGAGAGAGGTGAATTGTATCTCGAGTGTTTGAGAATTATAGAACATAAGCAACCACGAGCAGTATTGTTTGAAAATGTTAAAGGTTTGATGTCTTCCAAACACCAGAGCGGAAAAAAATTAATTGATGTAATTAAGGAGGACTTAGAAAGACTGGGCTATTTCGTCAATTACAAGGTTGTAAATGCATCAGATTATGGAGTTCCACAAAATAGAGAACGTATGATACTAGTAGCTTTGAGAAAGGATCTCGGAAAGACATTTGAATTTCCACCTGTTCAGAGTGATAAAAGCAAGCTTACGTTACGACATATTTTGGACATTCCTGCGGATGTACCGAATCAGACTTTTTGGCCATATTCTCCTCAAGCACAAAATATGGTTGATCAGATTCCAGAAGGAGGTTCGTGGAAGAGCATTCCATATGAGAATCTTTCTCCGAGATTCAAAAGAATTAGAGATGATATGAAAAGATATCATGCTCCAAATTTTTATAGACGCTTTAGCAGAGATGAAATAAACGGAACGATTACAGCATCTGCTCAGCCGGAAAACTGTGGAATAACACATCCAACAGAGAATCGGCGTTATACGATTCGAGAAATTGCACGAATTCAAACGTTCCCGGATGACTTTAAATTTATTGATGATACAACTAAAAATATAGTAGCGATGTATAAAGTAATAGGAAATGCTGTACCTTGTCATCTTGCAGAGGTGATAGCAAATGCTATTTACAAGCAAGCTTTTGAGGAGGAAAAATAAATGAAATATTACATAAAAAAAGACCAAGTTAGTGAATCAATAGAATACTTTAAAAATGCAGGATTTGATACCGATGATATGCTGTTCTTGTTTTTAATGGCTAAGCATATGGGAGTGAGCGCTTCTTACCCTGTAACATTTTTAAACAGTGCTTTAACTGCTGAGCAAAAGAAGGAAGAGTTAAATTCTTTATGGTTGCTTGGTGGATTATTTGATTCTGAAGAAATGTGTAGCTCAAAAGGAGTTATGTTTCCAACTGCCTTTAGAAAGTTGGCCTTTTATCAACCAGGAACTGAATTTAATAAAATTCCCGGAAGAATGAAAGATACTGTTGAGAAGAAGAATATCAATGTCCCTATTTTTAATGATGTGGATTCAAAGCTTACTCTTAGAAGTAATTATAAGGATTTGATTGATGAAAAATATTTAAAGGGTCAAAAAATATCATTATCTAAATTAGCAGCTTGGACTTTCCGTTTTAGCTCATTTGATTTCGATTCAATGCCAAATGAAAAGCAGTTTTCAAGAGTACTGGATAAAGCAATCAAGAAGTATTTTAAAATAACAAAAAATGATTTCCTTTGGTTGTTTGAGGATGATATCTCAAATTGTCGCTTAATTCCAGATACAGACAGTATTAAGGGGCAGGAAGTGAGAAATCAGTTCGATTTTGACGCAACAAAGATGCCTGAAGTTAATGCGATTTCAGCATCTGAAGATACCCAAGTTAGTGTCTATGATAAGGATACGGTGGCACATTACTTGGCATTAAATGGTGATAATCCTAACGACAGCGATATTTTTGACATTTTGATGAATAAGGAACAAATTGTGCTAACAGGAGTGCCAGGTGTCGGAAAATCAAGATATACAAAAATTCTTACAGAAAGTGGAAAATTTTCTGATAGCTTAACGATACAGTTTCATGCAAATTATTCATATGAAGATTTTATTGGTGCTGAAGTTCTTAGATCAGAAGCTGGAGGTACATACGTCACTACTAAACAGGGAGTGTTCTTAAAATACGTTGAGAAGGTTAAGAGTGATCCAGATAAATCAAATAAATATTTGCTGGTGATTGACGAATTGAATCGTGGAAATATTGCAGAAATATTTGGAGAATCAATTCTTGCTTTGGACAGAAATTATGAAGCGAGTTTGTCAAAAGAATATGAAGATGTAGGAACTCTCTCAATTCCACACAATTTGTATATTGTGGCAACGATGAATACAAGTGATAGAAATATTGCTTTCTTGGATTTAGCGATAAGAAGAAGATTTGCATTCGTACCTCTTTTGCCAAACTATGACTTCTTATCTGAGAAAGTTATATTCCAAGACTTTGATTTGGGAAATATTTTAAAACAGATTAATCAGAGAATTATTGACACTTTAAAAGACCCAGAGCTTATTTTAGGCCAGTCCTATTTTATTCCGAAGACTAATGAGTCAGGTAAATATATTTGGGAAGCAAATGACTTTAAAAACCAATTTAATTTTGTCTTGTTACCAACATTAAGAGAATACAGCTTTAATAATGCGAGTGCCATTGGATCAATTGTCGGAGAAAACCTGTCCGATGGAATACAAGATTTAGATGATTTCATTGCTTCATTCTCTGCTGAATTTGGAGAATAAGGAGATGTGCTATGGAAATAATGGAGTCTGCTGAACAAAACATTATTACTGTCCAACCAGAAGAAATTGCTTTTTTTGAAAAGTTCACTAAAAAGTATGCGATTAACTGGACCAGAGAAGAAAAACTGAACAATATTCTTCCTTTAAGTAAGTCATATGTTGGTTATATAACAACTCCAACAAGGGTTATATCTTTGAATCCTAAGTATCACGAAATTGGATTTGAACACATTATACGAATTTATCTTTACGTGTATGGGTACAGACCAACTGATAGCGCAGCGATTTTGGATGTTTCTGAGTCTGAAACAAGTGCAGATGTTGCATCAATGTTCATTAAGAATCTCAAAAGAAATATTCAAGAAGGAATTATACGTTCTTATCAAAAGACAGATATTAGAAGCGAATCGTTGCAAGGTAAAGTTAATTATACTCGAACTTATACGAATGTACTTACTGGTAAAGGAAAACCGGTTATGAGTAGAGTATCAAAATTGTCGATTAAGAATAATATTAATTCGCTGATACTATCTGCATTAGAAAAATTAAAACATACGGACAAATATTTCTCAGATGCAGCACAGTTGGAAATGTATTTTTATGGGGCTGACAAAAATGTTCAAAATGGCAGTGCTTTACTTCAAGAAATAACTTTTAATTCCAACACTGCTAGATATAGGAGAACTTTAACGTATGCAGCAATGCTTATCGATCAATTAACATACAGTGATAAGGGATCCTCCGTTGGAACGGACAGTTTTTTGATTAATTTTGATAGGCTGTTTGAAGATTTTGTAGCTAAAGTTCTCAAAGAAATTCCAGAAAAACGTGAATTTACTACGTGGTCAGCTAAGAAAAGATTTGCAGATGTAATAGGTAGTACTGGCGTATATTCAGGAAGAGAATATCAACCGGACATCATATATAGGTATAAAGAGGAAGATGAAGCATTTGACTATATGCCATCGGCTTATGCTGTATTGGATGTAAAAAATAAAGCATATGGACAATTTAAAAATGCAGATATATACCAGATTATGATGTATGCAAAATTACTTCACAGTGAAAAAGCATTGTTGTTATACCCATCGTTTACCAATAGAAGAACAGAAACACTCTCGTTAAATTCTGAAATTTTTAATCCCTCATTAATATATGCTTGCTTCGTCAATATAGGGGATGAGAGTGGTGAAAAATTTTTGCAATCGATTCATGAGTTTGCAAATAATGTTGTATATACAATACAGGATATACAGCATTTGTAGAAAAGGAGCTAAACTGAGGCATGTTCACTGAGATATGCAGGGATATAATCCTTTGAAATTTCAACAATTAACACTTGGCTATATAAGGAGGTGATCTGGTTGAAGATAATACTTAATTACAAATCGTATTATGAAGCATTTAAACTCGGTGTTACAGACAACGGGTTTACAGATGTTGCCAGATTGCTATTTTATCCTATATTTGAAGAAAAGACTATTCTTGACGAGAACTTAAATCCATACGATGTGGATAATGCTAACGCAAGCACTTGGGGAAATGGATATAAAACAATTCCTAAAGAAATACAGGCAGCTGTTGGAAAGAATGAAATGCTTACGAAGATCATTACATATTTCGATTCATCGGTAGTTCCAGTATTAAGCGATGCAATTGCCGATGAAATGTATGATGCAATGAAAGAACTTGTTGAGAATTGTGATTTGCGAGATTCCAAGAAGCGGCAATTGATGAAATATTACGAGGACTGTAAATATGGCGAATTCTTAGGTCGAGTGTTTCAAAGGGCTTTACTGGGGAATAACAAGGTCTCTTCGCCACAGAGAAAGAAAAGTGCATCCGATGCAAAAAGCGAATCCATTGATGAGTTTAATAAACTCATTTGTGGGGGCATAAAAAAACCAACTACAGTTGTTCCTGATGAAATCCAACCAGATGAGCTTGGTTATGTAACTGCATTATATGATGCCTACGAGGATGCACATAGCGTTCATATTAACGTTCCGGCTGATCTTGATTCCATTGGATGTAGAGAGCATTTTGATAGACAGCGGAAGAACTATTATTTGGCAGAAACAATTGACCGGAAAACAAGAGATTCTGTGAAAAAAGAAGAGGATGGTCTGTTTGATACTCTAAAAGATGAAGTTGAATCTGGAATTTATGAGATAAGCCATAATACATATTCAAATGGTCTTGAAAAAGCGAATACGGTTCTCGATAGAGCTGGAACAATTTCATTATCGGTAAACACTCAAAATTCGTTTTTTAATTGGATTGGACCAGGAGAGAAAAAAGGTGTGTGCCACATGTTGGTAAATGATGAAAGATTGGAGTGGGTAGATAAAGATGAAAAATAAGCTATTTAACTCTGTTTTTGAAATGCAACTCCGACTTATATTATTGTTGAATGCGGGCAAAAGAAATTGGTACTCTCTTGGCAGACTTGTATCATTGGATTTCATTATCTGTTATGCAGAAGAATTTCAGCTTCCGTTTAAAAGTCCAAATGGTGATAATGATTATATGTACGGAGAATTATCAAATCGTAATGAGCTTGCTGAGGCTGCAATTAAAGAGTTGGTATTAGATGGACTTGCAGATGTTAAGATTGAAGAAGGATATCAATTCAAAATATCCGATGCCGGGAAAAAGTATACAAAGACATTTAAGAGTGAGTATGCGATGCAATATAGGAATATAGCGATTGCCGCTATTAAGGAATTTTGTGGTTCTACAGATTATGATTTAGAGAAGTCAATTAATGAGAATGCAGTAAACTCGCTGAAAGGGGGAATTGCTTGATGTATCATATAAAGAATATAAAGATTAAAACCAAAAATAATGTTATATCAGAACTTCCTCTTGAGAAGGGGTTAAACATTATATACGGCCCATCAAATACGGGAAAGACATTAGTATATGATTGCATTAACTTTCTTATGGGGTGCAAAGGCTTTAATAAAAGTGGGAATAAGAACTTAGAAAGTGAGTCATATCATAGACTTGCTGATCCAAAGTTGAAGATACAAGTAGTGTCAATGCTTATTGATCTCGATGGCGATGAAATTGTTTTATCGAGAGAAATAGACTCATCGGATATAAATATTTCAAGTAGATCTGAAAAAGTGGAATCTGGGATATATACTGTAGGAAAGCCTACTAAAAAAAAGGGTGCTATTAGCAGTGTATGGCTTAAGCTGATGGGAATTGATGATGAGGGTATATTCATTCATCAGTATGCAAATGGTTCTGTACAGGCGTTGAAGTTCAGAACATTTGCACATGTACTTTTAGTAAATGAAGACCGAATAACTTCAGGAAATAGTGTACTCAAAAAGCAAATTGGATACACAAATAATATTCCGGTAGATGTAATCTCGTCATTACTATACTTTAAGGATGAAATTAGTACAGAGAAACCGTCCAAAGATGGTGATGATGATAAAATTATCACAGCAAGAAAATCTGCCGTCCAAATGATGTATGACAGGAGTTTAAGTGCATTAGCAGAGCAAGATTTTATTCGTTTAAAAGATCAGACTGACCAACGTAGTGCTGCAGAAATTGAACTCGAAATAAACAATTTATTGCAAGACATTGAAGCGGCAGAAAGTTCACTTGGCAATGCAATCAGTAAGAATCAAGAGTTAACTGTGCTGATCATAGATATTGATGATAAGATTGCCGAAAGTAAGATGTTAAAAGATAGATATGCATCTTTAAGGACGCAGTATGAGTCAGACATAAGAAGATTGACATTTATTGCAGAGGGTGACTTACACCGAGACAGCATTCCTAAAATTTCTGTATGCCCATTCTGCAACGGTGAATTGCAAAAAGATAAATCTGCATCATGCATAGAGGCAGCCGAATTTGAGGTGGAGAGAATCTCTTTGAAAATCAAAGATTTAAGAGAGGCTGATTTATCTATTGATGAAGAAATCTCTAGATTGCTTTTGCAAAAAAGCGAGATAGTGAATGAGCGAAATGATGTACAAAGTTTAATTAGAGGAGAATTAAAACCTAGGGTTGATACACTCAGAGAAAGCATGACATCATATGTTGCTGCATTGGAGAGGGCTAAAGTTGCAGAAATGGTAAAAGAGTTTTCTTCAATCTTAAAGGAACAGTATGAGGAGATAACAAAAAAGGAAGATGATAAAGATGCATCGGAACCGGCAAAACTAGATATTGAAAAAATAATATCTGATCACATGAAAGCTTCTATGACAGATTTATTAGAGAAGATACTTAAAGAGTGCGATTATGATAATTTTGTTGGTGCACGTTTTGATTCATCTCTCTGTGATGTTGTGGTTAATGGTAGTGAGAAGATGTCTCAAGGTAAAGGATTTAAGGCTTTTCTTAATACGATTATGGCCATGGCAATACAAGAGTGGCTTGAAAAGGAAGGTCGGCATCAATTACAGTTTTTGCTTTTAGATTCCCCAATTTTGAGTTTAAAAGAAAAAGAAGAAAATATTGGTACACAAAAAACCAGTAGCGGAATGAGAAATGGCCTCTTCAAATATTTTGTAGATCACAGAAATGATAGACAGACCATTGTTCTTGAAAATGAAATACCGAATATTGATTATGAAGACGCTAACTTAATTCCTTTTTCGAGAGTGGAAGGCAAGGGAAGATTCGGTCTACTACTAGATTATAGAGAATAATTTAATATGTATTTTAACAGTGGGAGTCATCCATTTGGATGGCTCTTTTTTATTGCAAATTTTAGGTGATTTTGGGTGATTCCAGGTTCATGTATCTGAAGGTGCTATTTTCTATAATTTTAATTAGAAGAAAGCGAGGTGATAAATATGGCTAAGAACACAAAACAAACTTCACGTCCGGTAGCTTCAAAAGAAAGCAAAGTTCTTCGTGACGGTCGTTACAGCAAGACATCAAAGTCCGTAGCTGGAAGTGCATTAACACAAACAAGACCAGGAAAGCGTAAGTAATACTGGTAATAAGGGTGGACAGAGCGGGATTGGATAATCAACCTGTCCATCTCCTTTTGGGAAAATATCAAATAGTAAATATCACAAGGCCTGATTAGCTA